>Ga0180438_10012181_pt1 | contig 10270 bp, 9 predicted proteins | sample SS_ome_12_FD_132455 | JGI IMG/M metagenome (GOLD analysis project Ga0180438, IMG submission 132455) | Hypersaline lake sediment archaeal communities from the Salton Sea, California, USA - SS_3_D_2 metaG | ecosystem: Environmental > Aquatic > Non-marine Saline and Alkaline > Hypersaline >...
CCGTGGTCATCAGGTAGACGTGTATACCACTTCCTGGCAAGGTGATATCCCCCAGGAGATGGCCGTTTCCATTGTCCCTGTCAGGGGTCTTGCCAATCATCGCCGCTATGAATCCTTTGCCAGAAGACTCAGAAAACCTTTGGCTTCCAAACAGTATGACGCTGTTGTAGGGTTTAATAAAATGCCTGGTTTGGATGTCTATTTTGCATCGGACCCCTGTTTTGCCGCCAAGGCACAGGAAAAGACCTTCCTGTATCGACTCACAGGACGCTGCCGAAGCCTGCTGCGTCTGGAAGCGGCGGTTTTTGGTGCAACGTCGAAGACAGAGATTCTGCTCATATCCGAACAAGAAAAGCCGTTTTTCATGGATCATTACGGTACTGCCACGGAGCGCTTTCATTTGTTGCCGCCAGGAATAGCCAAGGATCGCCTGGCACCAAGGGTTGGTGAAGACTTGGGTGGCGAACTGCGCCGTGAACTGGGCATTGGATCGGATCAGCCCATCGTTTTGATGGTGGGCTCTGGATTCAAGACCAAGGGCGTTGATCGGGCCATCCTGGCCCTGTCTTCATTGCCCCATGGTCTTCGGAAGAAGACGACTCTGCTGATCGTGGGTGAAGACAAGACAAAACCATTCTTGAGGCTGGCCAAACGATGCGGTGTTGCTCAGATGGTGCGCTTTGTTGGTGGTCGCGACGATGTACCGCGTTTTCTGTTTGCCGCGGATCTTTTACTCCACCCCGCCTACAGAGAGAACACCGGTACGGTTTTGATTGAGGCCATGGCAGCGGGACTGCCCGTATTGGTCACTGATGTCTGCGGATACAGCTATCACATTGAGCGTGCCGGCTCCGGCGAATTGGTGCCTTCACCGTTTCGGCAGGAGACCCTCAATCATCTATTGGCCTCCATGCTGAGTTCCCAGAACAAAGGGCAGTGGCAGCAAAATGGTAAGGATTATGTGGCCCACACCGACGTCTTCAGCCGGGCGGAAAGGGCAGCAGATATTATTGAGCAGGTGGCCCCATGCTAGTACTACCCGAGGATTGGACAAAACGCTGGGCCGGGAAGGATGTATTTGAGCAATTGTTTTCTCTAGAAGGCAAAGTCTACAAGGAAAAACAGGGCCGCAAAACACTGCGCTTTGCCCTCGACGGCAGACATTACTTTGCCAAGCTCCATAGAGGTGTTGGATGGAGAGAGATCATTAAGCATCTCCTTCAATGGCGCCTGCCGGTGCTGGGGGCCCAGAACGAATGGCAGGCTATTCAGCGCCTTCAGCAAGGGGGCATCAAAACCTTGCCGTTAGTGGGCTACGGCAGAAAGGGCTGGAATCCTGCACGGCTTAAATCCTTTGTCATCACGGAAGCATTGACCGACACGATAAGCCTTGAGAATCTTTGTCGTAAATGGTTAAAGAAACCACCCACCTATGCCTTGAAACGGGCCTTGATCACAGAAGTGGCGACCATGGCCCGGACCCTTCATGAACATGGCATGAACCACCGGGATTTCTATCTTTGCCATTTCTTGCTGGATGTTTCTCAAGGTGTGGACAACATTGACCCACGCCGTTTAGGGCTCTATCTGATAGACCTGCACCGCGTGCAGATACGTGGGCGCATCCCATGGCGTTGGAGAGTGAAAGATATCGCCGGGCTCTACTTCTCAAGCATGGACGCCGGTCTGACGCCCCGTGATGTCTTGCGGTTTGTGCGGGCCTACTGGAATAAGCCGTTGCCAACGGCCGTGAAGGAAAACAAGGCCTTCTGGTTGGATGTAGAGAAACGCGCCATTTCCCTCTACCGGAAAATACACAAAAAAAACCCCACGGTCCCTTTGTGATGGGAAGCTTGAATTTGAATAGCCGGGTCCGCCTTCGGCCTTACTTGAGGGAACGACGGCGTGATGCTTTTGCAGATTTCGAGGAAACGAACATGCCCATACCTGCTTTCAGTGGTACCAACTCATCAGCGCCTGACTCCACATCCAGATGCCCTCTGTGCAGCTCTCCTGGAGCCTTCTCTTACCAGGGCATGGATCTTCTTTTCCATAAAACCCAAACCTATACGTACATGGAATGCAACCACTGCCGCGCCGTCTATCAGGACCCAATGCCCACACCGGGTGAGATTGCCGGCTTTTATCCCGACGACTACAGCCTTTACGAGAAGACTTCCCATACGAAACGCCACGGTCACGCGGAACTTGCAGTGCTGCGCCACAGATTCAATTACAGACATCTCCGGGTGCCCCGGCTATTCCGGCTCCTCGGTCCCGCACTTGCAGCTTTCCTGTACCGCGATGCCATCCGCTTCGTGCCCAATGGAAAGGGTCTGGACATTGGGTGTGGCAATGGCAAATTCATCCATACGATGAATTCGCTGGGTTGGCATTTCCAAGGAGTGGAGTTTAGCTCGATCGCCGTCAATGTCTGTCGCGAAGCCGGCCTCAAGGTGTTCCACGGCGATGTGCAGGCCGCATCCTTTCCAGATGACACCTTCGACCTCGTGTCTGCAAGGCACGTGATTGAGCACGTTCCCAATCCAGACCCTTTCATTGGCGAAATCACCCGTATCCTGAAAAAAGGGGGGCGATTGGTAATCAGAACGCCCAACAGCCAAGCCTTGGGGCGCAAATGGTTCGGCAAATACTGGTTTGCCAATGACGTCCCCCGTCACTTGCTGCTTTTCTGCCCCGCTAATCTTCGGGTGCTGACTGAGCGTCACGGCCTCCGATTGGTAACGGAAAAGACGTTCACCACACCAAAAATCCTACTCAACAGTTGGGATTACCTCACCGGCAACCGTGGAAAACCATCCAAGAAACGTAAACTTCTCCGACTATTGGCCCACCTATATATCCTGCTTACAACCGTGACTTGCCGGGGCGACGAGGTGTTTGCCATTTGGGAAAAACCATGAGCCAAAAGAGTATTCTCTTCATTTCAAAAGGTGAGCATGCCGCATCCACCCGGTACCGTGCTCTGGCCTATTTCGATGGGCTACGGGCCAGTACCTGGGACCCTGTCCATCTGACTGCTCGCAATACCCCCTTGTCGCGCATGAAATTGCTGCGTAGGGCCTCTCAAGCAGATGTCGTTGTTATTCTGCGGAAGACCTTCGGTACCCCTTTTTTCCGTCTCCTTCGTCTTTGTTCGAAATACCTGATCTTGGACCTCGATGATGCGGTATTTTGCCGTAGCAACGGCAAGCCGTCACGGACCCGCCAGAAACGTTTTGCCCACATGGCACGTCATTGCCAACAGATTTGGGCAGGCAACAATTACCTGGCAGACACGGCCCGATCTCATAACCCGGCAGTCACCGTGTTGCCTACGTCGCTTGTACCTGAGAAATATGCCATGGACATGAAAAAACCGGCAGATGTGGTCGACCTTGTGTGGATTGGCAGCAGTTCCACACGAGGGTATCTAGAAGCCGCTCTACCCGCTCTCGAAAGGCTGGCGGAGTCTTTCTCCCATCTGCGGCTGAAAATAGTGGCTGACTTCCACCTGCCGTCAAGGCATCTGCACATCGTTCCCGTCCCCTGGAGTGAAGACGTTGAGTCCGAGGCCCTATCATCGGCCCATATCGGTATCGCACCAATGCCGGACACCCCATGGACGCGAGGCAAATGTGGCCTCAAAGTTCTGCAGTACATGGCCGCAAGCCTTCCTGTGGTCTCATCACCGGCAGGCGTAAATGGTGAGATCGTGAAACACGGGACAACCGGCTTCCTCGCCCGGGGAGCGGAGGAATGGGAAGCTGCAATAGAGAGACTTATCCGTGATCCCGATCTGGGAACACGGATGGGTGAGGCCGGACACAAGCGTGTTCTTGAAAACTTTGCCGTAGACGTAACATCCCAAAAAATGGCCTACGCTCTCGTTAGAGCCTATCCACGAACGCCTTAAAAGGAAATGGTTCTCATGCCAAGATCCTAAGTCCACGCCACTGCATGATGAACAGGATAGTGCTCACAGCTTTAAACGTGAAAGTTGTTTCTGGAATGTCCTCGCAACTTCCGGCAAGTCTTCCCAGTTTTTCATCAATCGGCTGCAATCTCGTGTGAATGCTTGGCGAAAGCGCCACCTGGTCCGATGCTCACGCATGGCATCCAGATCCACAACGAATAGCCCCCCCGCGGTAAGGATGAAGTTCGTGGCCTTCAGGTCCCCGTGACTAATGGATGCATCAGCAAACGATTGAAGCAGTTCCCCAAACTGCTTGGCCAGACGCTCTTGGCTCGTCTCTTTTGCCTCTTGATTGTACATCAAACGGTAGGCGTCACTGCCATTTACGTACTCGGTCATGAAGTAAGCCGTTGATCGAAAGGGTCCCCATCGCTTTTCCATAAGCATGATCGGCCTGGGCACACGAATTCCAAGTAAGGCCAATCGGTGAGCATTGCGCCATGAAATCCAGGCCCGACTGGGGCGAAGGCATCGCTTCAGGGCATGCCAGGCATTCTTGATGTTGTACCGTTTTACCACCAGGCGCTGGCCACCCACTTCAACCAACCCAACTGTGGAGGAATTCCCGTCCTTCAGCAAACTCCCTGCCTCAATGACCGGATCCGGATCGGCCAAGAAGGCGGCCATCACGTCGTCATAATACTGGCGGTCACAAACCATGAAACGATTCCAAGATCTTCGGTGCACAAAAGCTGTGCATTCACGATATACCTTTTCCAGGTAATCTTTCTTCCTGCCGCGGCGTTGCCTGCGGACTTCTTTCATGAGGCGAGCACATAACGCATCCCTCACCAGCCAAGCCCTTTTCTCCGCATACACCTTAAAAGCGGCTGGAACCAATCGGTCAAATTCAGGATAGTATTGGGCAAAGAACAGGGCCAAATTCTTCAGGCTCTCTGCAATCGGCAGTGGCTCACCCATTTTGCTCACATCGACAGCAGCACCATCGATCGAATAAAAATCATCACCCACCAACAAGAAATTCTTGCGATGCAGGTCATCCTGTTTAAGGCCGCTCTCATGTTGATCAGCGATGACCTTTACGGCCTGGCTCATGATCCCCACACGCTGCTCATCGCCCTCTGCCTGTTCCCATGCCTCGACAAGATCCTGGGCTGGTGCCAGTCTCCGGAAGCCCAGAACAGGGGCAGCATCAGGTGCAAGAACGCCCCTAAAAAACAAAGAAGGCGTCTTGATTCCACCGTCCTTGAGAGCCTTTAGGCCCCTCTCTTCACGAGCGCAATGGCGTTTAGCACGCCGAGAGTCCAAAAAGAACTTCACGACCACCTCTTGCCCATTCCATTCTCCGGAACAGACCAACCGCTTCCCCGGTAACACGCGTAACACACTGGTGCAAACCAATTCGGCAGGCCTGCCTTCACACGTCACCTCAAGGCGCATCGGGACTGTCACGTTACGCCCGGCGGAACGAAGATGTCGACTGTCCAAAGTAGGCTCCCTGTTCGCTACGTTCATAGCCGTCAAAGACACGAAACCCCCTTTTTCACCCAGGGAAGAAGTCTGGCCCAGGAGAACGCCTCGTCGCCATGAATGGCACATGGCACATATTGTTGAGCCCCATCTCAAACACGCAAACTGAATCTCTGAGTCAGCACCTGGCAGCAGAGCCCACAAATGACGTAGCCGCCCCCAGACCTGACCAGGCAGCTTTCCTTGTCCTCGTCAGGACTGTAGAAATGGGGAGGCTTCCGCATCGCCCATGCCGTTTTCTCCTGCCCTCCGGCAGTCTTCTTTGTCAAGCCCTTCTTCTTTCTCTGCGCCGCCGTCGCATAGCCAAATCTTGTGGGTATAGATATGGGTAGTGCCTTTTCCAGCGTTTGTGAAACCAAAACCACTGCTCGGGATATGCTCTTATCGCATCCTCTACAGCGGAAGTCATTCTCTGTGTATTCTCCTTTAGGTCAGAACCAGGGTCTCGTGTTAGTTGGAGACTGAGTGGCGGTTCTATTAGTAAAGTGAGCCTGCCGTCTGCCTCTCTGACGCAGAAGGCTGGTAAGACACTGCTTTTGTATCGTCTAGCCAGTAGTGCAGCCGCCGGAGTGGCAGTCGTAGTCCGGCCGAAGAAGCTCACTTCAACCCCTTCTGACTCTCTCGTCCCCTGGTCGATCAATAGCCCTACCACGCCCCCGCCCTTTAGGGCCCGAGCCATCCTGCCTAACGCCTGTCTCTTGTCCAGAACGACGCTGCCGAAACGAGACCGAAGACTATACATCCAGCGGTCAAGTCTTGGGGACTCAATCCGTCTGGCTACCAGCACCAAGGGCTTCTTCAGATAGCAGGAGGCCAACAGATGCGCCATCTCCCAGTTTCCAAGATGGGCAGAAATCAGGATGACACCTTCCGGGTTTCTCATGCAGGTGAACAAATTCTCTTCGCCCTTGATTCGGACTCTGCGGAGGATGTCTTCACTAGAGAAGCAAGTCATTTGACAAATCTCAGCAAAAGTGACGCCCACACTCTGAAAAACACGTTTGGCAACTCTTCGAATCCGATTCGGTGGCCATTGAGGATGGGCAAAGTGCAAATTTTGCTTCACAATCCGTCTGTGCCGCGAATCCAGGACGTATGCAACCATCCCCAACAATCTGCCCGCCAGGGAAATATGCTTCTGCGAAATGCCTGCTACAAATGCTGTAAACCCGTCAGACTTGCTCTGTGACTCTACCAATTTTTTTCACTCCCGTTCTTTACATGTATGTGCCATCGATATCCCAGGCTCTCCTGCACGGGCCCCTGTCTCCGCTTGCCTGCCATGATTTCTTGGTTACAGATATTTGTCAAATTGTTTTACTGGATTTGACCGACCTCCCTTAGCATGGGAGCCGCCACTTGCCTTTTGTTCTCACCTTCAGGCAGGATTCCGATGGCTTCTCGCCCTTTCCACACCCTCTGCCCTGGCGAAGTCGGTAATTGGCCGTGCCCACCGTCGATTCATTCACCAACCTCTCGCGGGTATCCCTTGCGGGCAGGAACTTCGTCCGGCGCGTGATCCCCAGATAATGGACCGGGGCGCTGCTAACATTACAGAAAACCACCGCCTTGGACGAGAAAGCCTATCATCAGTTCAGAGAGCTCTAAAAATGCAGCACCGACCCGTTGGTCGCCATGGTTTGTGGCAATCTCGTCCGGCAAAGGAATCTCTTGAGGCCCTTAGGTGGAGACAACTACTCGCTTGACACAGAAACTCCATTTCCCTATAGTTCCTTGATCTGAAAACCAAAAGGAGTGGTAGTCTATATTGACCAAGAAAAGCATCGTCTACATCTTGTCCACTAGCTACGCGGGGTCTCATTTTCTCTCCCTTTTGCTGGGAAGCAATAGCAGGGCCATGCATATCGGCGAAGCCAAGCGCCTTAGAAAAGGGCCACTGAATGGTACCCGAAACATCTGCCTTTCCTGCAAGGAGGAAAAGAAAGACTGTCCCTTGACCCTAGGCATCGATGACAAGAACATCGATCAGATCTACGATATCATCTTTTCCCGCATTGATCAGCAGATCACCACCCTGATCGATACCTCGAAAAAGCCTTTCTGGGCAAAACGCTTTCTTGGCAATCCGAATTACGAATTGAAGTTCATCCACCTCATTCGAGACCCACGCGCTTATGTTCGACGTCTGAGACTCAGACACAGGAGTCTGATAGGAAGGCTGCGGGTCCGCATTCAAATGGCTCGTGATGTGCCGAGGTTAGCCCGGAACTTCATGCTTCGCAACGCGAGTGCCGTATACACATATCGATGGCTCAGAGAGAATCAGGATATCAACCGTTTTCTTTCGCAGAGCGGCCTTCAGGCCACCGTTGTTACCTATCATGATCTGGCCAAATACACGGCACAGGAGTTGCGGCGGGTTACAGAAGCGGTCGGTCTTCCATACGAACCAACCCAACTTGCGTACTGGAATTTCAAGCATCACGGGACACAGAAAAAGGAATATGAATGGGTGAAGAAAGAAAAGACTGACTACTTTGACCTGCGGTGGCAAGACTTTCTCTCTTCTCGGACAATCAAAGAGATCCACAACAACAGGCACATCAACCAGTACTTGGATGAGCATGGAATCCACTTCGGAGAGGAAGGGTTGACCCAAATCTCAAAGGGCCACGAGTCCAGTTAAGGCCTCTTGATCGTGAATCGGCCTTTGGTCTTTGGCACCCTCGACTTTTTCAATGTTGGCAAGCACCGCCGTGCGCCATCGGGCCCCCTTTGAGCCTCCATTAAAGGGGATAATTCCCTTCTTGACACACTAGCCTTCTTTCCCTATAGTCCCTTGATTCAGAGCGAATTCAAGGGCCTTTCCTGCAAGCCCGGCAACGCACGGCAGGCTAAAACCTTCCCGGTGACTATTGAGGCTTCATAACCGGACTTATATCCGCTGATGGACATGAGGCCCCGCTGGATATTCCATGAGCACGGCACTGACAAAAACATACGATTCCTATCATATCGGGTCATCATTTCCGCTGACTGACGAGCAATTGGAACAGCTTGTCGGACTCTTTGAGGCACCCACCAACAGCGTCGATTCCGTCCTTGGTGGAAGGAGTTCCGTGGCCATTTCCCGTGTTGAAGGTTTGGGATCAGTGGTCGTTAAGTATTACACCCGGGGAGGGCTTCTTCGACTCCTCGTGGAACGAAGGTACTTGAAGTGGGGGAAGACCCGCTGTCAGATTGAATATGAACTTTTTCAGAAAGTCAGAAATCTTGGGGTCCCTGTCCCGGAACCCATCGCCTATGCCTCGCAAGGCAGTCTCTTTTATAGGGGGTGGTTGGTGACGAGAGAAATCAAGGGACAGCAAACACTTGCTGAGCTCGCCTTTTCCGATATGGAACGGGTCTGCACCGTAATGCGTGAGCTTGTTTATCATGTGTCGACCCTCATCGACAACCATATCCTTCATGTCGATTTGCACCCCGGCAACGTCTTAGTTGACGGCAATAACCGCACATTTCTCGTTGATTTTGACAAGGCCTGCCTTTGCCCCGGGGACAAGAATGGGTTGCGGGAGCAATACCTCGCTCGTTGGCGGCGCTCGGTGACGAAACATGGCCTGCCGGAAGTGCTCTACGACACCATGAGCGCAGCACTTCAATGAGGCTGTGAACTGGAGCAAGTTCTGGAGGGCTAGCCGTGGTCGCCACTGCTGAAAAGGACGTGTCTCAGCCATCGGTGTTGATCGTTTTGATGGGGGCCTTGGGAGATGTGGCACGAGGGCTGCCCTTGGTGTCCCATGTCAAGGACGGACTATCGGGAAGCAGGGTAACATGGCTCGTCGAACCTAAGTGGGCCCAACTCGTCAGGATTCACCCAGACATTGACAGCGTCATCGTCTTTAACCGACCCAAATGCCTTTTAGCGGTATGGGATCTATACAAGGATTTGTCCCAAGAGCACTTCGATATTTCTCTGGACCTTCAGCGTCATTTTAAAAGTGGTTTTTTTTCTCTTATTTCACGGGCGAAGAGACGGATAGGCTTTCATCGACGGGATGCAAAGGAGTTTAATTGGGTCTTCAATAATGAACATTTAGACTATGTTGGAGACCAACTGCCAAAACTCCGCCACTACCTGAAGTTCTTAGGCCGCCTCGGGTTGTCCGAGCCAGAAACCCTCGATTTTGGGCTTGGCTCCCTTGATCTAAAGAGCGCCATGCCCGGCGTTGTTGGTCAGATAGGAATCCCCTTTGTCGCCCTGGTGATGGGGTCCTCCTGGGAGTCAAAGAACTGGTTTCGGGAGCATTATTTTCAATTGGTCAAAGATATCCTGTCTGATGAAAAAAGGCATGTTGTCCTTCTCGGAAGTCCCCAGGACACGCCCCTTGCCCTTGACCTTTCCGACAGGATCAGCGCCCCTCAGCTCATCAATTTGGTGGGCAAGACATCGCTTCTGGAACTTGTTGCCGTACTGAAGGCAGCGGCAGTTGGGGTAGGCCCTGACTCGGGACCGGGCCATTTGGCCGCCGCCGTGGGCACGCCCTATGTGTCATTGTTTGGGCCCACATCGCCTGTACGAACAGCCCCTTATGGAAGTGAGCATCTTGCCCTTCAGTCCGGAATCGACTGCGCCCCCTGCTACAAGAGGAGATGCCCCGGTCTTGACAGATTGTGCATGCGTTTAATATCTCCTGAAAAGGTAAAAGAAAAGCTCGTGGAAGTCCTGGCCGCGCAGGACGTTACTCAGACTTCAAACTAATCTCATAATATTATGAAAAACCAGGCTGAAACACTCCTTGTTTGTTGCCCCAATTGGGTGGGCGATGTGGTCATGACGAC
>Ga0180438_10012182_pt1 | contig 10269 bp, 8 predicted proteins | sample SS_ome_12_FD_132455 | JGI IMG/M metagenome (GOLD analysis project Ga0180438, IMG submission 132455) | Hypersaline lake sediment archaeal communities from the Salton Sea, California, USA - SS_3_D_2 metaG | ecosystem: Environmental > Aquatic > Non-marine Saline and Alkaline > Hypersaline >...
AAGCCCCGTTTCCACAGGATCTCATCACCTCGAATCAGCGCTATGCTAAGGCCTGGCAGTTTCGTCTCCGAAAGCTTCTCAAAGATGAAAGTCTCTAATGTATCTGTCTTCATACGATCAGCTCCTTTACATCCTTAAATTTGAGCTGCCATTCCTGCTCCATGAATTACAGTCGAGTAAGTCTGCAGGTCATTTCGATAGGATATTTGACACAAAATCAGGAAACATCTCCAAAAATAATGCGGGTGCACCTGATACCCTGGCATCTCCGTAGTTTCCCTACCATTGAGCGGGCTTCCCAATTGGATATCTAAATATAAACCGATATCACAGGATCCGTTTCCCATACCCACCGCCCCCTGGTGTTTGAAGGCTGATCACATCCCCCTTATGAGCCTGTAAAGTAACTTTCCCGGGCAGCTCCTGCTCTTCGTTGCCATGAATGAGCACATTCCTCCCCACCATACCCGCCTCGCCTCCCTTCAGACCATATGGGTTGAACCGGCGCCGATCAGATAGAATGGTCACGGTTGCATCATGCAGAAGTTCAATCTCACGGAAGATGCCATTGCCACCTCGATACTTCCCGCCCCCTCCTGAACCCTGGCGGATTCCATAACCCTTCACACGGAATGGATAGGTAAATTCCAATGCTTCCACCGGCGTGTTGAGTGTGTTGGTCATATGAGTGTGAATGGCATCCGCACCATCCCTGTCTGGTCTTGCACCCATTCCGCCCCCGATGGTCTCATAGTAGGCATACTGCCTTTGACGCTCGGGATCCCACCCTCCAATAGACAGGTTATTCATCGTACCCTGGCTGGCTGCAGGCACTCGATCAGGAACAGCTTGTGCCAACGCACCCAGCAAAACATCCACGATTCGTTGGGATGTCTCAACATTGCCACCTGCTACAGGAGCGGGGTGCCTGGCATTTACGATGCTGCCTTCCGGTGCGATGACATGGATGGGGGCCAAGCAACCGCTGTTGGAAGGGATGTCCAATCCAATCAAGGATCGGAAAACGTAGTACACGGCAGAAAGGGTGATGGCATAAACAGCATTGATGCTCCCCTTGCATTGAGGGGAGGAGCTGGAAAAATCAACTGTAGCCTCTTCCCCTCGAATGGCTAAGGTGACAGCAATTTCGACTGGCTCGGGATTGATCCCATCATCGTCCATTCGATCCCGAAAGTGGTACTCACCATCTGGAAGATCGGCCAGTAAGCGACGGGTCATCCGCTCTGCGTACTCCAGGAGTCCTTGCATATAATAGGCTACTTCCTGAACCCCATACTGGCCTACCAATTCTCGCATTCGTTCCACACCTTTGTAATTCGAGGCCATTTGCGCTCGCAGATCGCCTGTCCGTTCTTCTGGTGTCCGAACATTAGCAAGGAACAGTTGCATCAAGGCTTTATTTTCCACCCCTCCATCGATGATTTTCAAGGGCGGGATAATGACTCCCTCCTGGTAGATCTCTTCGGCCAGCGGCATGGAACCCGGCGACATCCCTCCCACATCTGAATGATGGGCACGGCTGGCGACAAAACCAAAAAGCTCCTCGTCTCCCTGATTCTGGACAAAGACCGGAGCAATGAGCGTGATATCTGGCAGGTGCGTACCGCCGCGATAGGGATCGTTCAGGATGACCATGTCTCCCGGCGCAAAGGAGAAGGACCGGATCCCCTCCTGTACGGACAGGGGCATCGATCCAAGGTGGACGGGGATATGTGCCGCCTGGGCGATCATGCGCCCTTGTGCATCAAAAACGGCACAGGAGAAATCCCGTCGCTCTTTGATATTGGGTGAGTACCCCGTTCGGCACAGGACAACGCCCATCTCCTCGGCGACAGAGGCCAGCAAATGCTTGAAAACTTCGAGGCGGATGGGGTTATACATTAGCATATTGCTCTTTGAGTAAAAATTCTCAAGTAACGAGTAATGAGTAACGAGTATTTACGAAGCTCAATGGGGTCCATAATCTTCTCGCGATTTAAGGATGTTTTTTGACCATGTTGGATCAATTCGCCACTAAACCATTTCCAAGGTGAACTTCTAATCATCATATTTACCATATACTTCCTTGGTCTCCCTGATGTTTGCTACCCGTTGTTTCGGGATCGTGACTAAAAGTAATCGAATGATTTGCGAAAGCAGTTCTATTCGACGATTGATAATCTCTACGCCAAGTTTATGACGACTCTTGTAATACCAATCGCGACTCTCGCGTGCTGACCCCAGCGCATACTCATAAAATCTCGCTCTATCCATTCCTGTGCTTCTGGAGTAACCCTCCGCAATATTTGCGCTGATAGATCCCAGTGCTCTATAAAGCTGATCTGACAATCCCAGCATTCTTTTATCAGTTGTCAACATTGTCACATCTTGCCAGCCCAGTTCCGCTACATACAACGCTAATTGATATGCTTTTACATTCCACAAAGAATCATTGGTTATTTCACTGGGTACACTTTCCAGCCATTCATCAAATTCCATTGTCCGCCCCCTTTACTGGCACTCTTCGAATTCAAATCCTGATCAATCCACCAAATCCTTCCTCCTTACCCTGGCATTTTACTTCCTCATCACTCATTACTTGTTACTTGTTACTTATTACTCATTATTACTTATTTCCACCACCAAATTCTCCCCCTCATCCACCACCCCTCGATCTCCCCCGGCCAGGAAGATCGTTGTGTCTTTATAGATCACGACGGTGGGACCCACCAGTTCATTCCCGGGCTCCAACCTTTCACCGGAGTAGAAGGGCACCAGGTCTGCTCTGTCTTCATTCAGGACCACCGATCTCCGCTCCATGAAAGCCACTGCTGGGTCAGCATCGCCTGCCTGCTTGAGAGGAAGGGATGGTTTAGGGACGTACCCCACTGCTCGCAGTCTCACATTCACCACCTCCACTGGTGCATCGGGCGCGCTGTAGCCATAGCGACGTTTATGGAGGACATGAAAATCACGATTGAATTCACTGCTCAAAGGCAAGGATAACTCATACCCCTGTCCGACATATCGCATATCAATCTCGCGGTGCAGGCTAATATCCTTCGAATTCACTCCCTGCTCTACAAGTTCCTTCACCCCCCGCTCCATCATCCCCCCCATCCGACCCTCCAACTCCTCGTAGGTGATATTCCCGGGAAGCATCACCGTCTGGACATAATCTTTCAGAATGTCTGCTGTCAGCATTCCAAATGCCGATAATGTTGATGCCCATCTCGGAATAAGAACTCTGGGGATGCCGACAGCCCTTGCTAACTCGACCGCGTGCAGACCACCTGCGCCCCCAAAGGACACCAATACAAAGTCTTGAGGATCATACCCCCGCTCAACCGAGATCACACGAAGGGCGCGCTCCATATGGGCATTTGTCACCCGAATTACACCCAGGGCAGCCACCTGTGCGGACGATAATGCCCCCACCGATCGCAGTTGCGCCTCATCCGCAAGAACCTCCAGCGCATGCTCGCTGGCCTCTTCATCCAACTCCATCCTTCCCCCCAGGAAGGTCTCGGCTGCCAGACGACCTAACACAAGATTGGCGTCGGTCACAGTTGGGCTCGTCCCACCTTGCCCATAGCAAACCGGACCGGGTTCCGCTCCGGCGCTGTCTGGTCCCACCCGCAAAACCCCGCCAGGATCCACCCTGGCGATCGACCCGCCTCCAGAACCGACGGTGTGGATATCAACCACCGGGATGCGAATAGGAAAACCGCCGATCCCTCCTTCATACGTAACCTGAATTCCCCCATCACAAAGGGAGACATCGGTCGAGGTCCCCCCCATATCGAAACTGATCAGCCTCTCAAATCCAGCCTGTTTAGCGATATATTGAGAGCCCACAACACCCCCAGCCGGTCCGGACAGAATGGCGCGCACCGGTTCGGCTCGGACAACCTCGGCACGGGTGATGCCCCCATTGGACTGCATAATATAAAAATCCCGGGTTTGTAAACGCTCCTCCAGTAAACCAACATAGCCGCCCATGATTGGGGCCACATAGGCATTGATGACTGTTGTGCTGGACCTCTCATACTCACGAAATTCCGGGAGAATTTCGCAGGAAGGCGACACCTGGAATCCTTCATCCCTGAGAGCCTGAGCCAACAATTGCTCATGAATAGGGTTTACAAATGAAAACAGTAGACAGATTGCAACAGATTCGACCCCACGATCCTTCAGATGAGCAATGAGAGCCGGGATCTGCTCCGCTTTCAAAGGGGTAATAATGCCTCCTTGATGGTCAATCCGCTCTTCAACTTCCAGTCTGAGATCGGAAGGGACAAGGGGTTCGGGTCGATCTGTGAAAAAGTCATACAACTCAGAACGGGTTTGCCTTCCAATCGCGAGCACATCCTTGAAGCCCTGGGTGGCTAGCAGGGCAGTTCGGGCGCCTTTCCGCTCTAAAAGTGCATTCGTGGCTACCGTTGACCCATGAATGATGTATGGGTGGGGGCCAGGCTGAAGGATTTTCAAACCTGCCAGAACCGCATCTGCTGGATTAGAAGATGTCGAGGGGACCTTATAGGTCCTAATTGAACCCGAGACTTCATCCACAAGGACAAAATCCGTGAAGGTGCCTCCAATATCAATCCCTAACCGCAGTCTTTTCCCATTTTCAGTCAATGCCTGTTCATCCTATCTTGCACGCCTTTTCTCAGAAAGATACGACATAGATCGGAGACATGCAATATAAAATCCTGCATTTCGTCGCAAGACAAGAAACCCTATCACACTTGTTTCAAGTGCAAAGGGGGCTTTATAATCCCTGTAATCAGGTGCACATTGGTTGCACCATGAAACCCTCAAGGATGTACAGCCGAAGGATGTGCAATCCCACCAAACATCAAACATCGGAGGAAACTATGGCCAATCTAGAAACAACCTATATGGGGCTCAAATTGAGCAACCCGATCGTCCCATCCGCATCGCCGCTCTCGCGCAAGCTGGACGACATTAAAAAATTGGAAGACGCTGGAGCGCCTGCTGTCGTCCTATATTCTCTCTTTGAAGAACAAATCGCCTTAGAGGAAGGCGAGCTCTCGTACCTCTTGGAGGGTGGCGCCGCGAGTCTGGCAGATGCTTCGGCCTACTTTCCCCAGAAACAGGAGTACCCTCGCGATCCAGATGGATACGTTGAGCACATTCGTCAAGCCAAAGAAGCCGTCGACATCCCCATCATTGGAAGCATGAACGGCACCACTACGGGTGGATGGCTGAATTACGCCAAGAAGATTGAAGAGGCTGGAGCAGACGGCCTGGAGTTGAACATCTACTTCATCCCAACGACTGACAACCTCCTGGGCATGGATGTTGAAACTCTTTACCTCGACATCGTTGAAGCGGTAAGCAAGAGTGTGGGTATCCCTGTTTCAGTGAAGGTGAGTCCTTTCTTCAGTGCCCTTCCTGATTTTGCCACCCGAATTGAAGAAGCTGGCGCCGATGCCCTTGTATTGTTCAATCGCTTCTACCAGCCAGACATCAATGTCGAAAATAAAACGATCGAACCACGCATTACATTGAGCAGCACATCAGATTTATTGCTTCCACTGCGCTGGGTCGCCATCCTGTATGGGCAGGTAGATTGCTCCTTAGCCCTCACTTCGGGCGTACACACCTCCGAAGACGTATTGAAGGCGATCATGGCAGGAGCGGATATCGCCAATGTGTGCTCAGTGCTTCTTCGCGAGGGAATTAACAAGCAGAAAGAACTCGTCGAGGGAACAGCCCAACTCATGGAAAAATACGAGATGGATTCTCTCGCTAGCATCCGTGGCAGCATGAGCCTCGAGCACTACGTAGAACCCACAGCTTTTGAACGGGCCAGCTACATCAAGTTGCTCCAGGGCTACGGCAGAATCTGAGTCAGGGATTGATAAGTCCTGGTTGATCTCGGCAATGGGATGTAACTTCCGCTCAGCATATATGAAGACAACCCAAAATATAAGATTGCGGCTGGCATGATGGTAGACCAGCCGCAATCGTTGTGTGGTATGACTTAATCAGTATGGACACTCAAAATGCTCTTATCGAGGATCTCAAGACCCTCAACCGCATTTCCGAAACCCTCAATCAATCTGCCGATGTTCAATCTGCGTTGAATTCCGCCCTGGTATCCCTCGTGCATCTCATGGGATTAGAGAGCGGATGGATTTTCCTGGTTGATCCGATGGCAATGGACCGAAAATGGGGTCCCGGTTTCATGCTGGCTGCACACCACAACCTTCCCCCGGGGTTGGCTTTGGATCAAGGAGATGTGTGGGAGAAAGGTTGCGATTGCCAGGATCTATGTAAAAAGGGGGAGTTGCTCAAAGCCTACAATGAGATCCGATGTACGCGATTGGCGTCCACATCGGGAGATCGCAGAGGCCTAACCGTCCATGCCTCTACCCCCCTCCGTTCTAGAAATCGTACCCTGGGAATCCTCAACGTAGCTGCCGAAGATGGATCCGTCTTCGACTCCCGGGCTTTGGCTCTCCTGACCAATGTCGGAGCTCAAATGGGGGCAGCATTAGAACGAGCGCAGTTGTTTGATATGCTCCGAGAGCGACGCATCGATGAGCAAGCCGCCCTGCTCAACTTTTCCAATAAATTGCTAACCTATCAGGACCCTGAGGCTCTGATGGACTACCTCGTACAGGAAGTCACCATACTTTTAAAGGCGGATGCATGTGCCTTGATCCTGGCATGTGATGATCCGGGGATGTTGAGATTCCGATCGGCATATGGTTGGAAGACCGATCCGGTCCGGTCCTTCCGTAAAATCCCTTCGGACGCGCGATCTGGTCCAGGCCAAGTCATGCTATCCAAGAAACCGTTATTGGTTGAGGATCTCCAGGAGAGCGATCCAACCCATTGGGCGCCTGACTGGCTCCGTGCAGAAGATTTTCGTGGACATGCCGTACTGCCCCTAATCGCGGAGGATGATGCCATCGGCACACTGGTCATAAATGACCGCAAGCCGCGCCTTATCAGCGAGGATGAAGTGCGTTTCTTGCAACTCATGGCCAACCAGGCTGCCATCGCGATTGAAAGCGCCCGACTGCAGGAAGAAGAGGCCGCCCGGCAGCGCCTCGAGGAGGAAATGGCTGTGGGTCGGCGGATCCAACTCGGCCTGCTGCCCGAGAAAACTCCCACATTACCCGGCTGGGAGATTGTGGTGAAATATCACGCCGCCCGCCAAATGGGGGGAGATTTTTACGATTTCCTCGAACTCTCCCAATCTCCCCCGGAATTGGGCTTGGTCATTGCTGATGTTTCAGATAAAGGCGTTCCTGCTGCCTTGCTCATGGCCATGTGTCGAACAATGATCCGGTCTATTGCTTTCAGTGGTCTTAATCCTGCACAAACACTGATTAAAACCAATGAATTGATGCTGAAGGAAAGCCGCGCGGACCTATTCCTGGGCGCAATATATGTCACCCTGGAGCCAGGAAGTGGACGGATGACACTCGCCAACGGGGGGCACAGCCGGCCGCTTTGGCATCGACATAGAGCCAACGAAATCGTCGAGGTGCGCTCAGATGGAATCATTCTGGGGACGTTCGAAGATATCTCCATCGAAGAAAAGGAAATCACAATTACCCCCGGTGATGTCCTCTTGTTTTATACGGATGGCGTTACGGATGCCACAAGCCCAACTGGGGCGCTGTTCGGTAAAGAACTCCTGTCACAAACCCTCTTCAGATGCAAAGATCAAAGCGCCGAGCAAATTGCTGAAGCGATTCTTGATGCCCTCAACCAATTCACCGGTTCCACACCCCAATCCGATGATCTCACGATCATGGTCTTAAAACGCCTGCCATAAAACGGCTCCAGACATTCATTCAGTATTTCGGAGTAGTGAATCTCCCCAGCACCTGCACTGCCCAGCATCAATTCTGTCGGCCAATCCGGACGAAAACAAGCATGACTTGTACATGCGAACAGACTATCGTATAGTGATGCTTAAATGATCGCACCTCGCAGGAACGCCCTGATCCACATTTCTCGTCGCCAAAGACGCCTTAACACCTTTCGTTCACTCCAGGCCTGCGAAAGTAGCTTACGTTGGCATTTGGACTGAAAAGAAGCTGCGGCAAGGAGCCGAATCCATGCTTGACAAGATTGACCTGAGCAGGAAAGTCTCGAAAAAAGAATACAAACAATGGATGCCAACATTGAGAAACCGGCTTTATGACCTTCAGAAGGCATCCTGGGACGCGGGGATACCGGTCATCATCCTTTTCGAGGGCTGGGACGCGGCCGGCAAGGGGACCTCCATTCAATATCTAACAAGACGCCTTGACCCGCGTGGCTTTAAGCTCTTCCCCATCCGACCAGCCCGAACCTATGAAAAGAAGCGTCCATGGCTTTGGCGATTCTGGTTGAAGATCCCTGGGCGCGGAGAATGGACGATTTTCGATCGATCCTGGTATGGGCGTGTTCTCGTTGAACGCGTTGAACAACTGGTTCCCGAGAGAGATTGGCGGCGAGCATATCGTGACATCATCGATTTTGAACGGACACTGGCAGATGATGGATACGTATTGATCAAATTCTTCCTTCATATCAGTAAAGAGGAGCAGCGAAAGCGTTTCGACTCTCTAACATCCGATCCTCTCATGGCGTGGAAAGTCGAGCCAGAAGACTGGGAGCGCCACAACCAATATGACGAATGGCTTCAAATTTACGAAGAAATGTTTGAGCGTACAGAAACCGAATGGGGTGTCTGGACCATTGTTGAAGCTACAGACCGTTTTTATACCCGTATCAAGATTTTCCAAACCATCATCGCTGTTTTAGAAGAACAACTCCAAAGTCTCAACGCCTTACCACCATCCCGCCAGGATGAGGGAGAAGAGGGAGCAAAGGGAGCAGAGGAAGAAGCGGACGAATACGAAGAATTCGTGCCAGAAGGTATGCGCACCCAAACAGAAATGGACTCACACCCAGAGCTAATTACTGATGAAGTTGCCTCACTGGCTGTTGATTCAAGCTCACTGGGTGAATCGCATGCCGATGCTCAACCCTGACGCACGGATTTCCGCAACCGAAGGAGAGAGATGTGTTAGACACCGTTGATCTCACCCAGACCCTGGACAAGAAGAAATACCGCAAGGATTTGATTAAATACCAGGTGGCGTTGCACGATTTGGGCTACCAGGTTTATGTACAGCAACGACCTGTAATCATCATCTACGAGGGTTGGGATGCGGGAGGAAAAGGGGGAAACATCAAGCGCGTGACCGAACGGCTGGACCCTCGCGGCTATGTTGTACACGCCATTGCAGCGCCAACAGGAGACGATGCGACACGCCATTATCTCTACCGTTTCTGGCGTCGTCTACCGGAGACAGGGCAGATCGCGATTTTCGACCGCAGTTGGTATGGGCGCGTCATGGTAGAAAGAATTGAGGGTTTCTGTAACGAGGAAGCGTGGAAACGCGCCTATCGCGAAATCAACCATTTCGAACGTCAATTGGTTGATTTCGGAACAGTCATCTTCAAATTCTGGATTCACATCAGTAAGGACGAACAGCTACGGCGTTTCAACACCCGCTCAGAAGACGAACTCAAGAACTGGAAGCTTACGGAGGAGGACTGGCGAAACCGAGACAAGTGGGATGCTTATTATGAGGCCGTGAATGATATGCTGGTAAAAACCAGCACCGTCACCGCACCCTGGACAGTTGTTGAGGGAAACTCAAAATGGTATGCGCGTATCAAAGTTCTTACAACCCTCGTGGATGGTTTAAGCCAAGCGTTGAATTATGATCCCTTCACAAATGAAGAACTCAAAAGCAGCCAAAAGAAAAAAAGGAAGAAGAAAAAGAAGGGGAATCAGTAGCTGGGGAAATGCCAGCGTTAATATCCTGTTTGCCCCTTGGATAAATCCAGGAAGTATTGAATGATAAGCCTAGAAAAAATAACCAATCTGGATAGCCCGGAACTATACATCAACCGCGAACTTAGTATGCTCACATTCCAGGAACGTGTTTTGGAAGAAGCCCTGGATGAAAGCAACCCGCCACTGGAACGGATTAAATTCATCTCCATCCTGGGTTCCAACCTGGATGAATTTTTCATGGTACGTGTTGGCGGTTTGAGGATGCAAGTTAATGCTGGGATTACAAAACCTTCCCCCGATGGACTTACCCCAGCCGAGCAGTTGGCTGCCATCCGCAAACGTGCGGTACAGTTGATGGTCAAGGCTCGCGATCATCTTCGTGGTGACCTGCTGCCAAAGCTCAATGACGCCGGGATCCATGTCCT
>Ga0180438_10012183_pt1 | contig 10269 bp, 8 predicted proteins | sample SS_ome_12_FD_132455 | JGI IMG/M metagenome (GOLD analysis project Ga0180438, IMG submission 132455) | Hypersaline lake sediment archaeal communities from the Salton Sea, California, USA - SS_3_D_2 metaG | ecosystem: Environmental > Aquatic > Non-marine Saline and Alkaline > Hypersaline >...
AGTTGGTCGCGGGGCAGTGCTGCGTTCCACGCGGCGACGACGGCGCTCGCCTTCTCCTCCGACAGCTGAGACATGCGCATGGCCCAGGATCCTGTTCTTGCCGACGGCTTCGCTTCTGTTTCTACGCCTCGTGCGCAGGTCCTGTCACGGGGCAAGCAGGACTCGCCGCCACCGTCACCGAACCGGCAGTGAGGAAAGCCACGGGAACGGTGACCGACGGTGGGTGGCGGTGCGTTCCGCCGCTCGGCTGACGAGCATAAAGGAGGTCGAAATGGCTCACAGCCCAAAGATCGCCATGATCGGCGCAGGAAGCGTAGTCTTCGCGCAGCATCTGCTGGGAGACATTATGTCGTGGCCGGAGCTCAAGCGGCCCCATATCGCGCTGATGGATATAGACCCAGACCGGCTGTCGGTGGCGGAGCGCATGGCGCAGAAGCTGGCCGACGCCCTCGAAGCGGAGCCGAAGATCACCGCGCATCGCACGCGAAAGCCGGCGCTCGACGGGGCCGACTACGTAGTCAACACGATCCAGGTGGGTGGCTTCGCAGCCACGAAGATCGATTTCGATATCCCAAAGAAGTACGGCCTGAAGCAGACGATAGCAGACACCAACGGGGTCGGCGGTATCTTCCGAGCGCTTCGCACGATGCCGGTGATGGTGAAGATCGCCCAGGAAATGGAGGAGCTGTGTCCAAGGGCAATCTTCATCAACTACGCCAATCCAATGGCGATGGTGTGCTGGGCTGTGACGCGGGCGACGGACATCCAGACTGTCGGGCTGTGCCACAGCGTGCAGGGGACGGCGCAGCAACTTGCTCACTACATGGGCATCCCCTTCGAAGACCTCGTGTACCAGGCGGCCGGCATCAACCACATGGACTTCTACCTGAAGCTGGAGTACAAGGGGAAGGACGCTTACCCGCGGCTGCGACGCGGGATGAAGAAGCCGAAGGTATGGAAGCAGGATCCGGTCCGCTTCGAGGTCTTGAATCGTCTGGGCTACTTCGTAAGTGAGTCGAGCGAGCACTTCTCTGAGTACGTCCCGTGGTTCATCCGGCGAGACCGTCCCGATCTCGTCCAGCGCTACGATATTCCCATCGATGAGTACATCCGTCGCTGCGAGGAGGCCGATCGGACCTGGAAGCGCAGCAAGCGCGAGATGTTCAGCGACAAGCCCATCGAAGTGCACCGCAGCCACGAGTACTGCGGCTACATCATCCACGCGCATCAAACGGGCCAGCCGTTTGTCATCTACGGCAATGTCCCGAACGACGGCCTGATCACGAACTTGCCGCAGGGATGCTGTGTTGAGGTGTCCTGCCTGGTGGACCGCAACGGCATCCAGCCGTGCCATGTGGGCGACCTGCCGCCCCAGTTGGCGGGGGTCATCCGGAACACGGTGAACGTCCACGATCTCACCGTAGAGGGGTTCTTTACGCGTAAGAAGGACCACATCTACCAAGCCGCGCTTTTCGATCCGCACGCCTCGGCCGAGCTGACTATAGACGAGATATACTCGCTGGTTGACGATCTTCTCGAGGCCCACGGGAAGATGGTGCCGCGGCTGAAGTAGGGGCGCTGTCGCACCCCACCGTCGCTTTCTGTCAGGACTCGCCGATCGCTGACGGCGCGTGCGTTGGGTCCCGGTTGACCGGGCCTGTATGGGCTCGCTATAATCGGGCGTCAAGCGCCTTTCAGGCTGGAGACCCCGTGCTCGACATTCATCTCATCCGCGACGATCCAGAACGCGTCCGCAAGGCGATCAGGCAACGCGGGGGCGACGAAGCCCCGCTCGACGCGCTGCTGCGGGTCGACGAGCGCTGGCGCGCGCTGCTGATTCAGGTCGAGTCGCTGCGCGCCGACCGCAACCGCGTGAGCGAGGAGATCGCCATCATCAAGCGGGCGGGCGGCGACGCCGCGGACATGATTGCCGAGATGCGAAAGGTCGGTGGCCGCATCGGGGAGCTGGAGGAGGAGCTCCGACAGGTGGAGACGGAGCACCGCGGCCTCGCTTTGGAGATTCCGAATCTTGTGTCCGAGGACACCCCCAACGGCACGGACGAGGACGGGAACGTGATAGTCCGTGAGTGGGGCGAGCCGCGGACGTTCGACTTCGATCCGAAACCGCACTGGGAGATGGCGGTCGATCTCGACATCGTGGACTTCGAGCGTGCGACGCACATCGCGGGGGCGAACTTCGAGATCTTCAAGGGCGCGGGCGCACGCCTTCGCCGCGCGCTCATCGACTTCATGCTCGACATCCATACGGCGGAGCACGGGTACACCGAGGTAGGTCCGCCGATCATCGCGCGGCGCGACTCGCTCGTCGCCTCCGGCCATCTACCGAAGTTCGAGGACGACCAGTTCCACGTGCGGGAGAACGACATGTTCCTGATCCCGACCGCGGAGGCGTCGCTCGTCAATATCCATAGGGACGAGATCCTCGACAGCAATACGCTCCCACGCCAGTACGTGGCGTACACTCCGTGCTTTCGGTATGAGAAGTTCGGCGGGGGCAAGGAGTCGCGGGGGCTGATTCGGCAGTTCCAGTTCGACAAGGTAGAGATGTTCAAGTTCGTCCTTCCCGAGGCCTCGATGGACGAGCTGGAATCACTGGTCCGGGACGCGGAGACGGTGTATCAGCGGCTCGGCATTCCATATAAGCTGGCCCTGCTCTGCGCGGGGGAAATGGGTATCCAGGCAGTGAAAGCGTACGATCCGATGGCCTGGTTCCCGGGCACGGGAAGCTGGATGGAGCTGAGCTCCTGCTCGAACTGCCTCGACTACCAGGCCCGCCGCGCCAACATCCGCTTCCGCCGGGAGAAGGGCGCCAAGCCCGAGTTCGTCCACACGCTCAACGGGTCGGGGCTCGCGGTCGGCCGCACGTTTGCGGCGATTTTGGAGAACTGTCAGCAGGAAGACGGCAGCGTCATCGTGCCGGAGGTGCTGCGGGGCTATATGGGAGGGGTGGAGGCAATCAGGGCTTGCGCACCCTGAACCTCTCCCCCGGCGCCAGCAGGTGGAACCTCTGCTGTGCGTTCTTGATCTTGGTCGCGACCTCGGCCGGATCGCCGTTGTAGGCGGAGTTCTCGGGGGCGTCGTAGGTTCCGTAGTGGTGGGGTATGATGTGGGGCACGTCCAGGATGTTCGCGAGCCGCGCGGCGTTGTCCACCCCGAGGTGATATTCGTTGCGTGAGACGTCGAGCAGGAGCAGGTCGACCCCCTTGATCTGGATGTGCTCTTCCATCAGCCGGGTGTCGCCCGGATTCCAGATCGTGCCATCGGGCGCGGACAGCAGATAGCCGCAGCAGTCTCGGGGCTTCCACGGTTCGCCAAACTGGTCGGGATCTCGAAGCTGCCAGGGGTGATCGGCCGGCGTAGGGGTCACCTTCACCTGCCCGACTTCGAATGTCTCGCCGGCCTGGGCAATCCGCACGCGTTCGTCCGCGAGCCCCATGTGCGACAGCTCCTTTGCCACTGGCGGCGGCCCAACAAAGAGTGCCTCGGTGCGGAAAAGCTCCTCCGCAGTTCTCCGGGCAAAGTGGTCGTCGTCGGCATGGGTATACAACACGGCGTCGAGCCGCGGCACTGCAGATGCCTCCAGCGGGAGGTGCGCCAAGAGACGCAGGCCGGTCTCGCTGCTTCCGGGGGAATCGGGATCGAGGCTGATGGCCGGATCGATCATGACGGCTGTCCCCCGCGCGTTGAGGAGGAACCCGGCGTTCGTCAGCCACCACAGTGCCGTCCGGCGTGATCTCTGGAAGGCCTCCGCCCCGAGCCGACGGGTCGGGCCGGCGCTGACCTGCCCTCGGTGTGCAGACATGGCAGATGCCCCTTTCGCTTTCGGTTGGCCGGCGCTGGCGCCCTGGGGAGGGAGCGGCCGGACGAGTTATGATTCGTACCGCGGACCGCCAAGTTCCTGCTCCGATCGCGAGGATTCCGGTCTCGCTGAGGCCGATCCCCCGACGCGAGGCAGGAGCCGGAGGGGTTCGGGCGGAAAACTCAGGAGGGTGACGGGGGAGGACCGGGCACCACGATAGATCACGGACCAGGAGGCACGGCGATGGCCAAGGCGCGGGTTGTCATCACCCTGAAGAAGACGATCATGGACGCCCAGGGGCAGACGGTCGAGAAAGCCCTCCAGAACCTGGGGTACGAGAATGTTCGCAACCTCCGGATTGGGAAGTTCATCGAGATGGACCTCAACGGCGCGCCGGGCGAGGAGCTTACATCGCGCGTCGATGAGATGTGCCGGAAACTGCTCGCCAACCCGATCATCGAAGACTTTCAGGTCGAGATCGAGCAATAGCGATGAGCACGGCTACGAAGGCGCGCTTGGGCGTTATCGTCTTCCCGGGGACGAACTGCGACACCGACACCTGGCATGCCCTCCATGATGTCATGGAGGCGCCCGTCGAGTACATCTGGCACGAAGACACGGACCTGACGGGCTTTGAGTGCATCATCCTGCCCGGCGGCTTCAGCTACGGCGACTATCTGCGCACCGGCGCGGTCGCGCGCTTCTCCCCGGTCATGAACGGCGTCATAGACTTCGCGGGCGCTGGCGGCCTCCTGCTGGGAATCTGCAATGGGTTCCAGATCCTGCTCGAGGCGGGGCTGCTGCCGGGTGCCATGATGCGCAATGTCGGACAGACGTTCGTCTGCAAGTATGTGAACCTACGCGTGGAGAGCACGGAGACGCCCTATACCCGCGCGATGGCGAAGGACGCGGTGCTGCGCATCCCCATTGCGCACGGCGAGGGGAATTACTACGCAGACGAAACCACTCTCGCCGAGCTGAAGCGCAACGATCAGATCGTGTTCCGCTACTGCGCCCCCGACGGTGAGATCACGCCGGGGTCGAACCCCAACGGCTCTCTTGAGAACATCGCGGGCATCTGCAACCGCGAGCGGAACGTGGTGGGAATGATGCCTCACCCGGAGCGGTGCAGCGATGCCCTGCTGGGGTCTTCCGACGGGCGGCTGGTGTGGGAAAGCCTGCTCGGGGCGAGCTGAGAGACGGGAGAGACCGATGGCAATCGAACCGCGCATGTGGCGTGAGCTAGGTCTGACGGACGACGAATTTCAGCGGGTCGTGGATACGATCGGCCGCGAGCCGACGCCGACCGAGCTCGCCATGTTCTCAGTGGAGTGGTCGGAGCACTGCGGCTACCCGCGAAGCCGGACGCTGCTCGCGCTCTTCCCGAAGACGGGCAAGTACGCGTCCCGCGTGCAGGGGGAGGACGCTGGCGGGGTCGAGGTCGCGCCGGGCCTGACAGTCCTGTTCAAGATGGAGAGCCACAACCACCCGAGCCAAGTGGAGCCGTTCCAGGGAGCGGCGACCGGTGTCGGCGGCATCATCCGCGACATCTTCACAATGGGCGCCCGGCCCATCGCCGTGCTGGACCCGCTGCGTTTCGGAGATCTCGACGAACCGCTCGCGCGCTACCTGCTTCGCGGAGTGGTGAACGGCATTTCTTTCTACGGCAACTGCCTCGGCGTGCCGACGATCGGCGGCGAGCTTCAGTTCGAGGAGCCGTATAGGGGCAACTGCCTCGTCAACGTGATGGCGGTCGGGGTCGTTCAAACCGACAAGATTGCGACGAGCCGCGCCACGGGGGAGAATAACCCAGTCATGGTTGTCGGCAACTCGACGGGGCGGGATGGCATCGGTGGAGCCAGCATCCTGGCCAGCCATGAGTTCGGCGAAGATGAGGAGAAGCGTCCGACGGTCCAGATCGGCGATCCGTTCACCGAGAAGTGCCTGATCGAGGCTTGCCTGGAGGCGCTCGAGACGGGGGCCATCGTGGGCATGAAGGACATGGGGGCCGCGGGACTCACCTGCACGACGTGCGAGATGTCGGCGGCGGGCGAGCACGGTATGGACATAGACCTCCAGAAGGTGCCGCGTCGCGAGGCCGATATGGAGCCCTGGGAGATGATGATGTCGGAGTCCCAGGAGCGGATGTTGATCGTTGCGCAGAGGGGGCGCGAGCAGGAGGTGCTCGACATCTTCGGCAAGTGGGGGCTGAACGCGGTGGTCGTCGGCCGGGTGACCGCGGACGGCGTCTTGCGGGTCAGGGACGACGGCGAAGTGGTCGCCGAGCTGGACGCAAGGGCTCTCGCAAGCCCTCCTGTCTACCAGCTGCCGGCCGAAGAGCCGAGCTACTACCGGGAGAACCAGGCGGTGGACTTCGCCGACCTGCCAATGCCCGAGGATATGACGGCTGTCCTGCGGGATCTGCTCTCCAGCCCGAACATCGCGAGCGCGCGATGGGTATATGAACAGTACGACCACATGGTGCAGACGAACACGGTGGTCGCGCCCGGGGGTGACGCGGCCGTCCTTCGGCTGAAGGGGTATCGGCAGGGGATCGCGGTCACGACCGACGGGAACGGTCGGTACTGCTATCTGGACCCCTACCTCGGTGCACAGCTCGTGCTGGCCGAGGGGAGTCGGAACCTCGTGTGCGTTGGGGCGGAGCCGGCCGGGGTCACCGACTGCCTCAACTTCGGCAATCCGGAGAAGCCCGACCGCTTCTGGCAGTTCAAGCGCTGTGTGGAGGGACTGGCCGATGCGTGCCGCAGCTTCGGCCTGCCGGTTGTGAGCGGGAATGTGAGCTTCTACAATGAAACGCCCGATACGGCCGTTTACCCAACGCCGGTGCTGGGCGTGGTGGGGGTGTTGGACGACGTCCGGCGGCACTGCACGGCCGGCTTCAAGCAAGCTGGGGACGTCGTGCTCCTGTTGGGGGAGACCCACGAGGACCTGGGCGGTACCGAGTACGTGAAGCGGATTCACAAGCGCGTGGCGGGGCGCCCGCCGGCGCTCGACCTGGAGTTCGAGAAGAAGGTTCAGGCGGTCTGCTTGGATGTGGTCCGACAGGGACTGGCCGCCTCGGCGCACGACTGCTCCGACGGCGGACTCGCCGCTGCCCTTGCGGAGAGCTGCATCTTCGGGAATGTGGGCGCCAGGATAGCGCTGGGAGAGCATGCTGCGGGTGTGCGTCTGGACGCCCGGCTATTCGGAGAATCGGCCTCGCGAATCATCCTGTCGGTCAGACCTGAGAATGCGGACCGCGTGAAGGAGATTGCAGCCGGGGCACAGGTCCCAATCGCCGCGCTCGGCGAAGTGGGCGGCGACGAGCTGGTCGTCGAGGCGGACGGCGTCCGCCGGATCGCTGCGAAAGTCGCCGAAATGCAGAGGATCTGGAGCGAGGCCATCCCGTCGCTCATGCAGCAGTAGCCGGCGCTTTGCGCCGGAAGAACGGGAACCGACCTGTCGCGTCGCGCTCGACAAGGACTGAACAGACTGCAACCGAACCAGTACGGGGGTGGAACCCGGCCGCGCTGGGGAAGCCCGGCGGCCGAACGACGGAATCGGGCTCTGGTGGACATGCAAGGAATGGCCCAGCAGCAGGGGTCAGGCAGAGACAGAGGCAGCATATGGAAGTGAAGCAGTGCCGGCTTGCGCCTCCCGAACTGCGGGAGGCCTGCGGCGTCTTCGGCATCTACGCGCCAGGCGAGGACGTGTCGCGGCTCACCTATTTCGGGCTCTTCGCCCTCCAGCATCGGGGCCAAGAGAGCGCGGGCATAGCCGTATCCGACGGGCGGAAGATGACCGTCCATAAAGAGATGGGTCTCGTCTCCCAGGTGTTCGACGAGGTCGTGCTCGCCCGACTGCAGGGCGACCTTGCGATTGGGCACAACCGCTATTCCACGACCGGCGCAACGAAGCTCGTGAATGCGCAGCCGATGGCGGCCGAATGGAAGAAGGGGAGTATCGCGCTTGCGCACAACGGCAATCTCGTGAACGCCCTCGCGCTGCGCGTGGAGCTCGAGAACGCTGGGGAACGGTTCGAGGCAAGCAGCGATACCGAAGTGATGCTGCGGATGATTGCGCGGGAGGCCGACCGCACCGGCAGCGTTGAGGAAGCGGTAGCGAACTGCATGCCTAAATGGCAGGGAGCGTATTCGATCGCCCTGCTCACCGAGGACGCCGTGATGGCGGCGCGCGATCCTTACGGAGTGCGGCCGCTGTGCGTCGGGCTGCTCAACGGCGATGCGACGGTGTTCGCCTCCGAATCGTGCGCGCTGACTCTGATCGGGGCAGAGCTGATGCGGGACGTCGCGCCCGGTGAACTTTGCGTTGCCGACAAGGACGGAATGCGCGCGCGCATCGTTCTGTCGGGCCCGCGCCGGGCCTTGTGCGTGTTCGAGTTCATCTACCTCGCGCGGCCCGACAGCCAGATCGCCGGGCGCTCGGTGCACGGCGCGCGCCGGGCCCTGGGCCGCCAGCTCGCGAGGGACTATCCCGCCGACGCGGACATGGTGATGCCCGTGCCGGACACGGGCTGGCCGGCTGCCATCGGCTATGCCGAGGAATCCCGGCTGCCCTTCGGAGAGGGGTTGATCCGGAACCGGTACATCCAGCGCACCTTCATCCAGCCCGACCAGCGTCTCCGCGAGCTGGGCGTGAAGATCAAGCTCAATCCACTCCGCGAGGCGCTTGCGGGCAAGCGCATCGTGTTGGTGGACGACTCCATCGTGCGCGGAACGACGAAGCGCGGCATTGTCGGCATGGTTCGCGACGCCGGGGCGAAGGAGATCCACGTGCGCATTACGGCTCCGCCGCTGCGGTGGCCGTGCTACTATGGGATCGATACCAGCAACCGCTCGGAGCTGATTGCGGCCCGGTGCAATTCCATTGAGGAGATTCGGCAGTCGATCGGAGCAGACACTCTGGGCTATCAGTCCCTGGAGGGAATGCTGGAGGCCTTGGGCGTCTCCGCAGACGAATTGTGCCTAGCGTGTTTCACCGGAGGCTACCCCATCTCCATACCCAAGGACGTGAAGCTCAGCAAGCTCGACTTGGAGGAGAGTGAGTGGCGAGACGGCGAGGACGAAGCCGCGGCAAGAGCGCCGGCCCCATCACCTACCGAGATGCGGGAGTAGACATCGAGCGCAAGAAAGAAGGGCTCGACCGGGTCAGGTCCCGCATCCAATCCACCTTCAGTCCGCAGGTTGCCTCCGATGTCGGCACTTTCGGCGCGCTGTTCTCGCTTGCCGAGCTGGCTGGAAGCGACTCCCTTTTGGTTACCAGCGTCGACGGCGTCGGCACCAAGCTGATGGTGGCGACGATGATGAATCGCCACAACAGCGTTGGGCAGGATATCGTAAACCACTGCGTCAACGATATCTTGGTGCAGGGCGCGCGCCCGCTGTTCTTCATGGACTACATCGCGGCCGGCAAGGTGACACCGGAGTTTATGGAGGAGATCGTCGAGGGCCTCGTTGCCGGGTGCAGGGCGGCGGGCTGCGCTCTGATCGGCGGGGAGACGGCTGAGATGCCGGGCGTGTACGGGGAGGGGCAATACGATCTCGTGGGGTTCATAGGGGGAGCGGTCGAGCGCAGTCGGATTGTGAGCGGCGATGACATCACACGCGGCGACGTCCTCATAGGGCTGGCCTCCGACGGGCTCCACACGAACGGCTACTCGCTCGTCCGTAAGCTTTTCTTCGAGATCGCCGGGGTGCCGGTAGACCAGTTCATCCCGGAGCTGGATCGCACTATCGGCGAGGAGTTGCTGCGCGTGCATCGGTGCTACGCGCCCGCGGTATTGCCGCTGCTCGACGATCTGGAGGTGCGCGGTATGGCGCACGTCACTGGGGGCGGCATCCCGGACAACCTCGTGCGCTGCCTTCCCGAGGGAAGGCGGGCGGTCGTCGAGCGGGGCAGCTGGCACGTGCCCGCCATCTTCGAGCTGATCCAGGATCTCGGACGGGTTCCCGACGAGGACATGTACCATACGTTCAACATGGGCGTGGGCTTCATTCTCGTCGTGCCGGAGAGCGTCGCAGAGCAGGCCGCTTCCCGCCTGTCGGCAAACGGCGAGACAGCGTATCGTATCGGACGCATCGAAGGAGGCGAGCGTGGCGTCGTGATCGTGTAGCGCCTGCGCGGCCCCGGGCGTGTGCGTCGTCCGCGACAGAGGAGTTGAGGGGAGGGTGGCGAACGGACCAACGTGGGGCCGGGAGGCTTATCGTCGGCAGGAGGGAGAGAGCGATTAGCCCGACCGTCATCCGCTGCAACTGCGGCCATCGTATCGTCCGCAAGGACGTCATCCAGACGGGGCTCTATCTCAGCGTTCTTGGTCCGAGCTTTGTGTACGTGCGCTACCGGTGCGCGCGCTGCAAGCGGATCGGCGAGAGGTTGATCCAAGAGGAGCGCTGGGATCCGTCGGTGCTGCGGCCGGCGCACCGCGGCAT
>Ga0180438_10012184_pt1 | contig 10269 bp, 6 predicted proteins | sample SS_ome_12_FD_132455 | JGI IMG/M metagenome (GOLD analysis project Ga0180438, IMG submission 132455) | Hypersaline lake sediment archaeal communities from the Salton Sea, California, USA - SS_3_D_2 metaG | ecosystem: Environmental > Aquatic > Non-marine Saline and Alkaline > Hypersaline >...
CTCCCAAAGACGGCGCCCAATATCCTGACACATGGGCAAGTCTTTCGTGGAAGCCGGGAGCTTTTGCGGCCTCACATGATGTATATGTCGGCGACAGCTTCGATGACGTAAATGACGGCACCGACGATACCTTCCGAGCCAACCTGGAACTGGATACGACGTATTACATTATCGGCTTTACCGGAATGCCTTATCCGGACGGGCTCGTTCCGGGCACAACTTACTACTGGAGGATAGATGAGGTCAATCAGGCCGATCCGAACAGCCCCTGGAAAGGAGAAGTCTGGAGCTTCTGGATTCCTTCTGAAAAAAAGCCTATGACGCCGGTCCCGGAGACGGATACATGTATATCGATCCGGATGTGACTCTTACATGGACGGCAGGTTTCAATGCTGTACTGCACTACGTATATTTCGGCGAAAACTTTGATGATGTGAACAATGCCACTGACGGATTATCTCAGGTAAATACTTCCTATACTCCCGGCCCCCTCGAACTGGGAAAGACTTACTACTGGCGGGTCGATGAACTCGACACCTCGACCACGCATAAAGGCGACGTCTGGAGCTTCACAACCTTGCCTGACATACAAATTACCGATCCGAATCTTGTCGGCTGGTGGAAGCTTGACGAAGGTTATGGCGCGACCACTGTTGACTGGTCGGGCTATGGCAATCACGGGGATGTAATTAATATCAACGCAGGACTCGGCGAAAACGGTTTGGTCTGGGACATTGATCCGGAGCGTGGTACCGTTATCAGCTTCAATGGAAACGACAGCACAGGAGCATATGTAATTGCCGGCGGAGTCCCGGAGATGACGCTGACCAACGACTTTACCTGGTCATTCTGGGCCAGACAGCACGAGGACCAATCCACGGACATAGCCGTGGGCGGCAACAACTTGATCCTTGGTAATCGTTATAGCTTTACCGGCGCCGATCCGCTTGAGTTCATCAAGTTCACGCCGGCAAATTTTGAGTTCTACAATAACGACCCTGACTACCTTATGACCATCGATTACGATGATATCCCGGCTGATGTATGGATACACCACGCCAGCGTCAAAAAGGGAACAACTTTGACTTATTATCGCAATGGCGTTGAGTCGGGAACCAGCACTATCACAAAAACCATCCAGGCAAATCCATTTTACATGGCCGGTGAGCCCGCCGGCGGTGGAAGATGGCAGGGATGGCTCAGCGATGTCAGGCTTTACGATAAGGCTTTAACTTTAGATGAAATTAAGCAGGTTATGAGAGGCGACCCGTTGCTTGCCTGGGACCCGAATCCCGCTAACGGCTCGACACCTTATATAACAGAAGCAGCGACTCTTAGCTTCTCGCCGGGAGATAATGCATCCCAGCATGATGTTTACTTCGGGACTGATAGAGACGCTGTAGCAAATGCCGATGCGTCCGATACGACGGGGATTTATCGAGGGAGACAAAATGCCGCCGTTTACAATCCTGATGTCGAATGGGGCGGCGGACCTTACTACTGGCGCATCGACGAGTACAATACCGACGAGACAATCAGCAAGGGCAAAATATGGAGCTTCACTGTTGCCGACTTCATCGGGATAGACGACTTCGAAGACTATAATGCCGGCGATAACCAGATATGGTACGCATGGATCGATGGTCTTGGCTATGGCGCTCTTGGAACTGATTTGTACCATCCGGGTAACGGCACAGGATCTGCCGTAGGTGATGAAACCTCTCCTACTTATATGGAGGAGACTATTGTCCATGGCGGCGGTAAGTCTATGCCGATTTCCTATAACAACGATAAGCAGGGCTACATGAAGTATTCCGAGGTGGAGCACACGTTAACCATCCATCGTGACTGGACCGAGCAAGGTGTTGCGGAATTGTCGCTGTGGTTCTATGGTGACGCAGCCAACGCCGCTGAGCCGCTTTATGTGGCTATATCTAATAATACAGGAGCGCCGGCTGTAGTAGTCCATGATGATGCGAACGCAGCACAGATTGACACCTGGACTGAGTGGGTCATTCCGCTGTCAGCCTTTGCCGACCAGGGCATCCTTTTGACTAATGTCGACAAGATAGCAATCGGCCTGGGCACGCAGGGGAATACGACTGTCCCCGGCGGCTCGGGCAAGATGTACATAGACGACATTCGTCTGTACCGACCAAGAACTGCACCTTAGGAGTAAGTGCAGCACTTGTTAGAATAAAAATCGAATGAATATGAATCAAGGGCCTGTGCCGATAAATCCGGCATAGGCCTTTTTTCGATAAAAAAGAAACAGCTATTAATCGGAATTATTCTTGATAAGAATCCGGATTCTCTTTCACCATTACTTTCAGAGGCGTAGTCCACAGATAAATCTTATGCTCTTGCTGGTCATAACTGGAATTAAGTTTAACAACCTTATCCGGCTTAACTCCTCTCATATTAAACTCGTGCGAAACAATCCGCGAGCCGGGCTTGAGCTTCTCCAGTTGAGGAAACAGCCTCACATTCAGACTCGGCAGCAGATATAGAGTGATTACGTTTGCCTCGCTCAGATCGAGCGTGAAGATGTCTTTCTGCTCGATTGTTACCAGATGTTCGACGTTGTTCTTTTGAACGTTTTGGAGCGATTCTTTTACTCGCTCCGGGTCTATATCGTAGCCGACAGCCCGACAGCCGTATCTTTTTGCTGCCGTAACGACGATCCGGCCGTCACCACAGCCCAGGTCGTAGAGCAAATCGTCCTTTGTGACTTGTGCCAACTCCAGCATCCTGTCCACCACGTTCTGCGGCGTGGGAACATAAATAACGTCAGGCTCACGGTCTCCCTCGGCTTGCTCTGTTTCCTGCTCCAGAGCTATCCAATCTGTTATCACTTCCTGAGGTATTATCTCTACTACAGGCATCTCTTCAGCAGGCCTCTCAAGCACAGGAGAATGTGGATTCTCCTGTTTTACCGGAGAAACAATTACAGGATCGGGTTCTTTCTCCGCACAACCTGCAAAGAAAATTCCAAAAACAAGTGCCAGGCTAATAACGCTCTTCATTATATTCTCCCTGAAATTCTTCCTTACCCTCATTTATAAACCGTCGCAAATACAATTATGTCGTTCGCAATACTCAGCCAACAAGGCTGGCTATTGTATTTCACTTGTCATATCAAATCCACACAAAATGTGCCGCTCATATCGTCATTCCTAAGTCTTGAATTTTCTTGAATGTTGGCCTGTGAATATTACAATGTTCCCAACGTCTTGGTCGAATAACATACTCATCCCCGTTCACAGGATGAATATAACCGCCTAATTAAAAGGTTGAGACAATATGAAAATAAGTATCTTTTGCGCGACAATCTGCGGCTTTTTAATTATCGCTCCCGCTTCATATCCAAACAATATTCAGCCCTATAAGGACATCCCATTTATTCAGGATTTCGCAGAGAAAATCCCGCTTTCCGAAGAATTGACCGGCACAAAATTGTCAGCAGTTCGCTCCGACAGAAACGGCCGGATTCTTGTCCTATCGAGCAAAGGGCTCCTGCAGGTTTATAATGGCCGGCTTGTGCCGGACCGGCATTACAGGCCGCTTACCGATATGCAGATAATAAGTATGGCAGTATATCAGGGCCAATTTATCTTTTTGACCGATAAGGCTGTTCTAAGCAATGCCTGGGCAGGCAGGCTGCTTATGCCCCACAAAATGCCCGATGCCGGATTGTTCGCGCCGGGCAGCAATTTCGATTTCCTGCTGGCCGGTAAAAATGCTATTGCCTATCTCAATCCGGATAAAAACATCGACAAATGGCAAACCGCACGGTCGGGGGCCAGAAAGCTTTTATTCGATCCGGCACGCAGCCGCTTTTTACTATTGTTTGACGACAGGCTCGAATGTTTCACTCCCGGCAAGCAGGCCACTACAGTCTTCGAGAGTGACAATTTGAATTGCATGGAATTAATAAAAAACAATACAATCCTTATAATTGGCACTCAGGATGGATACATCGAACTGGACACTGACTCATTGAAGCAGCGATTAGACCTGCAAAAAAAATTGCCCTGCACCGATATACGCTGCATCAGGCAAATCGGCGAATCGGTCTGGTTCGGAACGCATCGGGGAGCTTTCGCTATCGTCTCCGATAGCCGGACGAATTATTACGCTTCGAAACGATGGCTCGTGGACGACAATGTCATCGACATATCAAAAGGGCCGGACAATTCCGTGCTGGTCCTCAGCGAGAGCGGACTTAGTATAATCCACTTCGAGCCGATGACCCTCGAGCAAAAAGCCGAGCATTTCGACAGGCTCACCCGGCAACGCCACATGCGGCATGGTTTAAACTGCGCACTTTCCATGAGCAAACCGGGCGATTTTTCAACAGGAACTCTCGTTGACAGCGACAACGACGGCTTATGGACCAGCATGTACCTGGCCGGCGAGCTTTTCCGATACGCCGCCACAAAGTCGGACGAAGTCCTGCAGAACTGCTACGAGTCGTTCGAAGCGATGGAACGCTTATCGTATATAAACCATATCGAAGGTTTCCCTTCCCGCTCGTTCGAACGAGCCGGCTATCATTTGTCGGATAAGTCTCGCTGGCAGGAAAGCCGGGACCCGAACTGGACATGGAAAGCTACAACAAGCAGCGATGAAATCGTCGGCCACATCTTCGTATACAGCATCTTTGCCGAGGTCGTTCCGGACAAAGAATGGCAAGACCGGGCAATTACTCTCATTGATGATATCATGGCCCATATTGTGCGAAACGATATGTACCTTATCGACTACGACGGCAAGCCGACACTCTGGGGCAAGTGGAATCCCGATTACGTGAACCAGTTTCCAAAACAGGTCGGCGACCGCAGGCTCAACTCTGTAGAAATAATCGGATTTCTGCAGACGGCATATCACTTCACCGGCAAGGAAATCTATAAAGACAAAGCTTACGAACTGTTCGAAAAGCACGGTTATCTGGACAATATAATGATTCCAATCTCCACTATCGACAGAGTGCCCGGCATAGATTTGACAACCGAATGGAACCATTCTGACGATGAGCTGGCATTTCTTTCTTACTGGAATTTGTACAAATACGCCTTTACGGATGAGCTGCGTGAAAAATACTTCCAGACAATCAAGGGCCACTGGGACATCGAGCGGCCGGAAAAGAATCCGCTGTGGAACCTTATTTACGCCATGACCGGAGCGGCAGATTTTGATTTGGAAGAAAGCATCTGGAGCCTGAAGGAATTTCCTTTGGATATGATAAGCTGGTCCGTTCAAAACAGTCCTCGTAAAGACATCGAGCCGCTGGAGCCCAATTTTCGTAACCAGACTACCGGCGAAGTTCTGCCGCCCGATGAACGGCCGATGAGCAAGTACAACGGCAACGCCTTTCGCCTGGACGGCGGCAGCGGCGGAAATCGCGAATACAGCGGCGACATTTATCTCCTGCCCTATTGGCTCGGCAGATATCTAAATATAATCAAGAAAGAAGACCCGGTTTACGTTAAACGATTAAGATATGTTCTTAATTTTAATTGGCTGGCAGGCCTCCCTGAAGGCGCTTCCAAAAACGTTTTTCTCGGCCTTTTCGTTTTTATAGGGATTCTCGTCCTTTTGATTCCGAACGACTACATTTACAAAGGCCTGACAAAACGCAAATGGTGGCTCAACCTGAAACTCTGGGCACTGGGCGATCTGACGCTTATTTTTATCACGTATTACATCTTTTAATAGATGCTATGAACACTAATAAATTCTTCAGATCATCTTTGAAGATTTTGCTGATCATAATATACAGCACGATTATTAGTGGATGCGGAACCATACCTACACCACAATTATCTGCAGAAGACCGAAAAAGGGATATTGAATTTTTAGCCGAATGGGCAAGAGACTATAGCCCGTTAGTCGGATTAGCAGAAAAACATAAAAGCTATCCAAGTTATGAAGCGTTGCTGCCAAAATACATAAACTATGCCGAACAAGCTCAGAGTAATGAAGAATTCTACCAGGTAGTTCGTGGGTATTATGATTTGATATTCTCAGCCGGTCATCATGGTCTCATTAGGGAAAAAACATTAAAGCTGGGTCAGTTAGGAATTTTACTCGGCGTAATCGATTTGGATATCAGCCCCTTTACAGCCGACAAAGCTTGCTATTGGTCAAGACTCGCCAAAGGAAATCTGACCGTACGTGCTTATCCTCCTTTTCAAATTTTATATGAAGATGATAAATACATCACCACTGACGACTGGAAAGAAGATGGCTTTACTGTACCGAAAGGTTCGAAGATTATCAAAGTCAATGGAATGAACTGTACGGAATATTTGAACTATATAAGAGAGAATACATCCCTGAAATATGATGCATTTTCCAAGGACTGGATAAAGAAATATTTGCTGATTATCTATGAAGGAGATGATTTCAAAGGCTGGCAGGTTGATTTTCTTTTGCCCGATAGTTCAATACATAGTGCCTTTGTCCCCATGATAAGAATATATATCCTCCCCCTCACCATGATAAGGGAACGTACTCCTTTAATCCCTAAGATAAAAGTATCCCACACGCCAAAAGAAAAAGCTATTCATCATATCAAACCAAAGGAGAATTGTACTTGTATCGAACTGACAGATGAGATTGCCTATATCCGAATCAGAAGTATGATGCCGGGTGGTCTGTGGAATCTTATTTTTCACAGCGGCTACAAGAACGACGGAAAGATTATCAAGAGCTTTCTGAAAAGTTCGAATGGCAAATACAGCAAGCTCATCATAGACATCAGAGGCAACCAGGGCGGCGTGCCCTACTACTTCTATGAGAATCTAATCCGACCATTTATGGACAAACCTGTAACATATGAGCAGGTTGCGGGCATGAGACGAAAGTACAGAAACAATCTGAAACCATCCGTCCTGAAAACGCTAAGAAAATGGTGCTCCAGTAAGAAAGAACACGTTGTAAATATAGAAGAAGTTGATGCTCCGTTGGGCTTTGAAAGTACAGAGTGGGTGTTTTATCGGATAATCCGTAGAATCGAACCTCGTAATCGATACGATTTCGACGGCAGTCTTTATATTCTGGTTGACAGCCGCACGTTTTCGGCCGCGGACGATTATGCCAACGCGATTAAACGAATAGGATTAGCAAAACTCGTAGGCCGAAATACTTCCGGCGGCTCTTCTGCTTATATTGGATCGCCAGTAATAAGACTACCGGCAAGCGGTATGATATTACGCGTAGAAACAGAGATTGTGATTAATCCGGAGGGTAGCATTAATGAGCTTTTCGGGACACCGCCTGATGTAGAGCTTCCTCCTGCCAATCCACCCAAATCAATTACCAGAGAAGAACTTTTAAAAGATGAATGGATTAAGTACATAATCCATGAAATTTAGTTGTAATGCGTGCCAAGATGCTGATGAGCCTCTGAGCACGCACATAGCCAACTTATTCATAAGAGTTCATCTGCATTGTCATATATCTTTTCAATAGCCTTTGTAATCAGATCCATATACACCTTTGTCCCCAACAGCACGGTATGATGAAAACACACCGACTCTTCCTTGTAAATTCTATGGCAAACCGGCAGCTCGAACCCGGCCGGATCGATTCCCTGCCAGTACTTGTCGCTTAGCTTATGTCGTTGCGGTTTGGTATGAGGAGTATATAGCGAGCACGCATTCAAAGGTTCATAGCTCGCCTCGACAGAACAACCCAGCTCTTCGGCAAGTGCCTCTCTGAATTGCGCCACATCGAGACCTTTAAATTCATCCTTGTTATATCTGAACGAGAAGTTATAACACGCTCCCAATGCTTCTGTCTTATCGTTTTTCATCGGCCGAACGCCGGGAAGCTCCGTAAGCAACGAGTTTAAATATTTAGCATTTCCCGCTCGAACCCGGTTTTGCTCCGGCAGCCTTTTCAGTGATTCAATCAACAGGGCCGCCTGGAAATCCGTAATGCGATAATTGCCGGACTGGATAAAGTCACCTTCGCTGCCATAGAGCCCCGCTCCCTTATCTGCACTTTCTTCATTTTCCGGCCTTCTGCCGCAATTTCGAAGGGCATCGAGCTTCTCGAACAATTCCGGGTCGCTGGTAGTCAGCGCCCCGCCCTCCCCCGCCGTCATGAGTTTCGAAAGCTGAAAGCTGAAACTCCCTACGTCACCGATGCTGCCGGCTTTCTTCCCTTTCAACTCGCCTCCGTGCTTATGGGCACAGTCCTCGATGACGCGGAGATTGTGCTTGCGCGCAATTGTCATAATAGCATCCATGTCGGCAAAGCATCCGTAAAGGTGCACGGGGATAATCGCTTTGGTTCGCGGCGTTATTGCTTTTTCGACCTCAGCTGGATCGATGCACCAGGTGTCCGGGCTGACGTCCACCAGCACAGGAACAGCATTGACATCCAGCACAGCAGCAGCCGTCGCCTGCCAGGTCAGTCCGGGAACAATCACCTCATCGCCTAATCCTACTCCGCACGCCTCCAGAGCAAGCTGCAGAGTGACGGTTCCATTAGCTACCGATATGGCATATTCAGCTCCGATGAATTTCGCAAAGGCCTTGTTGAATTCCTGCTCTTTTGGGCCGTTATACGACCAGATTCCGCTCCTTAGAACCCCGAGCAGGCCTTTCTCTTCCTTTTCATCCCAGATGGGCCATTTCGGCCACGGATTCGTTTTTGCATCCCTTAACGGTTTGCCGCCATTAACTGCTAATTTGCTCATTACATCGTTCCTTTAATTATGCCGAATAAATCTTAGAATGAGTAAGATAGCATAGTTATTTGATTGCTGCAACTATGCACTGATTCTAATTTTCTTGCAATATAGGCGTATAGACTGTAAAGTACAAAAAACAAGGAGCAGTGGCAGAGTGGTTGATCGCGACGGTCTTGAAAACCGTTGTACCGAAAGGTACCGGGGGTTCGAATCCCTCCTGCTCCGATAGGAGAGGTTCGAACAGCCGTAGATGCAAAGCAGATACCACGGGGATTTGACGCCCCGGTGTCGTGGCCGGTGTCTGGCCGCCCGATGTCTTTTCGGAATGTCACATTCTGACCTCTGCGCTGCTCGTCACCGCTGCCGACCAACCAGTGGATCCAGAAATTTATAGAATTCCTGTGTCGCCGGGTCATCGGGCTTTCCGAGGTCGTTATTCAAACGGCTGTGGTTGCTGTCGCGCTTGCCGTATGCTTTGACCGGAATGTCCGCTTCCTTCAACACGCTCTCAAGTCGACGCGCTTGAGCTCGCGTATCCGGATTGCCGGGAAAATACAGTATGAGGAACGGCGGTATGCCTTTGTCTTCGGCCACATGCGTCACAGCAGAGAAGTCGACGTGCTTGTCCGGGTCGTTCCCGAATTTCTGCCGATGACCAAACGTAAACATTTTGCCGCCGTAGAGCGCTTGCCGGTGCTCGGCGGTCATGATGATTTTGGGAATGTCATACGTATCGCCGTCCACCGGGATGCAGCCTTTGAGGACATCGAATGACACGCCTTCTTTCTTCAGATACCTATCGTCGATGCAGATCAACGCCGCCAATTGGGCGCCGGCAGAGTGTCCGCCCACAAAGATACGCTCAGGATCTCCGCCGTACTCAGCAATGTTCTTGTGCACCCAGCCGAGCGACCTGGCCACGTCGGCGATAAGCTCTTCCATTTTCACTTCCGGCAGCAGCCGATAATTCGTCGAGACAAAGACAAAACCCCGCTCGGTCAGTACCCTGGGTTTTAGTGCGACATCACTCTTGTCACCAGCCTGCCATCCGCCGCCGTGAATCCAGAACATCACAGGCAGACTCTTGTCGGCCGGTTCTTCCGGCGTGTAAATATCGAGGACGTGGCGCTTGTGACCGCTGGCCACATACGAAATGTCGGACGTAAGCTTCTGGGCGCCGGCGCTGCTGCAAAGCAAGAGAAACAGCAGAATGAAGGCGAAAATGGGCTTGGCATTCATGGTATAGAATCCTTTTGAAAGAACACAACTGATACTAACAGGAAACGTGATCTTACTGCTATAGAGTAATAATATCATTTAAATGAAGGTAATGCAAAGTTTTATCAACGTCAATTTCAAGCTGTCAATCGATGAATGTGAATTTGTAGGTTGGTGGCTTGCCCCACCAATTAAGATTAAGATTTAACACGAAGGGCGATTTTAGCCTGCCCTTGTATCTTAGATTCCAGGCTATATAAAAAGTGTGGCGTTCTTTAACAACTATATCGTTCGGGCGGGTTTTTGGGTTGCAACCCAAAAACCCGCGGCGGCAGCCGAGATCGTCC
>Ga0180438_10012185_pt1 | contig 10266 bp, 13 predicted proteins | sample SS_ome_12_FD_132455 | JGI IMG/M metagenome (GOLD analysis project Ga0180438, IMG submission 132455) | Hypersaline lake sediment archaeal communities from the Salton Sea, California, USA - SS_3_D_2 metaG | ecosystem: Environmental > Aquatic > Non-marine Saline and Alkaline > Hypersaline >...
GCTCCTATCGGAATGCCAGCCAATGGATGTACGAAGCCAGCAGCCGGCGTGATGGCCACCAATCCCACCACAGCACCAGTAGCAGCGCCAAGCATTGACGGTTTACGATTAACCCAAGAGAGAATCATCCAGGTTAAGGCAGCAGATGCAGCAGAGGTATTTGTAGAAACGAAGGCGCTGGATGCCAAGCCCCCTGAGGTAAGGGCACTGCCGGCATTAAAACCGAACCAGCCAAACCAGAGCAGTCCAGCGCCAAGCACCACCATGGGTATGTTGTTCGGTTCCATGGGCTCCCTTTCCTTGAATCCTTTACGTGGCCCCAGTACTAGAGCCAGAGCCAGTGCCGAAACACCAGCGTTTACATGAACTACGGCGCCGCCGGCGAAGTCCAAGGCCCCCAGCTTAGCCAGCCAGCCACCGGAGCCCCACACCCAGTGCGCCACCGGGCAGTAGACCAGAGTCAACCACAAGGCAGAAAAGATGAGCAGAGCACTGAATTTCATTCGCTCGACCACTGCGCCAGTAATTAAAGCCACGGTGATTATGGCAAACATGCCCTGAAAGGCCATGAAAGCTAGATGCGGAACAGTGGTGGCATACGAAGATGAGGGGTCCTGTCCTACATTTTTGAGGCCGAGCCAGTCGAGCCCGCCGATGACGCTACTTTTGTCTGGCCCAAAACTTAGACTGTAGCCGTAAAGGACCCAGAGGACAGATACTACGGCAATGATGGCGAAACTCATCATCATAGTGGCCAGAATGTTCTTTCTCCTCACCATGCCACCGTAGAACAGGGCCAGGCCGGGCACCATAAGCCATACAAGCGCCGTTGATATCAAGAACCAGGCAGTGTCGCCGCTATCAATAGACATTTGAAATCCCCTTTCTAAGCATCGCCCTTTCCAGGATGTCCTTCAATCGGATCAACTCCTGTGTATTCGCTATCTCGATCGCTCTTCACTTCATCAGTATGTTCGTGCCTTGGAAGCTTTTCCTCAGGGATAGCTGTGGTCGGGCGGGGAGATAAGTTGCTCCACACCTCTATGGTTTGGTTCCTGTGAATGCTCAATTTTCGACAAGAGCATAAAGCTTCCATGTTTCCAAAATATTACAGACAGGTTAAATCCTTGTTACAGACAGCTTGACAAAATTCTTTCATGGTGTTAAGATAGGTAAACGGTTGCCTACGTCCATAACAAGTGTGAGGATTTTACAGCATGAGAAAAGTATACGTTAAGGAAGAGGTTTGCATTGGCTGTGGATTGTGCGAAGTCTATTGCCGTGTAGAGCACTCTCAATCTAAGGACCCGATCAAAGCATTCAGAAGAGAGACTCCGCGTCCATTGCCTCGTGTGCATGTGGAGAGAAACACAGAAGTTTCTTTTCCGATCCAATGTCGCCACTGCGCTGAGCCCTGGTGCGTCTACTCGTGTCTTACAGGTGCGCTGCATAAAGAGCTCGGGAGTGACAAGGTTACCATTGATACCGAGAAGTGTATAGGCTGTTGGACCTGCATGGTAGCCTGCCCCTACGGGACCCTTAGTCGAGACATGAATAGCAAGACTGTTGTCAAGTGCGATCTTTGTCCCGGGCTGGACATACCTGTCTGCGTAATTAACTGTCCTAACGAAGCGCTTCTGCTGGGTACCGATGAGAAAGAGGAGTGACATGATTACCATAATCGACCTGGATGCAGAAGATTTAGAAGGGATTGTCGTTGCAATTGCGATGTCGAATCGTAGATCACCGGTGACAGAGGATCTTGGCGCTGCAGATGATGGGACAGTCGGGATGCTGCCTAGTTTAATAAGTATTATGGGTCGACCGGATAGACAATTCTGATGGAGGTGTATCATGTCGTACAATTGGGGACCGCGCTATATCGTTCCTTCCGAGATTTTCAAGACTTATTCTGGCAGCGTTCTGCTACGCGAGGAATTTGATGCAGATCTATTGCACATGCAATTAGAAGAGTTGGGGTCTGTCGGGGCTATCGTCAAGATTACGAATCCCTGGTACTACCGAAGGAAGAACACCAATACGTGGATTAAGATCGGAGAGTCTGAAGAGAGATCCAAGCACTTCGCTGTCATGTGGGACACGACTAATTTGGAGAATGGTCAATATGAGGTAATGGGATTAATGCACGTCTTTGTCAGGAAGGAGGGTAAGGATATAGCCATTGCCGGGCAAAACGTAGTCGAAGTTGCTGTTGAAAACCGAACTGTTACCAGCACATGAAGGAGAAGACTCTAGATGATTGTCATAATTGATTATGGCGCCGGCAACCTGCGCAGTATCCTTAATGCTATCAGCAGGTTAGGTTACCAAGCGAAGATAACAAGCGCTGCGCGCGACATTGTTGCCGCCCCAATGGTTGTCCTGCCAGGGGTTGGGGCGGCAGCTGTTAGCATGGGTAGCCTGAAGAGGCTAGGATTGGTCAACCCAATTCGGCACATCATTGCTGAAGGGCGACCCTTCTTGGGCGTTTGCATTGGGTTACAGCTCCTGTTTACCGGCACTGAAGAAGGTGGTTGGCATGAATGCCTTGACATCATACCTGGGGTAGTGCGCCGGCTTCCCAGTGGATTGAAGATTCCACATATGGGCTGGAACCAGCTAAAACAAAGGACTAGTCATCCGATTTTCAGCGGTATACCGGATGAAGCCGATTTCTATTTTGCACACAGTTTTCTCGCTGAGCCTGAGGATACGTCGGTTGTGGCCGGCACGACAAGCTATGGTGTGTCCATGTGCAGCATGATCATCAAGGGCAATTTGATTGCAACTCAGTTCCACCCTGAGAAGAGTGGTGAATATGGATTAAAGATGTATGCCAACTTCTTGAAGATAGCATCGAGCACGAGTTAAAGACAAATGGAAACCAGATACTTAGTCATAGGAAATTCGGCTGGCGGTGTTGGAGCTGCCGAAGCCATACGCCAAGTAGACAAGGAAGGGGTTCTGACTATCGTTTCCGAAGAGTCTTATCCTGCCTATTCACGCCCTCTTATCTCGAAGTATCTGGCAAGAGAGCGCACCCTGGAAGGAATGTTGTTCCGCCCCCCAGATTTCTATGACCAGAATAGTATTCTCTTGCTCTCGGGCAAGAAAGTGACACACTTGGAGCTAGATAGCCAGACTGCTTCGTTGAACGACGATGAACAGATTACCTGGGACAAGCTCCTGCTCGCCGTAGGAGGGAAACCTATCTTTCCTAAAATGAAAGGGAGCGACAAGACAGGCGTCTTCACCTTCACGAACCTTGATGATGCCAAAGCAGTCGACAGATTCCTGGATAACAGAAGAAAGGCGGTAGTCATTGGCGGCGGGCTGATCGGAATTAGCGCAACCGAAGCCCTAGTGAAGCGAGGGCTTGACGTAGCAGTAGTGGAAATGAAGGAGAGTATACTAAATACCATCGTCGATGCACAGGCATCCTTGATGACTGAAGAGACTCTCAGACAGGCCGGCGTGAGAATTATCACCGGCCGTACTGTAGCCGAGGTCACCGGAAGAGAATCAGTTGAAGGAGTTACCTTAGACAATGGAGACACATTGCCTTGCGATCTATTGTTGGTGGCTATCGGGGTATTACCGCGCTGTGAACTTGCATTAGATGCCAAGTTAGGAGTAAACCGAGGCATATTAGTGGATCACCTTATGACCACAAACCATCCAGATACTTATGCCTGTGGGGATGTGGCTCAAGCATATGATTTTGCGTATGGCGAGAACAGGCTCAGTCCCATCTGGCCCAACGCTCATATTGGAGGCAGGATTGCCGGATTCAACATGGCTGGCATCCAGACTAAATACCCCGGTGGCACGGCCATGAATTCGCTTAACTATTTTGGAATTGATATCACCTCCGCGGGGATAGCTACGGTGCCCAGTAGCGATGGCTATGAGGTTATCAGCAGACAAGAGGGCAATACGTACAAGAAGATCATTTTGAAGGATAACATCATAGTAGGAATGATATTCGTGGGGAATATTGAAAAGTCGGGCATCATTTTCGGTCTGATGCGGCATAGAGTTAATGCGGAAAGCTTCAAGCAATCGCTTTTGGCCGATGACTTCGGCCTAGCATTTCTTCCCCGATCATCATGGCAAGGGCAACTGGAGGCACCGCCAGAGTTGATTCTTCAAAGCGCTTCATCTATTCAAATTGAAGAGGAAACCTTTCTTGGCGAGTGACTATCTTGTTGAGGGGTCAAGCCGTTGAAAGAACTGAGCAAGATAAACAATTTCTACGGCGACGATAAGGTAGTGGATGCCTGTTCCATCTTTGGAATGATGGATACTTCGGGAGGTCGATTTTCGGGCAAGCCGGTTATGGAAGCTATCGCCAACATGCATGTTCGCGGCAATGGTCTGGGTGGCGGGTTTGCTGTTTATGGTTTATACCCCGAGTATGCCAATCACTATGCCTTCCATATAATGTATCTGAACCGCGAAGCACAGGCCAAAGCCGAGGAATTCCTCAAGCAGAAGTTCCATGTGATTCATGACGAAAGAGTACCCACTAAACCAGTTGCGGCCATAGTGAATCCTCCATTGGTATGGCGTTATTTCCTCCATGTGAAGAAAGAGAAAACTGATGGGCAGTCGGAACACGACTGTGTCGTAGACAGGGTGATGGAAATCAACACCAAGATAGAAGGTACCTTCGTCTTCTCCAGCGGCAAGAATATGGGAGTGTTCAAGGGAGTAGGTTACCCAGAAGAGATAGCAGAGTACTTCTGTCTGAACCAGTACAAGGGCTACCTTTGGACAGCCCACGGTAGGTTCCCCACCAACAGTCCCGGCTGGTGGGGTGGAGCACATCCCTTTAACATCCTGGACTGGACGGTGGTCCACAATGGTGAAATCTCTTCCTACGGGATAAATCGACGTTACCTGGAACGGTTTGGCTACAACTGTACTATGCAAACCGACACAGAGGTAGTGGCTTATGCAGTCGACCTCTTGGTACGAAAGCACGGCCTTCCGCTAGAGGTGGCAGCCAAGGTATTGGCAGCACCCTTATGGAGTCAGATAGACCGTTGCCCCCCGGAGCAGCAAACGATCTTCCGGACTCTACGCCAGGTTTATGGCAGCCTTTTGTTAAACGGGCCTTTCACTGTGATCATTGCTCATCAAGGGGAGATGATTGGCCTCACCGACAGGATAAGGTTACGTCCTCTCACCGTAGGAGTGAAAGATTCAGTGCTCTACCTTTCCTCCGAAGAATCAGCCATCCGTCTGGTTTGTCCAGACCTTGACCGGGCCTGGATTCCCATGGGTGGCGAGCCTATCATCGGCAGCTTGGAGAAGCCACTCGGCCCTACTGTCGTTCAGAAGAGCGCAAAACGACGCGGCAATCTCTCACAAAGGTTGTGTGAAGACCGTCAAATAGAAGGTGTGAGCAAATGTTGACCAGAAGGATTATCCCTTGCCTTGATGTTACTCAGGGCCGAGTAGTTAAGGGCACCAGCTTCACTGACCTTCGAGATGCTGGCGACCCTGTGGAACTGGCTGCTTTCTACTACAGAGAGGGTGCCGATGAGCTGGTCTTTCTGGACATAGGAGCCACTCCTGAAGGACGTGACACCATGATTGACGTTGTAGAGAGGGTCTCCGAGCAGGTTTTCATTCCCCTCACAGTTGGCGGAGGCCTGCGTGGCATTGAAGACATGCGTCGCATGCTGAAGGCGGGAGCGGACAAGGTATCCATTAACACGGCTGCCGTACAAAATCCCAACGTTATCGCTGAAGGGGCAGAGAGATTTGGCAGCCAATGTATTGTCGTGGCTATTGATGCCAAGCGTCAGCCTCACCATGATCCTCTCCCCTCGAGGGAGAGGCTACGGGATGGTCGTGGCGCTAGCTGGGAAGTTTGTACTCACGGGGGATGGAAGCCCACTGGCATCAATGCCATCGAATGGGCTATGCAAGCTGTGACTCTCGGTGCCGGGGAATTGCTTCTCACCAGTTGGGACGCTGATGGCCAGCGGACTGGATATGATCTGGAACTGACCAGCACGATCAGCGAAGCAGTAACAGTGCCAATCATCGCCAGCGGTGGTGCAGGCAAACTAGAGCATCTCTATGACGCTTTGGTCGTAGGCAAAGCCGATGCTGTTCTCGCGGCTAGCATCTTCCACTACCAGATTCATTCAATTCGCGAAGTGAAAGACTACTTGGCGCAGAGAGAAATACCTATAAGAAAAGAATAAGATGAAAACGTATTTACCGCCAAAATTCGTGATCGAGAGAGATGATTCCCGATGTATCAGATGCGAGGTGTGTGTCAACCAATGCACTTTCGACGTTCATGCTTATGACGCCGAGGACGACGAAATAAGAAGCCACGAGGAGAACTGTGTCGGTTGCCACCGCTGCGTCGTCTTTTGCCCCACAGAAGCTTTGACCATTAGAAGAAATCCACTGGATTACAGAGATAACTACAACTGGCGTCCTGAGATTGTGGAAGATATTATCAAACAGTCTGAGACTGGCGGTGTACTTCTTACGGGCATGGGCAATGACAAAAACTATCGTGTCTACTGGGATCACCTGGTTCTTAATGCCAGTCAGGTCACCAACCCTTCTATCGACCCTCTACGTGAACCCATGGAATTGACCACCTATCTCGGGCGGAAACCCGATAGAGTGGAGTTTGGCTCGGCGGGTCTCAAGACACAGTTGGCTCCTCAGATCAAGCTCGAGATTCCTGTGATGTTCTCTGCCATGTCCTACGGTGCGGTAAGCCTGAACGTACAGGAATCCCTGGCGCGAGCCGCCACCGAGATGGGAATTTTGTGGAATACAGGTGAAGGTGGACTCCATCCCAAGCTTTACAAATATGGAGACAACACTATCGTCCAGGTAGCTTCCGGGCGATTTGGCGTCCATCCACAATACCTTGATATAGCGAGGGTAGTTGAAATCAAGATTGGACAAGGAGCTAAGCCGGGCATCGGTGGGCATCTCCCCGGAGAGAAGGTGAGTGCTGAGGTGGCCACGACTCGCATGATACCCAGAGGAACCGACGCTTTGTCTCCGGCGCCCCAGCACGACATTTACTCCATCGAGGATCTGGCACAACTTGTCTATGCCCTGAAGGAAGCCACAAATTACTCTAAGCCAGTAGGCGTGAAGATCGCTGCCGTTCACAATTCAGCAGCTATCGCCAGCGGTATGGTGCGGGCAGGAGCGGACATAATAGTTCTCGATGGTCTGCGAGGCGCTACAGGTGCGGCACCCAAGATCATCCGTGATAACGTTGGCATTCCCATAGAATTGGCCCTTGCCTCCGTGGATGACCGCCTCAGACAAGAAGGTATCCGGAACCAGGCGTCCGTTGTAGTTGCAGGCGGAATCCGAAACAGCGGCGATGTAGCCAAAGCCATTGCCTTAGGTGCCGATGCCGTCTACGTCGCAACTGCCGCTCTTGTCGCCCTGGGATGCACCATTTGTCAACAGTGCCATACTGGCAAATGCACGTGGGGTATCTGTACTTCGGATCTCCGGTTAACCAGGAGGGTTAACCCGGACATCGGAGCGAGACGGCTGTCCAACCTCCTTCGTGGCTGGAGCCTTGAGCTTAAAGACATACTGGGCGGTATGGGTATCAACGCTTTGGAAAGCCTTCGTGGCAACCGTCTCCACGTCAGGGGCGTGGGGCTGACTGACACCGAGCTGGAAATTCTCGGAGTAAGGATGGCAGGAAGTTAACATGCTCAAACGAAGATCAAGCGAAATTCCAGTCTTTTCCTTAATTGGAGAAACTGAAACCGCAAAGGTGGATGCCCGGACTCTCTCCCATCGGGAACTCAATGTCAAACTCAGGGAATTGATTTCCGACGGAGCTAAGAGAATCGAGCTACACAACGTCTACGGACAGAGATACATCGGCACAGATCTAGGCAAGCCAGTCAAGATTGATATATTCGGTACGCCGGGCAATGATTTAGGAGCTTTCATGGATGGTCCCAGAATAATCGTCCACGGCAATGCCCAGGACGGCTGTGGCAACACTATGGATGATGGAGAGATCATAGTTCATGGTCATGCCGGGGATATCCTTGGACTATCAGCCAGAGGAGGTAAGATCTTCATAAAAGACGATGTTGGTTATCGGGCTGGTATCCACATGAAAGAGTACCAGAACAAGAAGCCAATGGCGGTCATTGGTGGCACAGCACAGGATTTCCTGGGCGAATATATGGCGGGCGGGATTCTAGTAGTCCTGGGGCTAAACTTCGAAGAAGGAGAGGGACACAAGGCAAATTTCATAGGCACTGGCATGCACGGCGGCGTTATTTATGTCAGGGGCGAGGTTCAGGAATTTCAGCTAGGCAAAGAAGTAGGTGTTGGCGAGTTGGATGAGAATGATTCCTTGCTTCTCGGAGAACTCGTAGGTGAATTCGCTTATCACTTCAGCTGCAACGCCGAAGAAGTATTACAGCGCAAGTTTACCAAGCTTTTCCCTCTTTACCTCCGCCCTTATGGCCGACTTTATGCTTACTAGCATCCATGAGATATAATGCATCCGCAGGAACCGTGCCACTGAAGCCTCTCCAAGCCGCTTTTGTTCAACTGAGTAACATGAAAAACAGGTAACAGTTACGAACCAAGGGGGTACATCTTTGCCCAGAGTGTTCATCATAGCCAACGAAGGAGAGCAATCGGAGCAACTAAGGACAGAACTTGCTCGGAGGGGATTGGATTGCCTTATTGTTCCGGGCAAGAACGGAGCAATCGAACAAATTGTGGGGCGATCGCCTGCAGTATCGTTGCTGGACATGGATGAAGCGACAACCGGTTCGGAAGGGTGGGAATTGGCTCAAAAGATGAGGCAAGAGATGAATATTCCGCTCATCGCTCTCATGTCCAGAGAGAAACTGAATGGCCTTGATTCTAGTAACAGTGTCGATGATTTCGTGGTCAAACCCTGGGAGCCAACGGAGATGACAGCCAGGATAAAGCGAATCCTGATGCAGAAGGCGGGCGTCGGAAGTGAGGACATAATCAGGTGCGGAGACTTGGTGATAGATTCTGGCAAGTGTGAGGTGTTGCTCGGTAGCAAGTCAATAGTATTGACCTTCAAGGAGTATCAATTACTCAAATTCCTGGCAGCCAATAGAGGGAAGGTCTTTACCCGAGAGGCTTTGTTGAATAGGGTCTGGGGATGGGACTATTACGGTGGAGATAGAACTGTGGATGTGCATATCCGGAGACTGAGAAGCAAGATCGAGGATATGAACCATTCCTTTATTGACACCATAAGAAATATAGGATACAGATTCACGGGTCCACAAGCCTGAGGCGTAGCATCCCGAGCCTGATAGGTTGGATTCACGCCACCTTCGCCGCTGTTCCGTACGCAACCATTTCGGCAGCTCCGGACATCACCATCGAGGTTGCAAATCTGGTACATATTACAGCATTGGCCCCCATCTTCTCGGCTTGCTCGATCATCCTCTGCAACGCCTCTTCTCGAGCTTGGGCCAGCATCGTTGTGTAATCCTTGACTTCACCACCAACGACGTTGCGCAAGCCAGCCATAATATCGTGGCCTAAATGCCTGGCTCTGATAGTGCTGCCCTTAACCAAACCCAGGGTCTCTGTTATCTTCTTGCCTTCTATCTGCTCTGTGGTAACAACGATCATTTCTCTACCCCCTTAAATTTCTTTTTTTCCTCGTCGGATTCTCCGTGCCTCTCCCGAACTAGCGATGCCAAGAGGATGACAAGCCCTACAACTATGGCGGCAATGGCAATCTTAACTGGCAAGGGCAGCCATAAGAACGCTAAGCGGAAGAACCAGTAAAGGCCCCAGCCTATCAAAATGCTCAGGCCGATCCCTAGCAAGATGCCACCGATTTTCCTCAAGTCACACCTGCCTGAATTGATTGGTGATCGGTAATCTCCTATCCCGGCCAAAGTCTCGGGGAGTTATCTTTATGCCGGGAGCACTCTGGCGCCGCTTATATTCACTCCTGTCCACCAAGCGAGCTATCTTCATAACCACGGCACGGTCATAACCCATGTCTATAATCTGGTCAATTGTAGCATCATCTTCAACGTAAGCCTTTAGTATAGGATCTAACACCTCATATGGCGGCAGGGTATCGACATCTTTTTGGTCTGGCCTTAGTTCAGCCGACGGTGCCTTGGTCAACACAGCCACCGGTATCACCTCTTTCCCGACCAGGCGATTCTTGTATTTGGCTAGCTCAAGCACCAATGTCTTAGGGACATCCTTCAGGGGAATGAA
>Ga0180438_10012186_pt1 | contig 10266 bp, 10 predicted proteins | sample SS_ome_12_FD_132455 | JGI IMG/M metagenome (GOLD analysis project Ga0180438, IMG submission 132455) | Hypersaline lake sediment archaeal communities from the Salton Sea, California, USA - SS_3_D_2 metaG | ecosystem: Environmental > Aquatic > Non-marine Saline and Alkaline > Hypersaline >...
GCCCATCGAATGGCCGACGCAATGCACTTTGGCGTAGCGGGTCACTTTCTGAATGTACTCGATGGCCGCGGGGAGGTCGCGAAGGAGATAGTCGTCCATGGTGGCCGCCCACCGCCTACGTCCGTACGGCGGAATCGAACTCTTGGCGCCGCGCAATTCGATTGCCCAGCAGTCGTAGCCTTGTTTCGTGAGCACGTCCACAAGCGCGTTCTCGTCCGGCAGGGCGAAATTGAAGTGATTGGCCAAGGCGCTGTGGCACAACAGGACGGGTTCCCCGTCGCCGTTCTCGGGCATATAACGGTATAGACAGATCGTCCATAGGTCAGATGTCTTTACTTCGTGTACTTCGTCGGCCCGGGAAACCTGCGCGTACGCCCGAGACAGCAGCACCCAGTAGACCACGGCAGCCGCTGCAAGCAGAATCAGCACGATGAGTAACGCAATCATTCTTCTACTCCCTCCGTTCTCCCTTTTCGGAAAGCCGCAGCGAATGCCCTCACTTCCCGCGCCAATTCCCCTGTGAACCCGGGAAGAATCGCGATGGCCTCTTCTGACACGTCCGCTATTCTCGCAATTGAGCCGAACTTATTCAAGAGCATTCTCGCGCGCCTCGGCCCAATTCCGGGGATATCGGTCAGTGCCGTGCGAACGGTCGCTTTCGCACGCCGTTTCCGGTGATAGGCGACCGCGAACCGATGGGCTTCGTCCCGAATCCGCGCAATGAGATGAACCACGGGCTTGCTCTGCACAAGTATAATCGGGTTAGCCCTCCCGGGAATGAAAAACCGCTCGGGCGATCGCCCCGCGGCACCTTCTCGTCTGGATTTCGCGACGCTCGCGGCAGGCAGGTCCTCGATACCCAAATCCTTGAACACGGTCGTGGCGACGTTCAGTTGCCCTTTGCCGCCGTCAATCAGCACGAGGTCCGGCAGGTCGTCCTCGGCCGCCGCTTTTCGGTATCGGCGTAAGAGCACCTCGCGCAGCATGGCAAAATCATCTTGGCCGGCAACGCTGCGAATGGCAAACCGCCGATACCGCGCCTTGTTCGGGACCCCGCCCTCGAACGCCACCATCGAGCCCACGGCCCCCGCGCCTTGCGTCGTCGAAATGTCGAAACACTCGATCCGACTGGGAACACTCGGGAGCCGCAGGGCCTCCTTCAACTCGTCGAGCAGGTCCGTTTGCACCTTGGCCGCAAGCCGCTTCTCCTCGAAACGCGCCTTCGCGTTTCGGGCGGCGAGTTCGACCAGGGCCCGCTTCTCGCCGCGCTGTGGCCCTAGCACCTTCACCGGCCCGCCCCGCTGTTCCCCCAGGACCTCGACGAGCGGTTCCTCATCTTCCACCGGCAATGGGATCAGAATCTCAGGTGGTATGCTTGCGGCGCCGCTGTAGTATTGGATCAAGAACGAACTCAGTTGTTCTTCCACAGGGCTCTCGCGTCCTTTGAATGAGAAGGAGCGGCCCCCGACCATTTTGCGACCCCGGAAAAACAACACCTGCACCTCGGTGTAGCGGCCACGGGTGTACACGCCGAACACGTCGCGATCCTGGGGCCCGGCCACGTTGACCGTTCGCTGTCGCTCGACCGTTCGGCGCAGCGCTTGGAGCCGGTCCCGGAGCGCCGCCGCCTTCTCGAATTCGAGCGCCTCGGCCAACGCGCCGATTTGCTCGAGCAGCAGTTTCTCGACCTCGGCACTACGGCCCTCGAGCACCAGGACCACCTGACCGACGATCTCATGATACGCGGTCGAACTGACCAACCCCACGCACGGCGCCACACATTGATTCATTTGGTGGTAAAGGCACGGCCGCGTCCGATTCCGCATGACGGCGTCCGTGCACGTGCGGAGCGGGAAGATGCGGCGCATCTGACGCAGCGTCTCGCGGACGGACTGCGCGCTGGCGTAAGGCCCGAAATACCGCGCCCCGTCGTGCTTGTGCCTCCGCACCACGGTTATCCGCGGAAAATCCTCCTTGACGTTGACGCGCAGACTGACGTACGTCTTGTCGTCTTTTAACCGGACGTTGTAGCGCGGCGAATGCTGTTTTATGAGGCTGTTCTCGAGCAGCAGCGCTTCTTTTTCCGTGGCGGTGACGAGGAAATCGATAGCCGCTACCCGATCCATCAAGAACTGCACGCTGTGCCGCGTATCCTGCTCGTGGACGTAGGTGCGCAGGCGCGCGCGCAGGTCCTTCGCCTTGCCTACATAAATCACGCGACCCTCGCGATCCTTCATCAGATAGCACCCCGGCCCGCTGGGCACACTGCTCAGCTCGAATTCGCCAGGAAACCGCCCAATCTCGGACTTCTGCGTCATAGAGATCAGGATACCACAACACCTTGAGAAAAGCGGATTCAGAACCGAAACCGAGCAAAGACAAGCACGGCAAAACGGGACCAAAACGGGGACTGTCCCAGGCGAGCGTCAGCGAGACGGGACTGTCCCCGTTTTGCGGAACCCCAAGCGCAGGCGAGCGCCAGCGAGACGGGACTGTCCCCGTTTTGCGGACCCCGCGCGGGGGCGGGACTACTCCTACCGTTTGGGCATCTGCAAATGTGCAGCAGTGTGAATACAGAGCCATCCTGTGTCCGTTTCAGCCCGAGTAGAAGCCGCGTCGCTGTCCTCGTTTCTTGTTTCAATCGTCATTATTCTATGTAGTGTGCTCAATCATAAATCCCTTGAATAAGTGTGGCCGACTTTCTTTGGGATAACATGGGCGCAAGGCCAACAGACAAATCTTCCCGTCATTGCGAGGAGGCGTAAGCCGACGTGGCAATCACTTATCGGCGAGTGACTTGCGCTGAAGTGATTGCCGCGTCGCTCCCCGCCTAAGGCGGGGCTCCCGCCAGAGGCGGGGTCGCTCCTCGCAATCACGCGAGGGGATAGCTGCCGCCGATGAGGCCCGTGCCGAGGATGAGGGTATCACCCCCGGTGAAGGGTTTAGCAAAAGACGCACGACTTTGCAAAGGTATCTCGCACTCGGGACAATAGGAACAGGAAGAATAGGGCCTTATGTTCGTTTTCCACACCCTTGCAGATTCGCGCCTGGTTAAACAGACGCTCGGGGGTGATGCCGGCGCATTCGGCGAACTGGTCGAGCGTTACTCGGGTGCCGTGTTCGGCGTCGTCTTCGCACATCTGCGTAACCGGGCCGATGCCGAAGACATTTCCCAGGACGTGTTTCTGACTGCCTACAAATCGCTGGATACACTCCTCGAGCCGGCCAAATTCGGTCGGTGGCTGACCACTATGGCCAAGAACCGGTGCCGGGATGCGCTGAAACGGCGCAGAGTCGAAATGACCTCGCCGGGCCGCTTGATCGCCGCACCGGTCAATACACGCCCTCATCCGGAACGCGAGGAGTTGTACCGGCTGCTGCACGAAGAAATGGCCAATCTGGATGCGGACGACCGCGAGGTCTTGATGCTGCACTATTTTTCCCGCAAGAAGACCCGCGAAATGGGCCAGCTGCTGGGCATCTCACAAACCGCCGCCGCAAAACGGCTCCAACGCGCCCGAGCCGCGCTCGGCGAACGATTGGTGGCGGTCATTGGCGAGGAACTCAGCCGCGAAGACAAACCTTCAGAGCGCGCGGCCCGCATCATGCGGGCCGTGATGACCGCCCCGGCCGCGTGGAAAAGCGTAGGGACGAGCGTTGCCGCGGTCGGGTCGCATATGGGCGGGGCTGGAATGATGGGAGGAGGTATGTTGCTCATGAAGAAGGTACTGATCGGGATTCTGCTCGTCTTGGCGGTCTTGACGACAGGTCATATCGCTCTCCGACATGCCTTGCAGCGAAACACGCTTAGTCTTGACGTGCCCCAAGAGGTTGGCGTGAAGACGCCACCTGCCCCCCTGCATACCCATGCCGTTACGCCAGAAGAACAGCCAGAGAATACATCTCCGGCCGTTTCTCCAAACGAACTCAAGGTTCAGGACGGTGATGTGCTCAACGAGACCGCGGCGCTCGAGCATTGCGAAATCGCGTATCCGTCTTGCTACTGCTCAATCTCCGGCAGAGTCCTGGATCGAGACGGTGACCCCATTGCGGGCGCAAATGTCCTAGCCGCATGTCAAGGCTTCGAGCAGGGCGGTGGCCGATGCCCGCGGAGATATGAGTAAATGGTATCGGTGCAGTCTCAAGAAGAACCATCATTTTCGTGCTACCTCAGGTTCTGGGGGTGAGTACTGTATCTCAGGGATTCGCTTCCGTGGCGTGGTTAAGGTGAGCGCCTTCGCTGAAGACTATGCCTGCACTAAGTTTGCCAACGTTGTTCTCAAGGAAGGTGACTCGTTGGAGCACGTGGATATTGTCGTTGGATCTGGCAGACCCCTCGTCGGACGTCTTCTTTCCCCCGAGGGCATACCCGTGACGGACGCGGTGCTTCGAGCCGCCTATAACGTAACGCTGGCCTACACAGACACAGATGGCTTTTTCGAGGTCACCTTGGAACCTTTCGCGACGGCCTTCATCAGCGCATACAGCCCCTTGTATGGCTCCGCAACCTTCTCGGAAGTCCCCGTCGGTACTGCTGAGATCGTAGAATTGACCATGCCGGGGATGGCGGTGCTCGGGGGACGGGTAACTTGGCGAGACGGGACCCCGGCAGAGGGGATGCGTGTCCGGCTGCAGGGGGGATTCCTCCATTGGGACTATCTGGACGATGGTTCGCGAACCCGGGGGGCTCTTGCAGAAGACCTCAGCTATACGACAGTCGTAGATGACCGCGGCCAATACGAGATCCGGAAGATTGACGTTGGGCAGTTCTATTTCAAGGTCGCGGTGGAGGACGATGGCGGTGATGAGTACGCCGAGGACGAATTGGGCTTCCTCACACCGAACAGAGAAAACGTCTGGAACGCAGAGCTAGAAAACATTGTCAGCGTTGGCGGCGTTGTCCGTGGGCTGCAGTCAGGCGAACCCATTTGCAACGGCAATCTCCAAGTATGGGCATTGCGCAACGGCCGGTCTGTCGACAGCGTGCAAGTGCAAGCCAATGGCGGTTATCTTCTCCGACTGCCCTCAATCCCAGAGCCGTATCTCATCTGCCCCTCTTTCGATTTGTTTGGTTACGTCGGATTCGAACAGTACGGCAAGGAAATACGCTTGGAACCAGGAGGCGAGAGGATACTTGATCTGACCTTTATTGAGCCCTTCACCATGTCTATCCGCGTCATTGACGAGAGTGGGCAATCGGTCTCAAACGCCGCCGTAACTCGAATCAACGCCGGCAGTTCCCGAAACGCAGGAAGGACGGATGATAAAGGGCGATTTCTCTGTCGAGGGCTCATTCCGAATTTCCATGATCTCATGATTGGAGCGCGCTTGACCGTCCAACATCCGGGCTTCTGCGAGGCGTGGACCAGTCATTACAACGGACAACCCGGCGCAGTATTGCCTGAAGAGACAGTAGTGCTCTACAGACCCTCCGGATTCGCAGGCAGCATCGTGGACAGCGATGGGACGCTGCTGGCAGGCGCCAAGGTCATGGTCGTCATGCGCTACGGAGACAATTGTGTGAAAACCATCCGCACTCGCAGCGACAAGGACGGCGCTTTCGATGACCGTGATTCAGTTCCGGCGACGACCGTAGCCTTTGAGGTGACTGTGTCGCACCGTGAGCTTAATAGCGATCAAACTTGGGAGTTCTTGCCCGTGGTATGCGTCCCCGGCGAAACCGTTGATCTCGGTGAGCTTGTCTTCAGCCCGCCTGTAGTACCTCCTGCCGAGTGACGTTGATTTCGCAACTCACGCGCGGTCCGCCCCTCCCTGGCGGGACGCTGGAAGGTGGGTGGGGGTATTCGCCAGACGGCGGATATACGCGGGCCGGCGGAAACGTGGGAAACGTGGGCACAACGGACGAAGACGGACGGTTCGTTTGGGCCGGTTGTTTTCCAGGGGTCGAGCACAACCTGTGGTTATCAAAACCCGGTTACGCGTGTGCGAGGTCGGCTTTCTGCATTGCCGAATCCGGGGAAACGCTGCCGGAAGAGACCGTGGTGTTGTACCCGTCCAGCGGGATCGAAGGCGTGGCGCTGCTGGAAGACGGCACGCCGATTGCCGCGGCGCGATTGGGAATCCGTGCCCTCTATGAAGAAGACAGATCCACTTACGTATCTTCTAACACCGACGCTGCGGGGGCCTTCTCCGTGCTTGAAGGTATTCCGGCAACTACCGTTACGTTGCAATTCGAGATCCTTGGCTTTAACTGGCAGGGCTCAACCTTGGTGTTCCCAATCAGCGTCCATTGGCGCAATCGGTGGTTCTATGTCTTCTTCTTTTTGGCTATCGCCGGGATGCCGCTGCGTTAAGCATGGGCAATTGGCCGTATGAGGCGCAGAATAAATGTGTAAGAAATGGCGATGTGGCGATGATGGGGATAGTGGGGATGGGAACACGCGGCGGACCACCGCTGCCGAGTCCATCTCCATATCGTTACCATCCCCATATCCCCTTTCCCTTACACAGCGGGGCAAGATATAAACCCAGATAATGCAGTTGAACGCGAGGTTTAACGGGCGTCTTGCTTTTAGGTTATAGAAAATGCTCCTTTTGGGGTGAATAACGTAGCCCGCCAAAAGGAGCACAAAAAAATGGACGGTAAAAATGATAGGTCTTCGTTGCGCGTGGGTCAAGTTTTTGTGGAGTTTACGAGGAAACCGGTGTCGGCCTGGGGCGGTATGGCGGCGCTGATAGGTGCTTTTGTTTCGCAGGTCGGTTTTCGGGAGTGGGTGGAGCACGCCATTCCAGTTGTCGAGACCTCGAATAATGCCAAGGGCATTTACCCCAAGGTCCTGGCGCATTTTCTGACGGTCCTGACCGGCGGCGAACGTTTTGCCCACCTGCAATGGTGGCAGCATGGTGTGGAGGCGCTCGAGAAAGTCTTCGACGTGACTTGGTTGCCCAAGGCGGCCTCTACGCTGACGCGGTTTTGGAACAAGATCAAATCCCAGTCTTGTGCGGAGAAATTGGGCGCGCACGCGCGTGATTATGCAAGACAGTTCATCGGGTTCGAGGGGATTAGCGAGGACACTATGAATCTGGATTCGACGGTGTTGACGCGCTACGGCAAACAACAGGGGGGAAGGAAGGGCTATAATCCAAAGAAGCGTGGACGCCCCTCCCACCATCCGCTGCTTGCTTTTCTTGGCTCCGGTTATGTCGTCAATCTCTGGAACCGCTCAGGGAACACGGCCTCGGGAGAGGGATGTGTCCCTTTCTTCGAACAGACCCGTGCCATGTTGGGCGAGAAGTTCCGCGTTCTGCGGGTGTTGTGCGACAGCGGTTTCTACCTCATCGAATTCATCAAACATCTGGAAACAAAGGGGTTCAAGTACATTATTGCCGTGCCGATTTCGCATGCGATTCAAAAGGCAATTTACTGCGTTACCCAATGGAGGCAACTCGATGACGGCATCGAAGTGGCCGAGTTTTCCTTCGAGCACAAAGATGAGAAGTGGACCCGGCCCCGTCGCTACGTCGTGGTCCGCCTACACAAACAAAAGCGCCCCAGCGCTGCGGGCAAACAATTGAGCCTGTTTGAAGAATATGAAGACTGGGGAGCCTTCCGCTACAGCGTGTTCATCACCAATGACGACATGCTCACGCCCAAAGCTACGTGGCGTCAATACCGTCCTCGGGCCAACGACGAGAACATACTCAAAGACCTAAAAGAAGGCATGGCCCTCAGCGCCTTTAACCTCGACAGTTTCTGGGCCACCGAAGCCGTGATGGTCATGATCGCGTTAGTTTTCCACAACATGCTGCACTACCTCAACCGCAACATTTTCAATCGCAACCGCCCAAAATCACAGACCAAAACCATCCGCGCCCGATACTTCATTTTGCCCGCACAACTGGGCAACTCCGGGGGCGCCTATCGACTTCGCATCGCCGTCAAGGCGGGACAACTGCGAGCCCGCATAATCCATTTCCTCAACAGAATCAAGCAGTTACCGCACCGGCTCAACTGCATTGCCGTTGACACGTGACCAGCAAGCAAAACCCCAAAAAAGAAGGAAAACTGAGCAACGAACTCCCTCAAAACACTGCACGATACGAAATCCAAAGAACAATCGCCCTGAAGATCAAGGTGATCGCAGCGCCGCGACGTCTAATGCATTATCTGGGATAAACACCGGGAGGAATGATGCCGTGAAAATCGCTCTAGTCGGACCAGAACTCGAGGAAAACCTCGGACTGCGCTATATTCATTCGAGCCTCACGCAGGCCGGTCACGAAGCGCACATATTCGGGTTTTACGCACCGGAACAGATCGACGGCGTCGTTCGGCTGATTTCCGAATACGGGGCGGATGTCGTCGGCATGTCCATGGTCTTTACGGCCCGCGCCCGGGAATACGTCGAATTGGCCCAGAAACTGAGAGGGTCCGGCTATCGGGGTCATATCACAGCCGGCGGACACTTTGCCTCGTTTCACGCCAATGACCTCCTCAGAGATTTCACCGCTTTCGATTCCGTAGTACATGGCGAAGGGGAACTGACCCTCGTCGTCATGTCGATTGGGCCTCAGATATTGGCTTTTCTTTTCCTGTAGTTTCTGTTTATAATAGTAGTAAGCGCAGAATGAATGTGTCCGGGGAAGACAATGTATCGCGCGGAACGCATTCTTGTAGGCTGCATACTCGTAACCGTTGCAATTCCTTTGTCTGTCGTTGGCTACAACAAGCTCCAGCCTACCAGTATTGGGAAAGCAGTTGGATTGCTCGAACAGCTGTCCGGCGAGCAGGCACCAGAAGAACTGAGAAGCTCTAAGACCGCAGGGTATGCTTTCCTCTTCGGAGGGGCTGTTGCTTTTCTCGGTGGACTAGGTTTTATCCTAAGCTCTCGGCGCTTAACATCTAACCCTGGAACAAGCAAGATAGGAAAAGAGTGACCATTTTTGAGCGTTTGCGCGGATGCTATTTTGCGCCGGGAACGAACTGGACTTAGCTCAGGCCATGAGGGAGGCTAAGAGATGACTCTACTCCGAGGAGCTACCATTGTTGCTTTATTGGGCGTTTTCGTCTCGGCTATCCTGGCTACTATGGCCGCTGGCGTCGATATCTGGCTTTGGTATCATGTGCCTTCTTCACCTGACTTGAATCTCGGCTCGAACATGCATAAAGAAGGTAACATCATTTTCGTGAGCCCCAGTTTGTTCTTTGCTTATGGACCCCCCGGCGTCCACATAGTCGAATTCTATGCTTGGTTTGGTCTTGTTTCTCGACTTCTGCAGGGGGCAAGTCTTCTGCTTTTTCTCGGCGTTTTGTTCCTCAAACAACTACCCGTCAAGAACCGCTTGACGCCCGAAGGAGACTGACGTATGAGCCTGCTGCGATTCGCGACGCTCGTTGCTTTTTGTGGAGTTGCCGTAGCCATGGTTTACCTCGTTGTCGTGTATAGATCAGGTTCCGTAGCGCCCCAACATCACCTCCTGGTAAATTTCATTATGTCCGCGATTTATAATGTCGGACTACTATTTTTCTTGGGCGTACTGGCCTTCAAACAAAAGTAGTGTATGAGGGTCATAACGAATACTGGGAGTAATCGCTGTGACTATGGAAGCGTTCATCGCAGTCCTCTTGATAGTTGGCTTGTTGGTGCTGTTCTTGGGGTTACGCTTACGGGCCAAACCAGAAAATAGATCAATCACTTCATATCTCGGCGTCCCCCACCCAGAATCGGGCAACGCAAAGGAATCGGCGGCTACCCTGCTAGTTATGGTTCTCCAAATTCTCGGTGTTATCGTCATTGTTATTGCCGTGATAAGCTTCTTCTACCTCATAGATATCCTCAATGAGCGAGGTATGTTTTCCTCTGACGACCAGGTGACACTTGGCTCTATTGTGTTTTCTTTTGTGGTTGCTTTTTATCAAGTTGTGATAGGGGTCTTGTGCATTGCTGTTGCCCAGCTTCTTCAAGTCGTGAAACCGTCGCCACAAGAGCAAGGGCAGGCTTCTCCATAATCACCGGCGTAAGGCCTGTGCCTCAAATCATCCTTTCCAGCTCTATAGTCTCGCCGGTTTAGCTTCCCCATGTCCGCCGGGATTCAGAGGTGTTGGAAGGTGAAGATTTGGGGATATCCACAGTGACGCATACTTCGGGCTCCTCATAAACTATGCTACGATGATATAGCTGGCCGCGGCGTCTTAATTCGTGCCTTCAGCAAGGGCCGATGTCGCGTATCGCAGGCTTACGCGTTGCTCCGGAAATCCGTGCTGTGATTGCGGATGAAGGACTATCGGGCAACGTGGGTTCGACA
>Ga0180438_10012187_pt1 | contig 10266 bp, 9 predicted proteins | sample SS_ome_12_FD_132455 | JGI IMG/M metagenome (GOLD analysis project Ga0180438, IMG submission 132455) | Hypersaline lake sediment archaeal communities from the Salton Sea, California, USA - SS_3_D_2 metaG | ecosystem: Environmental > Aquatic > Non-marine Saline and Alkaline > Hypersaline >...
TAGGCATTTCATTTTTTATTCAGCAATTTTCATACCACAGGAGCGTTTACGCATAATGAATTAATTGCATTGTTTTTTCAGTATGTTATGCTTTTTGTAAATGATTTATGATTCTGTTGCACCCCCTTCGAATTTGAAAAAGGTTTACCTTTGTAAACTTATGATTTTAGCCGTCGCAGAAAATGTCGGGGTGCAGACTGTTGACTTAAGTAAACAAGAAGGTTAACATAAGTAAAAAATTTTTGAACGGATCGCCGATGAATTTAAACGAGCAATCAAGCTACCTCAAATCCGTTGTCGATACCATGATGGACGGCCTCATGGTTGTAGATACAAATGGAACGATTGTTTCACTAAATCGGGCTATAGAGATTCTGACGGGTTATTCGAAAAAGGAATTAATCGGAAAAGACTGTTCTATTCTTGCCTGTGATATCTGCTTCAGGTCATTTCATGGAACGACCGTAAAGCATTGTATTCTCTTCAAAAGGGGAAAATTTTTTAGAGAGCGCTGCAAATTAAAGCGAAAAGACGGTACTTCTCTTATGGTTCTCAAAAATGCTACGCTTTTGAAAAACGGGAATGGTCAAGTTATTGGGGGCGTAGAGACTCTCACAGACATTACGGAGATTGTCGAGAAAGACAGAAAGATCGAGCATCTTCAACGTATCTTCACTCAAAAGGATGGCCTAGCAGGGATTAAGGGGAAATCCGCATCCATGCAAAGGGTCTTTGAACTCGTCAAAAACGCCGCGAATTGTGATTTTCCTGTAATTATCTATGGAGAAAGTGGAACGGGAAAGGAGCAGGTAGCTTCTGCAATCCATAAACTGGGAAGACGAAGAAAAAAGCCCTACATAAAGGTCAACTGTTCGGCTCTCAACGAATCCCTTCTTGAAAGTGAGCTTTTTGGCCATGTGAAGGGCGCCTTTACAGGGGCTGATCGGATGAGAAAAGGACGCTTTGAAGTGGCCCATGGGGGGGACCTCTTCCTCGACGAGGTCGGAGATATTCCTTTATCGACTCAGGTTAAATTGCTGAGGGTTCTGCAGGAAAAGGAAATCGAAAGGGTGGGCGACCAGACTCCCATCAAAATCGATGTCCGCGTGATCTCTGCGACCCATAGAGATCTTCAGGAACTTCAAAACAGGAAAATGTTCAGAGATGACCTCTTTTATCGTCTCAACGTTGTTCCGATTCATATTCCGCCCCTGCGAGATCGAAAAGAGGACCTTCCTTTGCTAGTCGATACGTTTTTCAATGAGCTTCGCGTCAAGACAGGTAAACCAATAAAAGTAATCAGTCGAGAGGTAATGGACGCTCTCTGGACGTATCATTGGCCGGGAAACATCAGAGAACTCATCAATGCCATGGAGTATGCCTTTGTTACATGTGGGGGGGAAATCATCGATATCTGTCATCTGCCTGACATATTGGTTTGCTCTGAAGGACGGCGCATTTTTCGGGTGCCCTTTGATGAAGGTGATTCCACCAAAAAGCGGGTAATCTCAGTGCTGAAGCAGGCTCACGGGAATAAGAATGAAGCAGCGAAGATTCTCGGTATCAGCAGACAGGCTCTCTGGAAACGGATTAAGAAATATAAGATAGAGGTAAGAAAGACAATTAGCACATCATAAATCAAAGGCTTGTAGCAAATTACTATGTGCGATTTAATGAGGATGGGTAAGATCTTGATTTTTAAAAGGTAAAGGAATCGTAACTCGGCCTAAACTTCTCTAATGCGTATCAATTTAGATTTTTGAAACACTGCGATAGGGGCCGACCTGATCGTCCTCGGCGGAGCTGCAGCCATTGAACAGGCCGCCAAGAACGCCGGACCCGGTCGTAAAAGGTGTTGTTAGCGCTGTTTATGCCATGATCGTGTCAGAGACCGCATCTTTTAAATTATCAGGGCAGCATTTTATTTTGCCTCAAAATCCGCTGAGACCAAATAGCTCCGATTCCCGGTGGAGCAGGACGAAGAATGAAAATGGCGCATTTTCATATAAAGCATTTGTAAAGGGAAATGAATTGTTGTAGATTACGGTATATTTGATTAGGAAATTTCATCCAAATGCACAAAAAGCGGAATCATTCACTTTGCGCTGCTGAAGGGGGGTTTTATGAAAAAGTCTTTTATCATCATCGGTCTTGTCACCGTTTCGATTTTATTCATCGCATCGATTGGGACCGGCCGGCCATTTCGTGTCAAAATCATTCCGGATAAAGGAAAAAATTTTGGATGCGCCACCTGTCACATCAATCCCTTGGGGGGTGGCCAACGGAATGCTTTTGGAAATGATTATGAAAAAATCGCTATAAAAGCAGGAGATAAATATACTGTGGAGCTGGGTGAACTGGATTCTGACAAGGATGGCTCTAGCAATGACCAGGAATTTGACGCCGGGACCAATCCTGGTGATCCGAATTCAAAATCATGAACACCTGATTGAGGGCGCTGAGGGGAGCATCTCCATCGGTCAAGGGAATTTATAGACCCAAGACATATTTTGTCAAAATATTCCATCCGGTTATGATCTGAACCACACATAATAAAAGTAAAATGACATTGTTGGCCAGGTGCAGCAGTGGAAGCCATTTTCGTTTTCTTTTCTTTAAATGCATATAGAGACCGGATAAAATTCCAAACAAAATCAGCACGACGAGAACCAGCGCGACCTTTGCGTGGAGACCCGTGATGAAATAACTTCGCCAGAAAATGTATACCATCGCCATGCCGCCGGCCATGCCGACAAACAACGTTGCCAAGGCGACAAGGCCCAAAGTGACATGGCGTTTCCACAGAAAGGGGACAGTCTGTTTCAGGTAAAAAGACAAGAACCGCCGGGATCCGAGGTAAAGCACGTAACAGGCCAGGATAACTGCCAAAAACTGCACAATCGGATGGACGAAAAGCAGGAGCATCGATGACCTCTAAATTCGGCTGGTTTTGACGGAATGGTTACCTTATTTTTTCCCTATTTGTACGCGTAAATGCTTCACTTGTCAATTCGTTTGAAGGGCATTAAATTTTTGAGAATTACCAAAAATAGTTGGCATAAAGAAAGGAAGGCTTCTCATGAAAGTACACCTCAAATGCTTCGCCAATCTGCCGGAAAAATATGACTGTGATTATACTGACGGGGCTGAGCATGACATCCAACCCGAAGAGACTGTCGCGCAGTTTGCCGCACGTTTGAACATATCGAATGAAGACATCAAAATTATATTCATAAACGGCAAAAAAGCCGGCGAAGACAGTATCTTAAAAGATGGGGATCGGGTGGCATTTGCTCCGGCAATTGGTGGCATGTAAATGCACAACGCCATTTCGAAGAATGGCCCCTCAATACGGATATGGTATTAGCTTCATGCCGCGGTCTAATATCGTTGTTTTTTCTGCTGCATCTCATTTTGTCGGATCGGCTTGGAATCAATCAGTACAAAACTTTTTCTTAAACCGATTGCTTCGGATTGAAGGCGGAAGTCGTCCGGCCTATTCCTGAAACCCTGTTCGCGTCGAGTTTCCCGATCAACCCATCAGCTTAACCATCGGTGAGAAAATTTGGCAGCAACCTTAATTTTTAGTAAAAAAGGAGGTTTATCATGGTAAAGCGTTTGATGATCTGCCTGCCGGTGCTACTGGCGGCTTCAGTTCTCTGTCTCATCCCGACAGCCTATGCATCCCAGACACTTGTCAAGGACCAGGTCTTGAACATCGCCTTTGACGCCGGCGACCTCCAGACCCTGGATCCCCACAGGGCGGCCACCACGGTCGATCGCAGCACCGTTGACCCGATCTTCAACGGGCTGGTGAGGTACGAACCCGGAAATCAGGTCAAGGCCGAGCCGGACCTCGCCGAAACCTGGAAGGCCTCGGAAGGCAACAAGGTGTGGACCTTCCAGCTTCGCAAGGGGGTCTTCTTTCATCCGTTCCCCGGGCACCCGGAAGGTTACGAGCTCACCTCAGAAGACGTGGTCTACTCTTTCAAAAGGGCTGCGGACCCCGATACATCCTCGTATGCCGGCGAATATTCCGGGACCATATTCGAGACGGACGGCCCCTACAAGGTGAAGATCACCCTCGAAAAGCCCATGTCGGAGACCCTCTTCCTGGCCAAGGTCGCCAATTACGCGGGCGGCTTTATCGTTCCCAAGAAGGCCCTGGAGGAAAAGGGAAATGACTGGTTCAAGCTGAATCCGGTGGGAACCGGACCTTTTACATTCCAGAGCTATGAGCCGAGACAGAAGGTGGTTCTTTCGGCGAACGACAGGTATTTCCGCGGAAAACCCCATCTCAGAGAGGTCGTCATCCGCTACATGCCCAGCGTGAGCTCCAGGGAACTGGGACTCCAGTCCGGAGAGCTTCAAATCATCGAGGGCCTCAAAGAAGACAAATGGCTGGAGAAGGTCGCCACCTTTCCGGACGTGGTGATCAAACCCTTCGGTCCCTGCGAAACCCAGGTTCTGTTTTTCAATATGGCCTCTGAACCCTTCAACGACATCCGCGTCCGCAAGGCCTTCTCCTATGCGGTGAGCCGTGAGGAAGTGGCGGCGTTCATGGGCAAGGGGCTCGCCGTCCCAATTTACTCGCCCACTCTCGCGCCACCGGCCCCTGGAGCGATCACCAAAGAAGAAGCCGCGGCGGCGGGTGTCCTTTATGAAGACAACGTTGCCGAAGCCAAGAAGCTTCTGGCCGAGGCCGGCTTCGGCCAAGGCTTGAAATTCGAGGTGATCATCAGCGAAATGGAGAGCAGTTACAGAAAGCCTATGATCGCCATCCAGGCCCAGGCACGGAAGGCCGGGGTCGATATGCAGCTCAAGGTGGTGGACCATTCGGCCTTCCACGGGCTGATAAGGAAAGACGCGAGTCCCATCGTATATTATGCATGCTGGCGGCCTGACGTGGACGTCTATCTGACCCGGTTCTTCCATTCCGACTCGGTTGTCGTCGACGGGAAAAAGCCTGACACCAATTTTTCCCATTACGGTGCGGTTGACGCGAGCGGAGACGGAAAACTCGACAACATAGACGATCTGATCGAGAAGGCCCGGTGGGAGCTGGATTCGGAAAAGCAGATTGCCATCTGGAAAGAAGCCCAGATCAAAACCCTCGAGGATGTGGCGGCGGTCCCGATCATCCGGCTCATGTATGCTTTCCCGATGAAATCCAACGTAGATCTTGGTTACGATCTGAAATTCAGCTGGCAGACTTATTCCCCGCAGATAAATGAAAAGACACGCCTTATGGCAAAGTAAGACAACCCCGCCTCCGCCTGGGCGGAGGCGGGGTTTTACCGGACGGTCGCCAAGGCCACAAGCTTTCTCACCGGCGGGTTGTTTTCGGGTGAGGATAAGAATGCGATCAGGTCGTCCGCCCGGTCTCTGGAAAGCAGGCCGTCTGTCAGACTGTGGAACTTTTTGGCGATCCACTTTATCGACACCGGCGGGTTCCGATCGGGGTCTAAGCTGTAAACGCCCGATGGGAGTGTTTTCCCTCCTTTGAGCACGATCTCCACCTCGCACAGGCGCCTGGCCGGAAACTCCCGCTCAAAGCGATCGTCCGTGCATATCTCCACGCTGTCCATCAACAAAAGTGCCTCCCTATCCGGGAAACGATCCCCGATAATTTGCCGCGGCCCCACTTCCCCGGCCGCCATGGCGACCGCTACGGGATATGCCGCATTATACTGGGCCTCTTCGGTGTTGAGTGGCTTTTCATGATAAAGCTCGGCGGCCGCTTGGAAAGTTTTTATGCGTATCGATTCCACATTCGCCGGTTTCAAATCATACGTCCGCCGCAGGTCGATGACGGCGTCTATGGCCGGGTGGGCCCACCGACAGCATGCATGGGGTTTGAAGTAGACGTTCATGATCTCATAGGTGCCGCCGAGATCCATCACTCGGCGGTGCGCCTCGGGATAACCGAAGCTGCTTTCGCCCCCGGTGAAGCCGTCCGCTGCCATCAGCGCCGCCAGCGCCCCTGCCATCGAACCCCAGCCCACGCCGTCCTTGCTCATGACTGGGCGCCTGACCGAGCGCATCACCGGGACAAACGGAGCGTGAAAATCGGCCGTCGCCATGGCCTCAACCACCCCAGCCTGGTCAAGCCCCATCAGCCTGGCCACCCCCGCCGCCGCACCCACCGCGCCCCAGGCCCCACTGCTGTGGTAATAGGCATAGTGCTCCTGCATCACGAAGCCTGCGCGGAGAGCCACCTCATAAGCCGCCACGAGTGTGGCCAGGAAATCCTGCAGACGTGCGTTTCGTGATTCGGCCGCCGCCATCAGCGCCGGGAACACCACCGCGCCCGGGTGTCCCTTGACAATGGGGTGGCCGTCATCGATATCGAGCGCATTGGCTGCAAGTCCGTTCGCCAGAGCGACCCCCGGAATTGATGCCGTTGCCCCCCCCGGGAATATGGAAGCGGACGTTCCGGGAAAATACCGGGCAGCCGTCTTGCGGCCGACCGCAGCCACCGGGGTAACGGTTCCGGCCAGCAGAGCTCCCAACAGGTCGATGGCGCACATCACGGCCCGGAGACGAACTTCCGAGGGCAGGGTTTCCCAGCGGGTCTCCAGGACGAAACGGGCTACATGACGGTCGGCGTGTGTCATCCCATCCTCCCATCCTCCGATCTTTTATTTTTCCATCCGAAAAACCGGTTGTAAAATGCTTTTGCAGTCCGGTTAGATTTTCAATCGACGTTGGACGTTCGATGTTCTACATGTCTTTTGGTATATATTTTCATTGCAAACTTCTTGACACGCAGAGACCGGGTCCTTTAAATTACTGAGGAATATTCAAATATTTTCTCAACTGTTTACGAATTACTGTTGAATTTCAAACCCATCAAGAAAAAAACTGAATCCTGAGACCCTTCCCACTTCTGGAAGTGCAAGCCGGTTTTCATGTGTCTTCTTAAACCTGCTTGGTAGCATACACCCCGGACATAATCAACGGGCGAAGCAGGTCAGGCTATGTTCAATTATGCGGTTCGACGCATTCTGCAAAGCATTCCCATACTTTTTATAGTGTTCACTCTGGTTTTCGTAATTGTCCGTGTGCTACCCGGAGACCCCGCCACCGCAGCCCTGGGCGACTATGCGAGCAAGGAGGCCGTCGAGGCGTTGCGCAAGAGCATGGGGCTCGACGCCCCGCTCTGGAAGCAATATTTGACCTTCCTGACCGACCTTGTGCGGGGAGACCTAGGTACCTCCATCATCACCGGCTACCCCGTGGGGACCCAGATCGTAAAGGTGCTCCCTTATACGCTGCAATTGACATTCGGCGCGATACTTCTCGGTTACATCTTCGGCATTCCACTGGGAATCCCCGCCGCTGTCAAACGAAACAGTTTCGTAGACTATTTCAACCGGTTCTTCTCGTTGATCGGGCTTTCGATCCCGGCCTTCTACCTCGGGATACTGTTGATGTATCTTTTTTCCATCAAATTCAAGGTGTTCCCGGTGGTAGGCGGGGGCGACCTGGCGGATATGGGAAGCACGTTAAGGCATCTGTCCCTACCGGCGCTCTCACTGGGGCTGATCATGACGGCCTATGTGACCCGTATGACCCGCTCCTCGCTGTTGAACGTGCTGATGGAGGACTACATCCGCACCGCCAGATCTAAGGGAATTCCTGAGAAATTGGTCCTTTTCAAGCATGCGCTCCGGAATGCATTAATCCCGATCGTGGCCCTGGGCGGGCTCTACGCCGTCGTTCTGATCGGCTCTTCGGTGATGATCGAGATCGTGTTTTCCCGGCCCGGCCTGGGCTCCTTAATGGTCGGGGCCATCAAGCAGCGGGACTACACAACCCTTCAATCGGTGATGGTTCTCTATGCGCTGATCGTCGTGGTCTTGAACCTGGTAACGGACCTGATCTACGGGCTGATCGACCCCCGGATACAGTACAAGTAGCAGAGGAAAGCGATGCCTGTAAGGCTTACCCAGCAGCAGAAGATCTGGCTGACTTTCAAGCGGAACAAGACAGCCATGGCGGGCCTCGTGATCGGCGTCCTGATCGTGCTGATGGCGGTTTTTGCGCCGTGGATATCGCCCATGGATCCGCTGGACCAGGATGCGATCAATCGCCTCTCCTGGGGGGTGGAGGGGCATATCCTGGGCACCGACGACTTCGGCCGGGACGTTCTTTCAAGGATCATATGGGGAAGCCGGGTCTCCCTGATGATCGGCGGGGCATCCGTGCTGCTCGGCCTTCTGGTCGGAACCGCTCTGGGAATGATCGCTGGGTACTACCGGGGCAAGGTGGAAACCGTGATCATGCGGAGTGGCGATGTGATGATGAGCTTCCCGGACCTGATCCTCGCCATCGCCGTAACGGCCGCCATGGGGGCCAGCCTCACGAACCTGATCATCACCATCGGCATCGTGATGACCCCCCGGTTCGCCCGAATGGCCTACGGTTCGGTGATTTCATTAAAAGAAAGCGAATATGTTCTCGCAGCCAGGGCCATCGGGGCGCGCACCCCTCGGATCCTGTTCCGTCACATTTTCCCGAATATCTTCGGGGAGCTTCTCGTGGCCGGGACCCTGTGGGTCGGGGAAGCGATCCGGCTGGAGGCCAACCTGGCGTTCATAGGGCTGGGAGTGCAGCCCCCAACCCCCACCTGGGGAAATATGACCCGGGAGGGCATCGACGTGCTGATAAGCGCCCCGTGGATTTCCATCTTCGCCGGGCTCAGCATCCTGATCACGATCCTTTCATTCAATATGCTCGGGGACGGAATCCGCGACATCACAGACCCCAAACTGCGGGGCGGCGAAGGCATGGAACAGGCCTAGAGATATGGACGAGGGAAGAGAGCGCCGGCTGCTGCTTCGGGTAAAGGACCTGAAGACCTACTTCTTCACCGACGAGGGCGTCGCCCGTGCGGTGGACGGGATGGACTTCGAGATATTCAAGGGCGAAACTCTGGGCATTATCGGGGAGTCCGGGTGCGGCAAGAGTGTTTCGGCGCTCTCAATCCTGCAGCTCATCGCAAGCCCACCTGGAAGAATCGTCGGAGGTGAGATTGTTTTCGAGGGTGACAATCTCCTGACTAAGAGCCATGCGGAAATCCGCAAGATACGAGGGAACCGCATCTCCATGATTTTCCAGGAACCGATGACATCGCTCAATCCCGTCTACACCATTGGCAACCAGATCATGGAAACGATTCTTTTCCACCAGGAGGTGACCAAGAGGCAGGCTCATGAAAACGCCGTAGAGATGCTCCGGCTGGTGGGCATTTCGGACCCCGAAAAGCGTGTCCGGGAATATCCTCATCAGCTGAGCGGGGGAATGCGGCAGCGCGCGATGATCGCGATGGCTCTTGCCTGCAACCCGAGGCTTCTGATCGCCGATGAACCGACCACCGCACTGGATGTAACAATCCAGGCTCAGATCCTCAAACTGATTCGGCGGATACGCGAAGAAATCGGTATGGCGGTGATGTTGATCACTCACGACCTGGGGGTGATCGCCGAAGTGGCTGACCACGTGGTCGTAGCCTATGCGGGCAAGGCCGTGGAAAGTGCGCCGGTCAATGATATTTTCAAAAGACCCCTCCATCCATACACCCGTGCCCTCTACAACTCCATACCCAGGCTTACGGACAACAGGGGGAGGCGGCTGGAAGTCATTTCAGGAATGGTGCCGAACCCGCTGGAATTCCCATCCGGATGCCGTTTCCATCCGCGCTGCCGGTACGCCGTTGATGTCTGCAGCCGAATCGAGCCTCCGATGGTCACCGAAAGTAACGGGCACCGGGTAAGGTGCCTCATGTATGATCCGGACCATGAATCGATGTTTTCCCAGGCGGTACAATGAACGCACTGCTCGACGTAATCCATGTCAAGAAACACTTCCCGATAAGGGGAGGAATCTTTTCCAAAACCACCGGATGGGTTCAGGCGGTGGACGGGGTAAGCTTCAAGATCGACACTGGGGAAGTCCTCGGTCTTGTCGGGGAATCCGGCTGCGGCAAAACCACCGCCGGGCGGCTGATCCTGGGGCTTCTCAGACCCACCGCCGGCAGGATACTTTTCGAGGGTAAAGACATCACGCGCATGGGCGCCGGGCAGCTCCGATCGGTTCACAGGAACATGCAGATCATATTCCAGGACCCGTACGCTTCTTTGAACCCCCGCATGACGATCGGCGGGATTGTCGGCGAACCTCTGTTGATACACAGGATATGCGGCCGCAGGGAGCGGGAGGAACGGGTCAGCCACCTCCTGGAAACGGTCGGGTTGGACCCAA
>Ga0180438_10012190_pt1 | contig 10265 bp, 10 predicted proteins | sample SS_ome_12_FD_132455 | JGI IMG/M metagenome (GOLD analysis project Ga0180438, IMG submission 132455) | Hypersaline lake sediment archaeal communities from the Salton Sea, California, USA - SS_3_D_2 metaG | ecosystem: Environmental > Aquatic > Non-marine Saline and Alkaline > Hypersaline >...
AGATGTCTGGAGGGACCCGCTATACGTCCCTGCCAGACGAGAGGTGGTGAGTATGAAAATTGCCATATCAGCAGCCGGCTCCACCCTGGATGCCGAGGTAGACCCTCGCTTCGGTCGGTGCCAGCATTTCATCATTGCTGACCCGGAGCAAATGCAGTTTGAGGTTGTAGACAACTCCAGTGCTATGGCGGCCGGCGGAGCCGGCATCTCCGCGGCACAGATGATTGTCAGCAAAGGGGTGCAGGCAGTGCTTACCGGCAACTGCGGGCCGAACGCCTATCAGGTACTGTCCGCAGCCGGAGTTCAGGTAATGACCGGGGTCTCCGGGAAAGTTAGGGAGGTTATAGAGAACTACCGGGCCGGTAAATTCCAGACCAGTTCCCAGCCGAACGTTACTGCCCATTTCGGCTCGGCCTCCGGTGCTGGAATGGGACGGGGCATGCGGATGGGGTGTGGCAGAGGGGCCAGCACGATGTCCTCCTTCCAGACGTCACCCCGGCCTCTGAGTCCGGAGCAGGAAATTTGTACCCTGAAGGCTCATTCACAATCACTGGCAGCGCAGCTGTTCGATATTCAACAGCGCATCGAGGAGTTAGAAAAGAAACATCAGTAATATATAGCTCAGGAGGTGTTATCATGCCCAGAGGAGATGGAACCGGTCCGCCCCGCGATAGCGCCGGAAGGGGCGGCAGGATGGGGGGAAACCGTCCCGGAGCCGGCCCCGGCGGAGATTGCATCTGTCCGAAATGTGGCGCGACGGTGCCTCATCAGAGGGGGACCCCCTGTTATCAGCAGAACTGCCCCAAATGTGGTACCAGGATGATGAGGAAATAGGGAAGAAATGATACTATCCGTTGCCAGCGGCAAAGGTGGAACAGGTAAAACGCTGGTGGCCACCAGCCTGGCTCTTGCCCTGAAGGACAGTTATAAAGTACAGCTGGTTGATTGCGATGTTGAAGAACCGGATGCCCATATATTTTTAAGACCAGCCATCACCAATAGTGAAGCTGTTGCCATCCCGGTGCCCCGGGTAGACGAAAATAAATGTACTTATTGCGGCCGCTGCGCTGAGGTCTGCGCCTACCACGCCATCGCGGTCATTGAGAGGCATGTCCTCGTTTTTCCCGAGCTCTGTCACGGCTGCGGTGCCTGCAGCTATCTTTGCCCGGAAAAGGCTATCAGCGAAGAGGCCAGGGTAATCGGCATTGTGGAAACCGGCTATTCAGGCAGCGTAGCTTTTGCCCAGGGCAAGCTGGCGGTCGGCGAGCCGATGGCCCCACCTGTCATAAGACAGGTGAAAACACTGATGAAGGATGAGGGAATAGTCATAATTGACGTATCTCCAGGAACATCCTGCCCGGTAGTGGAATCGGTAAAAGGCAGCCATTTCTGTCTCCTGGTTACCGAGCCAACTCCATTTGGGCTGAATGACCTCGTGCTGGCCATGGCGCTGGTCAAAAAACTGAACATTCCCTGTGGAGTGGTGGTGAATCGGGCTGAAGTCGGTTATAGCCAGGTCAATGAATACTGCCAGCAGGAGAAGATACCTGTCCTGCTTACTATTCCTCTGAAAATCGAAATTGCCCGTCTCTACGCAAAAGGAATAACCCTGGTTGACGGCATGCCACAGTGGCGCGGGGATTTTGTCCGCCTATTCAACCAGATAGAGGAGATAGCGAATGCAAGAAGTGGTAATATTGAGCGGTAAGGGAGGCACCGGTAAGACAAGCTTGGTCGGCTCCTTCGCCGCCTTGGCCCGGAGAAAGGTGCTGGCCGATTGCGATGTTGACGCGGCTGACCTCCATCTATTGCTGAACCCTTCGGCTGAAGAAAATCACCAATTCTGGAGCGGACAGGTTGCCGTTATTGACGCGGAAAAGTGCATCGGCTGCAGCTTATGTCAGGATGCCTGCCGTTTCCACGCCATCAACGAATTCAAGGTGGACTCCATTGGCTGCGAAGGCTGCGGCTTCTGCTACCGGGTATGCCCAGCAGAGGCCATATCCATGTCCGAATGTCTTTCCGGGCACTGGTTTATTTCCGGCACGAAGTACGGGCCTCTGGTCCACGCCCGCCTGGGAATCGCTCAGGAGAACTCGGGGAAACTGGTGGCTCTGGTCAGGCAGAAGGCAAGGGAAATCGCCGAAAAAGAGGGGCTGCATTATATCATCAGTGATGGGCCGCCGGGCATTGGCTGCCCGGTTATCTCCTCTCTCGCCGGCGCTGACCTAGCCGTTCTGGTTACCGAGCCAACATTTACCGGTATGCATGACCTGACCAGGGTACTTGGTGTTTGCCATCACTTTGGCGTTCCAGCCCTGGTGTGCATAAATAAATATGACCTAAATGACGACAATGTCCGGCAGATTGAAAATTATTGCCTTGAGCATGGGGTAGAAGTGGTCGCCAGGATTCCTTTTGACAACAGCGTCACCGAGGCAATGGTACGAGGAAAGCCGGTAGTGGAATATACGCCGGGTAAGGTTACGGAAGAAATCAAATTATTGTGGCAAAGTATACGCCATGCTCTTGAGGCGAAAAGGAGATGAGATGAAAATTGCCGCTATATCTGATGACGGAGTTACCATCAGCCAGCACTTCGGCAGGGCGCCTCTCTACGTGGTTGTTACCGTTGAAGGCGACAAGGCCTTGCATAAAGAAACGCGGGCCAAAAGCGGGCATCATACCTTTGCCGCGCACCATGCTGACACAAAACCGGGGGAACGCCACGGCTATGACGCTGGCGCACAGGTAAGGCATGCTAACATGATAAGCGCTATTGCTGACTGCCAGGTTCTCCTGGCCGGTGGCATGGGCTGGGGTGCGTATGAGAGCCTGAAGGACAAAAACATCGAACCAGTGGTTACCGATGTCAAAGACATTGACGAAGCGGTGAAACGCTATCTCGATGGCAAGCTCGATAATCTAATGGAGCGGCTGCACTGAAGAAAGGCAGGCAACAAATTTGACGAAAGTAAATCATGAGCGCAGACAGGGGACAGCAACCATTGGGGAACAGATAAGAGAGCGCCTCAATGGGGTATTGGTCCCGGGTGTCAACCGAAGTCTGAACAGCCTGAATTTGACCCAGAATATAACCGTGTTTGAAGGCCGGGCCAGCATCAATATAGCTTCGGTGGCCCTGAACGAGGGCGCACGGAACTGGATTACCAAAAAGGTAAAGGAAACCTGTGCCGATTTGAACCAGCTGGAAAGCGTGGCGGTAAATTTCACCGACGCCAGACCTTCCGAGCTGAATGAGGTAGCGCACGCCATTGCCGTAATGAGCGGCAAGGGCGGTGTGGGCAAGTCATTAATGGCCAGTCTTATCGGGCTTACTCTGGCTCGCCAGGGTCAGGAAGTGGGTATCTTGGACGCCGATATCACCGGCCCCAGTATCCCGAGGATATTCGGCATAGGTGCTCGCCCCGGAGGCAGCGATACCGGCATACTGCCGGTACTGAGCAGAACCGGAATCGAAATAATGTCCATCAATCTCCTCCTGTCCAACGAGGACGATGCGGTTATCTGGCGCGGGCCGCTTATCGGCCGTGCCATAACGCAGTTCTGGGAAGAGGTGCTCTGGGGTAAGCTCGATTACCTGATAGTGGACCTGCCCCCGGGTACGGCTGACGCTTCCTTAACCGTAATGCAAACGCTGCCGATAAACGGGGTGATTATAGTTTTTACGCCTCAGGACCTGGTCGAGATGATAGTGGGCAAAGCGGTCAATATGGCCAGACAGATGGCGAAACCGATACTTGGCGTGGTGGAAAACATGAGTTACATCGATTTACCTGACAGCGGCCAGCGCCTGGAGCTTTTTGGCAGCAGCAAGGGAGAGGAAATGGCCAGAAAAGTCGGGGCGCCGCTCCTCGCCCGGTTTCCCGTTGTACCCGAGCTGGCCATGCTCTGCGATAAGGGTGAGATTGAGCGCTACGATTCTGAGATGCTGAACAGCTTCGCCGATAATTTACGGCAAGCAATGTCGGGGAAGAAATGAGCGGAAACTCTGTCATCTACGGCCCGGTGCCATCCTGGCGGCTGGGCAGGTCGTTTGGCATAGACCTCCTGTACACGGAAGGCAAGACCTGCTCTTTTGATTGCGTCTATTGTCAGCTGGGAAAAACCGTTCACCCGCTGGTGGAACGGAAGGAATTCGTCACTCTGTCCCGGCTGGCAGAGGAGCTGGGACGGGCGAAGGGAATAGAGGCCGACTATATCACCTTCTCCGGAGTTGGTGAGCCCACGCTGGCGGTTAACCTTGGACAGGCAATAACACTGGCCAGGTCTGCCCTGGGCTTGCCGGCGGCGGTGTTGACCAATTCCTCACTGATGACCAGAGAGGACGTCCGTCGCGACCTGGCTCTGGCCGATGTGGTGGTGGCCAAAGTAGATGCGCCTGATGAGGAGACCTTCCACCGGATAAATCGGCCGTTCATTAAAGACCACTGGAACGAGATTACACAGGCTATCAAGCTCTTCCGGGAGCAATACAAAGGCAAACTCGCTCTGCAAATGATGTTTATTGACGCCAACAAGCAATGCGCTGGAGAAATGGCAATCATCGCCGAGAGGCTTTCCCCGGATGAGGTGCAAATCAACACACCGCTGCGTCCCTGTGCCGTTCCGCCTTTAAGCCCTGAAGTTATGCATTCCATAATGGAGAAGTTTTCCGGCCTGAAGAATGTGGTGACCGTTTATGAAGCACCAAGGCCGGAAGTCACCCCGATAGACCGGAAAGAAACGCTGCGCCGTCGGCCCGGCGGCGATATTTACCCTGGGTAGGGTTGGCTGATAGCCAGATTATCTCAAGAAAAACGGTAAAAGGAGGAATATCGCAATGGAAAAGCATGAACTGGTAATAATAGGCGGCAGCGCCGGCGGAATACAGGCCGCCATGTGTGCCCAGAAGCACCATGGCTTGAAGGATATACTGGTTATACGCATGGAAGAAAAGGCCATGGTCCCCTGTGGAATTCCCTATATATACGGCACGCTGGGCTCCGTGGAGAAAAACATCATGCCCGATAAGCTGCTGGGCGTTGCCAAACTCAAAATCGGCGAAGCGGTATCCCTGGACCGAGAAAACAGGACAGTCAGGCTAAAGGATGGCGATGAGATAGGTTACAACAAGTTAATACTGGCCACAGGCTCGAGCCCCCTGCAACCATCCATTCCCGGAACAGACAAAAAGGGGGTCTGGTTTGCCTGGAAGAACACGGATTACCTGGAGGAACTCGCCAGAGCAATCAATGGTACTGGTGAAATAGTGGTCATCGGTGGAGGGTTCATCGGGCTGGAATTCGCTGACGAGTGCCGCAAGAGCGGTCACAAGGTTACCGTAATAGAGTTACTCGAGCACTGCCTGCAGCTGGTATGCAGCACGGGCCTCTGCATCCGGGCGGAGGAAACGCTGACGGAAAAGGGTATAGAGATAATTACCGGGAATGGCGTGAAATCCATCAATGGTGGCGAGAAGGCAGAATCGGTAACCCTACAGAGCGGTGAGGAGGTCGCCTGCGATATGGTGATTATCGGCATCGGTGTGGTTCCCAACGTGAAACTGGCCAGGGATGCCGGTCTGGAAATAGGCCCGACGGGGGGAATAAAGGTAGACGAGTTTCAGAGAACCGCCGACCGTGATATTTTCGCTGTGGGCGATTGCGCAGAAAAGTATTCCTTTTTCAATGGTGAACCGGTGCCTGTCCGGCTGGCTTCGGTAGCTACCCGGGAAGGTAAAATTGCCGCCGCCAACCTTTTCCAGCCACAGTGGCGCAATATAGGCACGATCGGCGTTTTTTCCACCGTGGTAGGAGACACCGCCCTGGCCATGGCCGGGCTGACGGATACCAGTGCACAGAAACTGGGCTACGCGGTGGTTATAGGAGAAGCCCAGGCGGCCTGCAGACACCCCGGTACAATGCCGGACGCCCACCCGATGAGGGTGAGACTGGCATTTGACCGGAGGTCGGGCAAGATACTGGGCGGCTGTGCCTGTTGCACCCAGACTGTTGGTGAAGTGGTCAATATGATTGCCGCGGCCATAGTCAACGAAATGACCATGGAGCAGATTGCCATGTTCCCCATGGGTACTCATCCATGGTTGACGGCCTCACCGCTGGTATATCAGTTCACGGATGCCGCCAGCAATGCCCTGCACAAAGTCAAAGGCATTGCTCAGGTTGGATGACCGAATTTAGCAAAATCGAAAAATGGAATATCTATTACCAGATAGACAACCAAAGAAGAGGGTGCTAAAAATGAGTCAAATACTGGGAGAATCAGTGCGCCCGGGTAGTTTAACCTTGAAATAGGCTCGTGAGATTATTGCCTCTTTGGTTGAATACTCAATAACAACTAAGCCAGGCTGTGGTCTGGCATTTGCAGTAGTGGACGAGTGTGGTATTCTTATGTACTTTGCTAGAATGCCCCAACAACTCTGATAAACCTCCAAATGATAGAGAAGAAAACTTGGAGTACCATCGCATTCAAACGGGGCACCAGAACTACTCGTGACCTATTAGAGAAGTTTGGGCTTGAAACCGTGTAGTTATGAGTCTCTAGTTCCTATTCGGAGGCTCCCACGCGCGAAATCGCGGTGCTGCGTGGCCCCTCCGCCCGCGCCAGCCCACTTTTTTGCGGGCTGAATTCGGGGTTTTCGGGATTGAATGGGGAATGCTAAATCAATAACCAGTTGGCGGGAGTAGCTAAAAGGGTTTTATCATCTGTCCCGGCAGCCAGAGGATTATCTGAGGGAAGATAACAAGTAAGGCGAGGGCCACTAAAATTAGGATCACATACGGAATTACGCCGCGGATGATGTGAGCCGTGGTTACCCCCAGTGCTGGGTCAGCAGCGCCACGCAGATAGAAGATGGCATAGGCGAACGGAGGGGTCATAAAGGAAGTCTGCAGGTTAACGCAGATCATCATGGCAAACCAGAGCGGGTCAAATCCGAGCCCGTGGCCAACGGGCGTTATTATGGGTATCACAATAAATAGTATCCCCAGCCAGTCAATAAAATAGCCGAGGAGAAAAACGACGAACATGACGATGGCAAAGATGCCCCATTTGCCGCCCGGGGCACTCAAAATCACATTTGTCACCGCCTCCCCGCCGCCGGCGCGCAGAAAGATGCCGACGAAGGCAAATCCCATGGCACCGATGGCCATTACCATCGCCGAGACAATCAGCGTTTGCACTACAACGTCTTGCAGCACCTTCCAGTTAAAATGCCGATAGATAACGGCGAGCAGTGTGGCGGCAACAGCCCCCACCCCGGCGGCTTCCGTGGGCGTAGCTACACCAGCGAAAATAGTCCCCAGCACCGCCAGAATCAAGAACGCTGGCGGCACCATTGAAAGGAGAAGGTCAGTGGTTTTTTTGAGCAGGGGAGCCGCCCTTTCCTCCGGGGCCACGGCTGGCGCCATTTTCGGCTGCATAAAGCTGTAAACTGTGATATAGCTAATGTATAAAGCGGAAAGGAGAAATCCGGGCATAAAGGCGGCAAAGAACAGCTTGCCCACGGAAATAAGCGCCATCGGTCCGTAAATGACCAGCATCACGCTCGGTGGAATCAGGATACCCAGCGTGCCCCCGGCACAAACGGCGCCACTGGCCAGGGATTTGTCATAGCCACGCTTAATCATGGCGGGAAGGGCGATAATGGCTAGCGCCGAAACCGAAGCGCCGATAATGCCCACCGTGGCTGCCAGAATCGTGCCCAGCACCACCGTGGTTATCGCCAGCCCGCCCCTTAAGCCGCCAAGCCAGACATAGAGGGCGGCAAACATCTTTTCAGCTATTCCCGAATGGCCCAGCATCAAGCCCATGAAAACAAATCCCGGCACGGCCAGCAAAGTAGGGTTGTTTACAATCTCCCAGGCGCGACTGTATAAAATCCAGCTCGCAGTCTTTGGTCCGAAAAGGAGAATCCCCATGGTAATGGTGACACCGCCGATAACAAAAGCCAGCGGGTAACCGAGGAGAACTCCAACGACGACCAAACCGAGCATGACCAGGCCTGCCATCTCGGGACTCAAGTCAATCATAAGCTTTATTCCTCACCAGCAGGTATAAATCACGATAGAACTGGGCCAAACTCTGGAGGGCAAGCAAAATCAACCCCACAGATACAACTGTCCTAATTGGCCAAAGCAGGGGGAACCAGTAGGAGAACGATGACCTTTCCTCGACTACAAAGGAGCGGTATGCCCACCCCACGCTAACAAAGACCAGAGAAGCCACCATTGGCAGGAGCCAAATCAGGGTAGCAACCACATCAATGCCGGCCTGCCACCTAGTCGGCAGGCTGAGATAAAAGATATCTACCCTTACATGCCGGCGGAGGCGATGGACATAACCCCAGCCCAGGGTATAAAGAGCCGCTCCAAACATGACCATGAGTTCCGGTAGCACACTCGTTGGGCTGCCAAAAATATATCTCAGAGCCACCTCAGTGGTGATGGTCACCATGATAAGAACGGCCACCCATTTTGCCGTTTTTCCGGTAAAATCGTTTATGGTGTCGATCGCTTTCAGTATCTTTCTCATCGCTTATTTTTAAAGCTCCGCTCCGGGCCAGAACCCGGAGCGGAGCCAGACCTAAAATTTGCTCACCAGCTAATATTTCCGCCACTCTTCTGGAGTTGCCGACCATGAAGGCAGCCCCTCGGTATCATTCCACATCACCGCCCAGGCGCGCTGAGCTTCCAGCATCTCCTTCATGTCGGGTTTGTCGGCCGCCGTCTCAGTCATGGCATCATCATAAAGTGCAGCATATGCCTCTACTATTTCCATGGGTAACATCTGGACGACACATCCGTACTCCCTCATTTTATCCGCTGTCGGGCCTTCTGCCATCGTCATCCTAATACCAAAATTTACCTGTTCGGCCTGAGCGACCGACGCGAAAAGCAGTTTGAACTCATCAGGCAGCGCCTCCCAGCTGCTTTTCTTCACCGCGGGATGCATACCATGCTCGCTGGGCGCCCGGATGGGGGAAATGTAGATATACTTGGTAACTTCATGATAACCAAAATCGTAGTTGGTTTTAAAATTGCTCATTTCAAAAGCATCAAGTACGCCGCGCTGCGTCGCCTCGTAGAGTTCAGCCGCCGGTAGCATGGTAAGAGCGGCACCCCACTGCTCAAAGGGTAGCCCGCCGTAACCGAAGGTCCGGATTTTCATGCCTTTAAAATCCGCCGGTGTCTTCAGCTCCTTGGTTGATTGCAAGAAGATTTCGGGTGGATTAATGGGGGTAGCGCCGAAGCCGGCGAGGTCCATGACGTCGAATCCTTTGGCCGCAATCCACTTATTGGCGATGTCAGCACCCTGTTCCTTAAGGAAGACATAATAGGGGTAAGGGGGCAGCCTGGCCGCATTCTGATGGTAAATGGAGCCCAAAGGAATTGTGCCCAGCACAGCCCCAAAGTTCCCGGAACCCCAATCAAGGGCGCCCTCATGTAGTCCCAGAAACTCCTGATAGGCGGGCACAATAGCGCCGCCGGGATGCAATTCCAGAACGAAACGCCCTTGACTAAGCTCGTTAACAGTTTCCTGAATTATCTTGAGCGATTCATAAAATGGCGTTCCCACGGCCTGATGAGATGACCCGACCCAGGTAATTACGGTGGGGGGTTGGGCTGGGGCCGGAGCAGGGGCTGGAGCTGGGGCCGGAGCAGGGGCTGGAGCTGGGGCAGGCGCAGGCGCTGGTGCTGGTGCTGGGGCAGGCGCAGGCGCTGGCGCTGGTGCTGGAGCCGGGGCCGCGCAGCCCGCGGCAATTAATATACCAAGTAACGAAATAACCATTAGGATACATATAATACCCTTTTTCATTTTCCGCTCCTCGACCTATTTTTCAAAGTTGCTTAAACTTCCCTTTTTAAGAAAATAACCACCCCCCTTTATCATTTACTTTAAAATACTAATTAATTGGTTTAATTTTAATAGGCGACAAAAACACACGGTTTTAAAAAATAATATGTCCGCTGCCGCTTCGCCGTGATAAATGATTTAATATACTTCGTTATAGATATCGTATACGATGTCTTATGGAACAATCTAATTTATTATACAACATCTGTCAACCTTTATTGTTCTGCAACCGGGAAAAGCATAGAGAAAGATTATGCCAACTGTTCCTACGTGATAATTGCAGCAGAAGAAACAGGTGATGAGCTTTGTTTAGCGCGGTGACACAACGGCACTTTGCTGTTGGTGAGTTTGTCACATCACTGACCGGTTTGTAAGCGGGTCAACCG
>Ga0180438_10012191_pt1 | contig 10264 bp, 7 predicted proteins | sample SS_ome_12_FD_132455 | JGI IMG/M metagenome (GOLD analysis project Ga0180438, IMG submission 132455) | Hypersaline lake sediment archaeal communities from the Salton Sea, California, USA - SS_3_D_2 metaG | ecosystem: Environmental > Aquatic > Non-marine Saline and Alkaline > Hypersaline >...
AATCGGTCGGTTATTTTCTCCAAGGCTCCGAGCGACCTGGATCGGGCTTAACGCTGCTTCCGAATCTGGGGTTACACTGGAAACGATTGTTGTCCGGACGGCTTCGGGCAGCGACGGGATTGCTGTTATGGTTGGTGTGGAAGTGATAGTAGGTGTTGGAGTGATCGATGGAATAGGTGAGATTGTGGGGGTGGGAGTGATGGAAGGTGTTGGTGTAACGGTATCTGTTGGTGTAAGGGAAGGCGTGGGGGGGACAATCGTGTATGCGACCTGCCGACCGAAAATCTGTATGAAGAGCGCGACAATACCCAACAAAATTCCGAATACGATCAGACGCCATCCCTGACCCATCCTTCTCCTTCGAAGCATGAAAAACGGTAGTTTCCTTGCCGACTGAATCTGCAGCCAGCCAGTCCCCAGGGTCAGAACAACAGCCAATAAAACCACAAGCGCAAGGATCTGAACAATTCGATCGATCGTTAACTCAAACATATAAACCTGGCATGTACGATAGATGCAATCATCATGGTTTTCAGTTGGTTGAGGGTTATCTGAATGAAAACTACTAGCTATCTAATAGCCATGTACCATCGCGAATGTCTATTTCTACCATGAAATCCATAAAAGGGCATTTTGATCCACTCCTAGCTCTACTTGGCAAATACCCGGCACTACATCGTTCCAGGCGATCTCTTTTTCATCTATTTTGATGCTCTTAGGGCTCTGTGGCAGTGCGATCCAGGCTTTCCCACTTGATTCTCTTCCCAAAACGAGTTGAGCATACAAATGACCCGATTCAAACTGCCACTCCTTCACGATTAAACCCTGAGAGATATGGAGAGTATCGCCCACCCATTGTGGATCAGAACTTACCTCTCTGACGGCAAGCATACATGCACCATGGGCAGGTATGTCCTTAAATTGAATTTCTGGTGCGGTTGACCTTTGGTAGCGTTCGTTCCAAAAATCAAAAAGATGATAGTGACTTGAAATATCCAGGTCGAAATCCCGAAAGTTTAGATAAAGGTCGGTGGGCTCATCAGCCCAATTGATCAGCAGGATCAACTTCCATGACCCAACCTTACCATTGAGATCCACTACCAGTTTCGATGGGTGGGATGTATCAAACCAATCCATAGCGATGGCAGATTGTGGCAAAGGAGGAATTAATCGAACAAACCAATCAACTCTCTCTTCGCTCAAGGATGGTAAATGGTCCGACAGGATCAATGCTCCCCCACTCATCGCGATCACACTTGCCAGGGTTTGGACTTCCGCCTGTGATAAATGAGTATCGGAAGATCGTACGATCAGACAATCTGGATCATTGACCCACCAGTGTTTATGCATTGGTAATCGATTGACTGTTGTTAGGATGGCATTCCGGGCAGAAGGAAATCCTTGCTCCGTTTCAAGAAGCCTTTCAATACCCTTATAGTAAGGTTTCCAACGTGGCGCAACATCTGGCCCAATTCGCATGACATCGAAAATACCAATCCCAGAACCAAGCGGGCAACCGCAACCTAGCAATAAGGTCTCTTCCCCGGCTGCATCTCTCATTAGCTGGAGAGCCTGATAAAGGCTTTGAGCACGTGTGCGGGAAACATCGTATCGCGATCCGGGGAGTGCTCCTGCATAAAGAAAATCTAACTTCAGGTATTCAAATCCCATTTCTTGCACAAACTTCGTGATTATCCAGTGCAGATGCTCCATTACCTCGGGATGTGTAATATCGAGGGCAAACGGGAATGTATTCCATAAGAAACCAGGATTCACTGGGAACTTGAAGCGATTTCGTAAGATCCATTGCGGATGATCTCGAGCGATTTCCGATCTTCGTTTAGCAATAAATGGAGCAATCCAGATCCCGGGCTTGAAACCTGCAGCACGGATAGTATTGCATATCGGTTCAATTCCATCGGGAAAGGATTCTTTCCATGAGAACCAATCCCCTACTTCATTTTCATATCCATCATCAAGCTGGATGATATCCAAAGGGATCCGCTCTCGATTTGCTGTTCCCCAATTGATATTATCCATCATCCATTTTTCTGAAACCGATTCATATGCATGGTACCAGGAACACCATCCGACAGGTGATGGTTGATCCCTCTTCACATCATTTTGAATTGCTACTGCCTCAAAAAAGTTGGAAATAGGTTCAGCCGGAGTCAAATCAGCGATCTCAAGATAAGCCCAATCTGTTATAAAAGTCTGATCTGGCTCAATGGAAACACCATCCAAGTTTGCCCACATACGCAGGGTCGGATGAACAGGATCCACCAGACCTTCAATTGTGCCAAAGACTTGCCGCTGGGATAAGAAACCAAGGATGAAACCCTTCCTGGTCATTCGGTCTCCAAAAACCCCATAGAAATCAGAAACAAAGTGGCCCTGCATTTTGGGTTGTGGGGTTCCAGCATTGATTCGTACAGGATGATTGATCGGGCCGAATTTACTCCATGGGCACGCATCATTGATGTCCAATGTACCGGCATAGTTCCAGGACTGCCACCCATTTGTGTAAAATGCAAATTCAGGAGACTCCCCCTCAAATCCTAAACCCAAGTTTCCTGCATCCCTTTGCAGGCAAAGGGATGTATAGGGTTCCAGAGTCCTGTGCCGTGTGCGACCAATGGAGCCAGTATGAAGCATCGGGATCCAGTCAAGATAAACCGCATTCCCGGTTTGATTGGCAACATGAAATCGCCATTGCAGGATGGGATGACGATCAGATAGAGCGAATTCAATTTTGATATGCAAGCTTCCTGGATCTCTCTCCCATTCCATTGTGATAAGATGATTCGATCCGTTCCCGATCCGGAAATCTGGGTCCTCTGAGATAGCATCAGGATCATGATCAGATAACCAGATATGTCGGCCTCGCTGGTCATGCCAAATGAGTGAGAGAGGGGCAGACTTCAACCAGGGGAAAGGTCGCACGGCGGGACGAGTTTCCCAGATGCCACTTGGCAGTAACACATTAAATGCGATATGTTGGGATCCAAATTGGAGATTCATGGAGCAAGCAAGCTGGTTACTGCTTCAATTAATTGGCGCTGGCTGAATGGTTTTCGGAGTGTTGATGTTGCTCCCAATGACAATGCATGTTCAAGAGCGACATCTGCCTGCATCCCAGCAGCAGTGAGTACGATGGATGGTATTCCTTGAATGTCAGGATCCGTCTGCTTCTCCTCTAACAAATCCAGCCCACCAAACTCGCTACCCTTGAAGCCAGGCATAATCAGGTCCACCGTTAATGCATCGGGCTTTGATTCTCGTAGAATACGCAGACCCTCAATTGCTGTGGAAGCTTGGAGCACCTCATATCCAGCTTTCTCCAACACGAGTCGAACGATACGACGAATATACATTTCATCATCCACGACCAGGATGCGAGGTTTCATGGATCAATCCTAGGGCAGTAGTGGATTTACTTGCTCCAGTGCTTCCTCTACACTCGGGAAGATTGGAAAAACTCGATCGAGCAAGGTCAAACGAAGTGCTGTTAAAGCTTGGGGACGTGGCCTGCATAAACAAATGGATCCCCCTACTTGTCTCAGTGCTTTTAACCCGGATACCAATGCCGAGAGCCCAGAGCTATCAATAAATTCAACTGATTTTAAATCGACCACAACCATGGTTGCCGACGTTTCAGCAATCTGTTTAATTTTCTCTCTGAGTACAGGAGCCGTTTCGACATCAATTCGACCCATTGGGCGAAGCACAATATGATCGGAACTTGGGTGCTCTTGTTCTATCTTCATTCCATTCAATCTCCAGAGAGGGTTTTAATCAGCTTCCAATGGTTCCTACCGTCTTTGAAACGCTCGTAAATACATTGATCCAATAAGGAATGCATGATACGAAGTCCATAGCCATGGATGGGGGGATCATCCGGATTGATTTCGAAGTCTCGAGCAGAATCTGTATCAAATCCTATTCCTCGATCATACAAATCAGCCTGCCATTGCTGGTTGTTCAATGTTAATCGCCCAATAATCAAATCAGATTTATAGCGATAGGCATGCTCTGTCTGATTGGTAACAACCTCAGAAAGTGCTAACGTAAATTCATCAATGAGTCCAGGCTTGCTACCTTCTGGCAGGTGTAGAGCTATCTTTGCCGAGATCCACTCAATCAACGTACCAATCGATGATGTTTTACTTTGAAGAACGAATGGGACAACCTTTTGGGTCACATCGTCGTTGTCCATCACTCTTAACATCACTAAAGTCAAATCGTCTCTAATCGGCAGCCCATCGCAAAATGACTCAACGGCTTTCAGAATCACCGATAATTGGTCATCCGCAGGTGCTGGATATACAACTTCCATTATATCCGATAGGCCTTGAGCCCCAAACACTTCTCCTTCAGAATTTTCCGCCTCGGTTACACCATCCGAGTAAAGTAGCAAGACATCACCGGGCTCAAGATTGATCCCCCTCGTGCGACAGCTCAGGAATTGCTGGACTCCCAGCGGAAGACCTGTGGCAGGAAGGAATTCGATCCAACCTGTCCTTTTATGCCATAATGCAGCTTCCACGTGCCCTGCAGAGGCGTATGCGATCCTGAGGGGTTTTTCATCAATTCTGGCAACTGCTGCTGTTACAAAGGCTTGAGCTTTATCCAAATCAGGATAGATTGAACGATTGATTTCGGATAATAATTGGGCAGGATCGCGTTGATAGGGAGTCTCACCATGGAAGGTAGCATGTACAACAGCGGTTAGGATGGCTGCAGGCATACCTTTTCCTGCAACATCAGCCAGCATTAAAATCGGCTCCCCAGTACGGGCATGTGCGACATCGTAAAAGTCTCCCCCTATCCTCCGAGCTGGTCTCAGATGCGCCGAGATTTCACATCCCTCAAATTCAGGGAGTCTCACCGGTAAGAGATTGGCTTGAATCTCAGCCGCGATGGAAAGTTCACGTTCTAACTGCTCCCTTTCTTCACGAGCCTTCCTGGCTTGTGATGCTTCAATCAATGCACCAATATGTTCTGCTACAGAAGAAAGGAGACGTGCATCACTGGCATCGTAATTGACACCCTCAGAGTTGATGAAACCCAACAACCCAAAAGTCCCGGTCGATGTAAGCAAAGGTGCAATGATGAGATCTGAGACCCCCTTGAAGGAATCCTGATCTCTCTGATCCATTTCTCGGATCTCATCAAAACTCACAGGACGTTTGGTAGATCTCAAACGATTATATGAGCGAGTGGGTAGATGGAATTTCTGACCAGAAGAGATCACGGAGATCTCTCCGGTTTCGCTTTCGGTTGCTAAGAATACATCACCAGTTTCAATCACCTGCCCAAGAGAAGCGACAACAGAATCCAACATCTCTGAAAGTTCAGATGAGCTTCCTGCAATTTTCGTTAATTCATACAGGAAAGTTAATCGATCCCATGCTCGCACAAGCTCAGCAGATAAATCAGCTGAAACCCGTTCTTCTAAAGAAGCGTGAGAGAAAAGCCTTGCCCAACTGATAAGAACATCATCCCAAGATCCCCTTTCAAATGCCCAAGCCAATAAACAGTATGCTTTCGAATCATCTGCCCCAATTCTAATCAGCCACCAAACCCGATCATCCCAAACAAATTGACGTAGGTCTTTTCCATTTTGGTGTGCAAGCATGATCTCGGGAGGAATACTTTTTCCAATGATTGCTTCACTCAGTTTAACCCCTGAAGGAATAAGATATAACTCCCCAGAGGTCATCCCTGACCAGGTTTCTGTTAATAACTGGTATAGATCAGCCACATCTTCCTTCATAGGCTATACTGTATCTTAGCTCAAGCTTGGAGGCAACCCCTTCAAATCAATCTGCGCTTACAAATCACATACGGTCTTCTGCTTTGAGGAATAAATCTGATCAGCTTTTGTTGAGATCTGGAATAGGATCCAAAACTCTCCATATACCCATTACAATATTGTGAGAAAATTGGAATTTGTGTTCGAGATCCTTATAAATCCGAGATCGATAAAATTTATAAAACTTACCATCGGATAGGAGTTGTATCAATGGAAGCTAAGGTTACTTGGAAAAGCAATTTGAGTTTCAATGGAACGGCTGACACAGGCTTCACCCTGCCATTGGGCGCTAATCCGCAAGTTGGGGGAGATAATGATGGATTCAGACCAATGGAACTGATCCTAATTGGTCTGGCTGGATGTACAGCCATGGATGTAATTTCCATTCTTCAAAAAAAGAGACAGAAGATTACAGCCTTTCAAGTAACTGCACACGCAGAGAGGGCCGAAGAACATCCCAGAGTATTTACCAAGATTCTTTTAGACTATCAAGTGGCCGGATTAGATGTTGACGAACAGGCTGTTGAAAGGGCAATTGAACTTTCAGAAACACGATATTGCCCGGCTCAGGCAATGCTTGTACATTCTGTTACCATTAATTCTGAGTATTCGATCATGGATGCTCTTCCATAAGCGGAAAAGTAAATATTCTCTTAAAACAATCATCATCGATCGTGTGATGACTCATCGGTGATGCTATTGTTCTTCAAGGAAACGATCTGGTATGGCTATCTTTCATGATGAAATAACAATCGGTTGAAGTGTTGAAAAGAATGATTGCATGATGATATTTATGGCATTTTCAAAGCAGAAGATAAAGCCTTTTAGATGGAAATCATGGATCATGGGATTCCTGGGGATTCTCCTCCTGCTGGGGTGTTCTGCAACGGAAGATCCAGCCATCGTCGCTTCAAGCACACCCGGAATTACATCCACTGCTGCGACAGGGAATGAAAATCCACCCACACCATCGGGAACTGCACCAAGTAGCCATACAGCAATTCCGCCACAGGGAATAAGAACCCAAACATTGAGTGTACCTGCGAATACTCACGAAGACTCAAAACCTACAACAATCGTGGATACTCCAGAGCCATTCGATGTAGAAATTTACACTCCAGGGGACTTGTTTGAAGGAGTACAACCTGATACCTATATCACTGAAACCTGCCGATACCTTGAATTACGCTGGGATCCTGAGAGAAGCCCTCCAGGGACCATCGTGGCACCTATTATGTTCCACTCGGTCAGGCAATCGGGTCGACCGATTACAGACGCAACCTCAATCTCCGAGGAGTACTTTCATAACATCCTCGCGCATGCAAAAGAGCTTGGATTCGAGACAATTACATCAGAAGAGTTGGTTGCATTCTTACAGGAAAACGCACCGATTCCTCCTCGATCGATGATCATGATCCTGGATGACCGTCGTCCTGGAGTAACAGAACGTTTTCTTCCTTACCTTGAAGCCAATGATTGGACTCTAACTTTGGGGTGGATCATTGAAGATCAACGTGATTACTTGTGGGAATGGATGGAGGAATTGGCAAGCGGTGGCAGGTTAGATGTCCAATCGCACGGATATTGGCACCGCTACGTGGTAGAAGAAACCCCTGAAGATGTCCTCTATGAGGAGATCTACAATCCTATCCCCATTATCGAGGATCACTTCGGAACCCGTCCAATTATCTTCATCTGGCCAGGGGGCAATTTCACCGCTCAAGCTGTCCAAATTGCCCATGAAGCAGGTTTTGAATTGGCCTTCACCGCATATGCCCACGGACCGTTAATGTTCAATTGGATCCCACAAACAGAAAAGGAAAATACGATCGATGATCCATTGATGACACTTCCCAGATTCTGGAGCACGACTGCCTGGCTTGACCTGGATAAAACTGCCCGTATCGGGGAAGAAGCACATCGAGATGCGATTCAAAAATTTCCATCCGAGGCCGATTGGTACCGGAAAAATTGTGGTGGGGAACTTCATCCTCCTGATGAGGTTGAACTGACTTCTGGGGAATAACGTTCTGAAATCTAACCTGAATACCTCATGGTATCGAGTCCATTACCACACCATTGGATTTGGTATCGACATTTTCGAGTAAATACAAAGAAATCGACCATAGGCCAAGGATCTTCAACCCCAGCATCAAAAGCGATTTGATCACAGCATCGCGCTTGAGCTCAATCAAAAATCATTAGCAGAAGGGAATGGCTCAAGAGGCTCCTGATTCGTCGATCGTGAAGTATGTATAGTGGTATTGGATAATCCCATCCCGGATGCCAAGGGTGTCATTCCCATCAACAACAACCCCATGATCACTGGTTGCGGTCCATGTGAAATGCCGCGAATTTCCAGTGCCACTCTTCCCTGTTAACTCGAACGTGGCGTTGGGTAGTAATTGTGTAAAGAAAACGTTGTACCACTGAATAATGGGTTCCTTGCCCACCACAGCTCGCGCCCCCGTCACATGCGCCGCATTCCCATGATACAGTCCCGAGACGTATGCACTATCCCGTTGATTCCACCGTCCGATGAGTTGTTCAACGATATCTGCGGCAGGAGCCTGGAAGGGCCAATCGAAAGCTGCAATGGCATTCCAAATATCCACCATGGAGGATCTCATGACATAGTCGAAAGACCAGAAATTAACCGCTGGATGACCGAGTTCTTTTACTTTGATCATAAAACGGTTGATCTCATTTGCGGTCGGGGTCCAACCCTCATTACTATATGCTGGTCCAGTTGAGATAATCGGTCTGGCATTCTTCAAGGACATATACTGATCGACACATCGTTGAATTTGCGATTCTGGATTATGCGCTTGTTCAAAATAAATTTGTGGCATGGCAAAATCGCATTTTTCCAGAAAGATCTCAGCAGGCATTTCAGGATGTTGGAGGATGAAACGATATGAACTGAAGGCGATGGGAGTACGTGGTAGCCCAGCTCGAAGATCCTCCATAAAACGACGCGCTGCTTTATCCTTACCGCGCTGTTGATATTCTCCCTCCGCATCAATCACATAGCCATCCAACCCAAGTTGTTTCATGCGTTCAACAGCCAGTTGAGCCTCCCCGATAGGGTCATCCCCGCGGACATAATGCCATCCCCATACACTCAACCCGGCTTCCCGTAAAGCATCCCGTACCGGGGGTACAAAATCGACATCCTGATCGTAGTCATAGTTGTATATCCAGTCAGAATCATCAGCGATCTTGATCAGGACATGGGACAACCCAGCATCTTCTGCTTTAGCTGCAATGGCAGAAGGATCCCCACCCAACACTTGGGGGATTTTCCACATGAAGTACCCTTTTCCATAAAGAGACATATCTGGTTCTCCATCCAATTTTAATTATTTCCCTCGTCACCAACTCTTCTGTGTCTTTGCGAGGAGCCCATAGGGCAACGTGGCTAATCTCGGGCAACCCGCGGTTGCCTCGGAGATTGCTTCGTTTGCGGATCACAATGACACAAAGGGGAATTATCTTGTATATCCCTAATGATAACTTTTAGGGACAGACACTTCTCATCCTCCATTTAGAAGCAGTCTCCTCTCAAGTTGAGATGCACCCAGATCACAATACTTATCATTTTGTCCGATCTATACGTTTTAGGGAGCTGGCACGTCGCAAAGCCTGTTTCCCATATTTTTCTCGTATTCGGTCAATAGCCTCCAACAGACGTTCATCTTCTTGCCATGATCGGTCAAACAGCGATAGTTGCCGTGCTTGGCTTCCCAAATCCGCCACCCCAACACCGAGCAGGCGTACTTCCTGGCCATCCTTCCATGCTGCCTGGAAAAGATCAAAGGCATGCTTGAATATCTCTTGATCCTGGTTGGTCGGTTGTGTTAATTTAACCTGCCTGGTAATGGTCTTGAAATCTGGCCAACGGATTTTAATGTTTACGTCTTGTCAAGTGGTGTAATTTCAATGTGCTTCCACCATCCAACTGAGTCGGGATTTCACCTCTCAATGAACTGGAGCCAGGCAGAAGGGAGCATGATCAGCTACCAACAGGAGTTCAGGCTCCATCACTTTCTTCATCGATTCCCGACTAAAGTATCGTCGGCCAATCTGCCATTCATCCGAAACTTCCATCAAGATCGATCCCACCAATCGGATCACAGACCCCTGATCGGGAAAGATTCCAACCACATTCGTACGCCGCTTGATCTCCCTGTTGAGCCGTTCCAAGGGATTGGTGGAATAGATCCGACTCCAATGCTCGATAGGAAAAGCCATAAAAGCCAGGATATCCTCTTCGGCACCTTCCAGCAATTCGGCCGCCTTTGGCCAGCGGGGTCTCATCGCCTGGACCACCGCAGCCAGCTGCTGCCCCGCAGCTGGCCGATCTGGTTGGGTGAAAATCGTTTTCAGCGCAGCTGCAACCATGGCTTTGTTGCCCTTAGGGATATGAGCCAGAAGATTGCGCATAAA
>Ga0180438_10012192_pt1 | contig 10263 bp, 9 predicted proteins | sample SS_ome_12_FD_132455 | JGI IMG/M metagenome (GOLD analysis project Ga0180438, IMG submission 132455) | Hypersaline lake sediment archaeal communities from the Salton Sea, California, USA - SS_3_D_2 metaG | ecosystem: Environmental > Aquatic > Non-marine Saline and Alkaline > Hypersaline >...
AAAGATGCGGCTGACGGCATACACCGTACCTTCCCTCAACCAGGAGATGGATCGTCTTTAGGCCCTCAGGCGCTTACGGCACAGACCCGGCGGCGGTTCAGGCCCACGATCACCGGTAGATAGCCGGAAAGCTCGGCGTCCAACACCGGGTCTCCGGTGTCCACCCGCAGGGGTTTGTCTCCCAGGGCCAGCAGCTTGTCCTCCGCCGCCACCACCAGGATGTTCTTCACGCCCGCTTTTCGGATTACCCGGGGGCTGATCTGCTGGTTGCCCCGGCCCAGGATGAAGCCCTGCCCCCCGATCACGCTCACCACGATACGGCCCGGCCTTCGATCCAGCAGCTCGAGCAGCTGCCGTTCGTTCAGGTCCGTGCCGGCGGGATTACGGTTCAGCACCGCATCCACGCCCAGAAGCGTGCCGGAAAGACCGAGTTTGTCCGTGATGGCCCGGGTGGTAGTTCCCGGGCCGATGATGTACAGGTGCTCCGGCAGCATGCCGCCGATCACCTCGGAGGCGATCTCGTCAAAGCTCACCCTCTCCCCCCGGCTGCTGCCGGCCTTGGAGCCCTGCAGATGTTCGCGCTGGAAGGGAACGCACAGGTATCCGTAGAGACGGGCGGACAGGCTGTTGTGCCGGAAGGCTTGCTCGTCGATATCCATCACCTCCGCTTCCCGCAGGGGCACTGAGGTTCTGTTCGTTAAAAACAGCCGGGCGACCTCTCCGGCGTGAATGGGGCTTGCGGCGAACGCACCGGAGTGGATCTTCACCCCGCTGGGGATGCCCAATACGGGTATGCCCCGGCCTACGGCCCGGTAGACGTCCCGGGCCGTGCCATCTCCCCCGGCGAAGAGGATCAACTCCACCCCTTGGGCGGCCATGTCCGAGGCGGCCCGCTCGGTATCCGCGGGGGTGGTCGCACCCCTGTGGATGGTACCGATGACCCGCGGGGAGAATCCGCAAGCCCGGGCTTCCTCCTCCCCCATCTCGCCGGGGTAGGTGATGAGCTCCAGGTCGTTTCGAAGATCCACCAGCAGATCCAAAGCCCGAACGGCCCGCTTCGGGGATTCCGGCACCGCCCCCATGGACAGGGCCTTCTTCCAGACCTCGGGCCCGTCGCTGCCCTTCAGTCCGACCCGGCCGCCCAGACCGGCCACGGGATTGACGATCAGCCCGAGCTTCTTGACGGACATCAGTAGTACAGCTCGCTCGGGCCCTTGTACTCCTGGATGACGTTCCCGCCGTCGATGACCAGCAGCTGACCGGTGATGTAGCTCGCATCCCGGGAAGCCAGAAAGGCGAACAGGGCGGCCACCTCCTCCGGGGTGCCGGTCCGGCCCAGGGCCGTGTTCTTGCCTCCCGCCTGCTCCTCCGGGGTGCTGCTGCCGGTGTGGATCCAGCCGGGTGCAACGGCGTTGGCGGTGATGCCCTGCCTGCCCACCTCCAAGGCCAGCGCGCGGGTGAAGCCGGCCACCGCTGCTTTCGCGGCGCTGTAGGCAGACTCGCCGGGATTCGACACAAGGGGGCCGGTGACCGAGGACATGTTAACGATCCGGCCGTAGCCTTTCTCGATCATGGTTGGCAGGAACGCCCGGGTGCAGGTGACGGTGGTTTTAAGATTGATCCGCAGGGTGAACTCCCAATCCTCCTCGCTGAGCTCGCGGACGGTCTTGAACACCTCCCCCGGGCCTCCCATGATGGCCATGCCGGCGATGTTGATGAGAATATCGACCCTTCCGAAGTCTTTGATCATCTGCGCGGCGATGCGCTCCGGTCCTTCGGGGTGGCTCAGGTCCTCCTGAAAGGCCCGCACCCGGTCCGCCGCAGGTGCGTCCCTTTTGCCGCCATTGCCACCGCCGGCCACTCCGCCCAGCGCCTTCAGCTCCTCCGCCCTGGCGAACACCAGATCGGAGATGTCCGCCACCGCAAGCAACGCCCCCTCCTGGACCAGACGGCGGGCCGTGGCGAAGCCGATGCCTTCGGCTCCGGCCACCCCGGTGACTACGGCTACCTGATCCTTGAATCGATCTTTCCATGACATGTCGGTGCTCTCCTTCCCTGACAGGGCTAGCCTGAGGCGAATCTAGGCCGTTGAATCGGCGCTCGGCCGGGGCGCTCCGCCTCCAGCAGCCCGCCGCTTGCGCTGGAAGCCCCGCCAGGTGATGGCCCAGCTTTCCGGATCGTCGGCGGCGGAGAAGTCCTTGATCTTTCCCACCGCCTGGTTATGGGGAGCCGTGCGGATCAGCTCGGGGTTCTCCCGAGCCTCCCGGCAGGCCTGCTCGATCACAGCGGCCCAGTACTCCAGGTCCTCCTTGGAGTAGGTCTCGCAGGGTTCGGGGGTGAAGGGCTCGGGCACCACGAAGGGGTGATGGCTGAGCCAGTAACTCTGGATACCGAAGTCGACCATCCGATCCTGGATGTCGTGGCTTCCGAATCCGGTCTGCTCCTTCAGCTCCTGCATGCTGTAGCGCACCTGCTCGAAGCGCCGTCTGCCTTCCGCGTAGGGGTGGGTAATTCCCGGGATTTGGAGGAGGAGCTTTTCCAGGTAGTTGTTGTTGATCACCGAGATTTCGGCAGCGCTCTTCAATCCCTCCGCCCCCATGCTGAGGATCCAGGCGTAAGCCCGGATCACGCACTGCAGGTTTCCGAAGAAGCTGCGCATCTTGCCGATGCTCTGGGGCCGGTCGTAGTCCAGGTGGTATCCGCCCGCCCGCTCCGTGACCACCGGCACCGGCAGGAAGGGAGCCAGCCGCTCCGTGCAGCCGTAGGCCCCGCTGGCCGGACCTTCGCAACCGTGGGGGGAGGAGAATGTCTTGTGCAGGTTGAAGTGGCAGGCGTCGAAGCCCGCCTCCAGGGCCCGGGCGATCCCCAGCAGCCCGTTCGCGTTGGCCTGATCGTAGAAGCACAAGCCTCCGGCCTCGTGAACGATGTCGGTGAACTCCCTAACCCGGGGATTGTAGATCCCCGTGTCCTCAGGGTTGGTCATGTGGATCCCGGCGGTGTGTTCGCCGACAACCGCCTTCAGCGCATCCAGGTCCGGGTAGCCTTTCCTGTGGGGCAGGATGATGACCTTGAAGCCCGCCGTAGCCGGGGTGGCGGCGTTGCAGGGATGGGTGAACTGGGTGGTGATCATCTCGGTTCTACGGTCCAGCTCGCCCCGGGACTCGTGGTACCTGCGAACCACGCAGGCGTTGAGATAGGTGGCGTGGGCTCCACCGCCGGTCTGGAAGCTGAACTCGCTCATCCCGGAGATCTCATTGAGGAAGCCCCGCAGTTTCCAGGCGATTTCCAGTATGCCCTGGATCGTGTCCTCAGGCTGCAGGGGATGCACGTCCGTGACCTGGGGCATGCGCACCAGCTGTTCGTGCATCTTGGGGCTGTACTTCATGGTACAGGTCCCCTCGCTGATGTCCGTTCCGGTTTCCATGCCCAGGGTCATCTGGGACAGGCGCAGGAAGTGGCTCAGCACGTGGTACTGATCGATCTCCGGAAGTGCCGGGGGCTTCCTCCTGAGCATCTTCCCCGGCACGAGCTTGTCAGCCGGCCCGACCCGCTTGGCGATTTGTGGATCCGCTTGGGGCGGAATGATGCCCCGCTGCCCTTTCTGACCCATCTCCATGATGATCGGCTCGTCATAAGCCGGTGCGTGATAGCGGCGCAGGCGTACCTCTTTCATTTCAGTACCTCTTTCAGGGCGGCGGCAAGTCGCTCCAGGTCCTCCCTGCTGTGTACCTCGGTCACGCAGAACAGGGCGCTGTTTCCGAATTGCGGGAACTCGCTGCTGATGTCCTTGCCGCCGAAGATGCGCCGCTCCAACAGACCGCGATTGATCTCCGCTACGTTCTTTCCTGCAGCGTCGAAGTTAACGACAAACTCCTTGAGGGTAGCTGAAGTCATCGGGACGCGCACGCCCGCGATCCCGGCCAGCAATTCTTTCGCGTACCCGGCGTTTTGCAGGATCGTGCGGCCGATCTCCTCCATGCCCCGGGGACCCATCAGGGAAAGATACACGGAAGCGGCGATGGTCCACAGCCCGGAGGCGGTGCCGACCCAGTCCTTGCCCTTGTCCCGCAGCCCGTAGGAGGTTCGCTCCGCCCGCACCTCGGCAAAGGCGTACTGCCCCTCCCGGACCGTCTCCATGATGCTGTAGATGGCCAGGGGGCATTCGGCCACGTAGGTCTCCTCATCCCGGAAGGCGATGAAGCCCGACTGTCCCCCGCCGCAGTTCATGTGAATGCCCAGGGACTGCAGATCCCCGCAGGTGATGTCCGCGCCGTAGCGGGCCGGGGGCTGGAGAACCCCCAGGGAGATGGGATCCACCCCCACGATGAACAGGGCGCCGTTTTTATGCGCCAGGGCGGAGATCTCCTCCCCCTGCTCCTCGATGAAGCCCAGGTAGGAGGGATTCTCGATGTAGATTGCAGCTGTTTTCTCCGAGATTTTTCGCTTCAAATCCGCCAAATCCATACGGCCACTCTCCGGATCCCAGTCCACGATCCGGATTTTGATGCTGTTCGGCATGATCTCCGGCTGGCAGAGCAGGCGGATCTGGCCGAGCCGCTGGGGGCAGATGCTGCCAGGCAGTAGCACTTCGTTACGGCCGTTGATCCGCGCGGCCATCCGTATTGAGAGCCCCGCCACCGAGCCCCAGTCGTATATCGGCTCGCTTACCGCATCCAGTTCCAGCAGTTCCCCCATGAGGCTGTTGAACTCGAAACGAGCCTGGTACTTGCCCAGATCCGAATAGTTCATGCCGCAGTAGGCGGTCAGGTATTCGGAGCGGTTCACGATCTCATCCACCACGGCGGGCACGTAGTGCTGCCAGCAGCCGCCGCCCAGGAAACTGAGGGTCTCCCGGCAGGTGCTGTTCTTCAACAAGATTGACTCCAAGTGGCGCTTCAGCTCCATCTCGCAGGCAATCGGCTGCGGCAGGTCCAGGGGGCGCTTGAGTCGCAGCGCATCCGGGATCTCGGCGTAAATCTCCTCCGGACCGGGGATGCCGAGCTCCTTCAGCATCGCCTCCCGGATCACAGGCTCGGAATTGGGAATGTAAGGGTGGACGAAGGGCTTCTGTTTCATAAGACCTCCTCCTGTTTTCAGTTGTGATTCCGGGTTACTCCGGTGTTTCTATTCCGAACATTTCGGGCGGGGGGAGCCACTCGTCGATGTTGCGCAGGATCCGCGGCACCAGGGCGAAATCCTTGACCTCCAGGCCCTCGACGGCGGGAAGGGTGTAGTTCAGGAACTCGTGGAACTCCTCGTTGGTTTGGAAGCGGGCCTCTATGGAGATCTCCGTGTTGTCCAGATTGAAGGCCAGGTAGGAGATCTGAGGCATGGCCAGCAGCTTCTCGACGATGTGCTCCTGGAAATCGGGATCGATACCCAGAAAGATATCCACGGAAATCCCGTAGCCGAACACGTGGGGCTCCAGCACCAGTGTGAAGCGGCCGACCCCCATCTCCACCAGCCTGTCGATTCGTTTGCGCACCGTGCGTTCATTGGCCTCCACGGCCCTGGATATTTCGGCGGCCGATGCCCGGGAGTTCTTGTGCAGCTCCTGCAGAATGCGGTAGTCCAGGGCGTCGAAGGGCGAGTACGGGAGAACCGGCTGAGATCTCTGTTCCGAATCGGTATTCTCTTGTGCCATAATGCCTCAACATTGCGACAGGCCGATCTGCCTGTCAAGCATCGCTCCTCGGCTCGGCATTGATCCCCGGCTCACGAGAGCAGCAGCACCAGCAGGGCCTTCTCCGTGTGCATGCGGTTCTCCGCCTGGTCGAAGATCACGGAATGCGTTCCGTCCATCACCCCGTCGGTCACCTCGAGCCCCCTGGAGGCCGGCAGACAGTGCTCGAAAATCACGTTCTTGTCGCAGGCATCAATCAGGGCTTCGTTGACCTGGTAGGAAGCGAAGTCCTTGCGCCGCTCGGCCTCCTCCTGTTCCTGCCCGATCCACCACCAGACATCCGTGTAGACCACGTGGGTTCCTTGGGTGGCCTCGGCGATGTCCTCGGTTTGGATGAAGGCGCCGCCGGAACGGGCGCAGTTGCAGCGAAACATCCCGGCCCAATCGGGATCGATGGCGTATTTGGCCGGAGCGCAGTGCACGAAGGTCAGGCCCAGCTTCGAGCAGAGGGCGCCCAGGGAGTTGGCCGGCTGGGTCCGATCTCCGAAGAAAGCCACCTTCAGCCCCTCCAAGGTGCCGAAGCGCTCCATGATGGTGAGCACGTCCGCCAGGGCCTGGCAGGGATGGTTCACCTCGCTCATGCCGTTGATCACCGGCACTTGCGCCCCATCGGCCAGTTCCTTCATCTCCCGGTAGTCGTTCCAGCGGATCATGATCGCATCCAGGTAGCGGGACAGCACCCGGGCGGTGTCCCCGATGGTCTCCTTCTTGCCCAGGTGGATCTCCCCGGGCTTGAGGTACAGGGCATAGCCTCCCAGCTGCTGCATGCCGAGCTCGAAGGAGATGCGGGTGCGGGTGGAGGGCTGATCGAAGACCAGCCCCAGCGCCTTGTTCTCCAGGTAGCGGGGGAAGTAGCCCCGTTTGGCTTCCAGCTTGAGCTGCCGGGCTGTCTCCAGCATGAGGAGCAGTTCCTCCCTGGTGAAAGCGTCGATGTCGAGAAAATCCCTTCCGGACAAACTGTGCATCTTCTCCTCCTCCTGGTGCGTTTTCTTGAAGCTGCGCGATTCCCGCTGCGCTTCTCCTTCTTTCGTACCTACGGCGTTTCCTCTTGCTCGGATATTACCGCCTTTTTCGGTCCTCTCCTGCCGGCGGGCTGCTGCTGGGTGATGCAGTGGATGTTTCCGCCTCCCAACAGGATCTCCCGGGCGTACACGCCGACGATCTCCCGATCCGAAAAAAGTCCGGCAAGCCTGTCCAGAGCTTCAGCGTCCCGGGGGTCCCCGAACTGCGGAGCCACCACGCCGCCCTCTGCGATGTAGAAGTTGATGTAGGAAGCGGCCAGCCGGTCGCCCTCGCGGCGGGGCAGGGTACCCTCCACCCGATCCACCCCCGCGCATTCCTCCCGGCTGATGATCACTGGGTCGGGCTGATGAATTTTATGAACCTCCAGCCGCCGTGCCCGAGAATCCCTGGCATGCTCCAGCCGCTTCAGGGCGTCGGCGGAGATCTCGTGTTGGGGATCCCCGGGATCCTCGGTCCAGGTCAGGGCCACCACACCGGGACGAACGAAGCAGCAGAGATTGTCCACGTGCCCGTCGGTTTCGTCGTTGTAGACCCCCTGACCCAGCCAGATGATCGTTTCCACGTTGAGATACGACCTGAGCAGCTCCTCGATCTCCCTTCGGTTCAGGTCGGGATTGCGGTTGGGATTGAGCAGGCATTGCTCGGTGGTAATCAGGGTGCCCTGGCCGTCCACGTGAATCGCACCCCCCTCCAGGATCAGCGGTGCGTTGTAGCGGTCGATCCCCTCGATTTCGCCAACCTTACGGGCCACCAGGGAATCCAGGTCCCAGGGGAAGTACAGCCCTCCGTCCAGACCTCCCCAGGCATTGAACTCCCAGTCCACCAGGCGCACCAGACCGTCGTCATTGACCACAAAGGTGGGGCCAACGTCCCGCATCCAGGAATCGTTGTAGGAAAGCTCCACCACCCGAACCTCCGCGGGGAGGCAGCTGCGGGCCTGCTGAAACCTGGCGGCGGATACTCCCATGGTTACCGGTTCAAAGCGGGCGATGGCGGAGGCGACCGCGGCGAACGCCTTCTCCGCAGGTTTGGCGCCCAGGCGCCAGTTGTCCGACCGTTCCGGCCAGAGCATCCAGCAGCCCTGGTGGGATTCGAATTCTCCGGGCATGCGGAAGCCGTCATCCCGCGGGGTGCCGTCCAAGGTCATGACAACTAGGATGCTAAGCCATGAAAATCGGTCTGTCAACCGAATTTCACCTTGACAGTTACCGATAACGTCTTATACTGAGTAGAAAAAGTTACCTATAATTCCGAATCGGTACAAAGGAGGGATATCCTGCTATGAAGTCCCGTCATATGGATGACTATCAACAGGCAGCGGAGTATGCCGAGCATTGGCTGGACATCATTGGCCAGACCCGGCTGGACCCGGAAACAGCTAAAGCGGTCTCCCGGGAGACTGTCGACAACTTCGTGAAGCATTTCAACGCCGGCTGGGTGGAGTACCGCAAGTCCGTAACCGAGGCGGGGGACTACGCCGGAACGGAGTGGCGGGGGGAGGGGATCTACTACTACGATGTGTTTGACAACAAGTACATCGACTGCCTGGGAGGCTACGGCGCCCTGGACCTGGGCTGGTCCCACCCCGAGGTGGTGGCCGCGGTGCGGTCCCAGGCGGGGAAATCCGGCATCCCCACCCAGGAGCTGATGGACCCCCTGCGGGGTGCTCTGGCCAACCTGCTCGCCCGCATCACCCCCGGCGATATCGATCACGCCTTCCTGGTCAACAGCGGCACCGAGACCATCGAGGGAGCCCTGAAGATCGCGAGGCTCCACACGGGCAGGCACAACGTCATCGCCACGGTGAAGGCCTTTCACGGGAAAACCCTGGGTTCCTTGAGCGTCATGGGGAAGAAGGACTACCGCAAGGCCCTCCAGCCCTACGGGGGCCAGACCTTCTACGTGCCCTTCGGGGACGCCGAGGCGCTGCAGCGGCAGCTGGAGATCTGCGCCGCCGTGGGGGTGGAGCTGGCCGCCTTCATCGCCGAGCCGATCCAGGGGGAGGCGGGCGCCCTGGTTCCCCCCGATGACTACTGGCCCCGCGTGCGCGAGCTGTGCACGCAACACGGGGTGCTGCTGATTGCCGATGAGGTGCAGACCGGTCTGGGCCGCACGGGAAAGCTCTGGGGACTGAATCACTGGGGGGTGGTACCGGATATCCTCTGCGTGGCTAAGTCCCTGGGGGGCGGGGTCATGCCGATCGGTGCTTTTGCAGGTAACGGCCGTATCTGGAAGGCCTTTGAGGATCCAAACCCCTTTATCCACACCACCACCACCGGAGGAAATCCGATGGGCTGCGCCGCGGCCATTGCGGCCATCCGGGTCACCCTGCGGGACAGGCTTCCCGAGCGTGCCGCGGAGCTGGGTGCCTACTTCATCGACAGGCTGCGGGAACTTGCCGAGCAGTATCCTCGGATCTACTCCGGCGTTACAGGCAGGGGGCTTCTGATCGGCCAGCACTTCACCAGCCCCGAGGTGGGCTACAAGGTGGCCGCCGGTCTGTTCAAGCGTAAGGTGCTGGTGGCGGGCACGCTGATCAGCGCCAACACCGTGCGTTTCGAGCCTCCTCTGATCATCACCCGCGAGGAGATCGACGAGGTGCTGAACCGGCTGGCGGACACGCTCAAAGAGGTACAGCGGCAGATCTGAGCCCCGGTTTCTGCCAACCCGCCGACGCTTTTTTCCCCTTTACCAAGGGTGGAAATCAATCGTATGATTGAAACATGCATTTCATGAACCGATTCCAGCAAGTTCACGGGGGGAGCAACCATGTCAACTGAGGATGCATCGGTCCAAACGAAGATCATTGAAGCCACCATCGAATGTATAGAACGGGAAGGGATTCAGGCTGTCACGATCCGCAAGATCGCCAAGCTGGCCGGGGTGAACAGCGCCGCGATCAACTACTACTTCCGCTCCAAGGAGAAGCTGGTCGAAGAGGTGAAGCGCAGCACCGTGGAGCATGTGTTCGAGGATTGGCGGGAAATCCTCAACGACGAGAGCCGGACTATCCGGGAGCGTCTCTTCCTCCTGTTCACCGACTACATGGAGGGGGCGATCATGTATCCGGGGATCAGCAAGGCCCACATGTGGGAACCTCTTATCGACAACAACTACGATTCCCTGTTCGTTAAGCTGCTGAACGGTTTTCTGGGAGAACTGGCCAAGAAGCTCAGCCTGGAGCTGAATCGCCCCGCCAAGGAGTTAAAGCTGGTGGTGATCCACCTGTTCTGTGCGCTCAGCATGCCCGTGCTGATGCCCGATCTGTACCGCGAGTTCTACGACGGAAAGACCTTTAAGGAAGCCAAGGTTCGACGCTCCCTGATCGAGCATGTGCTTCATCTGTACTTTGATGAGCGGAATGAGGAGGAAAAGACTCCGGATACCGAGGACGAGTAAGGGGATCATCAGCTGCCCCTTATTCCGAGCAGCACCCTGCCTAAAAATGGAGTTTTCCGTTCAATGGCCCGGTGCGGGCACATCTCCTGGCAGCAGTAGCAGCGGATGCAGCGCTCATAGTCATAGACCGGAGGTGAACCGGCTCCCTGGCCGTTGAA
>Ga0180438_10012193_pt1 | contig 10263 bp, 9 predicted proteins | sample SS_ome_12_FD_132455 | JGI IMG/M metagenome (GOLD analysis project Ga0180438, IMG submission 132455) | Hypersaline lake sediment archaeal communities from the Salton Sea, California, USA - SS_3_D_2 metaG | ecosystem: Environmental > Aquatic > Non-marine Saline and Alkaline > Hypersaline >...
GGTCGCTCAGAATGACATTTCAACGGAAGTACGGTTGTAGCCCTAAGGAGTCCAAGAATGATCAAACTGACCGTGCTCTATAACTTGCCTCCGGATGCCGACCACGAGGAGTTCCTTAAGTGGCGCACCGGGCCGCACCAAAAACAAAACGTGCAGATGCCTGGATTGCTCAAGACCGATTTTTATGCTATCTTCGATAGCCGTGAAGGCCCCCCGCCCTATCAGTACATCACCGAGCTCTACTTTCCTGACCAAGAGACCTTTGAGAACGCCTTCTACGATGAGGCCTTCCAGGCCGGGCTCGACAAGTCGCTGGAACGTGTGGCTGACCCCGTGTTCCTGATTTCAAGAGAGGTGCTGACAGAAGAATTAGAGGGGGGGTAGAGCCAATTTCTGGCTCAAAGGGGGTGATGCCTATTGCGGATTCATATGTTGTGACCCGACTGGCGGTGATACCCTTTTAAGGGCCTGTCCTGAGCGAGGTCGAAGGACCTCGTCGAAGGGTCGAAGGGACATTAGGTAAGATCCTGGGAGGTGACAAAAATGTATTTCAGACCGATGCCAATCGTGGAGGAGACCAACGACAAGTCTCTAATGACCTACCTGATGGGCATGGGGACGACAATCCCTATTGGTGTCTATATCTGGCTGATTGAGGGGGCAAGAAAGAATGTCCTGGTGGATACAGGCTGCTCTGCGGACTATTTGAACAGCATAGGGTTCCCATCGAAGCAGCTCTCCACCCAAGAAAAAGAATTGGAAAAGTTCGGGTTAACCGTGGACGATATTGACATGGTACTTCTCACTCACCTTCACTCAGACCACGCCAAAGGTGCAGAAAAGTTCAAGAATGCGACGTTCGTAGTCCAGAAATCCGAACTGGAATTTGCAGCGAATCCACATCCCATACAAGCCGGTTGGTTCGCTGAACTACCCCAAGACAGGTTGGAGGTAGTGGATGGCGATAAGGAGATCCTAGAAGGAATCCGCGTCATTCATACGCCAGGTCATACTCCGGGTGGGCAGAGTATATTGATCGAGACGGATAACGGGCCCACCTGTCTCTGTGGCCTTTGCACGATCCTTGAAAATTTCCATCCGCCAGAACAGTTGAGACAGATGGGAGTGCCTGCCATAACTCCAGCCATTCACACAAATGCCATGCAGGCATACGATAGTCTGATCAAGATATCAGAATTGTCAAATCAGATTATTGCTCTTCACGACATATCGTACAAATCGGTGGAGAGAATCCCTTAGATTTGGGCCACTATTGCGGCACAGGCGCCACTGTTGGGCTACAGGCAGTAGCGGATGTGGTGTAACGATATGAGATGGGCGGGGCTTGCTATGCTTTGTAGCGGCCCCGCCCATTGCATGTGAAAGGACTATGTGTCTTGGTGTCAAGTCGAGGGCAATAGCGGCACTATTGATGGAGAAAAGCGAGCCGCTAAGGTTCCTTATGAATGACCGGAGGCAGGGGTTGATGCTTCCGGTTTGGGCAATAATCGGAAGCTTACCAACCTCCATAGCACCTTCACGTCCACAACAACGCAACGAGCCAAAGCAGAGCGGCGGTCAAGGCGGCGGCATTAGGTCTTCCAACTGAAGCCTGGGCATGGGCGGTATGAGCAACCGGCACAGCACAGCCAGTACAATGAGCCAGACCATCGTCTGGTCTCGAAACCAGCGGGCCGGGCTCCCACGCCCGGCTAGAGTTTCCGACAGAAACTGGTCTCAGTAGATCACAATGGCTCCCGCTGGATCACAATCCAGCGCCCTAAACGCGGATTGTGATCCGCTTTGAGCCTTAGTGCTAGACAAGAAGTGCAGTAAAGAGGGCCAAAGATCATGACCCTGGAGGGGGGGGCGCGTGCGCGAGGTGGGGGACCACCAGTTGCTGTCGGGGGGCGGGTTGTACAGCCAACTGTACCGCCGCCAGATCGAGCTGGCGGCAGTCGACTAGACAGGAGAAAGACTGCCTCCGTTGCCCCCTAGACAAAAGCTGAATTTGGGTGTATAATAGATTTAGAGAAGACCACCGTTGATAACACCGAAGCGGCGGAAAGCAACAAAGGTTCTCCGTAGCTGCCGAAGGCTTCCTTGCGTTGCAAGGATTTTGCTTTCGGCTGTTTTTTTCTCCTAATCAAGAACCCTCCTGTGAAGCACTTTTTTCGATCTTCATTGGCTTCTTGGGAAGAGTTCGCTTTGTTTCTCTTTTGTCTTGTTTCCAGCCAGTTCTGGGAATTCTGGGTCTCCACGGCAAGAACGAAAGGAGGTGATGAGGGGCAACCATTGAATCCAGGCCCGAATCCTTTGCTATGGAGTCGGGGAGTAGGGCAAGTCCACTGCATCTGGAAACAACCATCCAGTAACTTACTAAAATCGAAAACAGACACCAATAAGGAGGGCGTTAAATGATCGACAAAAAAGTCCTGCTGTGGGTACTGATTTGCGCAACTGTTCTTTTGGCCGCTTCGGTGGTGATTGTGACGGCACAGGACCTCTGGCCGATAGAGCAGTTGGGCAAGTCCATCTTCTTTGACCAGAACCTTTCCATCAACCAAAACCAGTCCTGTGCATCGTGCCACGCACCCGAGTGGGGCTGGACCGGGCCCGAATCAGACATCAACGCGGGCGGTGCGGTGTATGAGGGCTCGATTTCTGGCCGCTTCGGGGACCGCAAGCCGCCCAGTGCGGCGTATGCCACTGTGAGCCCTATCTTCCACATGGATAAGAAAGGGCTGTTTGTGGGCGGCAACTTCTGGGATGGGCGGGCCACCGGCGAGAAGTTGGGCAACCCGGCCGCCGATCAGGCCCAGGGCCCCTTCCTGAACCCGGTCGAGCAGGCCCTTCCGGACTCGGCCTGTGTGGTCTGGCGGGTGTGCACCGCGACATTATACCCCGTCTCCTTCGAAGACGTCTGGGGTGCCGGGGCGTGTGATATCGAATGGCCCGCCGATGTGGAAACGGTGTGCGCCGCGGAGGGCGAGACGGTTGTCCTATCCGATGCGGACCGGGCCAAATCGGACATGGCCTACGACGACATCGCCTTGTCCATAGCTGCCTACGAGGCCTCGCCCGAGGTGAACGCCTTCACCTCCAAGTACGATTTGACCTTCAAAGGCAGTGCCAAGCTGAGCAAAGAGGAGCAGCGGGGGTATGCCCTCTTCCGGGGTAAGGGAAAATGCCACAGGTGCCATATTAGTAACGGCCAGAGGGCGCTCTTTACCGACTTTACCTTCGACAATCTGGGTATCCCAAAGAACCCGGAGAATCCGGTCTATAACGTAGACCCCGATTTCGTCGACCCGGGCCTGGGCGGCTTCCTCAAGAAGGCCGGCTATGAGCCAGAAGTGTATGAGCCGGAGTTAGGTAAGCACAAGGTCCCGACCCTGCGCAACGTGGACTTGAGGCCAGACGAAGATTCCGTCAAGGCGTACGGCCACAACGGCTACTTTAAGACCTTAGAGGGCATTGTGCACTTCTATAACACGCGGGATGTAAAACCCGTTTGTCCCGGTCTCTACACCGAAGCGCAGGCCCTGGCAGCAGACTGCTGGCCGGCACCGGAGGTGGCCGAGAACGTCAACACCGATGAGCTGGGCGATTTGGGCTTGACCCCCGAAGAGGAGGCCGCGATTGTCGCCTTCTTGAAGACGCTCTCGGATGGCTACGAGCCCTAGGTTGACGGCGAGTAGGCCAACGGTCTATAGGAGAATTGCCTGGTTGTTAGTGATGGTCCCCGTCACGGGCTGACCGGAACAACAAACAGACCTCTCGGTTCTGCTGAGTGTGATTCGTACCAGAGAGCCGGGAGGTTTTTTGCTGCAAAAGCAAAGTCACCCCGATTTCAAGGGTGGCTTTTTGCTGGTTAGCCTAACAACTACCGCACCTCAGTCCCGACGAAAAGGTGTGGAAGTTTCCTCTTTGCCTTATAATCAGAAACGTCTTACCAACCTCATAGCACCTCTCACGCCCATCTCAGGCAAAAAGAAAGCCCCTTCACAAAGGGGTGAAGGGGCGCGGGGGTCTCGGGGCTAGTGGACCGGTGGCCCAAAGACAAAGCCGCCCCGGGGTGAGGACGGCCCTTTTTGGCTGTGAAGCGGAAAGCTGTCGCGCTTCGTTCTGTAGTGGAGCCGGGGTTGGGAGGCCCCGGCCTACCATAACTTGGGCTGCGCCCACTTCTATGACATCCCCTTCTTGCGAGCTACGATATGCAGATGGTCTGTGCTGTCCCGGTACTGCCTCAACTCACAAGTCTCCGCCGCGACCTGCACGACATTGGCATATGCTTCAGGATCATCCACGGCGAGCCGCGCTAGCAACGGTTGCATCCCGCCAGCAAAACCTTCTGCGCCTGCATAACTGACGATGTCCAATCCTGCCTTCTCGACTTCGCTCAGCGCAACTTCAGGCGTAGACCAGTAGCACTCTGTAAAGCTTGAAAGCTCTCGCCCTTTGAAAATGTGTTCATCCAGCATTGACCGCAGGAAGGCAGGATCACGGTATAGATTCGGAAAATCAACCACTCCAGTTCTAATGAGCCCCCATGAGTTGAGATAGGCAATGATGGTGGTACCACCTGGTTTCAAGATACGCCAGAGTTCACGCAGCACTTTCTCTCGCCCTGTTGCTTCGATGACGTGATACATCGGCCCCATGAGCAAAGCGGCTTCAAATGCTCCCGTTGCGAGGCCGCTCATATCCCTAGCGTCGCCCTGGATAAGCTGTTCCGCACAGAGACCCGCTTTTTCGATTTGCCGTTGAGCAAAGAGTAGTTCTTCCTTCGACAGGTCAAACAGAGTGACTGTGTAGCCGCGTCTAAGCAACTCTAGTGCATATCGCCCAGGGCCACTGCCTACATCCGCGACCTGTCCATGTTGAGGGAAATACCTGTCGACCAGTCGGAGAGTGCTAGCGAACTCAATATCGCAGAGCGGTGTTTCAAGGCGTTGCCACTCACTCTCCACCTGGCTGTTGTAGAACTCTCGTACAACCTGGCTCATAGTCAACCATTACCCTGGCCATACTCTCAACTTGAGAAAGCAGCCCAACTACATATTTGTGTTCATCTATGACCACAAGCGCACCTATACAGGGACTCTACGCATCCATTGCCCCACCCTGCCCTGTGGCCAGCAAGCCGGAGAGTCAGCGATGGCTCCGCCCAACGTAACTGGGCACGCCCTACCTTCTAGCACTGCAAGCACTGTAGTCAGCAGATGAATGGCCGCAATGTCTATCTAGGCCCGAAGTGAAATCTAGCGGTGGACAATCTAGGGCCCCTTCAACTTCCGGTAGAACCGCTTAGTCCGCGTCACGTCACGTGCTGGTAGTTTCTCTCTAGCAGATTGGCTTCATTTAGCAGGCTCAAGGTCTTGCCCAAAACGCCGAAGTTCAACCAGAAATCCAAGAATTAAACTGTATGAAAACGCTGCCAAATTGGCACCAATGAGTATCCAGCCAGTAATGGGTATTGCTGAGACTGAAAAGAGATATGCAATCAAGGATAGAACTGCTGTAAATAAAGGAAGTCCATAACTAGCTCCAAGTACTGGCAAGAGCAAAATGCCGCCTTTACGACGACCTGGACTCTGCCATGTTCCTTCCCAACTCAGAATATGCTCAGTATCAATAGGATCTTGAGGAGAGATTTCCCTTAGAATTTCCCGTATGCGGGGCGTAATTGCCTTGGCGATGTATGCGGACAGTCTTCGCACAAATAGAATATGACGCATTTGTACCCAGGCTAATCCATAAAGGAAAAACGGCAAAATGAGAAATGCTAGCGGTAGTTTGGCCTCAACGAATATCGAAATACCAAGGAACAATGAGATGACTGTCAATGTCAGGTTGACTATCTGACGAGATGCATTAAGCAACGAGTTAATCTCATCTCTAGCAGACTTATATTGTTCCATTAGCGTGGAATGTTCCAGCTTAAGTTGTTCTTCTTTACTCATTCACACTCTCCATGACTTATTTTGTCTCCAGAACTGTTGGCAGAACGGGCTCTTTTCACAGTAAGACGTACCTGCTCCTTTCAGGCGACAATAATGAGTTGCGATGTCTTTCTAAACAAGTCCCCACTACACACCCTCTTTCCGCACAATTGCTCTACGCAGAAACGCCCCCAAACAAAAAGCCGCTCTCTGCTTGACACAGAAAGCGGCTCGCGGTATACTACCATAGAGCCTAGCCCTCCTGGTCGAGCAGGAAGGGGGCGTATGAAGAGGGCCTACCACCCGGAACGCGGTTGGTCCCTTTTTTATTTCCCCCTCAGGCCTCGTCAGTTGTGAAGGGAAAGTTGGATCTAGCTGATTTAATTATATCATGCATTGTGAGAAAGTGCAATAGGGAATGGAGGATGGAGAAAAGCGAGCCGCTAAGGTTCCTTATGAGTGACCGGAGGCAGAGGTTGATGCTTCCGGTTTGGGTGATAATCAGAACCTTACCAACCCCCATAGCACCTTCACGCGGAAGAAGAGAGCCCCTTCACAAAGGGGTGAAGGGGCGCAATGGGTTTCGGGATGATTGGGCGGTGGGCCAAAAGCGAAGCCGCCTTGGGATCGAACGGCTCTCTTGGATGGTGTGAAGCGACGTTTTCGCATAACGGGGCGGAAATGGAGCGCAGCGGAAATTCCGGCTCATCGCTCCCGCCATTGGCAAATCCGCCGCTCAGGAGTACAGAATCTGCACGAAGCGTTTAGTAACACGGTCAATGGTTTCTCTCACATCGAATAGTGCTTCATCTGCATGATAGAACTCGGTTTTTTCAAGCTTCTCGAATGGTAAAGCAATAGCATACTCAACTGCTGCAACTTCGTAGCAGATTTCGCGGAACTGCCGAGCATCTGTACGTTGTCCTCCAGCTTCAAAAGCACTTGCAATCTGAGGATGATCCAAGTTGATAAAAATGGTTTTCAAGTCCCCATCATATTTTGAGCGTTTTTCCCCAGCAGTCATATGCTCGTAGACGATGGAGAAGACAGCCCGCCTTCGCTTACGCCGACCTTCGGTTGTACTTTTCCTTGCCCCGGGTTCACTACCTGGGCGTGCAGTTGGCCCTGGTCTGGGTGTATCACCCTCACCAGCCAGGGCACCTCGTGTTCCCGCACCGTGAGGCGTACCCGTTTGCTCCCACGGCGTTTGCTCATCTCCATCCCCAGGCCAGAGTTCTCCTTGCTCATCAAGAATCTCACTTATGCTTTTGCCTCCGGAGCGCTTTGAAACCCTACGGGTAAGCTCAAGTTCCATCTCCTGCTGAGCAAAGTCTTCGTTAAGAATGTCTGAGATCCTCTCGGCTTCCTTGGCGAGTTGTTTTGCCATCTCTGATCTACGCCTCTCACGCTCTTTTTTAACGAGATCTAATCTTACTTGTTCCAGTTCCTCAGATAGCCAGCCTAGCAGCACTACAACCACTGGATTTTGTCGGTTAAGTGTGTTATTCCGCGTGTTGTCAAAAGCTGGAATTGGCCACTCGCCATCCTCTAGTATTGGCACATCTATATGGCCGAATATATAGTTTGCACGTTCTTTCTTCTCAATACCAGCGAGAGTTGTTTCGTGCCAGATACCGTGTGAGAGAACATCAATTCCTCTTGTGTCGTCGTCTAATGGCGCAGGGGACACTTTTACAGCTAGTGGTACCCTGCCAATATGCTTGGCGACTTCCGGCGGCGGAAAACGCTCAAACTGTTCTACAAACGGTGGTTCCTCGAATTTGCACGCATGACCATTCACAATGACGCGAGCGCGTTTATGATAACGGCTTAGATGCCGTTCGACGTAAGGGATCACCTTGTCAACATTTGGGCGCCTGATGTTGAATTCACGGATTTCTACAATCGTGCCATCTTCTTCATCTGTTGGTTCGTTGACCGTCACATCTCGAACAGGGAAGGGGTCGCCGCTCTGTGCCTGTTCGATATCTCGCCTATGCAATTCAACTACGTTTCTTAAGCCTGACTGGATCGTATCGACACGGAAGTAATTGGCCAAGCCAAAAGCAGCACATTTGCCCGTACCGAATCGGCCTCGGACTCTCTTTCCACGCTTTCTTTGGATACTCTCGCCGTGCATTTGGAAGAAGTTACTTAGCTCTTCCCTGGACATTCCAATGCCATTGTCAGATATACTGACATAGTGGCTTGTTATTTCGACCGCAACTACGGCTGGTACACCTTCCTTAGCAGCGTCCAGCGAGTTGGCGACATACTCCCAAACTAGCTTGGGCATAGTGTTGAAATATGCGGCATTCTGTAGGAAATCTCTGGCTACGTGCGAAGTTACCTCTATAGGCTGGTGTGTTGACATTTCACGTTACCTCCTCTGCAAACCTCTCTTTTAGCAAATCCCATAGCTTGGATAGGGTTTCATCATCAACTACTGCATTGTCTAGGATTGCATATCGTCTTTGCCTAGCCTTGGTCTGAAAGTATTCATTCACTCGCGCGAATTGGTAAAAGTCTTGTAATGTTATCGTTTCGGACTTACCGTCAATGAATAGTGTGTAGGCTTTTGTGCTACGTAAGCGTGCACACTCTGCCTCTTGATTTGCGGAGATCGAGTCCTTCCTGTATTTGAGTGGTGGCGCATCGTGAACTGTACTAAGATCTAGGGCTTTTATCCACTTTAGCCCAGCAGGACTTAGCATCCATCCCCTTGCATTGCTTCCGACAAGTAACCCCCCATTCCTGGGTTTCTTTGCATCACGAAGTGCAACGCCAACGGCATCTAGGTCAATCCGCTCCGGGTGCTTCCGCCAATTAAAGCGTCCAGGCGCGATATCGTTCACCCTAATAGCAATATCCTCTCGATCAACGTACTCTACGTCTCCATTTAGAAGAGCAACTGTCATAGTGACGAGTTCAGGATTTGTAAAACCATCGATTCGCATGTTTAGCCGCCGACTTTTTGTATTGTGACTGTTCGGTCCCAAGTATTGAATGTGAACTTCAATCGGTCTCCAGTTTGACAACCCAGGGACTCAAAGGGCTCTTTCAAACGACGAAACTCGTTTTCGGTCGCGCATAGCTTTCCAGATTGCCTGCCGCGGACGAAGCAATCCCATTCACCGCTCAAGTTTGGGAATTGCTCACAGAGAATGACGCCTGTTCCCACAGCAATCACACTCAGGGTGGCACTGACTGTGATGGTTCCTCTTTTGTCATACTCAACTTCAGGATCAACTGGTATTCGCTCTCCAGCAGCTTCAGCTCGCTCTATATCTTGTCTCGTTACCGACCTTCCCCGCAGCTTGTATAAACCCGTGCCTATCCTTACAAACAGAGGAGAGCGTTGCAAAGTTGCATGTAGCGAGGGAAAAGACAATTTGCTGTCTATGAAAGCTTGAGCTAGTTCTGTATGATGCACTACAGGGCCGTTTTGTTCAAGGCAATTCATTATAATGGACTCGCCCGCAGTCAACTTCTCATCCGTTTTACCATCCCAGTAATATAGTCCACCCTCGTTGCTATAACCGTGTATTCGTAGTATTTGCTCCATAACATTTGGGGGTGGAGCAGAAAAGTGTGTTCTTGACGCGTTATATCGTACACCTGAGCATATATCTGTAATAGGTAGTGGGCCACAGTACTGAGACATCTTTCTCAAAGCGTGCTGAAAGGAGTCGTGATAGCTAGGCTGACATTTGCCATCGCTTACACTTTGTATGAACCAGTTATTTGAAACCTCCGTGTATCCAAGGGCCTGCAATGCGCTCTCTACCGTCGCTATATCCTCTTCGATTTCTTGAGACAACCATCTAGCATTTACACCGCCAGAGAAACGAGTGTGTCTTTTTGCTAACCTACGCGTTCTCTCAGAGACCGTTCGTAAAACTATGGCAGGCAAATCAGGTTTCCCACAGGTAACAAGTTCAACAGCATCCTTCAGATTATCAGGGACTCTTAGCTCAGGAATTTCGCGATCGGCTAACAAGTTGCACACTGCAACCATCGCTTCAACTGGATCTATAGCTATGTAATCCTGCGATGTCCAGGTCCCAATCAATCCTGACGACCGGACGCTGCGTTCCCATTGTCTGTAGGTAATATCCAGCCCCATGTCTTTCGCGGCAAGTAAAGCTGATTGCATTCTGAGTAGAGTTGGCATCCTTGCCAACTTCCCGACCAATCTTCACTACCGGACACTTTTCTAAAAGGTTGACTCATGGTATGCTCTAGCTCCCATCACAGAGCAAGGAGCATACCATGAGTGACAACCGACGTAGGTATCTTACCATAAAAAGTGCAATCA
>Ga0180438_10012194_pt1 | contig 10263 bp, 8 predicted proteins | sample SS_ome_12_FD_132455 | JGI IMG/M metagenome (GOLD analysis project Ga0180438, IMG submission 132455) | Hypersaline lake sediment archaeal communities from the Salton Sea, California, USA - SS_3_D_2 metaG | ecosystem: Environmental > Aquatic > Non-marine Saline and Alkaline > Hypersaline >...
CTTCCCAATGCCCATGCTGCAGCTGCAAGGGATGCATATCTTTCAACAAAGACGATGAGTGATTTGGAGAAGCTTCTCGAAACCAGACTTCAGACTGAGAGAGCCGCTGAGTATCAGATGGATCCCACTGCTGATGTTCAGGAGATGCTTGACATCGTGAATGATGTTATCGAACAACAGAGTGTGAAGTTCGTCGGTGAGAAGAGTGGTACCAAAAATGGTGAAGAATCTTGGTACTATGGAAAGGCTCTTGCAGGAACCGAATATATTGTGATAGGTTCTGTGTCTAAAGAGAATCTCACAATACGTATCTCCGTTGCAAGCGATGATGAAGCCAAGATGAACATGTTGCTATCTGAGATGCGGGATAATCTTAGAGAGGTTCTTCTCAAGCTTCAAGCGAAGACTGGGGACACTGCACCAAAGAAAATAGAATGTGCGAATTGTGGTGCTGCACTACCTAAAAGAGCTCTCCCCGGGGAAACCGTGATATGCGATCATTGTGGTACTCCCTTGCATTGGGGATGACTACTCTCCAGTCCATATAGATCGGTTGTTCTTGGAAATCCCTAGATGGTACAGAACACGCTCTACAATTGAGTCTACAAGTTCTTCGATTGTCTTTGGTTTTGCCCAAAAAGCAGGACTAGCTGGTATGATAATTCCACCAGCCTCAGTGATAACAGCCATATTTTTTATTTGAATCAAATTCAAAGGCGACTCCCTGGGAACTAGTATGAGAGGTCGTCTTTCTTTTAGGCTACAATCAGCAGCCCGAGCAATCAGGTTGTCTGCATACCCATGAGCAACGCCTGCAAGAGTCTTCATGGAACATGGAATCACGACCATTGAATCTATAGGAAATGTACCACTCGCTGGTCTAGCTGCAAGATCATGTTCATCATAGAAGAAGTCTACCTCCTTACTAAGGGTGGCAGAATCAAGTCCTGTTTCAAACTTGAGAGTTTCCTCTCCCCACTTACTAACAATCAGGTGAACTTCATGGTCATTAGCTTTTAGTGCTCTCAATAGTCTTACACCATATATTGCACCACTAGCTCCTGTTAGGCAGACGAGGACTCGTTTCTTCATGTATATCACCAATAGGCAGGACTCTCACAACTAGAACTTATGCATATACCTCTATCGAAAAGCATCCATTTTCCTATAGTAGAAATGCAAGAAGGATAAACAGGAGGATCGAACTAACTCCAACTTGTATTCCCATCCTCTTTGCAATATCCGCTGCTTCAGCAACATCCTGAGTAAGAGTATCAAATCCTCTCTCTCCGAATGTTCTGAGATTTCTCGCTTTCCCAAAACCCAAACCAGCTCTAACTGGTTGAATACGCTCTCGAGCCTTCACAGATGCTGTTACAATATGCTCAAGGGTTTCATGTGGTTTGTGTCGTCCTACTGGGGGATATCCTCTACTAGAGAGGGAGATTGCGTTCACCACGTGAGTGTCTGTTGTGATTACCTCAGCCTCATCGAACCCTTGGGTTTTGAGTAGACTCTGTGCTTGTTCACGAAAACCAGGTTCCATGTTGTTCCCATCTATGGAAATCAGCACCATCTCTCGCTCACCTAGATTAAAAACCACAGCAATGACCCCGCCTGGACCCATCCCTTCTGACAGGGTGATATCGTCAGGGATGACTCGATGCATACCAAGCTGCATCTTCGTCCTTTCACTATTGACAGTTGAGAAGACTGCTCCTGAAACCGTACCAACATACTCCCCTGCCTCTGAATCACCCTGATTGACAGAAACCGCAGTATCATCAATGCAGTTGTGTGCATCTACCACCGCCACTCCTCTAATTTGAGGTAGACGCGCTCGAATCATATTTGCCACGTCATATCCCACATCTAGAGAGATGTCATCTGTGAATTCTGGTGAACTTGTGCTGATTGTCAGTACATCGTTTCCTACAAATAGACTCCAAACCTTGAACTTCCCGCCATCAGACCAATGTGGTCCAGAAACAAGTTCATGGACTTCTGTTTCTTTGATTAACCTGTCCACCTCTGCGAGAACAGTAGGATAGTCGTTCTTTGTGGTCAGATTCTGTTGATGGGTACAGCTTCCATGCATTACAAAGGCAGGAATTCCATGATTCTTCTCTATGTGTTCAATGATTACAGAGGGCAAATCACTACTTCCAATGTCCCTGAATGGTCCGGGATGGACATACTGGACGACTCCACATGCCACAGGTCCATCATCATCTCTGAAGATTAGTATTTCAACGGGAATGTCTTGAACAGTAGCAATTCTGGTGAGTAGTTCTTCAAGAGGTTTAGGATTATCAGCTAAGTAATCATGACCAAATGCACGAAGAAGTTCAGGTCCATTTATTCCGAGGTCTCTCTCAAAAGGCACACTCACTGCTCTATAGATGTAGTGGACTACTAGAGTTGCTATGACCAAAGATACGATGACAGGAAGATACCAAAAGGTTGGTAACAGAGGAAGTCCAACCACAGTTGGAGCAAATATGAGTTCTAACAAGATCCAAAATGTTGGGGGCATTAGAGCCGCAATTGTATTCCGTACTGGATGATGATCACTGAGACCATTGACTAAGAAAGCAAAGGCTAGGTATGCGATTGAAACCCCTAAGATAGAGAATCGAATCTCAAATATTGTTAAGGAAATCACTGCATCAATGATGCCACCGACTGCACTAAGGCTGACCCAGAAGATAAATCCGAACTGAACCAATCCTGCAGTTCTCCGCATATCAAGAGGAGAACCTTCCTCAGTGGCAATAACGTAGAGAAGACCTGAGCCAATGAAAATTGGGACTCCAAGAAGCATAACATAACCGAAGAGCACCTCAAGGAGTAAACCCTTCACAGCACTAAGAGTAAATGAACCTAGTAGAACGAGAAGTGACATTGTCAGCACTATCTGACGATAGGATGGGAGCTGCCAAACTTTCGAGTAGAGTCGCACTGTTTCCTTGACCTTTGCCTTCTCACTCAAATTTACATCACTCGCTCTTCCGCAATAACGATTCCAGACTTCTTATCAAACTTGTCCTAATCCTCATAATGTCCTATCCGAAGACTTTATATCGCATTCGATATTGGGAAATATCGTATTCGATTATCGTATCCGATATTAATTGGGTGATATTATGACCGACGGGCCTGGACAGAAAGACTGCGAACATCTTGAGATGCCACAATCAGTGCCTAGAGGACTTCTTCGGCATATTATTCCCCGAATGCTTAGATCGAGTGAACTAACTGGGACTGACATCATGCAGCGTCTTCGAGATCTCACCGATGGGGCGTGGAATCCAAGTCCTGGCACAATCTATCCCCTGTTATCCTCCCTGGAAGAAGACGGAATAATCGTAGCGATTTCCACGGAAGGCCGAAGCAAAACATACACACTCTCCGAGAAAGGGAAAGAACAGATGGCTTTGATGTTCAAGCACAGACGAGGCGTCGTTGGTGAGAAGACACGGCTTGGTCCTCGCTTATGGGAAAAGCTTCTGGACCCTGAAGATCGTATACGTTTTCATATGCACGGAATGAAACATTCAGTTGAAGCGTTTGACTCTATTATGAGCTCACTGAACAAAAAACAACAACAACAATTATTCCATCATCTGAAAGAGATGAATGCTAAAATTACAACACTTATTGACAAACTTCAACAAGGAGCCGGAATTAATGAGTAGAAACAATGGTGGCCAGACGATTCGAAAGACTCCATGGCGTTACATGCTAAGTGGAATGACGCGGAATAGAGCAGTGGCTGCTACTGGTCTTGCACTATCGATGATATCCAGTTTGCTCACAGTCTATCCATCGATTTTCATTGGTTTAGCTGTTACTGAGATACAGGACTCACAAGCATTGACAGCTCAGTTCATGAGCTATGTGTGGTTAATAGTGATATTCGCTCTGATCTACATGGGTCTCTTCTTGGTCGGAGGATATGTCTGGGCGACTCTCACTTTGCGCTGGGAACGTGACGCACGCCAAGACTTCTTCGAAGCACTTCAAGTGAATAGTATGACTTTTCATGATGAGTTTGATAGCAAACGACTACTTGCTGTTGCCATGCAGGACATTTTCTTTGTCCGTTTTTCACTTAATCCTGCATTGAGAAACATCGCAGCAGGACTAGCATCATTCTTTATTACTGGTGTATTTTTGGTTCAAATAGACTTCATCCCAGGTCTTAGTAATATGCTCACACTTTCCTTTGGTGGTCTTTCAATTCCTATATATGGTTTTACACTTATCATACTGATTGGAACTCCTATCTACCTCGCTTTTTCTTATCGTTATGCAAATGCCATTGAACCTGTAAGAAGAACTCGTTCTGAGAATTTGGAGGAGTTGACCTCAATTACACAGGGTGTTTTCCAAGGCATCGAGGTCGTACGAGCGTTTGATGCTGAAGATATTGAGGTTCAGAAGTTTCACGATGTTAGCAAAATACAAGAATCACTTGTAGCAAAGGAGGGGAAGCTCTCAGCTTTCTACCTACCTGCTCTCATCCTCGCTGGAATGACAACCCTCGCCTTTGCATATGCTGGATATGCAGTTATCAATGGCATTCTCAACGTTGGTCAGATGATTACAATTCTTGCACTTCTTACATCACTTCAAGGTCTCAACTTCCAATTCCCCGCAATGCTCTTAATGCTGCGAGGCGGCTATGTAAATGCTCAGCGTATTGTCAATCTCTTGAACTGGCAAGACCCAATGGTTGAACCTGAAAGAGAGATTTTTAATGTTGATTGGACAGGTGATGTTGTCTTTGATAATGTTAGCTTCAGATATGGTCAAGAAGGTAACAACAATCCACATTATGCAATCAGCAACCTCTCCATAACTATTCCCGGAGGGTCTCGCATTGCGTTGATTGGCGGCCCTGGCGCTGGAAAAAGTACAGTTCTGAAGCTCCTGCTGCGTCTATATGACCCTACTGAGGGAGAGATTAGAGTTGGTGGAGTCAACCTTCGAAATGTATCAACCAAATCTGTGAGAGATATGGTTGGTCTTGTGGAACAAGATATCTTCCTATTCAGGATGACAGTCCGCGAGAACATAGCTTTTGGACGTTCCAACGCATCTGAGGAGGAAATCATTGAGGCGGCACAGCGAGCGCAAGCAGAGGAATTCATACTAGATCTACCAGAAACTTATGATACGATGATTGGCGAACGAGGTATGACATTGAGTGGCGGCCAACGTCAACGACTTGCCATAGCTCGAGCAATAGTTCAGGATCCGAAGATACTTCTTCTTGATGACTCAGTAAGTGCTGTTGATGCCCAAACTGAGTTTCTGATGAGAAAGGCACTTGATGAGGTGATGAAGGGAAGAACCAGCATTACCGTCACGCAACGATTACGAACACTCATGGAATCTGATATGGTCATTATTCTTGACAAAGGACATCTTGTGGCAGCTGGAACTCATGACGAGTTACTTCGGGAGTCAGAGCACTACCGACGTGTCTTTGAGAGACTTCCCGGGGCGCAAGAACTTCTCGCCACTGTTTCTTCCAGTGGAGGTGCAGCGTAATGGGTTTTCACGGACCGGGTGGGCCACGAAGAGGTCCTCGAGCCCTTCTTGGAACGAAAGAGAAGAGAAGTCGCCCAGTACGACTCTTGCTTGGTAAGATGGTTCACTACCTTGGGAATTTCAAGCGTATTGTAGTAGTTGGTGCAATCCTCTCGCTTGCAGCAACAATAGTTGGTGTGATTAATCCGCTTGTGCTGAGGGCTGGGATTAATTCAGTTTACCTAGAGGGGTCTTTAAACACATTATATACTCTGACTGCCATTTTCTTGATTCTATCTGTATTATCTTGGGCGATGGGCGGTGTGAATACTTGGATTATGTCGGTAGCGCAGGCTGGTCTTGTTCAGAATGTCCAGGAGGACGTCTATAGTCACTTGGTTAATGCTGATTTATCATACCATAAAGCTGAACAGGCTGGAAATGTCACTTCAAGAGTTACAAGTGATTCGACAAGCTTAAGCACAGGAATCCATGTTCTTATCAACTTTGCAAGCCAATTTCTTACACTTGGGGCTTCATTTGTACTTCTATGGTTGATGTCTCCATTTCTTGCTCTGACATCACTCGTGGTCGTACCTGGTATTCTGTTCATTGCAGGCCTCTTCGGCACAGTGGGACAAAGAATCATGCTTGCTTCGCAACGTGCTTCTGGAGAAGTTTCCGGACAAATCGCAGAGAATCTTAGTGGAATTCATGTGGCTAAAGCTTTCAACCGCGAAACAGAGCTTGCAGAGAATCTCATGACATTGAATCAAGAGGCATACAAACACGGATTTAGATTTATGATTCTAATGACAGCAATGCAACCTCTTATGATGTCAATTGGCCAATTTGCCATTGCTGCAATGCTTTTTGTTGCTGGCTCACTCGCTATTGGGACTCTTCCCATCCTGCAGCTTGGAGACATCTTTCTTGGTATCGCTTTGGTTAGAGGTATCTTGTTCCCATTGCTGGGATTGAGCATGATGGCTACACAGGTACAAGCATCGCTTGCTGCCATGGATCGAGTTACAGATGTGCTAGAATCAAAACCAGCAATCACTGACGCACCTGATGCGATCCCACTCAAGCCAGAAAATGATGGCATTACTTTCAAGGATGTTACATTCGAATACGTGAAAGGAATTCCTGTTCTAAAGCAAGTTAATTTCTCAATTAATCCTGGAGAGACGGTGGCTATTGTTGGGCACACTGGAGCTGGAAAAACAACTCTTGCTGCATTGGTGAACAGATTCTATGATCCTATAGAAGGAGGAATTTACATCGGAGATCAAAACATCAGAGATGTTCAACAGCATTCTCTTCATCATTCGATGTCACTCATCCCGCAGGAGCCCTACTTGTTCGATGATTCAATATTGGAGAATATTAGATATGGAAATATTGATGCGACTGATGATCAGATAATTGAATTGTGCAAGATTCTTGGTGCAGACGAATTTATCGAAGTTCTTGCTGACGGATATCAAACGCAAATCATCCAAAATGGTAAAAATCTGAGTGCTGGTCAACGACAGATGGTCACCATTGCTCGCACTATGTTAGCTAATCCCAAGATTTTAATTCTTGATGAAGCGACGAGTCGTCTTGATGCATATAGCGAGTCCTTAGTTCAAGATGCGCAGGAATTACTATTCCATGATCGCACTACCATCGTCATTGCCCATCGACTAACAACCATTGCGAATGCATCGCGCGTTTTGGTCTTTGATCATGGTATCTTGATAGAACAGGGTACAATCGAGGAACTCCTTGCCATGGATGGTGAGTTTAAGGCACTTTACGAAACATATTATGCGCATCAAGGTCTGGAAGAAATAACGGAAGAGACTGCAGAAATAGCAAAGACTGTGGTGTCCGAGCATGGTAGAGAAACTCCCGTTCCGTCAGGTCCAGGGATGATGATGATGGGTATGAATCCTGGTATGGGTGCAGGAATGAGACATGGTGGAATGGGAGGAAGTATGGCTGGAATGAAGCCATCTCCAGAGATGATTGAGAAAATACGGGAGCGTTATCGGACTGACCCCGACTCGATACCTCCAGCAATGCGTGAAATGATTGAAAAAATGATTGGAGTTGAAGAAATGACAGATGACAGGAAAAGAGAGATTGGAAAGCGAGAACTCAGTGGACATAGTGGGCCAATCGGATCAGGGAGACCATCCCCTGAAATGCTCGAGAATCTGAAGAAGCAGTACAGGTCCGATCCCGACTCACTCCCACCCAATGTTCGAGATATGGTTGCAAGAATAATTGCAGAGGATGAAAAATCGGATTAAGAGAACCAAGTTCTCACTCCATCCCTTCTTCACTCGATTCGAAGATGAGATTTAGGTTGTTTGCTAGGAGAAATGATGCTCCTACTAGAAGATACGACTCGATTGCGGAAATTGGACTAAGTGGATTTCCTCCACAATAGTCTTCAACCTGCCAAAAGATGCTACGAATGAGAAGAAGGACAACTCCAAAGAGTAGAAGTGCTAATGATCTTGCAATATAGCCTTCTCTGAAAACCCATAAAATTCCTGAGATGACGCAAACAATAAGCCCCAAAACTACAATCACTGGCACACCAACTATAGTCGCTAGAATATTCCTGGTTGGGGATATGATGGCAAAAATGACGACAAGAGATAATGATGCTAATGTGGTTATAACTCCCACAGCCAGCCAGAGCTGGGTTCCTTCAGTCAATCGCAAGGATGCATTAAGAGCTTTGAAATATCCAAGTATTCCCAGTACCCAAAGGAATAGTCCGGGGACTTGGACAAGACTAACCGCAAAACAGATTTGGCTTGCATCTTCAGTCATGAAAACTAGAATGGCTGTTATATCTGCTAGACTGAAGAATATCAACCCAAGTGCAATCCATACATTAAAGGTATGATACCGGTCTTCTTTCAGAAATGATTCACGACCAAAGAAGCTTATTCCAAGTAGTCCTATGAAGATTGCAACAAGTGGTGCAAGAATACTCATTATTGAATAAAGAAGAGCATTCAGACCAATAGTAAGGAGGATTAACGAAACAAAAAGAACAATTATTCCAAACAAGATGATTGCTATTGCATGCATCCATCTTGACAATCTGTTTCTTTCTCCTAAAACGCTGTAGAAATTGTGTATCCCTTCACTGTTTTGTATATTGCTACGATGACTTCAAAGCAGTTAGATACTCCCACTCGATTTCATAAGCTGTACTTGGGAAGTGATTTTGAATCTCTTTCCTCGTGTTTGTTACTATTTTGTTGATTGGATTAGGACCTAGAAGATCTTTCACTTTTCTTGTAACGAATTGCAATAGTACCCTAAAGCCATCGTTAACTACATCAGGATTAATAGAACCCTTTATTGTTGCAGATGTCAATGAACTTCTTAATTCAATGTCCACACCTTCCTCTAAACTGACAAATGCAAGCCAAGGGTAATTATCCACAAGCTGTTGCTTTGATGATAGGAAGACCTGCCTCATGACTTTTAGTCCCAAAATATTTGCACAATTTTCGAGCAATGATTGAAGAGCTGAAGTATATCTTATTGCGACTGAATGTGCTGGTGTAACAAGCTCTATCATTTTTCTCTTCTCAAGAAGAGCTACTTCATCGAGAAACCTCTTTAGATCGGATGTCTTTAGCCGTTCAGCTGCAATTGATAATGGGGTTTCACCATCAAATTCTGTTAGTGTTCTCACTGTTTCTGGAGTTAGGGGTCCTGTTAATGGATTTGTTCCTGTTATCGACATTGCTTGATATATGTCATCAGGCTTTACAGGATTATCTACTGAAATTGCCCTTTCCCATAGGGCTTCTGCTGTTAGGTTAAGAGCCACTTCGAGAGGAATCTCAAGAAAATCTGCAGCTTCCCTCACTGTGCATATCGATGGAATCAGTCTTAGGAATGAGATGACTTCAGATCTCTTTGTGTAGTGTTCCCATTCTGGACGGACTGTGATGATTGTATCCGAATGAATAATACTCCTTACATACTCTAGAATGACACTCTGCTCAAATCGAGTGTGAACCGCAAGGTCAATATCAACCCACCTTAATACATTAAACTGCTCTTCAAATCTCTGGATTAACCTCTTGAGTTTAGCTCTAATCCCTGCGGAATCTTCCTTTGTTGAAACTGCACCTAATGTCCAATCACCAAATTCCACTATGATTTTGTAGTGAGTACCTTCAAAGGCACGCGCCTGTGATGTCACAGAACGTGTTGCTTCGTCAAAGAAAGAAGTCATGGCGACGAGAAAGGACGATAGTAGCTGTGGATCAAAAGCAGACTCTGTGAAGTCTTTATGATATAGACACACTCCTGTCTCGCGTTTGATGATGTAAATGCTATTGATTTCCACAGTGTGCATTCCTCATCTCTTTTAGCCTACCCTAATCCAACATCCTCTTGGTTTTTGGTGGAGATTTTTGCGTGCTTGTATGTATTACCCACATCTATGCTTTTGAGCCTTCTAGTGATGTACTCAGCAAAGGTCTCTATGGTCACCCTTATAGGATGAGTATCTACAACGAGCATGATTTGCATGTCGACCAAAGAAGATGTTGGTATTATATGCCCCTCTTGTAATGAAACAAGACTCCAAGTACGCTCCATACTCTACAGTATACCCTTCTTCAATGAATTGGCGATGTTCTCAATGGAATGTCCATCATGTCATTTTCACCACAATGATGTATTTTCAGCAGA
>Ga0180438_10012195_pt1 | contig 10262 bp, 9 predicted proteins | sample SS_ome_12_FD_132455 | JGI IMG/M metagenome (GOLD analysis project Ga0180438, IMG submission 132455) | Hypersaline lake sediment archaeal communities from the Salton Sea, California, USA - SS_3_D_2 metaG | ecosystem: Environmental > Aquatic > Non-marine Saline and Alkaline > Hypersaline >...
AAGCGGCGGTGGAGACGCCGGTGGCGGCGGCCCCGACGGCGCTTTCAAGTCCGGCTGCACCGGCTCAGCAAGGGGAGCCGGCGGCCGGCACCCCGATTTCGCGTCCGGCGACGACGGAGCTCGACGGCGATCTGACGGCAACGCTCTCCGGCTTCGACGTCCGCACGGCCAAGCAGCTCTCGATGCTTGATCCTGCGGCGGTCGATCACATCGACCTGCCGGCGGTCGCCTCTGGCCAGTTGGCCCGAATCTCCGCTGCAGACGCCGTTCTTGAACAAGCGAACATCAGCAACGAGGCGCCGACAAGCGAGGGACGCGCGACCAACGCTTTCAGGCGGGGCACTGATACGTCCTTGCGTACGCGGATCAAAGCCAGGATCCGTTCGGCCATTATGGCTGAGTTCTAGGAGGAAGCAGCCGGATCTTGATGTTGCGGAATTCGGTGCGGGCGCTGTGGTCCTGCAGACAGACGTGCCCCCTCATTGGCGGTTCCTGGAAGTGTTCCATGTTCTTGAACTTGCTCTTGGCCACGCGCTGGTTCCAGTCGTCGGTTCCCAATTCGTATTCGAGGAGTTTTGTACCATTAAGCCAGTGTTCGATATGCCGGCCATCGGCCACGACTCGGACCGCGTTCCACTCGCCTCGCGGGCGCGACACGTCCTTTGACGGGGCATAAAGGTCATAGCATGCCCCGGCCAGCTGCTGCAGGTCACGGCCGGGATACGCGGCGTTGTCCAGAATCTGCACCTCGGGTCCGGTGTGCCAGCTCGTGACGGCATCTTCCGACGCCCGCAGGATGATCCCGCTGTTGCCGGCTCGGTCCACGATTTTCCATTCCAGCATCAGCTCGAAGTCGTCGAACTGCTCAACGGTGATGATATCGTCGCCGCCGCCGGCGCCCTTGCCACCCGCGCCACCGCTTACCCGCACCAGCGCCCCGTCGATCGCCTTCCACCCCGGCGGCATCTTCTCCATCCCGTAACCGCGCCATCCGTTGGTGGTCTTGCCGTCAAACAACAGTCGCCAGCCAGCCTCCTTCTCGGCTCCGGTCAGGCTGTTTGCCTGTTCGGCGCCGGGCGAGGCCGCCGCCATTATAAGTATGAAGAGAAGCGATTCGAGGCGGATCATCGCGGTTGCTCCTTTCACGACTGGCTTGGACGGGGGGCGAGGAAGCACTGATCATACGTTGCCGCAACGGCCGCTTCAACTGTTCCCTCTGCGCAACGGGCGGCCGGCGAGATCGGCCACGAGCCTGGGCGAGGCGGGCGTGTCGCCGAAGTTGGCCCGGACGCCGGCCGGCCATTCGGACATCCGGCTGGCGACGTCGACGGCGCTAGCCCGGATCATTCATGGCCCCACACCAACCCGAAGCGCAAGCGAGGGCCGCATAAAGGGTTGTCCTCGCTTGCGCTTCGGGTTAGTGTGCAGCACTCTGCTGCCAAGTTGCGACTGGCGTGAATAATCCGGGCTAGCCTGTCTCGTCACGGAGACGACCGCGATCCTGCCCGAGTCTGTCGGCCATCTTCAAAGCGGCGAACACCGCATCGGGCGAAATCGGGCACGGTTCGTGGTGGATTGTCTCTCCCTCGGCACATGCCGCTTCGGCCACGTCTCGCAAGTCGTCATCGCTGGCATTGCCAATACCGATGTCCGCCAGGGTCGTCGGCAGCCCAACGGACTCACAGAACTCGTAGACTTCGTTGATCACTGCCGTCGGCCGATCGCTCAGGAATAACCCGGCCAGAACCCCAATCGTTACCTTCTCCCCGTGGTAGCTGGTATGCGTTCCATCGAGCCTGGTCAGTCCGTTGTGGATCGAATGGGCGGCAGCCAGTCCGCCGCTCTCGAACCCGAGGCCGCTCAGCAGCGTGTTCGCCTCGACGACGTGCGAAAGGGCCGCTGTCACGACGTTTTGCTCGCAGGCCGTTTTGGCGGCGAGACCGTGCTCTCTGATCGTGTCATAGCAGAGGCGAGCCAGATTACCGGCCGCAAGCGTGCTCAGCCCGCCACACTGGTTGGAAGCATAAGCCTGCCGACAGGAGTCGGCCTCAAACCACGTGGCCAGAGCATCGCCCATTCCCGCCACCAGGTACCGCACCGGCGCCTCGGCAACGACACGGGTGTCGACCAGGACCAAGTGTGGGTTTCGCGGGAGAAACAAGTATCGCGAGAAAGCCCCGGCCTTCGTGTAGATTACCGAGACGGCGCTCGTCGGAGCGTCGGTTGAGGCGATGGTCGGCACGATCGCCACGCGGCCTCCGACGGCGTGGCCGACAGCCTTCGCCGTGTCAATCACCTTGCCGCCGCCCATGCCCATGATGACGTCGCATCCCCGGCCCTTTCCTATGACAGAGAGTCTCTCGATCTCTTCGTCGGAGCACTCGCCACCGAACGGCTCGACCGACAAATCGACACGCCGGCGCCATGCCGGCAGGTAAGGGGGCAGGATCGACTTTTCAGCCGTTTTGCCTGCGATGATCAACACATTCTCTCCCAGCCGGGAGACCTCTTCATCGAGGGACGCCGTTGCGTCCTCCGCTTGGACATAACGACCTGGAAAAATTGCCGTCTGCTTCATTTCCTCATCCTATCGTCCGGGAGCGGCTCTTGATGCAGATAATGCCCAGTCAAACCCATGCGGGTGCCCGGTATATGGGTCTTGACAGGAAAAGCGCCCGATCACCGTCTTGCCCCGTTTCGATGAACCGCCGAACGATGCCCCATTCCTCGATTCACCCTGACCGGGGCACACCAGAAGCTCCCCAGGCAGCCCATTGTGCAGCAAACGATAGCCCGCGCCAATCGTTTTCCGAGGCGGCCCCCCTGACCGATCGGCCTGGGGGAGGTACAATGGGCACAAACGCGAAACAGGCGTCTACGGAAGGACTTCGGTCAGCCATGCCCAAGATCCAGCGACTTTCCCAGGGCCTTGTCAACAAGATTGCCGCGGGCGAGGTGATCGAGCGGCCGGCCAGCGTGGTCAAGGAGTTGATGGAAAACGCCGTCGACGCGGGGGCGACGCGGATCGACGTTTCGGTCGCCTCGGGCGGGGTCGAGATGATCCGCGTGGCGGACAACGGCTGCGGCATCGCGGCCGACGAGCTCGAGCTGGCCGTGGCCAGCCACGCGACCAGCAAGATCGCCTCGGCCGACGATCTGTTCGCCGTCGGCACGCTCGGCTTCCGCGGCGAAGCGCTGGCGTCGATCGGCGAGGTGAGCCGGCTGTTGCTCCGCAGCCGCACGGCCCAAGACCCCGGTGGGGTCCAGATCGAGGTGGTCGGCGGCCGATCGTCGGGCGTTTCTCCTTGCGGCTGCCCGGTCGGCACGACGGTCGAGGTCCGCAGCCTGTTTTTCAACACGCCGGTCCGCCGCAAGTTTCTCCGCTCGACACAGACCGAGCTGGGCCACACGAGCGAGGCCTTCGCGCGGATCGCCCTGGCCAGGCACGACGTCCACTTCACGCTCAAGCACAACGACCGCGAGCTGTTCGACATGCCGCAGTCGGCCGGATGGCTGGAGCGGATCGTAGCCGTCGCGGGCCGGCAGCTTGCCGAGAGCCTGATGTGGGTGGAAAGTGAGGACGGGCCGGTGCGGCTGTCGGGCTACGTCGCCCATCCCAGCCAGAGCCGCGGCAACACGCGCTTGCAGTACCTCTTCCTCAACGGCCGCTGCATCCGCGACCGCTCGTTGCAGCACGCCCTCGGCGAGGCGTACCGCGGTCTGCTGATGACGGGCCGCTACCCGATCGCGTTCTTGGCGCTGGAGCTGCCGCCGGAAATGGTTGACGTCAACGTCCATCCCACCAAGCTGGAAGTCCGCTTTCAGGACTTGGGGCGGCTCTACAGCCAGCTTCTGTCGACGTTGAGATCGAAATTCCTCACCACCGACCTGACCACCAGGGTGGAGCGCTCAACCGACGAGGATCCGACGCAGGCGATCGACGAAGAGGCGGCCGGGCGGCTGCGGCAGCAGGTAGTCGACTGGGCCAAGGGCAAGATCGAGTCGTGGGGTGAGCTGCCGGCTCCGGCGGCGGCTGCGGGCGACCAGTTCGGCGGCCTGCCGGAGCCTGCCGGCGGTGCGCGACCGCTGGAGCTTGCCGCGCTGGACCGCCACTGGGCCCCGGCGGATGGAGACGAACCGACCGAGCCGCCGTCCGAAGCATCGCCGCCCTCGCCGCCGTCGAGCCGCCCGTCAGCCTGGCCGTCAAAGGCCCTCCAGGTGCACAATCGCTACCTCGTGGCCGAAAGCGACGAGGGGATGGTCGTGATCGACCAGCACGCCCTGCACGAGCGGATCCTTTACGAGCATTTGCGGCAGCGGGTGCTGTCGGGCGCGGTGGAATCGCAGAGTCTCCTGATGCCCGAACCGGTGGATCTCAGCCCGGTCGAGGCGGCCGCCGCCCTGGAGCATGCCGAACTCTTGGCGCGGCTGGGGATGAAGATCGAGCCGTTCGGCGGCGACACGGTGCTGATCTCGGCCTATCCGGCGATGCTCGCCAACGTCAGCCCGGCGGCGGTGCTCCACGGCCTGGTCGAGCAGCTTCTTGGCGAGGGCAAGGCGCCCGACCGGCGGGACCTGCTGGACAAGATGTTGCACGCGGTCGCCTGCAAGGCGGCGGTCAAGGCGGGCGACCGGCTCGCGCCGGAAGAGGTCGAGGCCCTTTTGGGGCAGCGGCACCTGATCGACGACGCCCACCACTGCCCCCACGGCCGCCCCACCGCCGTCGTCTTCAGCCGCGAAGAGCTGGACAAGCATTTCAAGCGAATTTAGGAGGTGACGGGAACGGTTGTTACGCCCCCTGGACGTGGTAGAATCTACTAGAGGTGCCGCGGCATGAGTCCGACCGTGTTCAAGTGAAAAGGATACCGGTTCTTCGGAACGAAGCAATGACATCCTCGACGCGTGGCGAAAACACTTCCCAGGTTGAAGTGGGCAACATCGATCAGCACGGGCTAAGGCTCCTTGTCGCGGACAAGGAGTACTTTCTTCCTCACGATGATTTTCCCTGGTTCCGAAAGGCGACTCTGGATCAGATTCTGAGGGTGCAACTCTTGCACGGGAGCCATCTACACTGGCCCGCGCTCGACGTCGACCTTTCTCTCGATTCGCTGGATCACCCCGAGTCCTTCCCGCTGATCTCGATGATTCAACGTTATGACCGCTAAACAATTCTTCGATTGGCAGACCTCCGGCGGCACGGACGACGTCATGCGGCTGGTGGACTGTCTTGAGAGGGCGGACATTGCCCGCTTGGTCGAAGCCCATCCCCGGCTTCGGGATTCTCTGCCGGACGAATTGAAACGCCACCTGCAGCCGCCAGAAAAAGAACCGCGCTGAGCCCTGAACTTCCGTCTCTCGGCTCTCATGCCCAGTCCCCAGCCCCCAGCCCCCAGCTCCAACCATGATTTGTGTCAGCATTGGTCGCAGCCGTCACCGGCATATGATCGCCGAGCACCAGCACCTGGCCGGCGAAGGCGCGAAGCTGGTCGAATTGCGCCTGGACTACATTCGCGGCGACGTAAGCATCAAACGGCTGCTGGAAAACCGTCCCTCGCCGGTGGTGATCACCTGCCGCCGCGACCGCGACGGCGGCAAGTTCACCGGCAGCGAGGAGCAACGGCAACTGCTCTTGCGGACGGCCGTCGCCGAGGGCGCCGAGTACGTCGACTTGGAGGGAGACGTCGCCGAGCATATCCCCCGCTTCGGCAAGACCAAGCGGATTGTCAGCCTGCACGACTTCAATCGAACGCCGGCCAATCTCGACGAGATCCACGAGCGGCTCTGCGGCCTCGATCCCGACGTCGTCAAGATCTGCACCATGGCCAACCATCCGCAGGATAATCTGCGGATCCTCGAGCTGACTCGCAAGAGCAAGGTCCCCATGATCGGGCTGTGCATGGGCGACATGGGCGTGCCCACCCGGATTCTGGCCGGGCGGTTTGGGGCCCCCTTCACCTACGCCACGTTCCACCACGAGCGGGCGATGGCGCCGGGCCAGCTCAGCTTCGAGCAAATGAGGGACGTCTACCACTACGATGAGATTGACGCCACGACCGACGTTTACGGCGTGATTGCCGACCCGGTCGGCCACAGCCTCGGCCCCTTGATCCACAATGCCGCGTTCCAGGCGATGGGCCTCAAGAAGGTCTACATTCCCATCCGCGTTCCCCGCGAAGACCTGGTGGGGTTCATCGACGAGGCCCCGCGGCTGGGGATTAAGGGCCTCAGCGTGACCATCCCGCACAAGGAGGCCGTGCTGGAAACACTCACCCAGGCCGACGGCGCGGTTCGCGGCATCGGCGCCGCCAACACGGTGGTTTTCGACGGCGACCAGCGGGCAGGTCACAACACCGACTACCGCGCCGCCATGAAGAGCCTCCAGGAGGCCGTCGGCTGGTCCGACAGCGTCGAGCTGCCCCTGAAGAACATGATCGCCCTGGTCCTCGGCGCCGGCGGCGTGGGCAAGGCCATCGCCTACGGCCTCTTGCGCCGCGGCGCCAAGGTCGTGCTCACCGACGGCGTGCCGGAGCGGGCCGACGAGCTCGCCGAGCGGTTTGAATGCCGTGCCGTCGACTGGTCCGGCAGGCATGGCGTGGAAGCAGAGCTGGTCTTCAACTGCACGCCCGTCGGAATGCACCCCAACGTCGACGAAACCCCGTTTTCCAAACACTACCTCCGGCCCAACACGTTCATCTTCGATGCCGTCTATAACCCGGAAAACACGCTCCTGATCAAAGAAGCCCGGCAGAGGGCCTGCAAGGTGATCACCGGCGTCGACATGTTCGTCCGGCAGGCCTTGCTGCAGTTCAAGCTGTTTACCGGCCTGGACGGCCCCGCCGACCTGATGCGCGACGTGCTCAAGCGGGCGACCGCGGCGGTGAAATACTGAGGGAAGGGGCTAGGGATTAGGGGCCAGGGGGCTTAAGCGGGAAGAACCACAGTTCCGTCCAGTCGAGTCGATTCACCTTCGAGCATGGTTGAGTTGCTCTGGCGCGTGTTTTTGTCGCTGATCTGTGCGGGCGTGCTCGCGCCGCTCGTCTGCATTGTCACCTCGCCCTACATTTTGGTCTGGTCCGCTTTCGCCCCTGGTCCATATTGGAGGAACGTCGGCAGAGAATACCGATACGTGCTCAAACGATCGATCGATTGGGGAGTCTGGTTTCTCGATCTGTGAAGCGGCGGAAGCGAATCGCAGTGTCCCACGTCCCGAAGGTCTGAACGCGAATTTGCCACATGAACCTTGTGCTTATCGGCTATCGTGCCACCGGCAAGACGACGCTGGCCGCGCTGTTGGCCGCGCGGCTGGAGTGGGATTGGGTCGACGCCGACGTGGAGATCGAGCGCCGCGCGGGCAAGTCGATCGCGCGGATCTTCGCCGAGGACGGCGAGCCGGCCTTCCGCGATCTCGAAGCCCGGGTGATCGCCGACCTCTCGGGCCGCCGACGACTGGTGCTGGCCGCCGGCGGCGGGGCCCCCTTGCGGCCGGAAAGCCGCCGCGCGATGCGCCGCTCGGGCAAGGTCGTTTGGCTGAAGGCCTCGAGCGAAACGATCCGCGCCCGCATGTACGGCGACCAGACGACGGCGGCCCGCCGCCCCAATCTCACCGAGAAGGGCCCTCTGGACGAAATTGTGCACTTGCTCGGCGTGCGTGAGCCGATCTATCGCGAGACGGCCGACCTGGAGATTGACACCGAATCGCGTACACCCGGGCAGCTTGCGGACGAGATCCTCAAGCGACTGGACCTTGGCGGCGAGGATTCCGCGTGAACCTGATCCTGGCAATCCCGATGGAAATCCGTTTGGCCGGCCTGTTTGTGGCCGGTCTCTGCCTGGGAAGCGCGGTCAATCTGGCCGTCTACCGGCTGGCCTGGCACGCTCGCTCGATCAGCCCTTGGACCGCCCCGCTACCGGATGCACCGCCCCGCCGGGCCGCCGATCGGGCGCCGCTGCTCGGCTGGCTGGGTCTGCGGCGTGAGGCCGGATTGCACGGCGGCGGATTCTGGATCAGGCCGATGCTGGTCGAGCTCTGCTGCGGGATCGGGCTGGCCTGGCTGTACTGGTGGGAAGTGGACCAGATGGCCCTCCTGCCGGTACCTGTGCCCCAGGCGGTTGCGGTGCTGGTGATGCCGGTGCTGCACACCCAGTTCGCCTGCCACGCCGTCTTGCTCACGATAATGCTTGCCGGCTCGCTGATCGACGTCGACGAACGAATCATCCCTGACACGATCACGGTGCCGGGCACGCTTATCGGACTGGCGGCGGTGGCCGCCTGGCCGTGGGTGCTCTTGCCGCACTGGATCAAGGTGATGCCAGGCGTGGTGGAAGTCGAGTTCGTGCACCTGACCTCGCCACACGCTTGGCCGTCCGCGCTCGGCGGCTTTCCGCTCTGGCGGCCGCTGGTGCTGGGGCTTGCCTGCTGGTGGCTCTGGTGTTTTGCCCTGATGCCGAGGACCTGGTACGCCCGGCACGGCCGCTTGCGGGCGGTGGGGCTCTGCCTGGCCCGGCTCCGCCGCGAGCGGGCCACGTGGGTCATCGCGGCTTTGGGCGCTGTCGGCTCGCTTGGGATTACCACGGTTTGGTGCGGCGGGCAGGAGCGATGGATCGGCCTGCTCAGCTCCCTGGTAGGTATGGCGGCCAGCGGCGGGCTGATCTGGCTGGTTCGGGTGATTGGGACCGCCGTACTCCGTCGGGAAGCGATGGGCTTCGGCGACGTCACCCTCATGGCGATGATCGGCGCCCTGCTCGGCTGGCAGGCATGCCTGATGGTCTTTTTTCTGGCGCCGTTTGCGGGGCTGGTGATCGGGGTGAGCGGCCTGATCCTCCGGCGAGGGAGCGAAATCCCCTACGGCCCGTTCCTCTGCCTGGCCGCCGTGGTCGTGCTGGTGCGATGGCAGGCCCTCTGGAATTGGGGCGTCGGCGTGTTTCAACTCGGCTGGATCGTGCCGGGCGCCGTGCTCGTCTGCCTGGTCCTAATGGCCGGGCTGCTCGGCCTATGGCGGCTCCTGCTGGCGGCCTTTCATTGAGGGAAGGCCCAGGGTTGCAACTGCCGGGCCAGTCACTCGGCACCCTCCCGCTCGCGTGGACACCTCCATGGTGGGGTGCACCACCTAAGCGAGCGGATTCAAGCCAGGCCCTCGTGCCATACGCTGATCTACACTTTCTGCAGACGCCGGAGGTTGCCAAACCACGATGATGCCGCTTTTTGAGACCGTCGCTGATCTCCGGGAAGGAGCCGAATCGCTCCGCCGCCGCTCGTATGGGGTGATTGAGGCGGCCGACGGCCGGTTCCGCCGCGTGCGGCTTCGCCCGTTTCCTAAGCTCGTCTCGCTGCCGGGCGCCCTCCTGCTGGGACCGTGGCAGCATCGCTTCCTGCCGGGCGACCGCTGCCTGCTCTACTACAATCAGCCCCGCCGGATGAGGAACTTCCTGGCGGTCACGTACGTGGTCTCGTCGCGGGGCACCGGCTACGGTACGGCCAAACGGGTGTTGGAGGCGCTCGACGAGATTGCCCGGCTGAAGCGGACCGACGCGATCGTCTGCGACGTGGGCAACTGGCGGTTGTCGCGGCGGGCGCTCGCGCGTTGGGGCTGGGAGCCGCACTGCCCCTCACGGTGGCATCGGCACTACATCAAGCGGTTCTACGGCCAATACCCGCCGACCCCCGCCTGGCTTTGCCCCGCCGGGTGACTCTTCGTGTTGCCGATCTGCCCTGACTCCTCCGCAACCTGATTACAGCCACGGCCGAGTTGGAGTGATCAGACCGTCACGGCAAGCGCAGACGGCTCTTCTGTTCCGATCACCTTGCCCACTGCATCGGCCACTTTGCGGCAGAGCTGCATGGTTTCGGCGAACTGCGCGAAGTTGAGCGACTGGTAGCCGTCCGACAGCGCGGTCTCCGGGTCAGGGTGGACTTCGAGGATCAGCCCGTCGGCGCCGGCGGCGACGGCCGCGGCGGCCATCCGCGGCACGAGGCCGGTGTGGCCCGTCCCGTGACTCGGATCGACCACCACCGGCAGATGCGTCCGCTCGTGCAGGTAGGGCACGCTGGCCAGGGGGAGCGTGAAGCGGGTGTGGCTCTCGAAGGTGCGGATTCCCCGCTCGCAGAGCATCACGTTCGGGTTGCCGGTGTTCAAGATGTATTCGGCCGCCAAGAGCAGCTCGTCCATCGTGGCGGCGTGGCCCCGCTTCAAGAGCACCGGTTTGCCGGAGGCCCCCGCCTCTTCCAAGAGGCGGTAGTTTTGCATGTTGCGGGCGCCGATCTG
>Ga0180438_10012196_pt1 | contig 10262 bp, 7 predicted proteins | sample SS_ome_12_FD_132455 | JGI IMG/M metagenome (GOLD analysis project Ga0180438, IMG submission 132455) | Hypersaline lake sediment archaeal communities from the Salton Sea, California, USA - SS_3_D_2 metaG | ecosystem: Environmental > Aquatic > Non-marine Saline and Alkaline > Hypersaline >...
TAATAGCCTGTGCGCTCTATATTGCGAAAAAGTATCTGCTTGGCATCGGACTTCAAAGCGCTCTCCGCACGCTTGAAAAATGCCGGCATAACATGAAAGCTCAAAAGCAGACTTGCTATCGCTACTATGATTGAAAGAATTGCTCCGGGATATATAAGTGTCAAAAGACTTATCCCGCTTGCTCGACACGCATTCAATTCGTTATCACCCGCCAGCCTGCCGTAAACCAGACTCGTTGCAAAAAGGGCCGACATCGGGAGAATAAACGTCAATGTAACCGGAAGAAAGTAAATCATCAGGTGCATTACCTGACGAGGCCCTACACCGTATTCCTCGACCGGCCTCAGTACGCTGCCAAGACTCAATATCAGCGTCAGAGCAACCACCGTAAGTATGAATACCTTAAATACCTCACGAAAAATATATCGGTGAATCGTAAAAACCATAGCTTATCGCAATTTTTCTTTCAATATTATAACAACCTTTGACTCTTGCAATATTTCTTATTCCTCGATGAGTATCGCCGGATATTCCTCCAGTATCCTCGAACGTACCGCCGAATCCAGACAGCTCTCTGGTGCTTTACTTCGTAATTTATCAACAAACGAACTTGCTCGAGAAAGCACACCGGCTCTATCGGTATATGACTCGCGCTTGTCACGGTTAGCAAGACTCGGCGTAAAAAACTCATCACGCATATAACGAAGTGTGTGCTCCTCCGCCAGAAAATCCCTGCCGGGACCTTTCTTCAGCATTACCTCGATACCGAGTGTATCATCATTAACCTCGATACCTTGAAGCACTCGCTGACACATACCGAGTATCTCGTTATCTATAACCAGCTTCTCGTACGAAACCGTCAAATCAGATTCCATCAAACCAGCCGCATCGTGAATATAATTCGCCCCAGACATCGCCACCAGCAGGGCCGACATAGCACTCTCGTATGCCGACTGAACGTCAACAGCCTTGGCATCCGACGTGCCGCCCGTCGAATACAACGGTATCTGAAAATGTTGTGCCATCTGCGAAACAGCCGAGTTTATCATCGCCCGCTCAATCGGACCGCCAAGATGGTCCATCGTCCGCAGGTCCGTAATCGAACCTACACTGCCGCAGATACCAGGCGACCCCTTTCTTACACTCTGGACAAGGCAAATCCCCGCCAGCGTCTCCGCCACGTGCGTCAGAACGTTCCCCGCAAGTGTCACCGGCGACGTCGTCCCGCATATCGGCTCGGTCGGCACTACTATCGGTAGATTCTCACCCGCAAGATAACAGGCCATCTCGCCGTAATCCTTGTCTATCTTGAACGGACTTATAATCAGTGTTATAAACGACACAAAAGGCTTCGCACGCAGGACCTCCGGACCCCCTGCTATCATTTCTGCCATCCTGACCACCTGCCGACAGCCATCGAGCGAGTAAACGCCTCCCATCACATGCTTGCTCGTATTGTCGAACGAGTGAAAAAAACGGTTCACATCAATCTCATCTTTGACGGCTATTTCGTTCGGGAAAACATTTATCGTAAAAAGATGGATATTTGCCAGATGTTCTGCCATCCTGGCGTTAAGCTTGACATCCTCGATAGTTGAAGGCCTCCGCTCTCCGCTATCGGCGTCCAGAACATATATTGCCGTACCGCCCGTACCGTAATGAACCCTGCTGTCTTCAAGCACCGCATCCGACCGGCCGTCTCGCGAATAAAGCGTTATCGATGACGGATTCGAATCAATTGCATCTTCAACCATCCCCCTCGGCAGCTTAACGATGCCGGACTGCGAATCAACCTGCGCGCCCGCAGAAGCAAACACCTCTAAAGCTCTCGGCGAATGTACCTCCATCCCCGACTTTTCCAGTACCTCGAACGATGCCTCTGCTGTCTTTTTCACAGCTTGCTCATCGAGCGGCTTATAAAAAGATGCAGGAATACCACAATCTGAATCTCTCGACATATCGAACTCCAAACTCATCTCGCTCACACTTACTGCAAACCGGCAGCCTTCTTCGCCGACGAAACCGTATTATACAAAAGCATCGTAATCGTCATAGGCCCTACCCCACCCGGAACTGGTGTTATCAGGCTCGCTTTTTCCTTCACCCCATCGAAATCTACATCACCAGCCAATCGATATCCCTTCTTCTTCGTGGAATCTTCGATACGGTTAACTCCGACGTCGATAACAACCACTCCCTCCTTGACCATATCGGCAGTGATAGTGTTGCACCTGCCCGCAGCCGCCACCAGTATATCAGCCCGACGTGTATGGCTTGCCAGGTCACGCGTCCGCGTATGACACACTGTCACTGTCGCATTGCCTCTGGCAGTTTTTTGAATCAGCATATTGGCAAGCGGCTTGCCTACTATATTGCTCCTGCCTACTATCACTACCTGCGAACCCTCGATGCGAACACCGCTGCGGACCAGAAGCTCAACTATACCCTGTGGTGTACAGGGCAAAAAACCCTCTCCGCCCGCCACCATCCGCCCTACATTGAACGGGTGAAAACCGTCCACGTCTTTACAGGGGCTGACCGCCTCAATCATCTCACTTTCATTTATATGGGCCGGCAGTGGCAGTTGAACCAGTATCCCGTGTATCCTGTCATCGGCGTTCATCTGCTCAATAACTTTCAGCAAATCTTCATCGCAGATGTCGGCAGACATTTTCCTGTTATCCGAATATATCCCGATTTTCTCACACGCACGTTCTTTACCACGAACGTAACTCTCTGATGCCGGGTCATCACCAACCAGTATCACCCCCAAACCAGGCCTTACCCCCTTTTGCTTTAACGCCGACACCTCCACGGCAAGTGCCGCACGAACCTCATTTGCAATTCCTCTACCGTCAATAATCCTGGCGGCCATAACAAAAATCCTCCCTGAACTTTACCCGCCGCGGCGGGCAGACTATTTATCTTCACGATATACCGATAATCCCGCCCTTGTCAACATCAATGTCAATCCGCCGGAAGGCCGGGTCGGAACCTGTTCCAGGCATCAATTCGACATTACTTGCGACAGGCACTACAAGCCGGGCGCCTCTGTATATCAGAAAGTCAGTAACCGGCAATCGCCAGTCCCTCGGCCGCCCCTTTATACCCGCATCGTGCGATAAACTCAAGTGCGTTTTTAATACGCACGTCCCATACCCCTTCAAATCCGATTCTGCCTCCAGCTCTTGCAGCTTTTCACCCGCCCGGCCGACATATTCCACACCATCAGCACCGTAAATCTCCGTCGCTATACGCCGAATCCGCTCACCAAGGGGGACCTTCACACCATAGAGAAAAGCAAACTTACTGTCGTCCTCCTCACAAGCCGCAACAACCGCCTCGGCCAGTTCCTGTGCACCGCCTCCCCCCTTGGCCCAATGCTCCGAATATGCTGCCAATGCCCCGTGTGCCTCTGCAAATTTGCGAACCGTCTCTACTTCTCTTTTTGTATCCGTCTCGAATGCGTTTATACAGACCACCGGCGTAACCCCGCTCTTTTTCACAATATCTATATGCGCTGCAAGGTTCTCACAGCCCTTTTCCACTAGCCCGATGTTTTCTTCGAGATACTCTCTGCTTAAATTCCTGCCCGGCCTGACGGCAGGGCCTCCGCCGTGCATCTTTAATGCACGTATCGTAGCGACTATAACCACCGCCGCTGGCCTCAATCCCGAAATCCGGCACTTCAGATTCCAGAATTTTTCATAACCGATATCAGACCCGAAACCACTCTCGGTTATATGATAGTCACCGAGCTGTGCTCCAAGCCTGTCTGCAATCACAGAGCTTTGCCCAATCCCAATATTGGCAAACGGACCGGCGTGCACAAAAACAGGCCGATTTTCCATCGTCTGCGCCAGGTTCGGTTTGATAGTATCTAACATCCAGGCACTCATTGCGCCGTCAACTTCCAGGTCAGACGTGGTTACTTCACCCCCGTTTTTGTCACAGGCAACCACTATTTTCCCAATCCTGTTACGAATGTCCCTCAAATCCGACGTCACCGCCAATATACTCATCAGCTCGCTCGATGCCGATATCGCAAAACCCGATTCCATCGGCACACCGCTCATTTTGCCGCCATTTCCTATCGTTATCTTCCTCAACGCCTGGGCGCAAAAATCCATTACCCACTTCATTTGCACCCGGCCGCTGTCTATATTGAGCCTTTTAAGCCCCCGGCCGGCCAGAACATCATCATCGTAGTTCCTCTCGTGCTGCATCCGGGCCGTCAACGCCACCATTGCAAGATTGTGGGCGTTTGTTATGCAGTCGATATCGCCGGTGAACCGTACGGAGAGTTCGCTCGATGGAACACATTGGGCCAGACCGCCGCCAACTCCAGAACCCTTGATATTAAAGGTCGGTCCCGAACTTGGCTGCCTTATCGCCGCAGTTGTCCTTTTGCCAAGTCGCCACAAACCATCCAGCAGGCCTATCACCGCCGTCGTCTTACCCTCACCGAACCGCGTCGGCGTTATCCCGGTAACGTCAATTATTTTGGCTCTGTTTTTTTTGCCGCCGCCCAGCCTCCCAAGCACTCTCTCGTAATCAACCTTGCCGACATACCTGCCGAACGGCACCATTTCATCACTGTTTATACCGAGCCGCCCGCCAATCACCTCTATCGGTTCCATAGACCCTGGTGCCGCACCACCTATCTGACCGCCATTTTTACCGCTCGCCTCAAGCATCATATCTCTCCAATTAGTGTCCGATAAGATAGATAATACCTGATTATACTACATCAAGCCTGCAAAAACCTTTATTCATCATCTACACCAACCCTCTTTTTATCGTCAAACGCACCCGGCAACAATACCCAAATTGGCCGGCCAAACCCTCCACGCACACACGAACAGGCAAAAAGCACCCCCTCAAACCTCCCCCAACACCATCTAATACCAATCTCGTTTAATAATTGCGCTTAATGCACCATAAGCGGCTTACTGATAATTAATTACAAAAACTAAACGCCCAACTTATTACCCTAAAGGGTATAATATCTCAACCCCCCTGCCTGCTGTTTTACTCTATACTTACTAATCTCCGGTTGTTATGACCTTTCGGCTGCGGCTATTACTCCATATGTAGTGAGCATCACTGCAAAAAAAGCAATAAAATCCGCTTACTCCTCGGCCTCCGTGCCGTTCGGCTCCTTCGGCACAGTTCAGCATAAATTCGCCTCACGAAATGTGGTAATGTTGAGAAGGACTCAAAACTCTTTATCCCCTGCTCACCTTTCTACTGTCTATCTCCCCTCAGGCTCATTACAAGTCTCTCGCCCGCCGACTGAGCGCTCGCCCGCCCCGTCTTTATCTCGAAATCAATCTCGGCCAACTGCTCCAGATTTCCACCTATCCGCTCCAGGGACATCTTAGCTACCTGCTCGAAAAAACTCTCAGTATTGGACCACACCCCAAGCCGCCGTGCAATCTGACCACGACCAAACCCCTCTTTCATCAACACCTTTGCATTGAACATCTTGCGAATATGATACGCAAACGCACCCACCAGCTTGTACTCCGCCGACTTATCTGCCGCCAGCATCCTGCCGAGCAGCTCAAGTGCTTTACCAGCATCACCTTTCACCGCCGCATTGATTACCGCAAACGCATTATACATCCGGTTATGACCGATAAGCGACTCTACATCCACCGCCTCAATTCTGTCTCCATCGAGCTTCAGAAGGGACAGTTTATCTACATCGCCGTAGAGCCTGCTCAATTCCTCTCCGCTCAGCTCAACTAACAGTTCCGCCGCCTCTGTACTTATTTTCTTACCATAAGCCTCTCTGGCATACGCCTTCACTCGCTCAGGCAATTGGCGCCTCTTCACTCCCTGCAAACTTATCAACCGCCCCACCTTCGGCAGCCGTTTGGCAAGCCGTGTTCGGCTGTCCCAGCTTGTTACCGTCAAAACAAGCACCCCGCTTGGCGATGGCCTGTCGAAATACTTCTCCAGAATTGAACGGTTATCACTAATGAACTCATCCGCCCCCTTGACCACTACCACCCTCCTGCTGCCGAGAAAAGGCAGTGTCCGAAGCTCGTCGAAAACATCAGAAACCACCGCCTCGTTACCCCTGACACGCAAAAGACCTGTATCTCTCTCTCCCGTATCCAGAAGCTCATCTATCAAGCTGGTGCATTTGCGATCACGAAGCGATTCATCCTTCCCCGCTATCACGTAAACAGACGACACACTTCTATTTCGACCTGCCTTATCTTTAACCATCCTCGGCCGTCTCATTCACTATCCTCGCCGCCGCCACTACTTTATCTTCATCTTTAAGCCTCACCAGGCAAACTCCCTGCGTATTCCTCCCGATAGAGCGAACATCGTCGAGCCCCATCCTGACTATCATCCCTTTCGCCGTCACCACCATCAGCTCATCCTGCTTCGATACCGATTTTAGAGCAACCACTTTGCCGTTCCGCTTCGTCGTCTTTATATTAACCAGGCCGATCCCCCCTCGCGATTGCCGCCTGTACTCTTCGAGCTCCGTCCGCTTGCCGAAACCACGCTCACAAATCGTCAGAAGCGACGAACCGGCTTGTGGAATTACCATATCCACAACCTCGTCTCCCTTACGAAGCTTGATACCGCGTACCCCGCGGGACACCCTCCCCATTGTACGAACCTGAACCTCATCGAAGCGAATCGTCATACCGTCACGCGTGCCGAGCACAATCTGGTCATCACCCTTCGTCAGCGCCACACCGATTAAAGCATCGTCCGGCTCGAGCTTGACAGCTATTACACCGCTCGGCCTCGGTTTCCCGTACGCCGACAGCCGGCTCTTTTTAACTATCCCATTCTTCGTTGCCATCGCCAGGCTTCTGCCCTCATCTCCTCTTTCAGCCTCTTTATCCAGCTCGGATACATTGATAACCGACGCCACCTGCTGGTCACCGAGACTCAAAAGATTGACAATATTCCTCCCCTTGCTCTGCCTCGACATACCTGGCACATCATAGACCCTCAGCCAGTAGCATCTTCCGCGATTAGTAAAAATCAAAAGATAATCGTGTGTCGAAGCACTGAAAAACAGCTCGATAAAGTCCCCCTCTTTCGTATTGGAGCCTATAATACCTTTGCCGCCGCGACCCTGCTTACGGTAAGTATCCAGCGGCATCCGTTTGATATAACCGCCGTGACTTACCGTCACCACCACCTCTTCATCGATAATAAAATCTTCTTTGCTCAACTGCTCTACTTCACCCTGTATCCGGGTCCGCCTGGCGTCTGCGTATTTTTCCTTTATCTCATAAACGTCTTCCCGAATTATATCCATCAGCACATTTTCGCTCGCCAGTATCGACTCGTAACCTTCGATTTGCTCGACCAGACTACTGTACTCTTTACCGAGCTTCTGTATCTCCAGACCCGTCAGCCTCTGAAGCTGCATTGTCAAAATCGCATCCGCCTGGGGACCCGTCAGGTACTGTTCGCTCGCACTCTTACTCTTCACAAACGACTCCGGCAGCAGCGCACGTATCGTCGCAGCTTCCGTCAGCCGCAACGGCTTCTTCATCAACTGCAGCTTAGCGCTCGCCGCGTCCGCTGAACCCTTTATCAACTCTATAATCTCATCGATGTCACTGACCGCAAGTATCAGACCTTCGAGTATATGTGCTCGCTTCCCACATCTTCGCAATTGTTCCTGCGTCCGCCTGCGTATCACCTCCCTGCGGTGCTCGATAAAACATTCGAGCATCTGCTTGATATTCAGTGTCTCAGGCCTGTTGTTCACTAACGCTATATTCGCCACCGCAAAAGTCGTCTGCAAAGATGTATATTTGTAAAGCTTGTTCTCAATTACCTCCGCCGTCGCACCCTTCTTCAGCTCTACTACTATCCGCATCCCACGACGGTCAGACTCATCACGCACGTCCGACACCTCACTTATCTGCCCGCTGCGAACACCTTCCGCTATCTTCGACACTATCGTCGTCTTGACCACCATATAGGGTATCTCGGTTATCACTATGCGCTTTTTACCGCCCTTGAGCTCCTCAATCTCCGTCTTCGCCCGAAGCGTAAGATGACCACGACCACTCGTATAAGCATCTTTAATCCCCTTCCTGCCGCAGATTAGCCCCCCAGTCGGGAAATCAGGCCCCGGCAGCTTCTCCATTATATCCTTAAAACCACACCCGGGGTCATCTATCAGCAAAATCAGGGCATCGCATACCTCACCTATATTGTGAGGCGCCAGATTCGTCGCCATCCCAACCGCTATCCCTGTCGCACCGTTCACAAGCAAATTCGGCATCTTTGACGGCAGCACCACCGGCTCTGTCCGAGTCTCATCGTAGTTCGGCACAAAATCCACCGTGTTGTACCCTATATCCTCCAGCAGCTCTATCGCCGGACTCGCCAGCCGAGCCTCCGTATAGCGCATCGCCGCCGGCGGGTCGGAATCTATACTCCCGAAGTTACCCTGAGGGTCTATCAACGGATAGCGTATATTCCACTCTTGCCCCATCCGGACAAGCGTCGAGTAAGTCGCCGTATCGCCGTGCGGATGATAATTACCACCCGTATCACCCACTATCTTGGCGCATTTACGATGCGCCGTGCGGGGCCCAAGATGCAAATCATTCATCGCCACGAGTATCCGGCGCTGAGATGGCTTCAGACCGTCACGAACGTCCGGCAGTGCACGCGAAACTATCACACTCATAGCGTAGTTCAGATACGAGTCTTTCAGCTCGTCCAGTATCGGTTTATCTTCGAACTTCTCCTGATATTCCTGCTTCTTCTTCATCTCGTTTCCGCCGCCATAAAAATCCGTTTCTCCCCCACATCCCACCAGCATAAACTACCCGCAATCACCAAAAAGTCAAGCTATTATGTTTAGCCCCGTTGCTCGCGACGGGGGACAGTTTGACCTTTCGTTATCCGCCGGTTACCCCCTTTTCACACTGGGGTGCTAAAAGAATGACGGACACTTGGCGAGAGGTTATACTGCCCCAATTTACAAGGAGTGTTCGTTATGGCAAAGTATCGAAAATACAGCAAGGAGTTCAAATTACAAGCATCTCGGTTGGTAACCGAACAGGGTTATTCTTACCAGCAAGCAGCTAAAAGACTCGGCACAACAGGCTGGTCAATTCGCAACTGGGTACAAAAATTCAGGCAGACCGGCGAATTACCCGCCAAAGAGCAAACCCAACCTAAAGCAGATGAATTGCGTCAGTTACGCAAGGAACTTGCTCAACTGAGGATGGAGAACAATATATTAAAAAAAGCAGCAGCGTACTTTGCCAAGGAGTCGCTGTGAGGTACGCATGGATGAAAAAGCATAAGCGGCTCTTTTCAACTACAGTGATGTGCAGAGTATTAAAAATAAGTACCAGCGGCCACTACGACAGCCTGAGGCGGTTGCCCTGTGAACAATTGATCAGACGTAGATCAATTGCCCAAGCAGCTGCTGTCAGCTATTTTGAAAGTAATCGCATTTATGGACACCGGAAGGTACACGAAGATCTGCTTTCAGAAGGCGTAATCTGCTGCAGGGAGACTGTCAGGCGTATAATGCGTGATATTGGGTTATACAGCCGTATTAAACGCAAATTCGTGGTTACTACAGATTCTAACCATGCTCTAAAGATTGCTGAAAATATACTCAACCGTGATTTTACAGCTAAGTCTGCCAATCAGAAATGGGCCGCTGATATAAGCTATATTCCAACGAGGCTGGGCTGGCTGTATCTGGCGGTTGTGATGGATTTGTTCTCACGCAGAATAGTTGGCTGGGCGATGAGTGAAAATATTGATTCTGCATTGGTACGATCTGCAATGAAGATGGCAATACTGCATCGTGACCCGGGCAAAGGCTTAATCCACCATAGTGACCGCGGCGTTCAATATGCCGCTGAGGACTTTCAGGATTTACGGAATGATAACAAAGTTGTTTGCAGTATGAGCAGAAAAGGCAACTGTTGGGATAATGCCTGTGTCGAAAGCTTCTTCGGCAACTTAAAAGCTGAATGGGTTGAAGAAAAAATATATGAAACTTTTGAGGATGGCAAAAAAGATATTTTCAATTACATTGAGGTGTTCTATAATCGTAAACGAAGATATGCTTCGCTGGGCTATGTAAGCCCAGTGGTATATGAGGAAATGCATGAAATGAAACAGGAATGGGCGGCATAATTGGCAAATCAAGTGTCCGCCATTCTTTTAGCACCCCACCTTAAAGAACCACATTAGTATATATGCATATACTAATATACTTATGTTTCCTTATA
>Ga0180438_10012197_pt1 | contig 10261 bp, 11 predicted proteins | sample SS_ome_12_FD_132455 | JGI IMG/M metagenome (GOLD analysis project Ga0180438, IMG submission 132455) | Hypersaline lake sediment archaeal communities from the Salton Sea, California, USA - SS_3_D_2 metaG | ecosystem: Environmental > Aquatic > Non-marine Saline and Alkaline > Hypersaline >...
ATATCTGCACAAATTTTATTTTTTACTTCAATTGATAATTTCTTTATAGCTTCTTCTAACTTTAAACCGCCTCTCCCAACATAGGGATATTCCGATATAAGAGAGATGTCATTAGAATTGTCTATTTTTTTACTCGGTTTTTTAACAAGACTTCCGTTAACTAAAACATAACCATTCTTTATTAACCATTTAGCTTTAACCCTACTTTCTACTAGACGACGCTCTACTAATAAGATGTCTATTCGTTCCTTCATTGTTTCGTTTTAAACTTATGATTTCTATAAATGTGAAAATGTATGGATCCTAAATACTTTATAGATTTGTCACATTTTTTCTCTAATTTTAAATGATTAAAATAAGATATATCATCACCTTGATGAGTATTTTAAATAACAACCTGATTTTCTCCCAAATTGTTTCTCTTAAAAAAAAATATCGTAATGAGGAACTGCTTTATCATTCTTACTTTTTTAAAATTACCCAAATCCAACCTGTTGATGTCATTATACAAGATAAATTCCTCTTTTTTTTGGTACAGAATGAAGATTACCTCAAAGCAAAGCCCTTTCTGAAAACTATACGGAATCAATTGAAACATTACAAAGTACTTATCATTCGAGAAGAATTTACCTTGTTACGATTGATATTTTCTTTTTTTCCTGATACATACATCCATGATGTTCAGCTATATCAAGATTCTATCTCGAAAAATATGGTAATCACACTCTATTTCATCTTTGATTTGGATCGAAGTATTGCTGTAGGTAACGGTGGATGTTATATAAAAACTATAAACTATCTTTTCAATAAAGTTATTAATTGTCAGTTTAATAATACATCCAAAATCAAAATACAATGTAAAAGGTTCTTTTTGTAGGATATTCTCTTTTCTATATACTTCTCGAAATTCCTTTTGCTAATCTGCCTATTTGATATTTTAAGGAAAGTTTATATCCAAACTTTTTGTAAAGCACTTTCAATAGATAACCAACCGCTAAATAAACCACTAAAATGAAAATCCAGATGTAATAGATTGATATTTGTTTATAGAAAATGAAGAACAACAAATTGTGTAATAGGTAAATCGTTAGAGAATAATATGAAAAATAAAAAAGAATGCTTTTTTTCATTCGTTTCTTGAGATGTATGAATTCTTCAAATATCGTAAATACCATTAATAAAGTTATATCTACTCCAAGAGTATATATCATCCACGATAGACTTCGATTTCTCCAGAAAAAATCTGGAAATTGTATCGTAATTCCTAAGAAAATCAATATTAAACCGATAAAAATAAGCGGATAAATTAATTGCTTTTTTAATGCTTTTTTCATTAACTTGTTATCATTTATCTGATAAATTTTAAAGATAAGTTCCCCTATGACGCCTCCAAATAAAAAGAAAGGAAAAAATGAAAGGATTACGTCTAGATCTAAAGAATGATAAAAAATATGAAATACTAATCCAAAAAAATTTCCCTCTCCTTGATATGGTAAAAGTAGATTCAGCAAATATTGGTTTCCGATCCAAATAGCAATTCCAATTATAATTCTATATAAAATGGGTAATTTAAAGAGAGGCCACGCAATTAATAGTGAAATTGCTATTGTTAAAAGTACAAACCACGTCCAGATATACAAAGGATTTAATAAAGTAATAGCAATGCTTACGTTATAAATTAAAGCAACTATAAGAATAAGGAAACTTCTAAATAGGTATTCTTTTTTAATGGTTCTAACATCATATTTATCAGAAATTTCCGCGCGAATATATTTCATTTTCAATGAAATAGCTGTAGATACTCCCGCTATAAAAATAAACGCAGAAGAACCGATAGGATCTACTATGTTAAAAATAAAGTTCTTGTAAAACCAGAAATCTTGTTCAATTAACCACCAATCTAAAAGGTGCCCCAAAAACATCCATAATATTGATATTCCTCTAAAAGTATCGATGCTATTTAATCGTTTCATATTCATACAAATAATTAGATTTTATTAGCCAGATATTCAGCGGATTCACTAATGAGAAATTTTAATGATGCATATTTTCCTAGTTTTTGGTAAATTATTCGAAAGAGATAAGTCCAAAGAATCATAACTGGTACAATGTAAAGCCAAATCTCTAGGGCGTTAAATACTGGCGGAAAAAGGAAATAGAGGAGATTATGGGCAAGAAATATAGTAAAAGAATAGAATGAATAATATTTAAGTACAGAATAACTTCTTTTTAAATTTAGATGACCCAAATCCTTTATATAAATCAAAATAATAATTATAAACATTTCTATACCAAAAATAAACATATGAGAAGATAAAGTTACTTTGTCAATAAAATCTGGAAATCGAAAAACTATTCCAAACATAATGAGTATTGTACCCAAGATTAAGCCAGGAATAATTAGGTGTCGTTTAAGATATAATTTAGTTTCAATGTTCTTAGAATTAAATGCTTCATGCAAGATATCCCCGATTATCGTCCCAGCTAATAAATAAGGAAAATATGCCAAAATTACATTTTGTTCTGGAACATTATAGAGGATAAAATCAATTATTCCAAGAATATTTCCTTGTCCTCGAAAAGGGGTGAGAAGATATATAATAAATTCATTTCCAATCCAACAAGCAAAGCAAATGAATAACCTAAATAAACGAGATGTTTTAAGAAAAGGCCAAGCCAAAAGCAACGAGATAGAAATTGTTTGGATAACAAACCATATCCAAATACCGGGTACTCCCATAAATAGAGTTCCAAAAAAATTCCAGATGAAGGATATTAACAAAATAAGTAGTGCTCGTATGATATATTGATTTCTACTATTCTTCATACTGAAATCCGCTGACAATTGAGCTTTTTCCAAATTTACCTTATATGAAATCATTGCGCTCATTCCAGATACAAGTAAAAAACCACCGCCGCCTATAGGAGCACCTAAATTCCATATAAGTTCATATAACCAGAAACTTGATTCTGCCGTCCACCAGTAAGTCATGTGTCCAAATGTCATGTAAAATATACACATTCCCCGGAAAATATCAATGGCTTGAATTCTTTTCATATATCCTTATATCCCCTTAATCAATATGCACAGAAATTATTAGAAAAAATTAAACTTTATTATTTTAATAGATTTAGTACTTTTAACTCTTTAGAAGCGGAGCCTAAAGCTAAACTCCCATCTATTACTTTTAAAGCAATCTCTCCCACAGTCGGCCTGCTATAAGAATCTTCTCGATTATTTCCTTCATCTTTTATATTATTGCTTTTCCTATTTTTACGTGACTGTTTTATCAATGATAGATAGTCATTTGGATTGATTTCAACACCATCCCTTAAAGCTATTATTAATGCCGATAATTCGTCTTTCGAAACGCGGTGTAGCTTATTCTTTTTGTTTATCTTTACTTTTGATGATCTAAATTCATCAATTATGTAGATCTTTAAATTCTCTCTATTTTTATAGATTGAATAAATTTGCTTTACTAAATCTTGAGTTATTTCTAATACTCCATTTCCCAATTTAAATGTAATTGTTATATTTTTATTATTGATCTGGAAGAATTCGATATATTCTATAATTTTTCTAATGACTTCACTTGGTTTAAAACAGCAGTATGAATTTAAATAGTATCCCTCTAAAAAGATCATTAAACCGGTTCTTTTTCCTGGATCTACAGAAAACAATAATTCCGAATAGCTTTCCTTATATCCAATCTTTATCGCGGAAAGGATTTTAATGATATAATTTTCAAAATTATCATTATCGGAATAAGTTAGGACTATTGAATTACTTCCTTGTTGTTCTATTAAGTGTTCTTCTTTAGATGTGGTCAGTATAATACTGGGGTGGCGAGGAGTAATTTTTTTTAGATTAAGAATTTTGAAAGGTATTCTCAGTTTATTTAATTCTTTATTCACTTGGTAGAAAAAAGATAGATCTGCGGTTAATATATATAAAGGTGAATTTCTCAATTTATTATTATAATTCACAATAAAATTAAAAATTTATAATAATGAATTTTCCTCTCGAGCAACTCAATTACATTATTCCAAGTCCTAAACTGAAAAAAGGTTTGATTTCTATTTGGGGTGATTTTGGAGTCGGTAAGACAACTTTCGCTCTTCAAACAGCTTTATATAATTGCACATTCGACAATATTGTTATTTTTATTTATACTAAACCAAATTTGCCATTAAAACAAATTGAAAGAATTGATCATAAATTCAGCGAAAATAAAAATGATAATTTCTTCCTTTATCAAATATTAAACTTTTCTGAATTATTTGAGTTTATTTTAAATCTCGAATTGCTAATTATTAAGCTCAAAAAAAGACATAAGAAAGCAAATTTTCTTATTGTTATAGATTCTATAACCAACCTTTATCAAATAGAATTAAGAAAAGACAGGAAAAAGAAAAATATACTTTTGAATTACAAACTAAATCAGATTTTAGCAACATTAAGTTATTTAAAACTTCAGTATCCTCTTGATATATTAATTGTAAATTATCTTAGAAGAATAAAACGAGAAAATCATACTATTGAGATACAAAGTGGTGGCAAAGTTATGAAATACTGGTTAGAATATTCAATAAAAATTGAAAGAGATAAAAAGATTAATTCTCGAAAATTTCTAATTTTAACTGAATCAGAAACTGAGGGTATTAGTTTTCTCGCGGAATTATCAGAATACGGATTCCAATAAGGATAATTTATTATTTGTTATTTTGGCCTTTTAAAGATATCTTCTTTTTTCTTTAATCCATTTAACAATTAATTTAGTTCAAATGCTAGTTAAAAATCTGATTCAAAAAATTTGTAAGTCATATACTATTAATTACTATAAAGAGACCTTCATCTAAAATTTGGTCACAGAAAAGATCAAAGATGTGATTTCCTTGACAGAGAAAAACCCAGAAAAAATTAAATTGTCCCGTTGGTTAGAAAAGAATTTACCCCATTATTTTCCAAATAAAGGTACTTTAATAGAAATTATTGATATAATTGCTGAAGCAACAATTCCAATAAGAGGATTACTGGAAAGAGGGATAACCTCACGAGAAATTGAAGAGAGAATGAATATAAAAAGACCTAAAAATGAGAACCGGAATATCTACAACGAATTGCAAATTCATGAAGATATATTGACCCACAGTATAATACTTAAAGCACTTCAAGAAAGAGAAGCTAGCTATTTATTTATTGCGTCTGAGGAGGCTGATCCGGTCATAGGAGACGGAGAGTTCGGTATAACAATCGATCCTGTAGATGGATCCTCCAATGTTGCCGTAAATCGAACTGTCGGAACGATTATTGGTATTTATAACGAAGATGGGTATATAATATGCAGCCTTTATGTTTTATACGGGATTTTTACAAACTTAATTTTAGCTATTAATGGTACGGTAGCAGAATTTATTTTAGACACATCCCCTTATAGTATGACCTTTTATCATTATATTTTCTATGAATTGAAATCTCTACCTAATAATGAAAAAGGAGGAATAAGATGCTTGGGAGGAGACGCTGCCAAATGGTCAAAGAAATGTAAATCTTTTGAGCAACAACTTATTGAAAATAAAGTCAAGGATCGATATAGTGGAAGTTTTGTAGGTGATTTACATGCTATTTTGCATTATGGTGGAGTATATGCTTATTTTCCCTGTCCACAACCGAAAATTAGGATTTATTATGAATGGTTGCCTTTAGCTTTTATAATGAAAACTTTAGGGGGAGAGTTTATAGCCATCGGAGATAAAGAAGATATGGATAAGATTCGGATATTAGAGGATTTTTCACCATTAACTAAAGAAAACGTAAAAAGTATTCACGCTGCTGAATGTGGGGGCCTAGTTGGAAGCAAAAAATTAGTCGATTTGTTTTACAAAACTTTGAATTGAAATTAGATAATATGAAAGAAAATACGCTAATAAAAAGGAAAGAAGCATCTGTTGAGTTCTATATTTATGCCCAAGATTATAACAGAATACCAACAAAATCTATGAATGTTTTTTATAATGAAAAAATGATTCTAAATAGGGATCTTACAAGTTTAGCAATAGGGGTTTATAAAAACTTATATAACATAACTGATTTCGATTTTATTGACTCAATGGCTGCTTCTGGAATAGCTTCTTTACGATTATTGAAAGAATATGAGGATTTGGGAACGATTTATATAAATGATATTAATCCTTTAGCAGTGGATCTCATTAATAAAAATATACACTTAAATAATATTGATCGTTCAAAGGTTAAGATCTCAAAAAGAGATGCTAATTCTCTATTTTCTGAATTAAGTAGTCCAGATCATAATCATCCTGATAATTTATTTAAAAAAGTGGATATAATTTCGATTGACCCTTTCGGAACGCCTAATAGTTTTGTTGATATGGCGTTTAAAGCTATTAGGAGAAAGCATGGCTTATTATGCATAACTGCAACAGATACTGCGGTCTTATTTGGAGTAAAACCCAAAGTATGTATGCGAAAGTATATGTCTAAATCATTACATAGTGAATACTGTAAAGAAATAGGAGCAAGAATTTTAGTTCATTTCATATCACGTATCGCAAACATAAATGATCTAGGGATCATTCCACTACTTACTTTTTATTCAAATCACTTTATAAGAGTTTTTCTATTAACTATAAAGAGGAAAATTGAAATCATTCATAACTTTTCCAACTATGGATATATATTTCATTGTAATGGGTGCGGGTATCGTTCTCAATTTTCAAACGACATTTTACAATTACCTCAATCTTGTCCCTTATGTAAGGAAACAAATAAATTGACATTTTCAGGCCCTCTCTGGATTGGAAATTTACACCAAAGTTCATTTCTTCAACAAATACTATCTTTAAATAAAAAAAAAAATCTTTTGAATAAAAAAGTTATAGATAAAAAGATCGGTTATGCCTTAGAAGAACTAGAAATGCCTCCCTATTATTACAATATTCATAATCTATGTCAAGTATTAAAATTACCAATAGTTCCAAAAATTGAAGAAGTGATTATTAAACTTAAAGAGAGGGATTTCATAGCATCAAGAACACATTTTGATTATTTAGCGATAAAGACTACTGCGAATCAATTAGAATTAAAAAGAATTCTTTCTGACATAACCATAAATAATAAATCAGGTTCTAAAAATGGATAAGGACACATTTTCTCATAAGAATGAAGGTTTTTATGTTAAAGCGAAAAAAGAAGGGTATAGAGCCCGTTCTGCCTATAAACTATTTGACATTCAAAAAAAATATAATATCTTCAAGAGAGTCTTTTATATATTAGACATTGGAAGTGCTCCCGGTTCATGGTTACAAGTGGCAAAAAAATTTGCTGAAGAAAATCTCACAAAGTATCAAGATAAGCATTATCATCGTAAAGAATATAAGATCCTAGGTGTTGATATTAAAAAAGTAAGCCCAATTGAAAACGTAGATATTATGAAAATGGATATTACCAAACCATCTTCAATAAAAGAAATTCAAAATTATCTTGCTGGAGAAAAATTTGATTTGATCCTTTCGGATGCTAGTATCAAGAAATCGGGTAATAAATTTAGTGATCAAGTACTCCAAGTAAAATTATGTTTGAAAATACTTGACATCTCGTATATTCTAAAAAGTAAAGGAAATTTCGTAATTAAACTCTTCCAAGGTGAAGATTTTAAACGAGTATATCGTGCAATGAAAAATAAATTTCAATTTGTTAAGAGTTATAAACCCCGAGCTTCAAGTAAGAAAAGCAATGAAATTTATATAATTGGATTAAATAAAAAATGAATCATTCTTCAGATTCAGACTCAATCTCATCGAAATTAACTATATACTTCTCCCCCTTCATTAAAGAATGTATCCATTCGGTTAACCAAATACAATGATGTGGATTTAGATTATCCATATTCGTTTCATTACATTTATTTGCAAAAGGACATACTAAACATGGTTGATATGAGAACATTTCAATGATGAAATTTTTATCTGATTTATCTACTTCTACTTCTTTTATATCAAGATCAATTTCTTCGATATAGGAAATATTTTTAGTCCATGACGCATCTACTAACTCCCGTGAAACTTTTATTTTTGATTGAAGAGATAAAATATCGATAATATTGTCTAATTCATTACGATTTTTCCCAGAAATTTCCATTAAATCTTTAAAATAAATTTTTTTGTGTTTCTTAATGGTATCTAATATATTTTTTTCATCCTTCTTAAGATTTCGACTGTAATCTCTTTTCCATTCTTCAATTCTTTCAATTCTTCTTTCAGATTCAGATTTATCTGATTCTTCACTGCCTTCTATTCTTTCTTTTACCTTACATTTATGGCGACTTAAATAGACAAATGACTTCCCACAGTATGGACAGACTTCTTTTTTCTTCTTTGCCATCGTTAAAAAGAATTTATGTTTAATTTCAAATTAATTTTTCGATTTAGTCTTTTATATAAATATATTATTCTAAATTCCTTTTTATTAGTTAATAATATTATTATTTTCAACTATGAAAGAATTATTCAAATCATCTCATCTTAATAAAAATCAGCTTTTCACCTTTTCCAAATTCAATGAGAAGATTAAAAAAGAAGAAAAAAATATCAATTGGTTAAGTTCTGGTTCCAAAAATATTGATAACATTTTAGGTAAAGGGTTTCAATCGAAATCCATGTATCTTATTTTTGGTTCTAATAAGACAGGAAAAACACAATTATGCCATCAATTATGCATTCAAGCCTATAAAAATAATTACCATCTTATTTATTTTGACACGGAAAATACATTTAGACCAGAAAGGATTAAACAGTTTGCAAATAGCTATAAGTTAAATTTTAACGAAATATTAAAAACTATTTTAGTGTCAAAAATAATGAGTAACGACGCCCTTATACTCAAATTAAATAATCTTGGTAATACTCTAAAAGCATCGCCGATTAAAGTGATTCTAATTGATTCAATCAACAATCATTATCGATTAGATCAAGGGGATGAAAATACCTCCTTTGAAAAGGCGAAAACAAATTTTTTAAAAGTACTGGAGAAACTAAATTCAATTTCCCGCGATTTCAATCTAATTATAATAGCTACTGCTCAAATTTCTCCAAGCTTTAATAAAAATTCCATTATTAAAGAAAAACCCGTAGGGAATCAATTTTTAAACCAATTTTTTTCGGAATACCTCTATTTACGTTATAAAGAAAAAGATTTCGGATATATTCATCTTATAAATTCATCCCATTTACCTGAAAAGAAACTTCCTTACCGTTTGACAAATAAGGGTATAGAAGATTATAAAATATAACTTTCATAAGTGTTTAATCTTCTTTAAAAATTGCTGTAACTCCAAATTATTATATCTCTCTGATGGTTTATATGAGTTAACATAATTCATCTCATTCTCAATGTATTCATCTAACCAATCAATAAGTTGCGCTGCATATTTGAGTTTCTTTTGTTTATTCTCACTGGCTTTATGATTTTTTTGAAAACCAAGTTTGCTATATTTGCCTACCCTATTTGTAAAGTCCATACCAATAAGAAAAATTTTATGAGAGGGTAATAACATCGGACGTAAGAAAAAAAGGATCCTATCTCCGTCAGTAAAACCCCCTGGATTAAGAATATTCTCATCTGGCTTGACTTGACAAGTAAAGACAATATTATCAAATTCAAGAATTTCCTTCTCAAATATTTTAAGTTTATCAATATTATCTCCATGGGCATGAACAATCATATACTCAGGATACATGAATTCAGTTGTTGTAATCCCATCTAAATCACTGAATATCGCTCCAATTGGGATATTTCTTTCTTTTAAAAATCTTGATGCCCCATCAGCAGCAATATTAAAAATTCTTTCATTATTAAGATCTACATTATTTTTCAGGAGATAATCTGTAGTATCCTCAAGGGAGATACCACACCCATAAATTAAAATAATCTTTTTCCTTGAGATAATGTCCTGAAATGAGAAGAGAATTGCCGTAAGATTCCATTGTTTCTTTTGCTTTATCATATTAGATAAATAATTTCGAGCAAAGCTGTCTTTTTGAGAATCAAACTTGAAATCCTTGATAATTTTGCAATACCAATCCCTAAATTCATCATAGAAATCCAAATTTCTTCTTATCAATATAACCAAATAACCCGTTTTTTCGATGAATTTTATTCTTCAATAAAAAAATTTTAAATCTATTATATAATTAATTAAAATTATCAATTAATTCAATTATTATTAAATTTTAAAAATTA
>Ga0180438_10012199_pt1 | contig 10261 bp, 7 predicted proteins | sample SS_ome_12_FD_132455 | JGI IMG/M metagenome (GOLD analysis project Ga0180438, IMG submission 132455) | Hypersaline lake sediment archaeal communities from the Salton Sea, California, USA - SS_3_D_2 metaG | ecosystem: Environmental > Aquatic > Non-marine Saline and Alkaline > Hypersaline >...
ACCTTGGCCGTTTTGTCACCACTAATGGTGATAACCTGGCAACCGTCCGGACTGAAGCGAGCGGCATAGACCGGACCAGTGTGTTCGAGGATATGGCGCGGTTGACCGGTCCGCGCATCCCACACCCTGGCTGTGCCGTCCCAACTGGCAGTCAGGATCAGGGAAGCGTCCCCGCTGAACTCGGCGTGACAGATGGTACCGGTGTGGCCTTCGAGGGTGAAGAGGAGGCGTCCGGTCTCCACCTCCCACACGCTGGCCGTGCCATCTCGGCCCCCCGTAACAATCTGAGAGCCGGTCGGGCTGAAAGCAGCCGACCACACCTGAGACGTATGCTCTAGGATATGGCGGAATTGACCGGTCCCCACATGCCAGACCCGGGCCGTGCCGTCCGGTCCGGCGCTGACGACCAGAGAGCCATCCGGGCTGAACCCGGCAGAAGAGAGGGCGCCTTGGTCACTTTCGACGGCCTGGCGCAGTTGGTGGTCTCGCAGCCCCAGACTGGTGGCAATGAATGCCAGCGCGAGCGGGCTCAGGTCGTCGGCCCGCTGGGCAGCCCATCCCTCAGCTTCAGCCAATAGGGTGCCGCGCAGCAGCGCACCCGAATCCCGGCCGCTGACCTCCCAACCACGTAGCGCAGACCGCAGGCGTCTCTGCCAGGTGCGAAAGGCCCGATCCTCACCCAGCCAAGCCCGCAAGCGTTCCCAGTTCTGGATCAGCGCCTCGTGGACAATCTCGACGGTATCCCCCCCGGCCGGGTCGCGGTCGCTGACCAACAGCCGAGCGTCGGTCAGTTTTTGGACCAAGGGCCAGTCCTTCTCGTTCAGTTCATCCCAGGCGGCCAGGCGGCGCGTATCTTCAGTGCCCTCTCCGGGATGAACCATCTGCAGGAAAATCCGGCGCGCCCCTTCCTGCTCAGCGGGACTCAGCTCCTCGTAGACATCATCAGCGTAGCTGGTCAGCGCGCCGGCCACCCCACCGATCTCCTCGTAGGCGGTGTGAGACAACCCTCCATCGACTTGTCGCTCCCACAATAGAGTGAGTGCGAATTGGAGCAGGGGAAGATTACCTGGGTCGTCGCCCGCGTCATCCAGCAAGCGCCCCACCAGCCCAGGCTCAAAGATCACGCCGCGCCCCCGCGCTGGCTCCTCGATGGCGCGCCTCAGCTCGGTTCGGTTCATAGGCCCCAGGATCAGGCCACCCATCTGCAGAGCATCGGCCAGGGCGCGATGGGACAGGGCCTGGCCCACAAAGTCAGCGCGCAGGGAAAGCAACAGGACCAGGTTCTGAGGATAGGCGGTTATCGAGGCCAAAGGTTGCAGGAGCAGATCGAGAAAAGCCCGGCGCATCGCCAGGTCGGGGCAAAGCGTGTAGAGATCTTCAAAGTGGTCGATGATCAGCAGCACTCGACTGTCATAGGGATGGCTGCGCTGCGCCTGGCGCGTGATCCGGTCCACCACGTCCACCAGGGGCAGCTCCCCTTCACGCAGCCGTTGGGCTGTCGAATGCACCTGGGCCTGGAGCGCACGGGCATCTGCGTTTGATCGGGGCTCGATGAGGGGGATCAGGGCATCGGCCAGGGCGCGAAAGGGATCATTTCCGGGACGGAAATCGGCAATCAACCAGCGCACGTCCCTCTCCGGCTCCACGCCCTCTCCCTGCAAGGTGGCAGCAGGAAAAGGGCCGGAGCGCAAGCGGGGCAACAAGCCGGCCCGCACCACCGAGGACTTGCCGCTGCCCGACGCACCAACGACGGCCACCACCGGCCCCTGGCACACCGCAGTCACCAGGCGTTCGACGAACGCCTCCCGCCCGAAGAAATCCCCCGCATCAGCCTCAGTGAAGGCGTGCAGGCCCCGGTAGGGATTATCAACCTCGACCAGCTCAGGCCGGACGGCGCCCGTCTTGATGCGTTCGTGAAGGGCTCTCGTTTCGGCTGACGGCTCAGCCCCGAGTTCTTCGGCCAGGATGCGGCGGCAACTTTCATATTGCTGCAGCGCAGCCGAGCGCGCCCCACTGAGAGCCAGCACCTCCATCAGTTGCTGGTGGGCTTCCTCGCGCCAGGGTTCCAGCTCTAGCTGACGGCCCAGGTAGCAGGTCGCCGTTTCATACTCGTGGCGACGCTCGTGGTAGCTGGCCAGGTGGCTCAGAGCCTCCATGACCTGGCGGTGGAGCCGCTCCCCCGTGAACAGACGCCACTCCTCGAAAGGATCGTTGTCGGGTAGCGAGAAGCCGGCCAGGAAATCACCCTGATATAGTTCGACTGCCCGCGCCAACCGGCCCATACAGTCTCCACAGGCATCCAGGCGGCGGTGGGCATGCGACTGGGGGGCATCCAGCAGGGCGGTGAAGGCCTTCACGTCCAGCCAATAATCGCTGGCCGGGTTGAACTGAACGTCACGCGGGGTCACCAGCAAGTCGGGGACCCCGGCCTGGTGGTCAGAACGACGCGCTCCGTCAGGCTGGGGGGCATCCAGAGCGCGGCGCAGGTTGTAGAGCGCCTGGCGCAAGTTCTGGCGGGCGGCTCGCTCCGGTACATCAGGCCAGAGCAAACCAGCCAGCGCTTCCCGGCTGTGAGGGTGATCGGTTTCGAGGGCCAGGTAGGCCAGCAGCGCCCGGCCCCGATCAGACTCAATCCCGGTCACGGACGCACCATTGAGGGTCAACTGAAAGCGACCCATTAAAAAAATCGATATCTGGTCCATTATAGTATTACATAGATAATAATTAACTAATATTAACACCAGTGTAAGGATGAGTCAAAAAGCAACCGATTCCTAAGTACCGCCTCTCCTGACGCTTTCCTGACACCGGTTTGATATAATGCAAGCGTGTTATAAACTAGATCACAAATATCCGTTTGATCTTAAATTTGAACCAGAATCGTTCAGACTGCAAAAGGAGATCGGCAAATGAATGGCTGGAGCGATTACACGATGAGACAGGAGCAGTACCGGGACCAAATGCGTGCGGCAGAGAAGCACCGCGTGGCCAGGCTGGTGACAGACGATTGCCAGCAATCGGGATTCGGGCAAGCACTCAGGAATCTGGTCTCGGGAACTACGAAGCATCAACCGTCCCTGGACCGTGTTCCGTGCGGCGAGTACGGTCGCCTGGCAGAGAAGGCAGCCTGATCGGGTACATAGCGTTCGGGTTACTACCCCAAGCCTGCACGTAACGTTCGCTAGGATAGCTGGGTAGTAACCTTTTCGGTTATATGCTTAGGGTCTGGCAGACCGTAAGCATCTCGAGCCTCTACAAAGAAAACTGAAAATGAAAAGGTTTCTGATAACTGTGGGGTTAGCAATAGCCACCAGCATCGGGTATGTAGCCGCATTGGGTGGCATCAACCAAGCTTTGATCTAAAGTATATGTATGAAAGGAGGATGGAACATGAACCACAATCTAAGTATTGCTAACTTACTCATCGCGAAAGGGAAAGGACAGGCTGTGGGCTTTGGGAGGGTAACTGCCTTGGTCATTGGCTTATCGGCGCTGGTGCTGGCGACTTTTGTGGCAGCTCCAGGATATGTAGCAGCCGCCGACATTGCGCACTTGGCCACAGACTCGCAGCTTATGAGCACTCACTGTCCTAATGCTGAGTTTGAGTCGGAGGAGAACTACGCCCCCGCATCTGCCTGTTGGTCTGAATACATGGCCGTCAACCCGGAGTTGATGGCGGCCCGCCTTTACATTGGTTCATCAGAACAGGAGAGAGAAGCCGGATTCGTGGCTTCTAACCCGGAATTGATGGCCGCCCGCCGTTATGTCGGTTCAGCGGAACAAGGGAGGGAAGCCACTTTCCTGGCTGCTAACCCGGAATTGATGACCGCCCGCCGTTATGTCGGTTCAGCGGAACAGGTGACGGACGCCATATTCTTGGCTGCTAACCCGGAACTGATAATCGCTCGGCGTTAGGCAAGGTAAAGTAAAGGTCTATTCGAAACAGGATAGTCCCCCGCATCCAACGGAGTGGCCTTCCATTTGAAGTAAGATCTAGCCATAGCGTGCAAGAAGTGCGTATTCAACTTGATGATGGTTATCGGGCTATAGCAAAAGCTGCGTGATAGGCGCAGGCAACTTGAACCCAAGACCCGCCGTTTCGGTGGGTCTTTTTTTATCCGATACGGGTGGCGTGGGCCACACCCGTTCGGCTGAGCGCTCGACCGAGCTCACCTCGAGGGCTCACGACGCAGGCTTCGACGGACTAAGGCTGCCACCCTGCTGGACTTTGCGCGAGCCGTGGGTCATCCAAAAAGCTACTTGTATACATGGAGCTAATGTGATATATTGGGTACAGTGAAGCTCGCTACCTCAGGGGGCGCCCCCGACCAGACACAGTTCTGTCCTTTACCTGGAGGGATCCTGATGAGTCAACACGATGACCCAATGATCGTCAATGCGCTGGTGCGGCAGGCGTTGGTGTCCATCCAAGAGGTGATAGGAGAAAACGGGTTAAAGGCAGTTTTGCGCTCGGCAGGCCTGGAGCAATTCATCAATTACCTACCCCCTGATGACCTGAACCCTGCTATAAAGTCCTCCGACTATGCCCAACTGAACGCTGCCATTGAGACTTTTTATGGACGTGGTGGACGTGGCGTGCTGCGGCGGATCGGCAAGGCCTCCTTTCAGTATGCGCTGCGTGAACAGGCAGCGCTACTTGGCCTGGCCGGGGTAGCTCTCAAACTACTCCCCCAGAAACAGCGTGTTCGATTCATCCTCAACGGCATGGCCAATGCCCTGAAGAAGTCCAATCCTCAGCTAGATGTCGGGGTGGAAGAAACGGACGATTGCCTTGTCTACACTACGTACACCTGTGCGGTCTGTTATGGCCGTCAGAGCCAGGGGCCTGTCTGTCACCTTTACGTGGGCTCCCTTGGCGAGGCGGCGCATTGGGCTACCGGCGTGGATTATGATGTTGTGGAGACTCACTGCATCGCGAAAGGCGATCCCTATTGCCGCTTTGAGGTGAAAGAAGCGCCGGAGTGATCTCGCTTCCCTAACCTGATACGGTACCCTCACATACAGAGAGCACGTATTGCGCTCTCTGTTTTGTCTTGTGGAAGCTTTCCGAGTTGATTGTCAATTGAGTGAGATGTGTTACAATTCGGCACAGCGCTGGTTATTCTTAGCATAACAAATCGGATGGTGCCCTCGTTAAGTGTTGGTGGGTAATTCACCACTGAGTTCGCTGAGGTCTTCTTAGAATTCACAGCGGTCTTAGTGAACTCTGCGGTTCATATTTGCTGTGATCTGTTCGACAACCTCTGACAGGAGGACTACCACAAATCGCTAAACCATCATATTGGAGTTACCTGGAGAAAAGGAGAAGACGATGACTCACCCACTGGTCACTCAACTGCGTTTTACCCGTAGCGAATTGCAGCGTGCCCTGGATGGTGTATCCGATGCAGATGCTCGTCGCAGGTTGGAGCCAATGAACTGCATCAGTTGGCTTGTTGGTCATCTGGCCAATCAGGAACAATATTATTGGGTGTATCTGGTTCAAGAAAAAGCGGTCGTCCCCGGCCTGCACAAGTTGGTTGGCTATGGTAAGCCGGCCAGTACGCCGCCCATGGCAGATATGTGGGCTGCCTGGCACACCGTTACCCAGGCGGCGGACCCTTATCTGGACACATTGACTCCGGAGGTGCTGCAAACGCACCTCAAGAGAGATGGCAACCCCCTACCCGAGAACATCGGCACCCTGCTTCAACGAGTGATCTATCACTACTGGTACCACATCGGGGAAGGGCTGGCCGTGCGACAGTTGTTGGGTCATTCCGATTTGCCGGAGTTTGTGGGTGATCTTGGGACGAAGGGGCCGTATCGCCCTGAATTGCGTTAGGCAAGAACCGTCGGTACCGTTTAACGTCATTTGATTGCCAAACACCGAATGTTGGGGCATAATCTCAGTGTTCGTCTTTCGTCCCTTGCCAAGGAGTGAGACCTATGAAAGCCATCCACATTCAGACCGAAATAGAAGGCCGCCCACTGGTGTGGGCTGAGGCCGAAGACCCGATACCCGGCCCCGACGACGTCTTGGTGGAAAATCACGCCACGTCGGTCAACCGGGCGGACCTGGCACAGCGAGCGGGCCACTACCCGCCGCCCCCCGGTGCATCGCATATCCTGGGCCTGGACATGGCGGGCAGGATCTTGGAGATGGGACAGAACGTCTCGGGCTGGGAGGTGGGCGATCGGGCCTGCGCTCTGATCCCAGGCGGCGGTTACGCGGAGCGGGTGGTCGTGCCCTCCCAAATGCTGATGCCCATCCCCGATGGTTGGAGCTACGAACAAGGCGCAGCCACCCCCGAGGTGTTCCTGACCGCGTTCGTGAATATCTTTATGGAAGCTGACTTCAAGGAAGGGGAGACTGTCCTTTTACACGGCGGAGGCAGCGGTGTCGGCACGGCGGCCATCCAACTGGTGCGCCAGGCAGGGGGCCGCATGATCGTCACCGCCGGTAAGCCGGAAAAGATCGACAAGTGCCTGGAGTTGGGCGCCGATCTGGCCATCAACTACCGAGAAGAGGATTTTGCTGCGCGTGTCCAAGACTACACCGACGGCGCGGGGGTGGACGTGATCATCGACATGGTGGGCGCCGATTACCTGGAGCGAAATCTGAGCCTGCTAAAACTTAAGGGCCGGTTGGTCTACATCGCCACGCTGAGCGGTAGCCGGGCTGAGGTTGATCTGCGAACCTTGATGGGGCGCCGCCTGCGCATGATCGGTTCGGTGCTGCGAAGTCGCGACCCGGAGGAGAAGGTCAAGATCACGCAGCGCTTCATGGCTCGCTTCTGGCCACTCTTGAACGAGGGAACCCTACAGCCCGTTATCGATAGGATATTCCCCATCGAGGAGGCCAACGAAGCGCACCAATACCTGGCCGAATACAGGAATGTCGGGAAGGTCGTTCTGAAAATAAGATAGAGGGCACTACTGGTACGACAGGCTCTCGCGCACACTGATGCGCGCTGCGCTGCGGGCCGGAAATAGGCTGGCCAGCACCGCCAGCATGGTGATAATGACCAACCACAAAGCGCCACCCAGGGGTGTGAAGATGTAAGACAATTGCTGGTTGAGGGCAAAGGACAGGCCACGCGTCGCTAACCCATAGGCGGCCGGGATGCTGAGCGGCAGGGCGATGAGCCAGCTTATCAAACCCAACAGTACCCCTTCCCCCACAAACAGGCGGATCACCTGCCACGACGAGGCGCCGATGGCGCGCATAACGCCGATCTCGCGCCGCCGCTCCAGCACGCTGAGCGAGAGGACGCCACTCAAACCAACACCTCCCACCAGGGCGATGACCACGGCCATCACAGCTAACAGGTTGATGATGATATTGGGTCCCTGGCCGTTCTGTTCGATAATGCCGGCAATCGTGTTCTCGCCGAACGTGGAGCTGGGGGCTACCCCGATGCTGCGCCCTTGGAGGGCGTCCTCCAACGCCTTGGCGATGGCCGTCTGAGTGTCGGCATCGGCCGGAGTCGTCTGGGCCCACACCGTGTTGGCCTTGGCAAACGGGCCCCACTCCCGTTGGAGCGTGCTCAGGGGCACGTGCACCGATGAATTGGTTGCCGGATCGAACAGGATGCCGACAATTTGGACGTCGATCTCCTGGTCGTTGCGGTCGGTCAAGATCAGCCAGTCGCCCACCTGCCAACCTTTGTCATTACTCACCTGCAGGCCCACGACGGCGGCGTTCACGTCATCCGGGTTCAGCCAGCGACCGGCCTGGAGTTCGGGCTGATAAAAAGTCGTCTCGGGTGGCTGGCCAAACACGCTGACGCGGGCGTCGGTGACCTCCACCTCTGGCTGGGATGCTGGGCGGGCGCTACCGTTTAAAACCAGCCACGACTCGACCGCGCTGACGCCGGGCAAACGTCGCGCTGTGTTCTCCAGCTCTCGCACCCGGGCCGGTTCTTCCAGCGCCAGCGTTACCTGGTAGTTATGGATGTCGGCCAACTTCTGGCCAAAGGTGTAGTTGGTCGCGTCATTGACGCCTACGACCATCATAAAGATTGTACCCGCCACCACCAGGGCCACTTCGACGATCAGTACGCGGCGCTGGTTACGAAAGGTATTGCCGATGGTCAGCAACACGCTGTAGGGGACGTTACGGGCGCCGGCTACCAGCCGGTCAACCAGCCCCACGGCTCCGCCCAGGCCGTAGGTGCTGATGGCCTCGCGCACCGTTATGCGCGTGCCGGCACTCAGCGGCACCAGCGCGGCCAGCAGCGGCGCCACCAGACAGATAGCCACCTGTACCAGGACGGCCGTCGTGTCGATCGAGACACCGGTAACTTCCAGATTGAGGAAGCGGGCGAAGAAGTTTTGAAGACCGGTGGCTGCCAGTGCGCCGATCGGAATGGAGACCACCGCTGCCAGAGCCCCAAAACTGAGCACCAGAACCAGATAGCTCCAGGCAACCTGCCAGGTGCTGGCGCCGATGGCCTTCATCACGCCAATCTGGCCCACCTGCTGGGAGACGATGGCACTGACGCTGTTGTAGACCAGGAAAACACCCAGGATGACGATGATGACGCCGATGATGCCCAACAGCAGGAAAATCGCGTTTAGAATAGCCGCAGAAGGTGGCGTCTCAGGCGGCACGATGCGCTCCTGGAAAGGAAACTGAACGCCCACTGAGTCCACGCCAATGTCTTCGAAGTAGTCCTGGATGCGCAGGTCGGTGGCTTCAGCCTGGGCCTGGTCAAAGGCTACGTCTCGAATTCGTACCAGGTCAACCGTGTCCCGTCCCGTAATGCGAGTGAAGGTGCGCTGGTCCGCATAAAACACGTCGGCGAATACCGGCGACGGCCCGACAGAGTCGATGGTGCCCACGACGTCAAATGTGCGTACTGTGTCGCCAAACCTCATCTCCACGCTATCGCCTTCGGATACACCCGCTTCACCGACAGAGACGACGCCGATGGCCAGGGTGTTGCGTCCCGGCCATTGACCGCTCAATAACTCATCCAGGGTCATTTTCTGTTGGTCAAAATCACGCGAACTGAGGGAGCCCGTTTCCCACTCCTGGCTTCCTACCAGCCGCCATTCGATGGACGCACGATACAGGCCTTCAACCTCGGCCACGCCTTCAATGCGCGCCAGTCCGTCCAATTGGTCATCCGTCAATGGGGGGCTGACTCTGAGCTCGATATGCGGCGGTTGCGCAGCTTGCCAGCTTTCGGAGACGGCGCCGGCCACCAGGTTGCGGCCGCCAATGACCAGCCCCACCCCAATCGCACCCAGCGCAATGACCAGCGTGACCTGGATGGTGCGCGTCTTGTCTTGCCACAGTTCAAACCAAACCTTCGACAGTAACGTAAACATTTGTACACTCCCTGGCCCGGAGGTGCAACGCACTTTTTTCCAAGTGCGTTGCACCTCTACACCTAAGAGGCGGCTACTACTTGGGAAAACGCGCCATCGAGGACGGGTATCCGGTCTGCAAAAGACAATGGAAGACTCATAGTTAATGGCTGGCGACTATCATCGACGATCAGGCCGTTCTCGATCCTGATTTGACGCGGGACAAGGTCGGCCAGATGGGCGTCGTGGGTCACCATCAGCAGCGTTTTGCCATCTTCTTCCACCAAGCCTTGGAAGATCTCAAAAACTTGCTCGGCCGTTTTCGCATCCAAGTTGCCAGTCGGTTCGTCGGCAACCAGTAGGGGGGGATCGTTGGCCAGGGCGCGGGCAATGGCCGCGCGCTGCTGCTGCCCACCAGACACCATGCCGGGCAATTTCCCCGCCTGGTCCGCCAGGCCGACCATATCCAGAAGATGCAGCCCCCGCTCGCGCCTGCCCTTCGGCGTGTCTATCCCCAGGAACTCCATGGGAAGCACCACGTTCTGCAATAAACTCAGCGAAGGCAGCATTTGGAAGAATTGAAAAATGACCCCAATTTGCCGGCCGCGCCACTTGGCCAGTTCGTTTTCGCTCATACTGTGCACCGCCTGCCCGTCCACGATGATCTCTCCCCGGGTCGGGCGGTCGATGCCGGTGATCATGTTTAACAAGGTTGATTTTCCGTTGCCCGACGGCCCCACGATGGAGACAAATTCGCCGGGCTCGATCTCGGTCGAGATGCCTTTAAGGACAGGTAGTTCTTCGTCAGCGACTTTGAATGACTTGTGTAAGTCTCTCAATTCGACTGCGTAATTGACGTATTGGTCACCATTTATGCGTTCCATCTCATCTCACCCTTTCAATTTTACTGTTCGACTGTAAGCAGTATATCATACTTTTCGGG
>Ga0180438_10012200_pt1 | contig 10260 bp, 9 predicted proteins | sample SS_ome_12_FD_132455 | JGI IMG/M metagenome (GOLD analysis project Ga0180438, IMG submission 132455) | Hypersaline lake sediment archaeal communities from the Salton Sea, California, USA - SS_3_D_2 metaG | ecosystem: Environmental > Aquatic > Non-marine Saline and Alkaline > Hypersaline >...
ATGGGTGGCCCAGAACTCGACGTCGTCGGTGAACTGGCGCACGAGGTGGCCCAGACCACCTTCGCGCCACTGGCCAGCCTCGGTGATGGGTTCGTCGCCAAGCACCGGCTGGAAGATAAACATGTCCGGTTCCCGATCTAGCACCAAGTTGGTATCGTATTTCTCGTGGCCGGCATAGCCTCCTCCCATCTGGGGGGGAGCCAGGTGGGCAATCTCGACCTCATTCAGGCCGAACATGTCCACGATCTCAAAGTCGGGGGCATAGTAGGGCAACGCCCCCGCAGCATAGACGGCCAGCCTTTTGTCCGTCGGGCAATGATCGTTCAGCCAGTCGGCGATGGGCCGGGCGTCCTGCACCCAGGGCTGCTCGGGCTCGACAGACAAGGAGGTATAGGTGCTGGCAGGCAGGACGACCAGGAGGCCCAGTACAGCCAGCACTGTCGCCCACCTATGCCCCAGGCGAGGCCGCAGCCGCTGCCCGGTACCTACCAGTCCGTGGGCCGCCAGCACGACGGCAAAGGGCAGGATGGGCACCAGGAGCCGGAAGCTGACCATCCAGTCGCCGCCGACCAGGCTCAGGTAGAAGAGGTAGAGCCCCAGACCGCCAGAAAGATAGGCCCAGCCGCGGCCAAAGGGCTGGAGCAGACCCAGCACGATGGGGATGGTCAATGCCAGCAGATACTGAAGGACCGCGTCGCCGATGTAGTACAGACCTCGCACCCACTGGTCCAGGCCAAAACCAATCTTGGCGTAGAAGGTGTTGGGCAGCGGATAGCCATAGTAGATCAGCCGCCAGGCCAGGTGGGCGGCCACCGGCACGGCAAAGCCGGCGCCCAGCCACAATAAGCGCGGCCAGGCCTGCCCTTTGCCGCGCAGAGCATCCACGAGGCAAAAGAACAGCGCCAGCCCGCCGAACAGGGCGCCTTCGGGCCGGAGAAGTGTCAGCAAGGCGAAAAGAAAACCGCTCAACAACGGCGGCTTCTCGCTCAGGAAGGCCCAGGCCGCCAGCATGAGCAGCAAGCCAAAGGGCACCATCTCCATGGCCGACCCAGCCCAGACGGCATAGCTGGTGTTCAATGCCAGTAGCAGCGCGTCCAGCCCGTAAAGCCGCAGACCCAGCGACGACGAAAAGCGGGGCAGCAGGGCGACTGTGGCGATGGCCGAGGCGAAGCAAAGTACCTGGGCGGTCTGGGCGATGGGCAAGCCAACGGCGCCCAGCCCCCCCAGGAGAAAGACCCACAGCGGCGTGGTATAGCCCTCCACCGGCTGCCCAGGGTTAAAGACAGGACCATGGCCCCGCGCCAGGTTGTAGGCGTACCGGAAAGAGATAAAAGCATCGTCCGGCAGTGCCCGAAGCACCAGCACGTGGATGACCAGGATGAGCACGGCCAGCAGGGTTACGCCGGTAGCAATGCGTCCCATCCCGAACAACGAATCCCTAATCTCCAATCTCCAGGCTCCGCTCCGGCGGCCCGTCGTACTCCTGGGCCGTGGGGCTGATTTGGCGCATCGGTCGCTCCCGCGTGATCTCCTCGTAGACCTGGGCGGTGAGGCCCACGGTGCGGCTGATGGCAAAGAAGCCATTGCCCAGCTCGGGGGGAAAGCCCAATTCGCATAACACTGCCGCAATGCCGCCGTCTACGTTCATGGGCAGGTCACGGCCCAGGCTCTCCTTCATCGCTCCTCGCAGCGCGTGCGCCATCTCGATGTACTCTCCGGCGACGTTGGCTTCCTTCGCCAGGGCAAAGAGCCGCCTGGTGCGGGGGTCGTCGGTGTGGACCCGGTGGCCGTACCCCGGCACGCGGATCTTCTGTGCGCGGAACTCGGCCATCTTTTCGCGGGCGGCAGTTTCGGCGTCGAGCCTTTTTTCGTGCTTGTAGGCCACCAGTTCGTTCAATACGTTCATGCAGCCCTCGATGGCCCCACCGTGGTGACGATTGATGGTCATGATGCCCCCGGCGATGGCCGTGGTCAGTGGCGCGCCGCCCGAGGCAACGGTCCGCGCGGCCAGGGCACTGGGCGGCGTGGCCCCATGGTCCACCGACGAGACCATGATGGCATCCATCAACTTGCCGACCTGGGCCGTGGGCAGCTCGCCCTTGAGCACCAGGTAGACCATCTCGCCGAAGGAGATGCGGCCCATCAACTGGTCGATGGGGTAGCCTCGCACGCAAACCTTGTTCGGCTCAATCTTGGTGATTGCGGTTTTCCAGGTCTGATCTGTCATTTTGTCTGTTCATCCTCCTTGTGAAGATGCTATGGTTGGGAGTCGCGCCTTCGCTGGCAATACCGCTGCCCCTGGGCGATCATCGTCCTGTCGAAGAGGAGCTGGAGCCAGGGGATGCCCGGCACCAGCGTCTGGCCTCGGGGCACGGGCGGCAGCGTATGCAGCTCGGGCGCGCCCGGCTGTACAGTCGTTACCAGCACCGCCTCGCCATCCTGGCCGGTGTGAGCAACACGCTCACCCTGCGCGTCAAGGATGGAGGAGCGGCCCATCATCGGGCAGCGGAGCCAGTACTTGTTGCCGGCGCCCCGAAGCACGCGCACCGCATCCCGTATTCCCAGGGCAATCAGAAACGATGAGCCATAGGGGATCGGGGAATGGAAGGTGCCGCAGCGCGCAGCATAGACCACCGGCACGCCAGCGCTTTGGGCGTGGAGCACCTGCGCCCGGTCGAACCAATCCACGCCATCCACGGTCCTTCCCATGGACTTGAACGTTCCAAGCTGGGCCAGCACACGGCCACTCGGATCTTCCATGGTGCCAACCCAGGTCGGTGGCGAGGAAGGGATGCACAGCAGGTCCACGCGACCCTGGTAGGCGCGGGCCAGGTCGGCAAAGACCTGATCCCAGCAGATGAGCAAGCCAATGCGGCCCAGTTCGGTTTCGGCGATGACCGGCTTGGTGCCCCGGACAAAATAGCAGTTCTCCCACATGGCAACGTGGATCTTGCTGTACACCCATCGCTGGCTGTCGGGCGCGGCGAGCATGGCGATGATGTATGCCTTCTCCGGCACTGAGCCCGATGGAAGCGGGCCGGACATCATCCGGGCTGGAAAGCTTCCCAGCAGATGCACTTGCAGACGGCGCGCCGTCTCGACGATCCAGGTCGCCGTAGGCCCATCCAGCGGCTCGGGCAGGTCAAAGTTCCGGTCAGTGTACTCATAGCCCGCGCTGAACATCTCGGGCAGGACGATGAGCTGCGCACCCTGCGCAGCCGCCTGCTCGACCAGCTCAGTGGCGTGGGCCAGATTGGCCTCCACCTCGCCCACCTGGGCGTCCATCTGGATGGCTGCAACCGTGATCTCGGGCATCGGAGCTAGCCCCTCCCGGATTTTCCAGTTCCCTACTGGCCTATAGCCCCAGCTTCCCCAATACTTCCTTGGTCGCCCCTGGCAAGTCGCCAAAGGCGTCAACAACTGTAGCGCCGACGGAGCGCAGCCGGTCCACCTTGCCGTCGTAGGTGCCACGCCCGCCCTCAATGATGGCCCCGGCGTGGCTGAAGCGGGTGCCGCTCTTGGCTGCCTTGCCGCCGATGTAGGCGATGACCGGCTTGGTCACTTCACCCGACTCGATGAGGTCCGCCACCCGCTCCTCCTGGCTTCCGCCGATCTCGCCAAACATGACAATGGCCTTGGTCTCGGGATCCTGTTGGAAGAGCTGGATCACGTCGGGGTGGGGCAGGCCGACCACGGCGTCGCCGCCCACGTGGACGAGCGTCGTGGCGCCGATGCCTGCCTGGGCCAGGTAGTAGGCCGTGCTGGACGTCATGCCCCCGCTGCGCGAGGTGACGCCCACCGGCCCCGGGAAAAACCAGGACCGGGCCGAGGCCGCCCGCCCGCCGATCATGCCCAGCACCGCCTTGTCGGGGCTGAGCACCCCCAGACAGTTGGGACCGACGAACCTGGCGCCAGCTTCCCTGGCGGCCTGGGAAATGGCCAGCACGTCCCAGATGGGCACCCGGTCGGGGATGATGACGAGCAGCTTGACACCGGCGGCTATGGACTCCAGAGCCGCCGATTTCACGATGGGCGCCGGGATGAACAGCACCGAGACGTCGATGGGCCCGCTCTTCTCCCATGCCTCCTGGATGGTGTCGTACACCGGTACCCCTTCAACCTCCTGACCGCCCTTGCCTGGCGTGACACCGGCGACGACCTGGGTGCCGTATTCGCGCATCAGCTTGGTGCGGGTCATGCCCTCGCGCCCGGTGATGCCCTGCACGAGGACTCGTTTGGTCTGGTCGATCAAAATTGCCATATTCTCATTCCTCACTTGTGATTCAAAGAACTGTGTTCAAGGCGCCACGAACGGCTCTGGCGTCCCAGGTTCGCACTCGCCCCGATAGAAGGCCCAAAGCTCGCAGTGGGTGCCGTCGGGAAAGAGACAATAACCAACCGCCTCATTCTTCTGTGCGTACATCTCCAGTTGGTAGCCCTGCGCCAGGCAGTGTTCCGACGCTTCGTTGGGCAGGCTGTACGGCGAATCGGGCGTGGGTGCTGGTGTGGGCGCCGCACCGCAGGCCGCAATGACCAGCGGGGCTATCAAGAGCAACGCTATGAGTCGTCGCCTCATAATCTAACTGCACCTCTATCCGGCAAGTTGCCTTGCACCCAGGAACAGGCTTGCAGATCGATCCAACTTACGGCTGTGACGTAGCGGGTTCGCACTCCCCCCGGTAGAAGGCCCATTCCTCGCACTCGGAGCCGTCGGGGAAGAGGCAATAGCCTGTTGTACCGGCTTCAGTGGTACGCATCTCCAACTCGTACCCTTGATCCTGGCAGTATTGAGAAGCCGGATTGGGCAGTCCAAGCGGCGAGTCGAATGTCGTATCGGCTGGCGTGCATTCCCCCCGGTAAAAGGCCCATTCCTCGCACTCGGAACCGTCAGGGAAAATGCAATAGCCGACCGTGCCGCCGGCCTCCTCGCGCATCTCGAGCCGGTAGCCCTGTTCCTGGCAGTATTGGGACGCGGCATTGGGCAACGCGAGCGGCGAGTCGAACGTCGTATCGGCTGGCGCGCATTCCCTCAGGTAAAAGGCCCATTCCTCGCACTCGGAACCGTCAGGGAAGATGCAGTAGCCAACTGTGCCGCCGGCCTCCTCGCGCATCTCGAGCCGGTAGCCTTGCTCTTCGCAAAAGACAGACGCCGGATTGGGCAGGACTGCCTCAGGGGTAGGCGTGGACTGCGCACGGCAGGCGGCGATGAGCAGCCCGCCAAGAACCAGGGTGATGATTAGCATTTTTTTCATACGCTCCTCCTTCAGGCGGAAGACCGGTCACGGTCGATCGGCCCTAACCCGCCAGGTACTCATCCAGTCCAGGGATCGGCAGCTCGATCCCACCACCACCCATACCTTTGAAGGTGCAGTCCACCTCGCAGGCCAGGCACTCGATGCAGCGGCCCTTTTTGGCCTCCTCCTTGCTGATGTTGAGGACCGGCAGTCCTTCCTCGTTGAGCGAGAGGATCTGGGGCGCGCACTCCTGGACGCAGATCTTGGACTCGCAAACGGCGCAGAATGCGTGATCAAAGGTGATGGTGCCGCCGGTGACCGTCTCGAACTGGTAGGGGCGCGGTGGGCCAGGCGGCACGGCGTCGAGTGGGAACCTGGAAACTTGGATCTGTTTATCTTCCTGGATCAACTTGTGCAGGCGTTCGGCACAGAAGTCGGGGGGGTCATCCTTCTTGTAGCCCTCTACCGGCGCAGGCACCCAGCCGTTGAGCCATTCCAGGATCCCTACCGCCTTGTCTTCGCTGTTTCCCCCCAGGCGGATCACCACCGGCACGTCGATCTGCTCCTCCAAGAAGGCCTTGACAAATCCCCGAGCCGAGTGAAACTGCTCCTGGCTGGCCACACCCGAGCCAGAGCCAAAATAGCCATCTATCGGCCCCGAGGCCAACACGATGCGTGCGGCGCGGTAGACTTTGCTGGCCGGCGGGTTGCCGCTGGTGTCGACGAACGTGGCCAGCTTGTAGCCCTGGCGTATCACGGCGTCCATGCTCATCATCGAGCCGCCGCCGCCGGCCCCATGAAAGCCGACGTAGCCCGCACCTTTTTCAAAGTCCTCGGCCATCTGGATAAAGTAGAAGGTGCCCCGGTAGTCGTGGGCCTCGACCTCGTAGGCGATCTTTTCCAGAGGTGTGGGCGGGCGATCGTACTCGCGGGCGATGGCGATGCCCAGATCCTTGTGGCGGAAGACACCATAGTCGTCCACGGTGATACGGCAGTCAGCGGCCATCAGCCCTCCGTCGGTCAGTTGCACCAGGGGATTGATCTCGGCCGCGCGGGCATCGTATTCCCGGGCCACTTCGAAGAGGTTCATCAGTATGCCGCCCAGCTTGAGCTGCAGTCCGCCGCCGATACCGGTGCGGCGCACCAGGTCCCGCGCCTGAAAGTCCAGCAGGCCGGTACCCACGTCTACGTGCATCCGTGCCACCCTGTCAGGATGGGCGGCGGCGATCTCTTCGATGCCGGTGCCACCCACACTGGAAAAGAGAATCACCGGCTGCTGGGCCGCATCGTCAATGATGACCCCGGCGTAGAACTCGCGGGCGATCTCCAGGCGTTCCTCGACCAGCACCTCCTCCACAGTAAAGTTTTTGACCTTCATGCCCAGCATATGGCGGGCGGCCTCTTCCGCCTGGGCAGGGTTGCTGGCTTTTTTGATGCCGCCCAGCCCGGCCCGGCCAGTGACCCAGGCCTGGGCCTTGATCATCGTCTCGCCCCCGATCTCGGCGGCGATTTGGTAGGCCTCCTCCGGACTGCGCGCCACGCCACCCCGAGGGACGGGGATCCTGAACTGTTTCAGCAGTTCCTTGCCTTGGTACTCGTGTAGTCGTGCCATAGTTTCCTCTCAATCCATGTATGGGTCGCTTGGTCACCTGGTAGATTGATGATAGTCAGTGGTCAGCCATTTGCACTTCTCGGCGAGCCTGGTCGACAAAAGCAACCATCAGGGCAACGCGGTCCTGGGCTATGCGCCGTGCCGTTTCTGTGTTGAGCCAGTCGTAGAATTGGCTTTGCAGCCGGATCTGGTCGCTGGTGTAGATGGGTGGCCATTGGGCGCGGTCCAGGTCAAAAGGTGCTTCCGCGTCATACGGCAGCAGGTGAGCCTTGCTCATAAAAGCGCGCATGAGGCCGATGGCGCCCAGGCCGTCCAGCATGTCAGCGTCACGCAGCACGAGGAGCAATTTCGTATCACCCCGCGCGCTGTTGTGCCAGCGGACGGCGTGGAGCACTGCTGCCCGCTGGTCATCGGTCAGGGGTAGCCCGGACAGGAGTGGTACAGCCAGCGCTGCCGACCGCGCGCCATGCTCCTCCTCCGGCCCTGGTTGGGTTCTGCCCACGTCGTGCAGCAGGGCCGCCAGTTCGGCCAACACCGGATCTACGCCCTCGGCACGGGCCAGCGCCAAGATGTTGCGCCGTACCCGGTCGGTGTGCAGCCAGCCGTGGGCGACCGTGCCGCTCACTTCCAGCCTCTCGCGCACCCATGCCTCCACCGGGGCGACAAGTGCCACCCTGCCTTCCGTCATTCGTCGATCGTCCTGCATCACGGGCCCTTCTTACAGGTCAAGTGTGACGCCCAGGTCAGCGGCGATCTGCTTCAGGCTGGCCTCCACCTTGGATCCCAGGGGGATGCCCTCCTCGGCCCGGCGGGCGGCCTCCTCGAACTCTTTCTCACCGTGGACATAGATACGTGCTGCGCCCTCGGCCAGGTTTCCGCTCTTGAGTTCCCGGATCATGCGGTCCATGTCGGCCTTGAATGCTTCCGGTTCGCGAAAGGCGTCGATGCGCCACGCACCAAAGAAATGGCCCAGATCTGCGGGCAACGACTTGCCGCTGGCATCCTTGGGATAGACAGAGGTGAGGAAAGCCGCGCCGGGCAACACCGCCGACAGGATCTCCACCAGGATGCCAAACCCGTAGCCCTTGTAGCCGCTGAGCTCCTCGCCCGCGCCACCCAGAGGGAGCAGACCCCCGCCGGCCCGCTTGACAAAGTTGTCCAGCACGCGGCTTGCGTCGGTGGTGGGCACCCCTTTTTCGTCGGTGGCCCAACCCAGGGGGATCGGCTTTTCCTGGCGGTTGTAGACCTCTAGCTTTCCACGGGGTACAGTGCTCGTCGCCTGGTCGAGGATCCAGGGCCTCTCTTCGCCCGCAGGCACGGCCAAGGCCAGGGGATTGGTGCCATATATTGCATCGCGGCCAAAGGTGGGGGCCACCAGCACAGCGGCATTGGTGGTCGATATGCCGATCATGTCGTGCTCCAGGGCCATCATGGCATAATAACCGGCGATACCATAGTGGTTGCTGTTGCGCACCGTGGCAAAGCCGCAGCCATAGTCCCTGGCCTTTTCGATGGCCATGGTCATGGCCCGGAAACTGACCGGCTGTCCCAGGCCAGCCCCGGCCTCCAGGGTAGCGGTAGTCGGGGTCTCGACCACCACTTCCTCCTTGGGACGGGCCACCATGACGCCATCGCGCAAGCCATCCACATAGCGTGCCAGCCGAGCCACTCCGTGTGAGTCGATGCCCCGCAGGTTGGCCTGCACCAGCACATCAGCGGTAATGCGGGCATCCTCAGGCAGGACGCCCATTCTTTCGAACACGCGTACGCAAAAGTCGGACAGCGCTTCTGCCTGAACGATTGTACCTGTGTCTGCCATACCTTCCTCCTTCCTGTCATCAATGGAGAATATAAAATGGGGGCTACCTGACCGGTGTCCGTCACCGCTCCGTCTCCCCCACCAATGTGTCTCGTCGTTCTTTGGCCTCGTTGCCGTCGACCCTGCCTGGTGAGCAGCCTGGTCACGACTGCTATGGGCCCGTCAAAAAGGCGGCCAAGTGGCTCCACTGGATTTTCGGCCAACTGCGCCGAAATGGGTCTCGCTCACCGGTTGCATCCCTTGAGAGGCCCCTGGCTGATCTTGGGTGCGTCAGGGATGCTTGTGCACCGGCGTTTCCCAGTTGGAGCGCATCAGGTACTAAGGCCGGCGGAATCTTTCCTCCAGTTCCTCCAGCATGGCCGCGGCTTCGACCAGCTTGTCCAGTGGATTCTCGTCACCACGGAAGTAGCGATAGTCGCAAGGCATGATGTCCAGCGTCTGGACCAGGTCTGTGTGATAGGCTCGCACGGTCGAAGGGCTGACGCCGTACAGCTCGGCGATCTCGCGCTGGGTCAGCTCGCGGAAGTTGATCTTGCGGATGGTATAGTCCAGCGCCGAGGCCCAGGTCTCCGGCTTGCGGATGATCAGCGGCCGCCTCCCGAGGCAGATCCGGTATTCCAGCCACATCTGCACCGCAGCCCCCACCTCTTCCAGGGGCACACCCTTTTCGGTCATCCTTTCGGTGACCCAGGTCTCAACCTCGTCCATACCCTCGCCAAAAAGCTGTTCAAAGCGCTCGGCCAGGTCTTTGTCGGGCTCGAAGCGGATATACGATCCCAGGGCCCGCTTGGCAGCATCGAAATCACCGTAGCGGGCCATGGCCCGGGCCAGGTTGAGGTGAAACTCTGGTTCCTCGGGAGCGAGCCGGCTGGCCTCTTCGAACGACTTGACGGCCTCATCGATATCCCAACGCTCGTATTGCTGCAGCCCCAAGGCGTTCGTCTTACGAGCTTTTTGGAGCGTGACTGACAAAGTTGTCCCTTTCCTGGCCATGATCTTTCCTCCAAGCAATGTCTCAGCGGTCAGCCGGGCTGGAGATCTCCTGCGATCTGGTGTGAATTCTGGCATCTCCTCGAATTCACACACTACTGTCAGACAGCGCGAATAGTTATCCGTAGACCGCAACCTGCTGCTACCGGATCGCCAGATTCCCTGCGAGCCAGTGCGGTGTATTGATTATAGCACGGTCCAAAGAGAATCGGCAACTTTGGCCTGTGGTCTGTCCGCCACAATCGGCAACGGCTCAAATCTCAGCGCTGGCTGCGACAACGCCTAGGCTTGGGCCGGTTCCGCAGCCTGTGTCACCTTCTCGGTGCCCAAGACCTGCTTGAGGGCCGTGATAGAGACCTCCAGCATGGCAGGGTCTGGTTCACGGGTCGTGAGGCTCTGCAGGGCCAGATTGGGCGCAGCGATGATGCGAACGATAGCCTTGTCCCGATGTCGATTGGTGAACTTGATGTACTCGTAGGCGATGCCCGCCACTACCGGGATGAGCAAGATACGGGACAGAATACGAAGCGCCATTGGCGGGCGTCCCAGCAGCGAAAAGACCAGGATGGAGATGACCATCACCGATAGCAGAAATGCCGTACCGC
>Ga0180438_10012201_pt1 | contig 10259 bp, 11 predicted proteins | sample SS_ome_12_FD_132455 | JGI IMG/M metagenome (GOLD analysis project Ga0180438, IMG submission 132455) | Hypersaline lake sediment archaeal communities from the Salton Sea, California, USA - SS_3_D_2 metaG | ecosystem: Environmental > Aquatic > Non-marine Saline and Alkaline > Hypersaline >...
CACCCGAACTGGTGCTGTGATTCTTCAAAGGTTGTGGCCAAATTGGGTTTTTCCCCATCCTTTGATCTGGAGCGGGGTGTTGGTGAGACCGTGAGATGGTATCGGACCCAGGGATGGTTAAAGAGCTAGGGGACCTGTGTGATGGACATTCTCAAGAAGTGCTTTGAATTCAACGGCGTCGAGGAGTTAAAAGCAAGCGGCACGTATTTTTACTTCAGAGAGCTTGACTCGGCCCAGGGGCCCGAGGTGAGCTTGAACGGACAGCGAATGATCATGATCGGGTCGAACAACTACCTCGGTCTGACAACCCATCCGCGTGTCAAGGAGGCCGCTGTCCGCGCCATCGAGAAATACGGGAGCGCATGTGCCGGGTCGAGGTTCTTGAACGGTAACCTCTCGATTCATGAGGAGTTGGAGGAGAAACTCGCAGCCTTCGTCCGCAAAGAGGCGGCTGTGGTGTTTGCGACCGGATACCAGGCGAACCTGGGGGCGATTTCGTGTCTGGTGGACCGCCACGATCTGGTGATCCTCGATCAGTACGATCATGCAAGCATCATCGATGGGTGCCGGCTCTCTTTTGGCCGGTACGTCAAGTTTCGGCATAATGATATGAACGATCTGGAGCGGGTTCTTCGTCAGGAGGCTGATCGGTCAAAACTGATCATTGTGGATGGTGTGTTCAGCATGGAAGGCGACATCGTACGGCTCCCGGAATTGGTCGAGCTGGCCAGACGATACGGTGCCCGGGTTTTTCTTGACGATGCCCATGCGATCGGCGTCTTAGGCGCTGAGGGACGGGGGACCGAGGAGCATTTTGGCATGGACGACGGAGCCGACCTCGTGATGGGGACCTTCAGCAAATCCTTGGCAGGGATCGGTGGCTTTATTGCAGGGCCGAAGAAGGTGATCAGCTGGATCAGGCATTTTGGCCGGTCGCAGATCTTCAGCGCCAGCCTTCCTCCGGTGCTGGTGGCCGTGGTGAGCACCTGTCTGGACGTGATCCTCGAAGAGCCGGACCTGCGCCGGAGGCTCTGGGAGAACACGCAAAAGATGAGTCAAGGCTTTGAGAAACTCGGCCTCGACACCGGGATGAGCGAAACACCCGTGATTCCGGTCGTCCTCAAAGACCCCATGAAGGTGTACCGGATGTGTCAGGCTCTTGCGGATCGAGGCGTGTTTGTCAACCCGGTGATCAGTCCCGCCGTTCCGCCAGGGAGGGAGCTGTTGCGAACCAGTTATATGGCGACACACACGACCGAACAGTTGAATCGTGTCCTTGAGGCTTTTGAGGATGCAGCCAGGGAGAACGGGTTTATCTAGGGATGGGACACGCGTGGGAGAGATCAAGATGACCGAGACACTCACCGTTGATCACGTCACGGGCAAACAAGGGGTCGAAGAGTTCGTGCGTCTTCCCTGGAAGATCTATGAGGGGGATCCCTATTGGGTGCCACCGGTGATCAAAGAACAGGTGTACATGTTTAGCCCCCGGTATCCTTTCTTCGATCATGGCGAGATCGATTTATTCATCGCCCGAAAGGGGTCGGACCCGGTCGGGAGGGTGGCTGGCGTCCTCGACAGGTCTTATGTCGAATATGCTCAAGAAGAGGCCGTCTTTTTCGGGTTCTTTGAATGTGTTGACGACACGGCCGTCGCCCAGGCTCTGATTGATCACGTGAGAGAGTGGGGCAGGACTCGGGGAATGAAGACCATTCGGGGGCCTTTCAACCCATCGACGAACGACGAGTGCGGTCTGCTTGTAGATGGGTTTAACATGGCGCCGGTGCTGATGATGCCGTACAATCCTCCGTATTATACGGATCTGATAAAGGCGTGTGGTCTTGCCAAATGCAGGGATTTGTATTCGTATCTCATCGAACCCCAGGCGATCCCTGAGAAGCTCGAAGAACTGGTTGATCGTATTCAGAAGAGACTGCCCGATCTTACGATCCGCACGGTTCGACTCAAGGAACTGGACCGGGAGCTTCAGATTCTGAGAGACATCTACAACAATGCCTGGAGAGACAACTGGGGGTTCGTACCGATGACCGAAAAGGAGATCGATTTCCTGGCGGCCCGATTAAAACCCCTGGTGGTGGAGGATCTGGTTCTTTTTGCGGAAATCAAAGGAGAGCCGGTGGCCTTTATCGCATCTTTTCCAGATTACAACCAGGTGCTCAAACGGCTCAACGGGAAGATCGGACTGATCGGCGCCTTGAAGTTCCTCTATTATTCCAAGAAACTCAAGGAGCTCCGGATCATGTTGCTTGGGGTTAAGTACGGCCATCACAAGCAGGGGATCGAGGCGCTTCTCTATCTGGAGACTTTCAGACGAGGCTTGGCAAAGGGGTTCGAGCGGGGAGAAATGTCGTGGATTCTCGAGGACAATATGCTCATGCGCCGAGGTATAGAGACCCTCGGAGGCAAAATCTACAAAACGTACCGGCTCTATGAGGGTGTGATTTCATAGCGTTTCTCCATGGGAGCGATGAACGTGTTGAGTGATCAAGACAAGAGTGTGGATATCCTGACCCTGGTGAACGAACGGACGGTTCTGCTCGACGGCGGCATGGGGACGATGCTGATGGTCGAGGGGCTGGCGGGTGGCGAACTGCCCGAATCATGGAACCTCGAGAGACCCGATGAGGTCCAGTCCATCCACAGGCGCTATTTCGAGGCGGGTGCCGATATCGTGCTGACAAACAGCTTTGGAGGCAATCGGCTCAAGCTGAATAAGAAACAGAGAGATGAGGATGTCGAGCGAATCAACACCCGTGCGGCCCAACTGGCCAGGGCGGTGACGCCGCCGGGCAAATTCGTGGCGGGAGACATGGGCCCCTCGGGCGAGTTGTTGACGCCTGTGGGAGACTACGCCCCTGAGCAGCTGGAAGAGGTTTTTGAGGAACAGGCACGGGTGCTGATCTCAGGGGGGGTCGATCTGATCCTGATTGAGACCATGTTCAGTCTTCAAGAGGCCGTGACAGCCCTGAAAGGGGCACGACGGGCCGGTCAGGGGCCTGTCTTTGTCTCCATCACGTATGAGAGAAAGGGTGACCGTTTTGTGACGATCATGGGCGATACCCCGGAGCGCTCTGTGAAAACACTGGAACAGGCGGGGGCGGACGGGATCGGCGCGAACTGCACCATCAGAAGCGACGAGATGATTCCTCTGGCTGCCGTCCTGAGAGGTCTGACGGACCTTCCGGTGGTGGTTCAGCCCAATGCGGGCACACCCCGTGTCAAAGAGGGGAGGATCTTTTACACCCAGACCCCGGATGATTTCGCAGACGATGTTGAGGCGATGGTCAAACATGGGGTCAACGTCGTGGGTGGCTGCTGCGGCACGACACCGGAATTCACGTCAGCCATTCACGCCCGTCTCACAGGGTCATTGAAGGCTCAGTGAGGCCAAGGGCGGAGATCCCCTCTCAATAGAAACGGACGGGCGGCATATCCAACATGGTTTTTAACCCGGGTGTCACCCGGAACAGCTGGGGAATGGCGTTGACAACAACGGCGGCTGTCGCAATGTCGCCATGCACGCCGCCTTCAAAGACGAGCCTGGTTTTGGGTGTTCCGTCAATCTCGATCACATCCCGCGGGTTGTCCTGCCCCAGTGTCATTGCCATCTCGAGGGCGATGAGTTCTTGGCCGTTTTTCAGGCCTCTCCCAACCTGCCTCATTCCCTTGGCGTCTCCGGGAGCCACTTTGATCGACGTGCTTTCCACGGGTTTCTCTGCCAGGACGGGGAAGATTTCCTCCTCCGTGTGATCGATTTCCCAGCCGAGCCCACGAGCAATCATGTGGATCGATTCGGTGAGCCCCACGTGGCGGATCTGCTTGTCCCGCCGCTTCTTCTCAAACTCGTCCTTGGTGAGCCCGGCACCGATTTTGCGCTGAAAAGGCACTCTTCGAAACGAGGCATCCTGGATCCGAAAGACCCGGATCCGGCTGATTTCCCGGCACACGCCCGAGACCACAACAGGTAGGTAATCCATGAGAAACCCGGGGTTGACACCCGTACCCAGAACAGCCACGTTTCTGTCTTTTGCGAAATCATCGATCTTTCTGGCCAGGTCCGGGTGGGTCAACCACGGGTAGGCGAGTTCCTCGCAGGTTGAAATGAGATGTTTGCGCGATTCGATGACCTCCTCAATCTGAGGATAGCAGGCCTCGATGGAGGAGACCGTTGACAGAACGACCAATTGCGCCGACTCACCCGAGAGAACGGCCCGGGAATCGTCTGAAACTCTCACACCCATGGGGGAAGACAGGCCGACCAAGTCTCCGAGGTCTTTTCCCACCTTCTCCGCATCGATGTCGATGGCACCGGTGATACGGATCGTCTTTTTCCGGGTCAGATCTCTCACAATGGCTTGGCCGATAGGCCCTAATCCATACTGAATAACGCTGATCGACTGGTTCATGCCCGTCCCTTCCTTTCCGCGTCGTTTAGTACACATTTGGGGTGGACGCCTGTCGGGAATACTCTCAGATGGCTAAATCTGTACCACGATTTTAGTCCTTTGGTCGACTCGAACGTTTTGAACAAGCGCAGCGATCGAACATTTCAAACGTCTCGGGCTTTCGGGACGGGCCCTAAACTACCACAGCGGGGCATTCATGTCAAAAGCTGCACAGTAACGGTCAGCTAGTGTCCATCCGGAAACTACCGGAGGTCATTCCTTCGCTCTGCTCAAGGACAGGTCTGAGCGAAGCGAAGAATCTCCGGTAGGGGTTGAAACAAGAAGATTCTTCGTCACTCCGTTCCTCAGAATGACACTCCAAATTGGACTTTCTGAATGGGAACGAGCTATACAAGAGTGAGGACACGGATGGGGTCAGGAGTTTCTGATGTGAGTTTTGTACCGAGTTTCAAGATCACGATGCCAGGCGGCCTCAAAGGCATCGACGTCCATGCCAAGATTCTCCTTCAGACATTCGGGAAGTTTCTTGCCTGTTCCCAGGGCCCTGGTGATTTTTTGCAAGCATCCCATTCCCCATGTCTCAATCAGAAACGTGACGGCATCGGCGGAAAAAAAATAGGTGGGGACAGGATACCGGCTGGTCATGTGGTAACGGTTCAGTTCGGCGAGCGTGGGGAGACGGCCCCCGGCGAGCATGGTTTTTCCCTGGGTCCACACAGTCTCCGGGGGATAGGGGCGTATAAACCTTCGTGTACCCATAGACTGGGCGGTTCCCTCGATCAACCAGAGGGCGGTCCGGTCTTTGATGAAGCGCTTCATGACCTGATGCTGGAGGAAGTGAACATACTCATGCCAGAGTACCCCTTCAATATACGCGGCGGGTGGAAGCTCACCGTTGAAAGTCCGGGCCAATCCTTCTTTTGTGAGAACTTCCATGGTTTGACGGTCGGGTAGGTATCGGGCCAGTCCCTGATAGGCAAGGTGTGGGATGAGTCTGACTTTCAGGGGCCGGTCGTGTTCCACACCCAGCTCGATCGTCAGCGTCTCTCGGGCTCTTCCCAGGGAGTCAAGGATCGTTTTGGCCAGCGACGCGTCGGCCGGTTGAAAGACGACAAGGAAGTGGGCAGTCTCGGTGGTGTCGGCACAAACCGATGGGGCTACAAGGGTCAAACAGGACCACACAAGAGAGAGCCCGAGAGCCAGCCATCGGTTCATCATCTTCTCCGTTTTGCTTGAGGGTCATTTCTGAGTGACGACTCACTGGTGGACCTATCGGTCTTTCTGTTTATTTAGTTTAGTGTCTATCCGAGAATGACGGGATGTCATTCTGAGCGAAGCGAAGAATCTAGGATTGAAATAATGAGATTCTTCGTCACTTCGTTCCTCAGAATGACACTACAAAGTGGTTCCTCAGGCTTGTCCTCGAGCAAAGCGAAGGGCTTGTCCTCGAGCAAAGCGAAGGGCTTGTCCTCGAGCAAAGCGAAGGAACGAAACTCCAAATTGTGCTTTCCGGATGGGAATTCGTTTAGCCCTTCTTTCACACCATGATCTTCTCCGGTCGTTGTCCACACGCCCCCCCTCCCCACGTCCGAATCGACGGGGAAGAAACAACGAGATAGCCGGTCGCAGTCGTGATGGCCCCCGAGCTTCCGGTCCCTTCCTTCTCTGTTAGAAGTAGACAAAGAGGAAAACGTTGGATGTCTCGGGTGAGACCAGACACTTCTCCAGCTTCTTCATGACCTGATCTCGTTCGGGATGATTCTGCCACGCCTCCCAATCTTCGGCACGCTCCCAATTGCTGATGACGATGTACATGGACGGGTCGTCGACGGAGCGCAATGTCTCCCCTGAGATGTAGCCCTTGCGATAGAGCGCCAAGCTCCGAAGCTCCCGCAAGATTTTCATCATCTCGATCTGCTGGCCCTCTTTGACTTTTCTTTCAATGATCACCCTGACGGCCATAAACACCTCCTTTGCCCCCGTAAGGATTCATACTGACCGAATCCAACCAATCCCGAAATCGCCCTTTGGTGCCATTCTAATGGTGTTTCTTCAAAAATCAAGAAAAATCGAAGCAGTGGACCGATAGGAAACCGGTCGTCGCCGAGACGGGATCAGACAGCAGCGACAAACAAATCGGCATCTCCCTCCTGGATCCTCATCTCATCGGTGAATGGCCGAGGCCTTTCGCCGGAAATGCAAGGGGGATTTGATGATGCGAGCAGGCCATGTGTTTCAGCCGTCGGTTTGAGGTTGACAAGGGTGAAAAAAAGTAATATTTTGTATTACATTACTTCCAAACCTCCCTCTCTCCTCTACGAGGAGTACCGTATCAAGAGCTGGAGTCTTCAAGACCGGCGAATCGAACGCTATAGCAGACACGAGCATCTCTCATCAGAAGAGTCTTCGTGTCAGCAAACACGCCAGCAAAAGGGGAGGACGCTCAGCATGAAGGATCACTGGGTTGCTTTTTACCAGACACGGGCCGGGCTCACAGGCATGGGTGACATGTTGGGGAAGGATCGACCGTTCTCCGCCGATGGCGGTTTTCCTCGCCTGTGAGTGCGATCGAGGAAGTTTGGAAGGACCGGTCTTGGGAGAAGCACGCCGGTGACCTCAGGCAGAGGAAGCCGGAGAGATGACGAGAGACTGACTATTCCACGAGAAGCTAAACAAACCAGATGGAGCCAACAGCATGAATAGCCATTGTCAGACTGCCGTGAAGGGACACAGGAAGGTTACTTCGCTCTATGAGCGCAGCATTGAATCGTTCAAACGGGACAGGTTTATCAGCACCAGCAAGAAGACCGCGGAGATTTTCGAATTGATCAAGCGGATTGCAAAAGTTCCGGATGTCACGGTCCTTATTGAAGGTGAAACAGGAACGGGTAAGGAGCTGATTGCGGAATGTATTCACTACATGGGACATCATCCCGATGCGCCGTTCATTACACTGAACAGCGGAGCCATTCCGAGCGGTCTGGTCGAGAGTGAACTTTTTGGGTATGAGGGAGGGAGTTTTACCGGGGGGTTGAGGCATGGCAAGAAGGGCAAGTTCGAAATGGCCGACGGCGGAACGCTGCTGCTCGATGAAATCAGCGAGCTTCCTCTGGAGGCGCAAACAAAGCTGTTGAGGGTCCTCGAAACGAGGGAGTTCTACCGTGTTGGTGGAACGCGAAGCGTCAAGGTCGACGTCAGGGTCATCGCTGCATCGAACAAGAGTCTCGAGGAAACGACAAGGTCCGGTCAGTTTCGAGAGGATCTCTACTATCGCCTCAACGTCTCACGAATTACCATCCCTCCCCTCCGAGAAAGAAAGGAAGATATCATCCCTATTTCGCTGTTTTACGTGAAGAAATTCAACGAAAAATTCGGCAGGGATTTCCGTGAGATCTCCGAGGAAGCCAAAAAGATCCTGCTCAGCAGACCGTGGAAGGGAAATGTCAGGCAACTCAGAAATGTCATTGAACGTGTGCTCCTTGCCGACAATGCTAAAGTGCTGGAAGCCAGACACCTGGCGTTTCTTGAATCGCGGGCGCCTGAATCGCCCACACAAGGAGCCAACGGCTTTACGGTGAAATTACCCGATGAGGGAATCCATCTGGATACTGTCATCAAGGATCTGATTGCTCAAGCCATGGAAAAGAGTGGCGGCAATAAGGCCAAGGCCTCCAGGTACCTGGGAATCTCAAAACCAACGCTTGTGTATCGTCTTCAAAAATACGGCTTGGCCGACGATGGAACAGAAGTCCGACACACAGGGGAGGAGAGGGGACAACAGGCCGGACAATGACGTTGTGAGACTGGGCTCACTTTCAGGATATTGGAACGGATTTTGCTCGCATCGGGGCGATCCGACATGGATATCCCAGGAAGAGAAAGCCGTGAAATGAACAGACGTCGGAAGAGCGTTCTCGTAATCGACGATGACCAGGTTTGCTTAAAGGCGATTGCCGCCATGGTAGCCCGTTTGGGGTATACGACAGAGGCCACCGCGGATGGCTTTCATGCCCTTCACCTCCTGGAAAATCAGACGTTTGATCTTGTGATTGTGGACATGGTGATGCCGGAGATCGGCGGGTTGCTGCTCACAAAGCTGATAAGGCAGCAGCACCCGAGGACTCCCATATTGGCCGTGTCGGGATACTATGACAAGGTTTCGCGGGCTGTCGGCGCCCCCGACATCGATGCCATTCTCCCAAAACCCCTCAACCTGGAGACCCTCAGATCGGCTTTGTACGACATATTCTTGAAAACGAAGTCGACGGAACTCCCATTGCCGACCGCGTGACACGTCCGCCCTCCGATTCCGAGAGCCTTTCACAGCCATGATGTCGCGTTGGAACCGAATCCGTCCGGGATGAAAACCATGGCGGATCGCACAGCAACAGCAGGGTAGCCGTCCCGAGAGAGACCGGTGTTTGCAACGGGTGGCCATCAGGGAGGCTCGCCGCGAAAAATCTTCCTGCAACGTCACCAAAGCACGGACATGATGAGCTCCTTCCAGAGGGTATCAAATCATTCCCTGTTGAATGAAATGATGCGCCACAGGAATCGAAGAAGGTCCTGAGAGCGATCTGTAAGGTGCTGACATTAAAAGATAACTCATGCAATGGCGGGTTTGGCACAAGAATCGCTTGATCTCACCATCAGGAGGAGTCATCCCCCCGGCCGTGATTCCCCGTGTTGATCCCTGAGGAGGAAACATGGGCCGCTTCAAGGGGGGGTATCTGCTCGATTCCCAAACCCGGTGAGACCGGAGCCTCAGTTTGAGGCACCAGAAAACCCTGTCGCCAAGAGGAAGTTGAAAAGAAAGGAAGAGGGGAAAAGGATGCCTCACAAGGCGCTACCCTCCTACGTGTTTCTCCATAGACGAGGATTGAGACAATGAAAGACTTCCATCGGGGTTTCACGCTCGTGGAGGTGCTAGTGGTTGTGAATATTCTGGCGATCCTGTTTGGGGTGGCAACGATCGTCTCCGGAGAGTATGGGGGTGAAGCGAGATGTATGGAGGTCCATCAAATGCTGCCCCAAATCATTCGCGCTCAGGCATATTACTACATGACGCACAACGCGTATTTTGCGGCCGGCCACGACGAACTCGAAAGCTACGGTGTGGATGTGACCGAGGCTCGCTATTTCACGTATTCAACGTTTCCCAACGAGTTCTCATCCTTCGCCGTCAGGGCCGAAGCGACAGTGTGGGCTGACGGGGGATGGGTCGTCTATGACCAGAAAGGAGAACCGGTCTGGCGTTGTGACGGCGCCCGGATCGAAAGGAGCTGGCTACCGGATTAGAGAAGTTACGTGAAAGACCGATAGGCGTGAAAGTCAGGGGATCCGGACGACGTGGCGGTTGGTGCGGCATCTTCACAGATGTTCCAGAAGGACGAGGAGAGACAGTGGATCCTGTTAAGGAGTCGGGCAAAGAAAAGGCCCCCGAGAAGAGAATCCTCGTCGTTGACGACGATGCGAAATTTCGAAATGTACTCTGTAACTTTGTAGAAGCCCTCGGTTATTCATGCGTGCAGGCAAACTCCGGCAGTCTTGCCCTGGCGCTGCTTGAGCGGATGCGGTTTCTCATTGTCATCACGGATATTGTCATGCCCGGGATGGACGGTCTTGCATCGCTTCGAATCATCAAAGAAAAGTATACCGATGTGGACGTGTTGATCATCACGGGATACGGAGCCAGGTACTCGGCCACGAAAATCGTCCAAACCGGAGCCAGCGATTTTCTCACCAAACCATTCAACATGGAGCAGCTCGGAGCGCGTCTCTGCAAAATCGAGCAGGAAAAAACCCTGAGGAACAAACTCTATTCTCAGGCCG
>Ga0180438_10012203_pt1 | contig 10258 bp, 7 predicted proteins | sample SS_ome_12_FD_132455 | JGI IMG/M metagenome (GOLD analysis project Ga0180438, IMG submission 132455) | Hypersaline lake sediment archaeal communities from the Salton Sea, California, USA - SS_3_D_2 metaG | ecosystem: Environmental > Aquatic > Non-marine Saline and Alkaline > Hypersaline >...
AAGGGGACAAAGTTAAAGTCATTACAAAGGATAAAGAATATGTAGGTATAGTGATGCCTCATGAAACTCATACTCTTGTCATAAAACTAGATAATGGATATAATGTTGGGATTGACAAAGCAAATATCGAAAAGACAGAGATTATTGAAAAATACAGCCCTACAGAAAGGGAACTGAAAGAAGCAGAGAAACAAAAAGGACTGCCTTCAATCTTAATTCTTCACACTGGCGGAACGATCGCGAGCAAAGTTGATTACCAGACAGGCGGAGTCATTGCGCGTTTTGAACCAGAAGAAATCCTGAACATGTTTCCAGAGCTTAGAGACATAGCAAACATTGACAGCAAATTATTGACAAACATCTGGAGCGAAAACATCACATTCATCCATCTGAAGAAATGGGCAAAACAGATTTCAGATGAGATCAAGAAAAATACTGCATTGAAAGGTATAATTCTCACGCAAGGTACAGATACTTTGACTTCGACAAGCGCAGCATTAGCATTCATGCTGCAGAACTGTCCGATTCCTGTAATAATCGTAGGAGCGCAAAGGAGCAGTGACAGAGGAAGCAGTGACGCTGCAATGAACTTGGTGTGCGCTGCAGAATTAATAGCAAAGACAGATTTCAAAGGAGTGGCGATCTGTATGCATAAACAAGAGGATGATACTTTCTGCCACATCCTTCCACCATGCAAAGCCAGGAAGATGCACAGCAGTCGAAGGGACGCATTCAGATCTATAAATATTAAACCTTATGCAACTATTGATTATAATACAAGAAAGATAGAATGGATAGACAAGCCAGAATTTAAACAGGCAGAATTCAAGCTGATGCCAGAGATGGAAGAGAAAGTTGGTATTGTGAAAACGTACATCAATTTCAATCCTAAACTGTTCGAAGCCTTCAAAGGCTATAAAGGTTTGATCATAGAAGGGACCGGACTAGGACAAGCACCGGTATTTGCACAAGACAAGGATTCTGACAAGAACAAGATCAATTTCAAGGCGCTCGAGGAATTGATAGGATCCGGCACTATAGTATTTATGACAACACAGACAATCTATGGTAGTGTACAGATGCACGTCTACAGCGCAGGAATAGATCTTGTAAAGGCGGGCGTGATGGAAGCAAAGATGCTCGCAGAGACTGCTTATATCAAACTCGCATGGTTATTGGGAAATTATCCGAAAAAAGACAGCGATGAAATCAAAGAGATGATGCAGAAGAATCTAATTGGTGAAATGTTCACACGAATAGAAGAAGACACTTTCTTGATCTAATTTTATTTGATTTCTAATTATAATTCTTGTTAAGATAATTCTTTAATGTGAATTTTCTCAGTAATTTATCATTGACAAGTCTCTCAAATTTCTCTATATCTAAAAAATGCTTTGTTCTCCTGAATCTCCAATGACCTCTGATTGCGTCAAAATAATTCTTGCCAGGTTTCATCCTCTTCCACAATATGTCTACCATGTCTTTCGCGCCCTTTTCAAATTCATCTGATCCGAACAAAGGATATTTCAATGTCTGAGGTTCTCCGTCCGGATGTCTCTCTGGAGAATGGAAATAACGTTTTTCAAAATAATACATATCTCCTTGTCTCAATAACCTTACAGTATAGAAACGTCTTCTAGATTGTTTTGTGATGTAATCATCAAAATTAAAAATAAAGCTTTTCCCTTCCTGCATTCCTTCAAGTATTCTTTGTGCAAGATCCCTTTTGTTTTTTGTTAATTCTTCTCCTTTTGTCTTCAACAAATCACGTACAGGGAATGTGATGTACTGCCTTCCTTTATCATCTCGGAAACCGTCAGAAAAGATTTCTGCTGCAACAGCTTCTGGAAGCTTGAACCTCTGTCTTTTCCCGCTGACCACCTTTCTCATCATAGTCCATGCAGCATCACTATCATAATCACAGGCTTTCATAAGGGCATCATAAATTTCAGATGAAAAATCATCTTTTCTTTCTTCAAACTCATTTTTTACATCATACATGAAATCCCAAATAGCTCTTTGATCAGCAGGCATCCTCTTACGACCGTATCTTCTTGATCTCTGCCGTTCTGCACTCTTTTCCAGGCCGTACCATCTCCTGCCTCTTACAAACCTAGAAATATCCCATTCTGGAAGATTAAGTATCCTCATTGTATAACTTTTTTCAATACCTTTTTTTAAGAATTCTCTGACCAATTTCACTTCCTGCTTTCCAAAACTTCTGCCATTCCTCCACTCGCTTAATGCGTGGATGACCCTGCCGTCATCTACAGGAGGCTGCCATAGATGATAGAATCTAGTATAATTGATTTTTTTCCCGCTATCGCGCGCCAATTCTGTTTGTGCTTTTTCCTGTGCTTTTCTATAGAGCTCTGAAAAATCAAACACATCTCCAGAGCTTGCAAGTTCGTCAAGATCAGGTATCCTTTTCAGAGCATATCTTCTTCTCTTATCATGATATCTCTTGACAGCTGCCCGCCTGCTAGCCTTTTCATATAGCTCTTCTATCTTTTCTTTTGCTTCAGCAGTTACTAAGAGTTTTGCACCAGGATTGTTCTTGCGCCATTCTACATATGCATCAAGGAATCCAGTATTATGCAACAATAATTCATCTTTCCAGAAGTCATCTGAAAGCCTGTCCAACTTGTTCAACCAAGTCCGTCCCGGCTTGTTCTCATAGATTTCAAAACCTTCCAATTGTTGATTTTTTCTTTCTAACTCTTTAGGATCATAATATTCCAATACTGGAAGTTCAGAGCTTCTAGACAAGCCTTGCTTTCTTGGCGATTCGCGCTTGCTTGATTCCAATGGATTAAAGTCTGTAAATCTGTAGTTAGAGAAAGTTCTCACATGCCCTGTTGTGCTTAAGCTCAATACTTTTGCATCTTCAAATTCAAGTAATTTCTTTACTAATTCATTTGCCCTTTCTGCCTGTTCATCTGAAATTTTAAGATGATTCAACGCAGATGCGGCATCATCTATCTTATCAAACTCTTCTTTCCTTAGCACAGTATATCTTTCAATATCATGCAGGAATTCTCTTAACCTTGGTAGAGAAATGATCCAATCACATTGTTTGTACTTTGCAATTAGCCCAATGTTATGCAAAGTTCTTTCCTGATCTTCTTCTGTTGTCTCGAATATTGAAAAGAATTTCTTTTCCTTCATTATCTTATACATGGATTTCAATCTGGAAATATTATTTTTATTAAATAATTCTTTTGGTACCAAACCATGTTCCAAATAAGCTGCAAAACCAGGAGCGAGTTCTTTTATCGGCATCATGAGCGTGTTTCGCAGTCTGGAATACTTGCTAAAATATGCAAGATCCTTAGGATACATTGCTTTTGCCAAATAATTAATCAAAATAAAAGGTCTGTCGTAAAAATCCAGTTCAGGAATGCCTAATCTTTCTCCTAAATCTTCTCTGCAATCTTCCCATAATAAGAATTCTTTCCTTTGGTCCTTGAAAGGACCGTGTTCTGCATATTCTCTTTGCACTCTAATTTTTCTTACTAATGTCAGCATCTCTTCCAGCATGAAACGATGCTCCTGAATACTGTCTGCAGAATAGATATTCGAGAGTACTAGTTCGCGTTTCTTTTTAGGATCTCTTTCCACTGCAGCTTGTGCTGTCACGAACCTACCATGATACTCTTTAATTAATTTGGATTCGTTCACAGGCAAAGTCTTACTGTCTTCATCCCTGAATCTATCTGCATCATATTCCATAAATAAATCTAATATCTCTTCTATGGCTTCTCCGGCATATCTTGCGTCTGATTTTAGATGCTCTTGTTTTCTTTTGCCAAGAAGCCCTTTGATGCTTTTTGAGATTGTCTTCATTTCATTAGAGGTGATGCCTGCTTTTTTCTTGTTGGTCAAGTCTGCCAAGACTGCTGCTTTCCTGGCCTGACCAAATGCAGATGCACTCACAACGTCATTCTCTATAAAGTATAATACATCATCTACTATTCCGCCTGCGTATCTTTCCTTGCTGAATCTTTTTTCATTTGCATAACGATGGTACATGATGGCCATCTCCCAGTTTTCCAATGTCTGACCATACACCATCTTTTTGTAGATTCTCAATTCTTCGGGTTCTAAATCATCCATTACATCCTTGAAGAAACCAAGATAACCGCCGCTCCTCTGCATAGACCATAAAATTCTTGTGATGTCCGGGTCGTCTTTTTGCAGATCGTGCACTTCTTTCAAGAAATCAAGCAGTTTAAGTTTGTAATCCTCTTCTAATTGTAATTTCTTGTCTTCATCTATCTTTGCCCTTACATCTTCAGATACTATTGCCTCTAACTGTTTCTCATCCTTAAGCATGACATATTCATTCCATTCATCATCCTTTCCTTGCTTGAAATCTTTGACTCGTTTTTGTACCTGCCTTATTTTTCTTTCATGTTCCCTGACATTAAATAGCCAGAACAAGGTTATTGCACAGCCCTGCCCAACGTACAAGTTTCCTGAACCAAAACTTCCGTCCTCTAGAACTTCCTGCAGAGTCACAGAATGCCTTGAAACATCGCCTGAACAGATCTCGCAGGAATCAGGCACGTCTTGAGGGCCTGTTTCATCAATCTCTATCCCTTTTTCTCTCAACCTGCGATTCATCCTGTTGACGAATTTCTGATCATAAATCCGGATCGGTTGCATTGATTGAAGAACAGGCAAAATCTCGTAAGTTCCTAGTTTAAAGATTGTTCTTTTGACCTGGCCTATGTGAGTGGATTTGACAGACCTTGAGAATTTTTGAGAAATTTCCTTTTCCTGCTGCTTCTGCAACCTCAGCAATCTTTGTCTTGGTCTTGCTCCTTCTTTTGCTTTCAATGCTTCTTCAATGTTCATGGTCTTTTTTCTTGGCTTGCCGTGAGCCATAGAAGATTTTCTTAATGCTTCAACCTCATTTGCAAGCTCTTCAAGCGCAGGCCTTCTGAGATATCTCTTTGCTACAACAAAATCCTCTACTTTTGCAATGTCTCCATCATACATATACATAAAAGCAGCATCTATCTGCTTGTGATAGCTAGGATCATGAGCTTCTCTCATCGCGAGCCACAAATCTTCACCTCTCAGACCTTTAACATCATCTATAGAATGAATTGTGCCTTTGCTCGGTCTTATCAACAGATCCTTCTCGCCTGCTTCTATTGGAACATCCATAAATCTCCCTCTTTGCCGAAGAATTATATCGAATATTTATAACTTATGATGCAGGATAAGGGCAAAATATATATAAATAAGGGAACAGTCTTTATCTGTATGAGTGAGAGGATGAAGCACTATTATGAAGGTCTTGGCTTTAAGTGCGGTCTAGAGCTGCACCAGCAATTGGCAGGCCATAAATTATTCTGTAATTGTCCTAGCTTGGTAAGGGGCAATAAAAAGGACTTCAAGGTAGAAAGACAGTTGAGAGCTGCTGCTGGCGAGATGGGTGGTGTGGATATTGCAGCAGAGTTTGAAGCTGCGAAACAAAAGAAACACATCTATACAGGAGATTCTGACTGTGTATGTGAAGTAGAGTTGGATGACGATCCTCCAAGACAACTGAACAAAGAAGCATTGGATGTAGTATTGCAAGTGGCAATGATGCTGAATGCAAAGATTGTTGACGAGATACAAGTGATGAGAAAGACAGTTGTTGATGGAAGCAATGTCAGCGGTTTCCAAAGAACTGCGCTTGTTGCGACTGACGGTCATATTGATACCAGCAAAGGCAAAGTGCGAATCGCGAATGTCTGTCTAGAAGAAGAAGCTGCGCAGAAATTAGAAGAGACAAAAGATTCCATTACCTGGAACCTTGACAGATTAGGCGTACCATTGATAGAAGTCGGGACAGAAGCAGACATAAAGGATCCTGATCATGCAAAAGAAGTTGCAGAGAAGATAGGAATGATATTGAAAAGCACTGGAAAAACAGTGAGAGGTATAGGAAGTGTAAGGCAGGATGTCAATGTAAGCATCAAAGGACATCCAAGGATTGAAATAAAAGGATTCCAGGATCTTAAAACAATATCAAAGGTTATTGCCAATGAAGTCGAGAGACAACAAGCAGAACTAAAAAAGAATGCAAAATTAGAACCTCATGTGAGAAAGGCCCTGTCTGATGGCAATACAGAATTCATGAGACCAATGCCTGGTTCATCAAGGATGTACCCTGAAACAGACATCGCGCCGATAAAAGTAGATGTTTCTGGAATAAAGAAAGTAGAACTTATTGCAGAGAAAGCAGAAAAGATTGAAAAACTTGGCGTAGGGAAGGATCTTGCAAAATTAATCAGCAAGGAACACATAGCAGACAAATTCTTTGATTTTGTCAAAAAGTTCAAGAAAATTAAACCTGCGTTCATCGCAGAGACAATGCTTCCGACACTGAAAGAGTTGAAGCGAAAGCACAAAATAGACACAGAAAAGATCACGCACGAACATTTGGAGAAAGTATTCGAAGCCCTGGACAAGGGAAAGATCGGAAAGGACAGTGTGATGGACATCCTGAAGAAAATACCAGGAACAAATAAATTGGAAGATCTAGAGAAAATATTCGAACAATACATACTGATCAGCGACAAAGAACTGGAAACAGAAATCAAGAAGATTGTAGAAGAGAACAAGAGCACTCCTTTCGGCGCATTGATAGGACTGGCAATGAAGAAGTTCAAAGGAAAGGCAGAAGGAAAGAAGATAAGCGAAATATTAAAGAAGATATTGAACCAATGATAATAAGAAAAGCAAAAAAAGAGGATTTTAATGGAATTTTTGACTTATTGCTACAGCTATCTATAAAAAATAAAAAGGCTAAAGCAAAAATAAAGAAAAGTTATGAACAGAGTTTGAAATTGAGAGATTCTTTTGACATTGTTGCAATAGAAAATAAAGAAATAGTAGGATATGCATCAGGAGGTTTGTGTTATGCTTTATGGGCAAGAGGTTATGTTTTCTGGATCCATGAATTAGTTACTTCAAAAAAATATAGAAGAAAAGGCATTGCAAAAAGACTAATAATGGAGTTAGAGAGGATTGCAAAGAAAAGAAAGGCAAAACAAATGTTCTTGGCAACACAGAAAGAAAGAAAACCAGCAATAAGTTTATATTCAAGAATGAACTATGTTCCTTCAAAGAACTATTATTTGAGAAAATTTTTTTAAAAAGAGGTGTATAGATGCACGTAGAATCATTGGCGTGCTTTGAGTGCGGTAAGACGTACCCAAAGACTGAACTAAGATATAATTGTGACTGTGGCGGGAGCCTTGAGATCATCTACAGATATGATGAGATAAAAGGCAAGATAAGCTGGAACTCGCTCAGGAAACGGAAGTTCAATCACTGGAGATATCGGGAATTCTTTCCTATCATCAAAGACAAATACATTGTAAGTCTGGGAGAAGGCGGCACTCCTTTAGTTCATAGCAGGAAGATTGGAACGTGCGGAAATGTATATTTCAAATGTGAAGGCGTGAGCCAGACAGGAAGTTTCAAGGACAGGGGCACGACTGTTGAATTGTCAAAAGCCCTGGAATTTGGAGCAACAGAGATCGTTGCAGCCAGCACAGGAAACATGGGTGCGAGCATCAGCGCGTACGCAGCAGCTGCTGGAATCAAAGCAACTATCTATGTGCCAATAGGCAGTCCGCACGAGAAAATAGAACAGATGCATTCGTATGGAGCGCATGTCGTGCCTGTAAAGCACGGAGGATATGTCCAGGCTGCAAGATATGCTCACAGAGAGTTCAAGAAAAAACAAATATAGCTTCTAGGAGACTATGCATACAGAGGGGAAGGAGAAAAAAGTGTAGGATATGAGATAATGGATGAGATGAAACAGGTTGATTACATCATCAGCCCTATAGGAAACGGAACCTTGCTCAGCGGAATATGGAAGGGATTGACAGAATTGAAGATGACAGGCTTGATAAAAAGAATGCCAAAGATGGTCGGTGTGCAAGCTGCTGGCTGTAATACAGTTATCAGAGCTTTCAACAATAATGATGAGATAAAAAGTGTGACTCCAAGAACAATCGCAGGAGCGATTGCAGTAGGAGACCCTTCAGACGGAGAAAAAGCTTTAGCTGCACTAAAAGAGAGCAATGGATTGGCAACTACTGTGACTGACAAAGAAATCCTTATTGCGAGAAGAGAGATGGCGAGGAATGAAGGTATTGACTGTGAACCGTGCGGAGCAGTCGCCTGGGCAGGAATAAAGAAACTTAGGTTGCCTCAGAATGCAATAAAAGTCGCTATAGTTACAGGCCATGGTTTGAAAGATTTAGAAAATATGTGATTTCTTACATAAGATTTATTTTACCAGTGCATCAACATGCTTCATAAATCTGTCTACTGATTCTTGTGTATTACACTTTGAAAATCCAGGATACTGCTCTGCGATCTTAAGGTCCCTGGCCAGCTTGAACTTTTTCTGCCTTACACTATACCATGTCTTCTGCTTGTTATGATAATGACTTAGGTATTCTTGTTCGGTCTGGCCAACCGTGGGGACGAACAATGCTTTCTTTCCTAGCTGTGCAAGATCCATCAAAGTAGTATATCCTGACCTGCTGACTACCATCTTTGCTTTATTGAACATCAGCTGCTGTTGTTCAGGAGCAAGATAGGAAAATATAGTGATTGTTGCTTTCTTTGTCTTTATTATATTCTTGACATTCTCTTCTGGCTTGCCAAGGGTTATCACAATATTCCCTGCCAAACTATTCAATTGCGGCATAATAATGTCTTCAAAGATTGTCCTCTGAGGTTCTGGGCCTGAAATAGAGATGAAATAATCAATATCTTGTTCTGTATCAACTTCCTGCATAGCAGATAAGATTCCTATGTATTCTAATGGCTTTCCATTATAGAATCTTAGGCTATGGGATAAATCGCCTGTCAATCCATTCATCTCATAGTCAGGTATGAAGATCTTTGTGAATTTCCTCAAGAAAGTATAATTCAAGTATTCCAGTGTTCTTTCCACAGGTCTTACTCTTTTTGGGACAATGAATCTTGGCTGGTGAGTGATAAAGAAACAGGGCACTTCCCTGCTGTTGAAACCATACCTGCAGTCTGCAATGACCAAGTCATACTTCTCTTTATTCAGAAGTTTCCCGAATCTCTTTTTTTCCTTTCTGACCATCCTTACAAGATGGGGAAGATAAGTCGTGAATTTCAATGCAAACAAGCTTGACTTGGTATAAGGAGCAGGATAGTCTGGGAAGTCTATGAACTTGCACTCAGGCACTTCTTTCTTGAGTACTTCAAGGCTTCTGCCGCTCGTTGCGATAGTAACAGAGTGACCTTTCTCCAACAGTCTTCTGATAATAGGAAGATCCCTTGTCGCATGACCTAATCCCCAAGTACAAATGCCAAACAATATTTTCATAATGCACAAAAATCAAGAATTAGTATTTAAAATTATGTTGTTTGAAATCAAAAAAAATAAGAAATAAAGAATTAAATAAAATTACCTTCTCCTTCTCTTGGTTTTTCTCTTAGTTGTCTTCTTTCTCTTTGTAGTCTTTTTTCTGGTTGCTTTCTTCTTTGTCTTTCTCTTGGTTGTCTTTTTCTTAGTTTTTCTCTTTGTAGTCTTTCTCTTAGTTGTCTTCTTTCTTTTTGCAGTCTTTCTCTTGGTCGTCTTCTTTCTCTTTGTTGTCTTTTTCTTCTTTGCTTTTCTCTTTGTTGTCTTCTTTCTCTTTGTAGTCTTTTTCTTCTTTCTCTTGCCGCCACGAGCCATCTTTACTCTTGCGACATCTCCCTTCTTGTCCAGAAAGTACAGGTAACCTGAAACTCTTTTGATGCCAGTCTTAGCGACAATTGTTTGCTTTTGTCTTCCTTTCTTTCCGCCGCCTCTAGCCATCTTAGCTTTAGCTACATTTCCTTTCTTGTCAATAAAGTAAAGAAATCCCTTTTGTCTTTTTACTCCACATTTGGCTACAACTTGTGCCATATCAATCACCTCCTTGCTATACTAAAATTCAAAATAGTATTTAAATGTTTGCTTTTTCTCGAGGGTGCACCGACGAAGAATCCAGGCCTCCAAAAAGTATTGAAAATAAATCAAAAGAGAGAGGATTCCAGACGAACTGGAATCCACTGAGAAGCGGACCCGGAGAGATTCGAACCTAACTTTTACAAAAAGCTAGGATCAAAAGAGAGAGGATTTGGCAAAAAGCCAAATCCACTGAGAAACGGACCCGGAGAGATTCGAACTCTCGATCTACAGCTTAGGAGGCTGTCGCCTTATTTGCCCTACGGC
>Ga0180438_10012205_pt1 | contig 10255 bp, 7 predicted proteins | sample SS_ome_12_FD_132455 | JGI IMG/M metagenome (GOLD analysis project Ga0180438, IMG submission 132455) | Hypersaline lake sediment archaeal communities from the Salton Sea, California, USA - SS_3_D_2 metaG | ecosystem: Environmental > Aquatic > Non-marine Saline and Alkaline > Hypersaline >...
AGGGCCACCTTTACCATGGAGTTCAGCCATTTCGCCCCGCGTATGCAGGGGTTAGAGTAGCACGAACGTTGACAAAGCCCGCCCCTCTTCGTTATATTGGGGCATTCCCGCACAACATAGAATAAGGAGCGCGAGATATGAGCACGAGGAGCGATAAAATTCGAAATATTGCCATAACCGGACACGGCAGCACCGGAAAAACCACCTTCTTCGAGCAGATCCTCTTCCTCGGGGGGCAGATACCCAAACCCGAGACCGTGGAGAGCGGAAAAACCATCAGTGATTACTCGGAGGAGGAGATCAACAGGACGATTTCCATACACTCGGCACTGGCCCACATCCCCTGGAAGGACAGGAAAATAAACCTGTTGGACACCCCGGGATCGGGGGATTTTGTCGGGGAGGTGATCTCCGCACTTCGGGTCAGCGAATCGGCGGTGGTCCTGGTGGCCGCGGACGCGGGCGTGCAGATCGGAACGGTGCAGACCTGGCGTCGCCTGAAGAAGAGAAGCACCCCGACCCTGGTCTTCATCAACAAGATGGACAAGGAACACGCGGACTTCACCAAAACCGTAAATGACCTGAAGGAGAACTTCCAGGCGAATTTCGTTCCCCTCACCATTCCCATCGGCGCGGGCGGCGCTTTCAAGGGAGTGGTGAATCTGATCGATCAGAAGGCCTACACGGCGCAGGAGGGGGCGAAGAAACCGGCGGCCTCGGAGATTCCTCAGGAGATGGCAGCCCGGGTAGAGGAGTACCGACAGGCTCTGATCGAAGCCGCCGCCGAAGGGGACGACGCCCTGATGGAGAAGTACTTCGAAAGCGAAACCCTGAGCGACGAGGAGATCTCATCCGGTCTGGCCAAGGCACTGGAGGCCGGCAAGGTGATTCCCGTGTTCTGCGGCGCCGCTTTGCTGAACAGCGGGATCTACTCCTTCCTCGACGCCGTGGCAAATCTCTGCCCCGCAGCGCTGGGCCGCCAAGAGCCTCTTCAGCCAACCGAGGGCGAGCAAGCTTTTCAGGAAATCAGCACCAGCGGTTCTCTCTCCTGCTTTGTGTTCAAGACCAGCGTAGAGCAGTTCAGCGGGAAGCTCTCCTACGTCAAGGTAATCACCGGATCGCTGTCCGGTGACAGCGAGCTGTTGAATACCCGGGAAAAGCAGAAGGAGAAGATCTCAAAAGTGTACACCTGCATCGGCAAGAAGCTGGATGAGGCGGACGCCCTTCCGGCTGGGGATATCGGCGTTCTCACAAAAGTCGACAGCGCCGCCACCAACGACACCCTCTGCGGGACCGACATGGATCTCACCTACCTGCCGCTGCAGCTTCCTCAGCCCGTGCACGCCGTGGCCATCAACGCCAGCGCAAAGAAGGACGAGGACAAGCTCAACCAGTTCCTGCAGCGTGCCGCCGAGGAAGATATGACCTTCCAGCTGAACTACAATACCGAGACCAAGGAAACGGTCATCTCCGGAATGGGGGAGCTGCATCTGGATATCATCATGGAGAAGATCAGGAGCCAGGCGAAGATCGACATGCAGACCCGGGTTCCCAAGGTTGCCTATCGGGAAACCATCCGGGCAGCTTCCGGGTCGGAGTACCAGCACAAGAAGCAGACCGGGGGTCACGGACAATATGCCAAGGTCGTGCTGGAGATCCAGCCCCTGCCGCGGGGGGAACAGTTCAAGTTCGTGAATGCCATCGTGGGTGGACGGATCTCCAAGGGATACATACCGGGCGTGGAAAAAGGCGTCCTGGAGGGCATGGAAGCGGGCATTCTGGCCGGCTATCCGGTGGTCGACTTGGAGGCCAAGGTGGTGGACGGCAAGATGCATCCCGTAGATTCCTCCGAACTGGCATTCAAAGTGGCCTCCCGGGGGGCGCTGCGGGCCTCTCTGGAAAAAGCGGATCCGGTACTCCTGGAACCGGTGATGAACCTCACGGTCTTTGTCGACGACCAGTATCTGGGAGACGTTCTTTCCGACTTGAGCTCCCGGCGGGGAAAGGTTCTGGGACAGGAAGCCGTGGGCGGCGGTATCCAGGAGGTAAAGGCCCAGGTGCCCCAGTCGGAGCTGCTGCGCTACTCCATTGACCTGCGTTCGATCACCTCCGGCACTGCCAGCTTCGAGATCGAGTTCAGCCACTACAGTCCGATCACCGGCAAGGTAGCCGAACAGGTGATGGCAGCGGCAAAAGCAGAGCAACAACAGTCCGAGAGTTAGGATTTAGCGGAGAGGCCGGTCTCGAGGTTCTACAGGAACAGGGCTCCCGGCACCAGGAAGTGCAGGGCGCTGATGACCAGGCCGGCGATTCCCAGGGGAACGCGGTAGGTCATCACTGTCTTTTCCAGATTATCCACGGTCTCAGCCGACACGGTTCCCCGCTCCTTGATGATTCCCAGGATCAAGCCTGCACCCATGGCCAAACCGGCCAGGGCGGGGAGGAGGTCACCGACCACGGGAACGTCGGTGGGATTGGAGCGGATCAACAGTTTCAGAAAACCAATGACAAAAGCGGCAATTCCGATTGTGGTTTTCACGTTTTTCTTGGAAAACAGTTCATTGAATGGAAGAAAAGCCTTGAACTTCTCGGCAAAATAGTCCGAGGTCAAGGTCAGACCGGCCAGGATGTTGGCGAAGATCGACAGAAAATAGAACTGCAGCATGACGATTTCCTCCTTAACGTAAAATATCCAAATCCCGATCGAGTGTCAAATCACCGACGCCGCGGGGACGGCGCCGCAGCGCCTCAGGGCTCCAGGCCGGTGGACAGGCGTTCCCGGGAATCCTCGATCCGAACCTCCGCATACAGTACCTCGGAGGACGCCGAGGAGCCGGAGAGGGGTATGGCAGCCCGCAGAATCCTCTCCCCTCCCCTTTGCCGGGGAGCCAGACCGGAAACATAGGTCACATCCTCCTCATCGGGATTTCTCTCCAGAGAGAAGCTGGCGAAGACGCTCTGCTCGGCTGCGGAGACGGCCGCGGTGTTGGTGATCGTGAGGGTAGCGAGTACCGTCTCTTCGGTGCGCGCGCCTCTCAGTACAACGCTGTACCCCTCAAGGTCGGCGCGGTTGACCCGGGCATAGAGAAAACGCACCAGAAACACGCCCAGGATGATTACGATGACCAGATCCAACAAGATGATCAGGAGGGTTCGATTCCTGCGGAAGATGCCGCCACCTCTTTCGCGGAATCGGGGAGCGGTAGCCATGGAAAGTCTGTCCTGCCGGCTGTAGTGGTATCCGTCGGGCTGTTCCTCCTTGAAGGGGTCCTGCCGATGTTCGTTCTTGCCCTTCCTACGCACCATACTCCGCAGTGCTCCTTGAATCTAGATACAGGCTGATGACACGGCTGTGACCATGTCCTCGGCAAGGAAGTAGCCCCTGTCCCGATACAGCCGCCTGCCGATCTGACCGTGCAGCAGCACGGCCAGGACAGCGGCGTCTTCGGGGTCGCAGCCGGAGGCGAGCAGGCCGGCGCACATGCCGGCCAGCACGTCTCCGCTGCCCCCGGTGGCCATCGCCGGATTCATCCCGTCGAGGATGCCGTACCTTCCTTCAGGACCGACCACGAAGCTGCAGTGGCCCTTGAGCACGATCACAGCCTCCAACTCGGCGCTGGCGCGCAGCAGGTGCGGGAGGGGATCGGCGAGCACTTCGGCTATCTCCAAGCCCAGCAGCCGGGCAAACTCCCCCGGATGGGGCGTGAGAATCCATCTGCCCCCGAACTTCAAGGAGGCTTCCGGACGCATTCGGCCCAGCAGGCTGATTCCGTCGGCATCCAGCACGCCGGGAAGCCGTGCTTCGAACAGCGCCTGGAGGATCCGTTCCCGCTGCTTCGTGACGCCCCATCCGGGGCCGACGAGCAGCGTATCGAATCTGCCCATCTCCGGCAGTTCTCCCTCCCAGGGACGCAGCATGACCGAGCTGTACTTGGGAATGTTCGCTCCGTACAGCTCCCGGTCCATGTACAGGGTAACCAGGCCCGCCCGGCTGCGGGCTGCGGCGTTGGAGCAGAGCCAGGCGGCCCCGGTGGTCCCTTCACAGCCTGCGAACACCGCCAAATGTCCCCTTTTCCCCTTGTGGGTGTCCGGATTCAGCGGACTCAGGAGACGTTCTTTGATCGGCTCTTCTATCAGGTAGCCGGGGATATCCTCCTGCTCGACCAGCTCGGGAGGAAATACTCCGGGAACGGTGTGGATATCTCCACAGAAGCTTCGGGTATGGGGCAGGTAGAGACAGAGCTTGGGCAGCTGGACGGTGAGCGTACAATCGGCCCGGAAGGCTGTATAGCCGAGCCGGTAGGCGTCCCCGATCCCGCTGGGAATGTCCACGGCAATGCGAAAGGCGGGACTCTCATTGCAGCGCCGGATCAGATCTTTCAGGGGCGAGCGGACCTCTCCGCTCAGGCCCGTGCCCAGCAGACCGTCAACCAGGCAGTCGGCCTGCTCCAGCAACCGGCGTGCCCTGCGTGCAGCTGCGCCTTTGTCATCGGCGCAGTAGTCCAAAACCTCGATGCCAAGGGATCTCAGGACCTTCAGATGCACTCCTGCCAGGCTTTCGGCTTTGGGTTCCCCCGCGCCGAGGATCACGTACAGATCCCTCATCCCGGTGAAATAGCAGTGCCGGGCTACGGCAAGGGCATCCCCGCCGTTGTTGCCCTTGCCGCACAGAAACACTACCGGACCCCGCCGTAGCATGCCCTTCCAGATCCTCTCCCGCATCAGCGAGAAGATACCGTAGGCGGCATCCTCCATCAGCACAATTTCGGGAATCTCGAAGCTTTCTTGAGCTTCCCGGTCGATCCGGGCCATGCGCCGGGAATCAACTACCTTCACGTTCTCCCTCCCGCAGCAGCCGGTCGCTGCGCCACCAAACGATCTGGGCCTGGTATTCCTCCCCCAGCAGAGCATAGATGATCCCGCTGGCCGAAAGCCGCACATCCTTGTAGAACAGCTCGGAATCCTCCATTACCAGTGAACGGCGGGCCGCCGCTTGCCCCTCGCCGTTCAGGATGAGAAGCTGGAACAGATTCGCCTCTTCTCTGCGCAGCAGAAAGAAGGCGCCTTCGGAATTGACGCCGAGCAGCTCGAAGGAGGGAGCCGGCACCTCCACCTCCTGGGTGCCGATCTTCTCTATGCGAATTCCGTTCTGGGGTACTTCGATGTATCCCTCGTACCTGCCGGTCAGGAGACTCAGGGAGTAGATCCTCGTGTCGTAGCTGTCCGTTTGCTCTTCCGCAGTGGAGCCGCGATAGGCGTAGATCATCAGATACAGCAGCGCATCGCCTCGGTCCGGTACGATCCGGCCCAGGGTGGAGACCGGCTCTCCCTCGTACAGCGGCAGGTGCTCCTGATCGATATCGACCTGATAGAGGAGCATGCCCTCCGGGGAGTACCAATACACGTGCCAGTACCTGGGGGTCCGGCAGATCACCACCAGATCGTCCAGATCCGTGATGTACAAACTGTCTACATAGGGAAAGGGCGTTCCCCCGACGCCTTCCTGGCCGATAAAATCCACCAGCTCTCCGTGGCGGTCGAAGCGCAGGATCACCCGATCCAGCAGGACATTCAGCTCCTTGTCGCGAACCTGCCGTTCCTCGCTGACCGAGTCCTCGACGTATATGTGCTTCCGGCTGTCCACGACCAGTTCTCCTATCCGCTGCAGCGGGTAGGCCACCGCCCGCCTGGTACTGGCGACCTCTGGTCGCTCCGCCGGCTCCGCGGATTCCTCGGTGTTGAAGGAGGTGGGTGGAGGATTCTCATCCGGGTTGTAGAGAAGGAATATCAGATCCCCGTAGGAGGAGAGCTCCATGATCTTGGAGGAATTGCCGTTGGCCAGGTAGAACAGGCCGTCCCGCATGTAGATATTGTTTTTGGCGCCGGCCATCACACCGCCTATCTGAAACAGATCGATCTGATTGTCCATCTTGCCGATCTGAAGGCTGAACAGCTCCTCCCGGGTCAGCTCCTCCAGTTCCTTGGGAACACAGGAGCCGAGCAGCAAAACTACGGTCAACGCGGCTGTAAAAAAACTTATTGGATTTTTCATTGTCTGAAGGGGTACCGATTCCACCCGACTATACACTCCACACCCCGGCCCTGTCAATCCAACGAGTTGACCGCAGGCAGGCCTTAGAGCTACATTGCAATCATGGCAGAAAACATCCTCACCAAAATCCTGGGATCGCAGCGGGAGCGGGACCTGAAGGTCCTCGCCCCCCTGGTGCGCCGGATCAACGAGCTCGAGCCGGATATGCTCGCTTTGCCAGAGGGGCAGTTTCGGGAGAAAACCGCGGAGTACAGACAGCGTCACCAGCAGGGGGAGTCCCTCGACGATTTGCTGCCGGAAACCTTTGCTCTGGTTCGCGAGGCGGCCCGGCGGACTCTTGGAGAACGGATCTTCGACGTTCAGCTGATGGGCGGGATCGTGCTTCACCATGGCAAGATCATGGAAATGAAAACCGGGGAGGGCAAGACCCTCTCCAGCGTCACCGCCGCCTACCTCAACGCCCTGCCCGGCAAGGGCGTGCACGTTGTTACGGTAAACGACTACCTGGCCGAGCGGGATGCCAATTGGATGGGAAGGATATACAGCCTTCTCGGCATCAGCGTAGGGGTCGTACTGGCTCAGATGGACAATGAGAGCCGCAAGTCCGCCTATCGACAGGACATCACCTACGGAACCAACAACGAATTCGGCTTCGACTATCTTCGGGACAACATGCGCTGGGACGCAGGCAGCCGGGTGCAGCGGGGACACAACTTCTGCATCGTGGATGAGATCGACTCGATTCTGATCGATGAGGCCCGCACCCCCCTGATCATATCCGGAGCTGCGGAAGACGATACGGCCAACTACTACGAGGCCAACAAGATCGTGGACTCCCTTACCGAGTGCAGCAAGGACCCGCAGACCGGCAAGTACGCCGACGAGCTTTCACCCTTCCAGGTCGAAAAAACCCAGGCGGACGGGGATTACAAGATCGAGGAGAAGAGCAAGAGAGTATCCTTCACCGATCGGGGGATGAACGCCATCGAGGAGCAGCTCAAACGGCGCAACCTCATTCACGGCTCGCTGTTCGAATCGGACAACTTCGAGTTCATCCACTACTGCACCCAGGCTCTACGGGCCAAGCGCCTGTTCAACCGGGACGTGGACTACGTGGTCCAGGAGGGCAAGGTGGAGATCGTCGACGAGTTCACGGGCCGCATCCTCCACGGCCGGCGCTACTCCGAAGGTCTGCATCAGGCCATCGAGGCCAAGGAAGGCATCAAGGTGGCCCAGCGAAACCGGACTCTGGCGACCATCACCTTTCAGAATTACTTCCGGATGTACGACAAGCTCTCGGGAATGACCGGAACCGCCGATACCGAAGCCACGGAGTTCGCCAAGATCTACAACCTAGACGTTGTGGTCATCCCGACGAACCGTCCGGTTATCCGGGCGGACAACGACGATGAGATCTATCTGAATGAGGAACAGAAGCTCACCGCCATCTGCCAGGAGATCGCAGAGCTGAACAAGAAGGGCCAGCCGATCCTGGTGGGAACGATCTCCATCGAAAAATCCGAAAAACTGGCTCACCTGCTGACCAAGATGGGTATACCTCACGAGGTGTTGAACGCCAAAAACCACGCCCGGGAAGCGCTGATCATAGCCGAGGCCGGGGCCAAAGGGGCCGTGACCATCGCCACCAACATGGCCGGCCGCGGAACCGACATCAAGCTGGGCGGGAATCCCGAGTATCGGGCCAGCCGCAAATTGGGAAGCGACGGAAACGGGGAGGAGTACCGGAAGCTCCTGGCCCAGGAGATGAAAACTTGGGCTCCGGAGTACGAGGAGGTCAAAGCCGCCGGGGGTCTGCACGTGCTCGGCACCGAACGCCACGATGCCCGCCGAATCGACAACCAGCTGCGGGGGCGTTCGGGCCGCCAGGGGGATCCGGGCTCTTCCCGCTTCTTCATCTCCCTGGACGACGACCTGATGCGTCTGTTCGGCGGGGAGAACCTGAAAAGTTTGATGGGCAGGATGGGCATGCAGGACGGAGAACCGATCCACCATCCCTGGGTCAACAAGGCCATCGAGCGGGCCCAGAAACGGGTGGAGGAGCGGAACTTCGAAATCCGCAAGCACCTACTGGAGTACGACGACGTGCTCAATGAGCAGAGGAAGTTCATGTATGCCCGCCGGGATGAGATCCTGGCGGACGCCCATCTGGAAAAGCGCGTTCTGTCGGCGGCGGAGGACATCCTGGACGGCCTGCTGGATGATTACCGGCAGATGCGGGGCGGCGATGATCAGCGCCTGGCCACGCTCCTCACCCGCCTGAAGGACACCCTCTTCTACACCCCCAGGGAGGGAGCAGAGTCCCTCCAGGGAGCCGGCGCCGATCAGATCAGGTCCCGGGTTCTTCGGGAGCTGGAGGATGACCTGAAAGAAAAGGCTGAAGAGGTGGGCCAGGAAAATCTCAACCTGTTCATCCGCTTCGAGTATCTGCGCAACATCGATACCCGCTGGCAGGATCACCTCGAGAGCCTGGAAGCCCTGCGGGAGGCGGTGTACCTCAGGGCCTACGGGCAGAAGAATCCTCTATTGGAATACAAGCTGGAGGGTTTTCAGATCTTCGACTCGATGCTGGCGGAGATCCGTCAGGCCATCGCCCGCAAGATCTTCCAAGTCCGCATCCGCGCGGTGGAGCCCCAGGAACGCCGTCGCCGCGACCTGGGGGATGCCCGCCACGCCCTGCTGGGCCAGTTCGGTTCCGTAGGTGCCGGTACTCCGGCAGCAGCTCGGGTGGCCGGCGGCGCTCCAGCCGCAGGTGGACGCGCGCCGGGAGGCCAGCCGTCACGCCCCGGGGCTCCGACCTCGGTGCTGACCCGTCAGAGCGCCCGTTCCGCCGCAGCCGGGGAGCGTCCCGAAGCCCGCCCGAGTCAGGCCCAGGTCAAGCGCAGCGTGCCCAAGGTCGGCCGCAACGACCCCTGCCCCTGCGGCAGCGGCAAGAAGTACAAGTACTGCCACGGGCGCTGAACGGCGCTCGGCTTACGAGGCAAGCCTACCCGGACCCATGAGGTGGCGCAACATCCCTATTCCTGAAGCCAACCTCGTATCGTTGTTACTGGGAATAGTTCTTCATTTAATCATTCCGTGGCGTATCTTTCCCAAACCTTGGATCGGACACGCTGTCGGATGGCCGGTCGCGATAGCGGGGATAGGTCTCATGGGATGGGCCGTGTCAGAGGTCCGTCAAATCTACGTCGAAGAGCCGACCAAACTGATTACTACGGGTCCGTACGCCTTGAGTCGAAATCCCATGTACGTTGCGTGGACGAAGCTCCAACTGGGTGTCTCCTTTGTGGTCAACACGGCATGGCCGGTTGTTTTTCTTATCGGGGCGATACTGTATACGCACTTTTTCGTCGTACCACGGGAGGAACGGGACCTCGAACGCAGATTCGAAAACGAGTACCGCCGCTATCGAAAGGACGTGCGCCGCTACTTGTAGAGGGAGCGGATGACCGATACGGAACGTCTATTCGGCCACTTCGATGATGATCTTGCCCGTTGCATGGCCGTTCTTTAATTCCCTCAAGGCCTCCGCTGCCCTCGCCAGGGGATAGCGGCTGCCCACCACCACCCTCAGATCGTTTTTCTCGAACAGCTCGGCCAGCCGCTCGTAGCGCCCTCCGTCCGGACCGACGAGGAAAGCCCAGAGATGCCGGCCCGGCGCGAGCTGGCTCAAGAACGAGTAGAGGAACCACAGAATCTTTCCCTGGGTGGCGAGAAGCAGGTACTCCCCCCCGGGCCTGAGGATCCGTCGGGCCTGCTGGTACGAGATGCTCGAGGCGCAGTCGAACACCAGGTTGTATTGCTCCCCCTCACCGAGGGGATCGTTCTTGCGGTAGTCGAGGACCCGATCCGCCCCCAACTCCCGACAGAGGTTCATCTTGTTTTCAGAGCAGACCGCCGTGACGTGGTAGCCGAACACCCTGCCCAGCTGGATTACAAAATGGCCAACCCCTCCGCCCCCGCCGGTCAGCAGAACCCTCTTGCCCTGCTGATTCTTCCCGCGATGGCGGAGTCCGACGTAGGCGGTGGAACAGGCCACGGGGATGCCCGCCGCAGCGACCAGGTCCAGGTTTTTCGGAACCCTTCCCAGGTGAGCCTCGGGAACAGCCACGTACTCGGCCATAGAGCCCGTATGCAGCGGAAGCACCGACCCCATCACCGTGTCCCCCTTGCCAAATCGCGTCG
>Ga0180438_10012206_pt1 | contig 10255 bp, 7 predicted proteins | sample SS_ome_12_FD_132455 | JGI IMG/M metagenome (GOLD analysis project Ga0180438, IMG submission 132455) | Hypersaline lake sediment archaeal communities from the Salton Sea, California, USA - SS_3_D_2 metaG | ecosystem: Environmental > Aquatic > Non-marine Saline and Alkaline > Hypersaline >...
ACGTGGAGAAACTCATCGATGCGGGGATCGGGGCAGTACTGATCGGCCAGACGCTGTGCGAAAGCGAGGACGTCGCAGGCAAATTCGCGGAGCTCTTCGGCAGCCCGCCAAAATGAACCATCCGCCGGCGCGGGCGCATTGGCACTCAGGGCGGCACCGCCGGGTTGGGGGATAGTGGCGCGTTTTGGCGACTGTGCACGATACCGGACCCTGCAATTCGCTATGAACCCGCCACGTCAAAACAATTGCAACCGACGCGGAAAACGGGTATCATCTCTTTTGGATTCCTCAGTTGCCTATACTGGCAGTCTGGTGTGGTGTATTGCGGAGCAACGAACATGGCGGGGCCATTCAATCGACGGAAATTCCTGAAGGGAAGCGCGGCGGCGACGACGGCGGGCGTGCTGGCGATAAGCCTGGAGGAGCGGGCATTGTTGGCGGGCGGCGGCAATGCAGCGCCAGCGTCGTGGGCGGAGAGCGGGCCGATGGGCAAGATCGGCAACGTTGAGATAAGCCGGCTGATCTGCGGGGGAAACCTTCTGAACGGGTATGCACATGCGCGCGATCTTATCTATGTGTCGGAGCTGCTGAGGCGGTATTTCACCGACGAGAAAATAATGGAGACTTGGGGGCTGTGTGAATCTGTCGGCATAAATACGATGGTCTCGACGTGCGACTGTCCTTACTCGGGCGGCAAGGACCCGACGGTGCGCATGCTGAACCGGTACCGCAACGAGCGGCGCGGTCGCATACAATGGCTCGCACAGTGTCAGCCGTCGGGCAAAGGCATGACCGATACAATGCAGAAGGCGATCGATAACGGGGCTTGCGGCGTGTTCCTGCAGGGGGAGGTTGCAGACAATTGGGTGAGGGAGAACCGGCTTGATCTCATCGAGCGGATTGTTACGTGGGCCAGGGGCAAGGGCGTTCTGGTCGGCGTGGCGGGGCATTCGGTTGACGTGCCGATTGCGATCGAGACGGCGGGGATTCCTGTGGACTTTCACATGAAGACGCTGCACCATCACAACTACTGGTCGGCGATGCCGGCGGAGCAGCAACTGGAGGTGAGCGTCAACCAAAATGACAATTACTGGTGCCGGACGCCGGAGCAGACAATCGAGTTCATGAAGGAAGTGAAGACTCCGTGGATAGCGTACAAGGTTCTTGCGGCGGGGGCAATGAAGCCGATGGATGGATTCGATTACGCGTTCGGTCACGGGGCGGATTTTGTCTGTGTCGGCATGTTCGATTTCCAAGTTAGAGAGGACCAGTCGGCGGCGAGGGAGCTCGTGGCAAGACACAAGAACCGGACGCGTCCGTGGTACGGTTGACGGACAGCGAGCTGAGCATTTACAGAACCTACTTCTTAAGGAGCGGGATATGTCGCAGGGTATGAATCGACGGAGTTTCATGAAGAAGTCGGCTGCTGTCGGGGCCGTATCGGCGGCTCTCAGTCTGGAAGAGAAGGCACTTCTGGCCAATGACGGGCAGCGGGATCCTGTGGGGAATAAACCGGCGGGCAAGATGAGCATGGGCAAGATCGGCGACCTGGAACTGAGCCGGCTGATCTGCGGCGGAAATCTCATTAGCGGATACGCGCACAGTCGGGACTTGATATACGTCTCGCCGCTGCTGAATCGCTATTTCACGGACGAGAAGATCATGGACACGTGGGAGATCTGCGAGCAGAACGGGGTCAATGCGTGCACGATTTATTCGCGGGATCCGAGGGCGGTCAAGCTGTTTGCACGGTACAAGAAGGAGCGCGGCGGAAAGATGATCTGGCTGGCGCAGACGTGCCCTTCGGCGGACACTATCGAGAAGACGGTGGACGAGGCCATAGAGCACGGGGCTGCGGCCGTTTATCTTATCGGCAACATTGGGGACCGATGGACATTCGACAACCGGCTCGACCTGATAGACAAGTTCGTGCGATACGTGAAGGAGCAAAATGTTCCAGCGGGGGTCGCTGCTCACGCGATCGATGTGCCGATTGCGATGGAATCGGCAGGCATTCCGCTGGACTTTCACTTCAAGACGCTGCACAGCAATGAGTACTGGTCGCGTCGGAGGCCGGACCAGACGAAGGCTGTCATTGACAATTACAAGGTGGACAATTACTGGGCAATGACTCCGGAGCAGACAATCGAGTTCATGCAGGAGGTGAAGAAGCCTTGGATCGCGTTTAAGGTCCTCGCTGCCGGAGCGATTCATCCGCGGGAGGGGTTCAAGTACGCTTTTGACAACGGGGCGGACTTCGCGTGCGTTGGGATGTTCGACTGGCAGATCGCGGAGGACGTGCGGATCGCGGACGCGATCATTGCGGGGGCACAGAAGCGAAAGCGGCCGTGGATGGCGTGAGACAGCGGGCCCGACGTAAAGCAAACGGCGGGCAGCACAGGTGCAGAATGGCAGTGGGGCACTGTCGCTGATTCCACTGATTCATCCTCGCCGGATGAGGCGGAAGGTTCCTTTGCGGGACGCCCCCAGACCTCGATTTCGACATAATTGTTGAGGTCGCTTTCGTTGTTGCCGCTGCTGTACAACCGCACGTAACGGGCGGTCACCCCTTTGGCATCGATCAGCTTGCCCTCATGGGTCTCGACGTAGTGCATGTCTTTGCCGGTGCCGAAGCCGGCGGAATTGTCCAGGTCGTTATTGAATATGATCCTAACGTTTGACAGGAAGTTGGGATCGTCGGCAACCTGCACAATCACATCAGAATAGACCCTGGCCTGCTTGTGGTAATGCCAAACCAAAACTGCGTATATTTTGCAGTCCTGCTCAAGGTCGATGGTTACATGCTGGAGGAACGGTCCGAGTTCGATGTAGTTGCCGCCTTCCTTGTCGCCATCGGTGACCATGTCGAGTTCCGTCTCAAAAAGTATGTCGTCGCTGCTTGTGACTCTCTTGGCGGCGGCGAGGTTGACACATCCCGCCGGGGCATAGAATGGGGGCCGCTCCCTGCCGAGTGGCTTCTGAAGATTGGGGACGTCTATGTTGCCGGGTGTTCCTTCGAACATCGGCTTTGGCAGTTCCAAGGGCAGAGGGGCCGTTCCGGGGCCGGCGGCCAAAGCGACAGGATCTGCGTGGACGGTCTGGTCAGTCTCAGGGGTCCCCACGGGGGCGGGCCAGGTAGAAGGCTCTGATGCGGCCTGCTGGGGCGAGGTCTGGCCGGGTGTAGTCGCTACGGGTGCTTTTTGCTGCCTGCCCTGGATTATGTATCCTCGACCTATTACTGCGGCAATAACGATGACGGCCGCAGCCAATCCGACTTTTAGAAAATCGCTGGGCATTGTAAATCTCCTGAAATCTGAGTGTGTCTTTGATTCGTTGATTCTGTCGATTACGGCGGCCTCGATGCGGAGCACGGCCTCTTGCTGTGAAGCAACATAATCGGCGATGAGCCTTGCGTCGGCGAGCAGCGCGTCGTACCATTCCTTGCAGGCCGGGCAGGCGTCCAGATGGCCTCGGACGTTATCGATGCGGCCGGCGGGCAGTCTGCCCTGGACCAGGTCAGCAATTGACTCCAGCATGTCGTTACAAGGTTGAGCCATCGTGATCTCCCTGTTCTGCCAGCAGTTGTCGCAACTGCCGCCGGGCCCAGCTCAGGCGGCTCAGCACGGCGGCCGGGCTTATCTCGAGTTTCTCAGCAACGAGGTCGGTGCGCTCGCCGTCGAAATAGTACAGCAGGACGGCCTGGCGGTACTTTTCATCAAGCCGCGTCAGGGCATGCTCGAGTGAGGCATGATCGCCTGTGGGCTGCGAGGTGTCGCATTGGCGATTGAGCGTCTCGACAGCATCCCTGCCGACCTGTCGATGCCGCAGGAAATCAATGCTCCGGTTCCGCGCGATCCTTCTGATCCACGGGCCGAAGCTGTCGCCCTTGCGGAGGCGGCCGATCTCCATGAAGCCTTTGACCATGGCTTCCTGGGCGAGGTCCTCGGCATCGGCGGCATTGCCGACTGCGCCAAGGCACACGGCGAAGACATCACGGACGTGGCGTTTCACCAGTTCGCCGTAGGCGCTCTTATCACCCGCTCTGCACCGAACAACCAGTTGTTCTTCATTGAAAACGTCCAATCAGGGCTCCGATCTTCCGTTCCACAACATTGACGATTTGACGTTTGGTATTCTGCCAGAAATTCGCGTTTTGGAAAGCTTTTTCTATGAAATCGCCTTTCCGTGGCGCGGGTAGTTGACAGGGCACGGATTTCTGCGTTAGGCTGTGCTCATTAGGTGATCACCGAATGAGCGGAAGGAAAGCCATGAATCAGACGCACGTAGAGACAATTGCCCAGGAGCTTTCGATCAGGCCTGGACAGGTGGGCGCTGCAGCAGCGCTGCTGACGGAGGGGGCAACGGTTCCCTTTATATCGCGATACCGGAAGGAGGCCACGGGGCTGTTGGACGAGGTTGCGGTAACGAAGATTCGCGACCGGCTGGCACAACTGACGGAGTTGGACGACAGGCGCGCGGCCATAACCAAATCGCTGGAGGAGCGAAATCTGCTCACAGACGAACTTAAGGAGAAGATCGGCTCGGCGGGCACGATGACGGATTTGGAGGACATCTATTTGCCTTACCGGCCGAAGAGACGGACGCGTGCGACCGCGGCAAAAGAAAAGGGTTTGGAGCCCCTGGCGGAACTGATTTTTGCACAGGACCCGCAGACCGATCCGGAGAAGGAGGCCCTGGCGTTCGTCAGTACAGAGAAAGGTGTGGAGTCGGTGACGGATGCGCTTGCGGGAGCGGGGGATATAATCGCGGAGCGGGTAAATGAGAACCTGGAGGCCCGCAGCGCCGTTCGCAGGCTGTATTTCGATGAGGGGGTTTTTGTATCCAAAGTGATAACCGGCAAGGAGGCCGAGGGCGTCAAGTACAAGGATTACTACGACTGGTCGGAGCCGGTGCGCACGGCCCCGTCGCACCGCGTGCTGGCGATGCGCCGCGGCGAGAAGGAGGGCTTTCTGCTGCTGCGCGTGACAGCGCCGGAAGCAAAGGCACTGGAAATCCTGGGGCGCATGTTTGTGAAGAACGATTCGGCGGCCGGACTGCATGTAAGTGCTGCGTGCGGCGACGGTTACAAGCGTCTGCTGTCTCCGTCGATGGAGACCGAGGTTCGGCTCGGCGCCAAACAGGCGGCCGACGAAGAGGCGGTGAGGGTTTTTGCGGAGAACCTGCGGCAGCTGCTGCTGGCGGCGCCTCTCGGCGAGAAGATTGTAATGGCGATCGACCCCGGCTTTCGCACGGGATGCAAGCTTGTGTGTCTTGACAGGCAGGGCAAGCTGCTATTTACGGATGTGATATACCCGCACCTGGGCGAGCGACAGGCACAGTCGGACGGGATAAAGGTGGCGGCCCTCTGTCAGCGGTTCGAGATTGAGGCCGTGGCTGTCGGCAACGGTACGGCCGGACGCGAAACGGAGGCGTGGCTTCGCTCATTGGGGCTGCCGAGCACGATCACGATCGTGATGGTCAACGAGAGCGGCGCTTCGATTTATTCCGCCTCGGATGTCGCGCGGGAAGAGTTTCCCGATCAGGACCTGACAGTGCGCGGCGCTGTTAGCATCGGGCGGCGGCTGATGGACCCGCTGGCGGAACTGGTGAAGATCGAACCGAAGTCCATCGGCGTCGGTCAGTACCAGCACGATGTCGACCAGGGCATGCTCAGGCAGGGTCTCGACGACGTCGTGGTAAGCTGTGTCAACTCTGTCGGCGTTGAGGTTAACACCGCAAGCCGGCAGCTTCTCACTTATGTGTCGGGACTGGGGCCGCAGTTGGCACACAATATAATCGAGCACCGCAATGCGAACGGTCCGTTCAGGTCGCGCCAGGAGCTGCTCGAGGTGCAGCGGCTCGGGGCCAAGGCGTTCGAGCAGGCGGCGGGCTTTTTGCGTATCCGAGGCGCGGCCAACCCGCTGGACTCCAGCGCGGTGCATCCGGAGCGTTACCAGCTCGTAAGCCGCATTGCCGCGGACCTGAACTGCACGATCGGCGATCTGATGAAGGAGGATTCGCTGCGCAGGAGAATCGATGTCCGCAAGTACGCGACCGACGATGTTGGACTGCCTACGCTAAACGATATCCTGACGGAACTGGCAAAGCCCGGTCGAGACCCTCGCGAGAAATTCGAGGTATTTCAATTTGCGGACGGAATCGACTCGATGGAGAAGCTCTCGCCGGGAATGAAACTGCCGGGGATTGTGACCAATATCACGAAATTCGGTGCATTCGTGGACATCGGCGTCCACCAGGACGGCCTCGTGCATATAAGCCAACTCGCCAATCGTTATGTGAAAGATCCGGCCGAGGTGGTGAAGGTGCATCAGAAGGTAATGGTAACGGTTGTGGAGGTCGACGTCGAGCGCAAGCGGATTGCCCTTTCTATGAAGGAACCGGCGGCTGAGGACGCCAAGTCAAAGCCCGATGAACGCCCGAAGAACCCTGCCGCAGAGAAGGACCGAAAGCAGGCGGGCCCTCGGCCCAAAGACAAGCAGAGACAAGGTCAGAAACTACCGCCAAAGAAGGACGAACCGTTCGGGACGCGACTCCTGGACAACAGCAATTTCAGCAAGAACTGACGCTTGCACGCAGCCTCAAGCGGCAAGAGTATCCATAGCCGATAAATGACATCGCGGCTCCTGACCGCGGGTCTGAGAAACGGCCGCTCGCAGACAGCCGTCTCACCCGGAGCGACGCTTGCGAAAGCTCATCATAGCTCCCGCCACCAGTGCGGCGAAGCCCAGAAAGACGTGTCGCCAGATCCCGGCAGCAAAGTATATTCGGGCGGCAGTCCCGCCTGTCGCAATCGCGGCGGCGATTCGATCCCGCGTTCGGTAAAGCAATGCCAAGGCAACCATCATGGTCAGAATGATTCCCACAATGTGCCTGGCCCCGAAACCCGGGCCAAGCAGGTCATAGGTGAAGACAGCCAAAAACGTCGAGCCGGTGAGGCGCAACCACCTGTCAAGACTCCTGCCGAACACCAGCGCCAGGACGATTGCGGCAGCCCCGGCCACGCCAAGCACGGCACCGATTTCGGTCAGGCCGAGGCGACTTGCGGCCATGAGGAACTTATTCGAGAACGCGGCGTCTGCGACGATGAGAACCACCGCCGCTACACAATAGTACTGCCGCCGGGTTTCGATGCCGTAAGCGGTCAACGCCGCTACCAGCACTACTCCGCAGGTACGGACATTGAGCGAATACGCCTGTTGGGGCGAGAAACCGAAGGTAAGGATCGCACCCAGCATATACAGAAACACCACACCCCCCAGCGGTCGCCAACGGCGTCTCAGAGCTGAAGCAGTCAGCGCCAGTCCTGTCAGCATGCAGAATACCGGTGGGTATCCTACCATATCGAACGTCCACCCCCAGGCCGTACCCACCGACTTCTGCCATATTGCCCAGCCCAGCCCAATCAGCGGAAGACACGCCGTCGCCACATGAGCGGCTCCGAACCGCATACCCGAACGGGAGAGAATCTCCAGCACAAGAAGGCTTGCGACGGCTATGACCGGCAGGAAATCGCCCGCGAAGGCACTCAGTTCGTACATGTATCCCATTGCATACAGGTGGGATGCAGAGGCCGCCAGCAGGACAAGGGCGAACACGTGTGCCATTGCCGGCGATTGCAGGAAAGGACGATTCGCCCGCCCGTCAGTCGTCGATTTCGACATCGCTTCCAGCCAGACCAGGCCGACGCCGATCAGCATACCCGTTTGAATCAGGAACCATCGCCCTCTTCGGACAGACTCTGCGGCGGCATCGCCGACCATCAGTTCCGACATCCAAATCGGCCCGAAGTAATTGACGGCAATGATGGCCGCAAGCCCGGCCAATGACAATATACCCAACGGAATCCGGACGCCCGCGAACCTCGCTCGCATGAGAAGCAGTTTCAGGATGCCGGCCAGAGTGGCGGCGGCAGCCAGATGGGCTGCAAGCCTGCTGTCCCTGCCCGCGACCGAGCCCAGCGCAATGCTGCTCGCCACCATATAGAGGGCAATAATGATCACGATCGAGACAGCATCGTCCACCACCTTACGCAAAACAATGGATACCAGCACGACGAGGAGAGCGATTTCATAAAGCCACAGGACGCCTATGCACGGCAGTGCGGCCGTGAGTGTCTCAGTCCGCGAGAGCACGGGCTCGAGTATCTTCGCCGCACCATACGCGACAAGGACAGCGCTGACGCAATAGAAAATGCTGCCGCCCGCAATATTGAAGAATCGGCGCCAAAAGAGCAGTTCAAAAACATTGAGTTTGCCCGGACTGGAAAGGTCTGTATCCATGTTTGGCCTCATTTTCTCGCGCACAGTCTCAGATCACCAGGAACGAATCATCCGCGTCTTGCGCATCATTTTGAGCATCTCTCGCGGTCGGGTTTGTGCCGGTCCGCCGCTCGTCTTCATCCGCATCTGCCCGCGGCCAGCGGGTATAGATTCCGTCATTGGCGATACCCACGTCGGGCCGCTCGTGATAGGACGTGTGTCCATCGCCGAAGAGAACGTTCTGGCCTTCGCCGCCTCGGTCGGTGCTGCCTGCGTGATTGGGACTGTTCGCGGCCCGCCTGCCGGACCGATAGCCGAAGGAACTGGAGCGATCATCGTCCAGTGAAAGCTGCGGGAGCCGGCCGTCTTTCCCGGGCGGCACGATGTCGCCGTTGATAAACCACGGGCTCATATCAGCGGCAACGGCAAAGGAGCTGCTTCGTTGTGCGTTTGCGGGAAACCGGCCGTACGGAAGATGCATCGCGTAGCTGACATGCCGGTAGGGATTGTTGCCAAAGTCCCACATCTGCACTATGTCTCGGTTGTAAACGATGTAACGGCCGCCGAACGGCTCCTGTCCTGCGGCCGGACACACAAAGGACTTCGGCGAAACGTCCGCATGGCGAATCAGTATGTACCAGCTTGCCGACACGGTACGCCCGGCGCCGGCATGTTCGCCGCCGGGACCGAGGTCCACCTTCTCCGCAGAGTAATCAAAGCCCAACTGCTTTGCCCACGGGCCGCCGCCGGGCAACTGCGGGAAGCGGTCGCCGTAATCGTTTGCGTACACGGTCATGGCCGTTCCGAGGCCTTTGAGATTCGTGCCGCATACTACGCGCGACGAAATTGTCCTGACCCTGCTCAGCGACGGCATCAGCAGGGCAAACAGCAGCGCAATGACCACTATGATGCAAACCAGTTCCCAAACCGTAAATCCACCCGTTTTGCGTGTCATTATTGGCATTTTGCGTCGCCTCAGATCGCGAGGAATGAATCGTCCTCGGCCTTGGCATCGTTTTCGGCGGTACGGCCGGTCGGTATGGAGCCGCCCTGGATATCCTGCTCGTTGGGGTTATCCTCGCGCGACTGGAACGTGTAGATATTGTCCTTGCCTATTCCGCAGTTTGAAGTTCTAACAAACTCGGCATGTCCGTCTGCAAAGACGACGTTTTGACCATCGCCGGGCCCTTCCGTTCGACCTTTACTTTTCTGCAATGGGTGCATCCAGGAATTACCCAGTTTCCATGTCGCCTCATCATCAAGGCTGATGATCTGCGGGGCGCTGACGCCGGGACCGGGGGCCACGATGTCGCCGCTGCGAAACCACGGATTCATATCCGCCGCCACAGCAAACCCGGAGGGCCTACCTTCATTGGCCGGATACTTGCCGTATGGATTGTGGAGCGAGTAGCTGACATGCTGGTAGGGATCTCGGCCGAAATCCCACATCTCCGTGATGTGTAATCCGGCTGGATTTTTACCCTCAAAGGGGGTCTGCCCTGACATTGGACAAACTAACTGCTTCGGCTGGACATCCACTTCTCGCACCAAAAGATACCAACTGGCGGTTATGGTCCGCGCTGTTTGAGCTTGATCGCCGCCCATTGTGAAGTCGGGCGCAGGCAAATCGAAACTAAACCCTAAGTCCCTGGCCCAAGGTCCTTCGCCAGGCATTTGCGGCAATCTGCCATCGTAGTCATTCGCGTAGATCGCCATCGCAGTCCCAAGGCCTTTCAAATTCGTTAGGCAAACCATAGGCAGTGGAAGCCTTCTCGGTCTTGACAGTGAGGGCAGAATCAAAAAAGCCAACAGCACTCCAGTAATCAAGACAACTGCAATTACAATCACGTCCACAGGCGTTGCGATTTTTGTGTTTTCCATCTGTGCGCCCTTTCCAAAATTTCCGATGCGCGCAGCCTGACTGCACGACTTGCGTAAATCTGACCGACCTGCATTTTGCGTGCCTTGGCCGCACG
>Ga0180438_10012208_pt1 | contig 10253 bp, 5 predicted proteins | sample SS_ome_12_FD_132455 | JGI IMG/M metagenome (GOLD analysis project Ga0180438, IMG submission 132455) | Hypersaline lake sediment archaeal communities from the Salton Sea, California, USA - SS_3_D_2 metaG | ecosystem: Environmental > Aquatic > Non-marine Saline and Alkaline > Hypersaline >...
CGCCTGTTTCTTTCGACTGTGAAAAAACGAGAGGGGAAAGGACGAGCAGGAAAGCAATCAATGAAACAACTGTCTTTCTTTTCATTTTACCTCCTTTTCTTTTTGACCTTAAGAAAGATAATCTTTCTTAACCCATAGCTTTTTTTTAAAGAATAATTCTTGATACACACCTCCTTTGTATGCACATTATTATTAATCCACAAATCTTACCGCAAAATTTGTGCCAAATTCCTCACTTTTGCAAACCATTGATTTTCAACAAAATAAATAGTCTATATCCCTAGCAGACATGAAAAATGCGTCCAAGTTTTTGAATAATCCAAGTTTTTGAATCGTTTCCAAATATTTTATAACCTATTTTTGCAAAAAATCAAATCTTATTTTTTATGAAAATTCACCCGCAGTCTTTCCTTGGTTTCAGAGAAATTGAAACTTATTCACCAATGTGCTAATTTTAAAAGGTAGGAGTAATCATGAAAAAGGTTTTGCTCTTGCCGATCCTTCTCCTTCTTTTTATTATTCCCCTTTTCAGTCAAAAGGAGAATCTCTCACGGGAACACCAAGATTGGCTGGAGACGGTCGGCCCGATCATCACCCAAACGGAAAGAGAGATCTTTCTAGTGCTCAAACCCGAAGAAAGGACCCGCTTTATCCAAATTTTCTGGAAAAATCGGGACCCCATGCCCGATACTCCCGAGAACGAATTCTATGTGGAGTATATGAAGAGAGTTCAGTTCGCCGATGCAAATTTCGGCCGTCAGAGCTCGAGAAAGGGAAGTCAAACGGATAGAGGGTACTACTATCTCCTTTTGGGCCCACCGATCAACAGAACGATCTACGACACGGTATCCCAGATCATCCCGCTCGAGTTCTGGTATTACAAGGGAGAGCCGAGATACGGCCTCCCCTCCTTCTTTTACCTCATCTTTTATCAGCCTGACGGGATCGGAGAATACCGTCTCTATTATCCTGGGGAGGGCCCTGATAAACTCGTTTCTCCCCAATACGCAAAGTCAACGCTCAGTCGTGATCAGGCATACAACATCATAAAGGAAATCTCGGCTGAACTGGCAGGGGCGTCGCTCAGCTATCTTCCTGGAGAGGGCACTCGTAACATGCCGACGATCTCTTCCTCCAACATGATCCTATCCAATGTTCAATCTCTGGCAGAAAAAAAGTTCCCGGATGAATATGCCCGCACCTATCTTTCTCATAAAGATTATGTCGAGACAGAGTACTCCCACAATTTCTTCGCCAGTAATTTTTTGGTCAAGGTTTTCGACAATTTCCAACAGCCCTTCATTCACTGGACCATCGAGCCGAAAAGGGTGAATTTTGGCCTCTATGAAGACAAATACTATGCTGTCTTCCAGATCGTTCTCAAGCTTGAAGATTTATCGGGAAATCCCGTTTTCGAGAACACCGAAGATATGACTCTCCGCATAACGCCAGAACAGTACAAGACACACCAGCGCCAGCTCTTCGCCATCCAGGATGTGCTCCCTGTGATCTCAGGGAAGTACAAGTTGTTTTTTCTGTTGCAGAATAAAACGGCCAAAGATTTCACATCCTTCCAGACCGAAATATCTATACCCGAAAAGAACAGCGGGCCCCATCTCAGCGATCTTCTCCTCTACCATGCCCAAACTGAGGCGCAACAGAGCTCCCGGGGCGTCTTCAAGGCGTTTTCGTTCGGCGGTCATCAATTCACGGTCAATGCGGAGAACAATTTTACCCCTCAGGAAGAAATGGGGATCTTCTGTCAGATTTATGAATTATCCCCAGTTGAGATGCATAATGCTCATTTTCTTGTAGAAATCTTTTCCGTGAGAGCAACCAATCCTGTTTTGAGCCAGAATAAGCCTCTGGGAGACATCTACGATCCACATAGCGGGGGGATACGAATGAGCCCCGTCTCACTCAGTTCACTCGATCCCGGTTACTACCGCGTGGAGGGATCCATCGTGGATGCAGACAGCCAAAAAATACTCACGCAAAAAGAAAATTTCATACTTCTCTCCCAACCCTATCCTGTTGTGCCCTGGGTTTTCACAAAACAGTACGGTTCATTCCCTGATCCCGGTCAGCTCAAAACCCTCGCAACGCAGTGTTTCATGACCCAAAAATACGAGCGGGCCTATGCTTATCTCGAACAAGCGATGAAACTGAAGGATGCGCCTGACACTCGGCTTCTCCTGGCAAAGGTGCTCTATGCTCTCCAGAGATATAAAGAGTCCATAGACATCATAATCCCCGTTTATGACACTGTCGAACAGAGAGAATCGGGCAAACTTCTCGCCGCAAACTATGTGGCCCTTAAAGACTGGAACGCAGCTCTTCCCTATCTGGAAAAACTCCTGGCAAAAGCCAGGGAGTTGAGCGTTTTGAATCTCGCCGCCGAGTGTTACATCGAACTCAACGAGCCGGAGAAAGCACTGCCACTCCTCCGGGAATCTCTGGCGCTCAATCCCGCCCAGCCAGCTATCAAAGAGCTTGAAGAGCGAACACAAAAACAGATCAGAAAAGAATAGATGACCTATTCATAAGAGGTATCTCGATAGATCGGAAGAGGATAAGGATAAGAAAAAGACAAGGAGCAGAGAAAAATGAGAAAAACTGTGATTGTACTGTTTTTGATCAACGTCTGTGTTGTCGCCGCATGGTCCCAACACGGAAAGATCATCGGAACCGTTAAAGACATGGATGGGAATCCCCAGGAGGATGTCACCGTGACCATCGTTTCTGTCAAATCTGCAGAAAAAAGGATTGAAGTCAAAACCAACGAGCAGGGGAAGTTCACTCAGATTGGCCTCTGGCCCGATTATTACCATGTGACGTTCAAAAAAAAGGGTTTTATGCCGGTCTCGCGGGAAGTGCGCGTGAGCATCGCATCCCCGACCGAGATGGAGGTCACTCTGGACACGGCGCAGAATATGGTGGAGAGGAACCTATCCGCAGCCGACAAGCTTTTCCTCAAAGGGAATAGACTCTATGCCGAGCAAAAGTACGACCAGGCTATCCAGGCATACAATGAGGCTCTGGAACTCAGCCAGTCGCAGTGGGGCTATTACTTCAACCTCGGCCTGGCCTTAAAAAAATCGGACAAAAAAGAAGAGGCTATGGCAGCATTTAAAAAAGCGGTAGAGATGAATCCCGAAAGCTACAGCATCAACAAAGAGCTGGGACAACTTCTAGCTCAGCAGGACAATTATGAGGAAGCCAAAAAATATTACGAAAAAGCTGCAGAGATAAGCGCCGACGACCCGGACGCATTTTACAATCTGGGCGTTTGCTTGACCAACCTGGGGGATCAGGAAGGAGCTTTGACCGCTTTTCTCAAGACGGTCGATCTCAAAAAGGACTATGCCGACGCTTACTACCAGCTGGGCACTCTCTACATCAACCAGAACAACGTGGAGGAAGCCATCAAAAACCTGGAAAAATTTCTCGAGCTCGCTCCGGAACACGAAAAAGCACCGGTATCCAAACAACTTCTCGATTATCTTAAAAAATAGCGGGAAAATGGAAAACGAGAAAAGAACTATGACCACCAAGCAATTGAGTTTTGTTCTGGCGCTGGCGTGCCTCCTGCTTTTTCCCGGTTACACCAAAGAGGACACATCGGAAAAATGGTTGAAAGAGGCTGACCTCATCATCACCGATGCCGAAAGGGCTGCGTTCAAAAAGCTCGAAAAAGACAAAGACAGAGACGCCTTCATCCAGCTCTTCTGGGCCAAAAGAGATCCCACTCCGCAGACAGAACGCAATGAATTCAAAGAAGAACATTACCGGCGTCTGGAGTATGTCGCAGATAATTTTATTTACGGCTACAACAGAGGAGTCCAGACCGACCAGGGACAGGTGTATGTTCGTCTCGGCAAACCTATGCAGGTATTTCACCAGGGTCCGAACACGGAAGTGTGGGTATACCCGACCCCCTCCTGGATTGAATACCCCAAAGAATCTTTCCATCTTGTGTTCGCCAGCGATGAGACCGGTTTTGTTCTGGACCGCAGCAGGACTGAAGCCAGGCTGGTCCAGGCATTGTATTCCTACCCCGAGGCAGTACTCCTCTATCCAAATTTAACGGCAATACCTGAATACAAGGTTATTTCGGCGTTTTCTCCCGATTCCTTCGAAGGGCAGCTCATCCAGCAGGTGGAATCATCAGGGGAGGATGTCATACAGGTGCCGTTCGAGCAAAAAATCCTTTTCACCAAAGCGGAGAATCTGAGCAGCTATCTGACATTTCTCTTCAAAATCGAGCCAGAAACAAAGATTCCCGACAAGCTGACGATATTCGGCCGGCTGAAATCCGAGGGCTATTCAGCGGATATCCGTCGGGAAATAGAACCCACCGAAGAAAAGTATCATTTATTCGCCCAGGTGGGAACACCCGTCCTTCCCGGAGAGTACGAGCTTTTTATCGGACTCTTTACCGAGGATAAAAAACTTTATTCTCTCAAAAAGGAACAAGTCACGGTCCCCAATTATTGGGCGAGGGGATTCTCAATATCCTCCCTGATCGCTTCTCCAGAAGTCAAGGCCAGAGAATCATTCAGGGAGAAAGAATTCAATATCTTTTCGGTGGGCAATTATTCTTTAACTCCCTGTTTTAGCCAGGAATACACAAGAGAGCAGGCTTTGAATATCTTTTACTACATCTATGACTTCGACGTCGATGCAAACCAAAATTGTTCATTGCTCATAGAGTTCGAGATCCATTTCGGTGAGCAGGTGTTCAAACTCAACCCTCAAAAAGTCCAAAAAAAAGCGGAAAACGCGATACTGCTCGAAGGAACCCAGATCCCCCTGTCAGCCCTTCCCGAATCAGGAACATACACCTTCGTCATAAAAATTACAGACGAAATTGCCAATAATTCAGATAGCCAGAGGATGACTTTCTCTGTGCTCTGATCTGAGTGATTCACTCATAGCATGAGAAAAATAGCATTATCCACCGTCTCTATTATTCTTCTGACTTTTTGTGTACTCTTCGCCTTTAACGAGCGGGTTCCGCTCTATCAGTCAGAAAAGCATGAGGCCACTGTGAGGTTAGTATTGGTGGATGTGGTGGCCTCAGATAAAGCAGGCCATTTTATCCCGGACCTCAAAAAGGATGATTTTGATATCTACGAGGATGGAAAAAAAGTTCCTATGAACTCTTTCGAGCTTGTCTCATACGAGACCGATATCACTTTTGACGAAGAGCACCCGGTGGCGAAGACCATCCTGAGAACATCGAGAAAAAAACGATTTTTCGTTATTTTCGATTCCATCAACACGATTCCCAGGATGATCGACCGGAGCAAAGAATCGATACTGGAAAACCTCATCTCTTTGATCGAGCAGGGAAGGGAAATCATGATCTTCGAATTGGATAAAGAGGAGGGGATGAAAATCCTTCAACCCCTCACATCAGACGAAGAACTCATTGCCCAAGCCGTCGACAAGGCTTCGGGAAACATATGGATCGAAAAGTCCGCGGATGCGTTGACCGTGCCGAGCATATTCACCCAGCCCGATCCGAGTCTTGAAAAGAGAGATGGGATTTCTTTCAACCTCGGAAAATTCGAGAAAAGCCAAGAGCATATGTACGAATTTCAATCGCGGAGCCGTTTCGCCAAATCGATCAACAGTTTTCTCTCTGTCATGAATGTCATCAAAGATTACCCGGGAAGAAAATCCGTGCTTCTTCTGAGCGGAGGATTTCCCGCTTTGTCATTCGAGCGAATCTATGCAGGCGAGGGAATCGAATCCACGCTTCCCCTGGCGCAGGTCTCGGCTGCCAAAATCTTGGATCCGTTCAAGGTCCTCCAAAAGACAAAGACCAGGGATGGAGACCAGATCTTCACAGACCTGATCCGCTTTGCCAACAGCCACAACATCACCTTTTACACCATGGATCCGGATAATTATCTGAGATATGTGCTCCCGGATATTGCTTACGACAATTTCCCGAGAAAAGCTCACAGCCTGGACTTAACCGTCACGGACGATATTGCAGAGATCAAAAAGAACGAACAGTCCAACTTGAAATACTTTGCCAACGATACAGGGGGAACTTACCTTCTCGGTCAGAAAAAATTCGAAAACTTTCAGAAGGCCGTGAGTCGAGATCTGGGGAGCTATTATGAAATGAGTTACACCCCTCCAAAAAAGAAAGCGGACGGGAAATATCACAAGATCGAGGTCAAGATCCGAAAGCCGGATGTCGAGATCACCTTTCGCAAAGGATACTTCGATTACACAGATGAACAGAAAGAATCGCTCTTGTTCGCCTCGGCCTCCTATAATCCATCCATGTTCAAAGAAATCCCCTTCGAGGCGAGAGCGAACACATTTGCCAAAGGCGATGATAAATACATCCTCTGGTTCAATACGGTCCTTCCCATGAAAAAAATCATGACCAATGATTACGATTGGGACAGAACAAAAGTCCTGAAATTGGGGATATGGGTCGACGAGAGCGGCGGGGAGAGCTCCTTGAAGAGCGAAATGGCGATTCCTATCGTTCTGACACCGAATTTGCTCGAACGGCTGCGGAGGGTCCAATTTTTTGGGTTCAACTTCGGCTCGGATGAGATAAAATTAAAAAAAGAGAAGTACAAGCTGATCTTTGTGCTCTACGATGAAGCCGACTCCAAAGTCGGGACAGTGGTGCAGAATCTGGTCATCCCGGAGATATCAGATCCATCCGGATTTCTAGTCTCAACGGCAGTTTTTGGAAATCTGATCCCATCTTCGGGAAAGGGAGGCTTCAAGCTGGATCAGAAGGATGGGACGCTCCTATTGAAAGGCCATAAATTTTATCCTATGGGATCGAACATTTTCAGGCCCAGAGAGGACATCGCTTTGTTTCTGCAGGTGCACTCACCCGACAAAAACATAACTCTTAATCCCGAATTCACACTCGATCAAAGGGAGGCGGAGAAAACGACCCTCCCTTTTGAGATGCTCGACAAAGCATGGGATGGCAAAGCCAGCGTCTGGAATTGTGTCTATGCGTTGGATTTTCGAAAAGTTCGGAAGGGCGATTATATTCTGGAGATACGTTTTCTCGACCCACAGAAGGAGACAGGATCAAAAAAGAACATTCTGTTGAAAATCATCTAACCATCCAGGTTTTTCACTTCGAGAGCACGTAAAAATCTTTTTTTTGACCCCCTTTTTGTATAGGACGGAAATCAATGATCGAATACCCACGCCGGAAAAGTTCCTGGAACACTTCCCGCGTTTTGGATCTCCAAACGACAGGGATCTCTCGGATTCGTTTATCAGGCACATCTGTCTCTTGCAACATCGTATAAAAATCGAAGGGGATCTCAACAAGCAAAAGTTCATTGTCCAGAGAGAGATCGACACTCGTTATGACCTCCAGCTCGATGCGGTCTGTCTTACCTCCAAACTCTTGGATCTCTGTCTGTATCACTGATAGACCGGAACTCAAAAGCCCGTCGATATCCAAGTGCGGTTTTTGAGGTTCTTTTTTGAGATCCCAAGAGACAAAGAATCGGTCTAGAGGAACATCCAGCCTATTGAGTTTACCCGTAAAATCCGTGTAGCAGTTATCGAGATATTTAACAACATCCATCCTAAAGTGATGGATATTCCTGTAGGCATTGATCCCTGTCAGAGGATCAAACGTACAGGTGACAGTAAAAATTCCAAAAGCCTCAATCAATATTTTCTTCTGAAACTCTTTGATCAAGATCCCAAGGCCAAAGCTCTGGTATTTTTCTTTTACGCCTGTGTATTGGGAATAGAACACAATATTTTCGAGGTCTCTGAAACCGATCTCCTTGTCCTTAACCCCCACGAATCCGTAAGAAAATCCGATAAGATGATCTCTGTCCTTTGGAAAAACGCCTCTTTCATCTTCGACATAGACAGCGATGAACAGGCTGCTTCCTTCGTTGAAGTAGTTTTCAGCCGCCATGTTCCGATTCCCGGCCAGGCTATCCAGAGGTTCCTCCCAGATCTCGTTCCGGATCTCCTCGTACTTGAGGTAGTCAGCGGCCTCATGAGCGGTCTCCACCTGAAGGAGAAATGCCTTCCCCTGGATCTTATGGACAACATTGAGCTCTTTCATCGGTCCCAGCCCATCTCTTTAGATATATAAATCGCTTAAGAATGATTTTAGCCAAATCCCTCCCCTTTATGCAAACTGTATTCATGCGATCATGGATTTAGACACGTCTGTCGCATTGATTGAATTCCCCACAAAATTATTATATTGTATAGAGTTTTCAAGACAAAATCAGGAAGGTAACCGATGAAAAAATCACTCCTCATCTTGGTGATGAGCTTTTGTCTTTTATTCTCTTACTGTGCCCAGTCTCCCGATGTCGACGTGAAAAAAATCGAGGAAGAAAAGGACCTGCCAGAACAATTTTGCACTGTCTGGGAGAAAGGGGATATCCTGGTTTCGGACGGAAAGTACTTGGCAATTTTTGGGGCTTCCTCACGCCCTCTGCGTTTGTCCAGCGGAAACTATGCCACCGACAATGCGATGGGCAGCATTCTCAGCTTTGTCCCCGCAGGACAAGACCTTCGCTGTGAAATGGCTATCGGATCCCCCGACATCCGGATCAAGGACCAGAGACATTATGTCTACTACACATCCGTAAAACACACCACTCAAAAATCTCGTGGGGCGAATCTCACAGTTGTCGCTACGGGCGAACTTGAAGGAGAAAACAAAGAAAAACTGGAGATTGAGACGACATACGAATTCCTGTCGAACAAAGGAGAAATCGCTGTGAGCTCTCGCATCCTAAACACGGGTGCTGTCCCAGCCGAGGACTTAGAGTATGGATTGTACGTGGGAGCGAATCATTCCTATTCCTTTAGCCCGCACAGCACACCCGAACATCCAGCATTAGGTTTCAGGGTCTATCCCAAAGACCGTCACTTCATGGCCTGGCTCGACCGCAATCCGAGCGGGGGAGAGGAGGAGCCACGGCCGGGTTCCCTCGGACCCGGAGCAAGCTACACGATCCGGTACAGCCTTTTCGTTGATGAAAGAGGGGACAGGCTTCTGCATACCATCTACAACGATCTGCGACAGAAAACAGAAAAGGCCACGATTCAATTCGAGAATGTAACAGGGGACATGTTCGAGATCGTAATCAGGGATGTGGTGACATCCTCGGTATTCTACAGGTGTTTTCATGACCAAGGACAAAGCCTCCAAATCCCTCTGCCTGGCGGCCTGTACAGAGTCCAAGCGCACTTTTTCCCTGCCGTCATCGAAAAGCTTTTGCACGTTCGGGAAGACGGCGACAACACATGTGTCTTGAAAGACCCTCCCAAAAGTAAGGTCAAGATCCAGATTCGTGACACAAAGGGCGAATTCGTTCCCGGGAAGGTTCGTTTTATCGGTCTCGATCCGACGCCATCTCCCTATTTCCTCCCGGAGAATCCCGTTAAGAACGGGCGGCGGTGGGAGACGTTCAAGAATGCTCGTTTTCCCCCGGAAGCGGGCCTGGAGATGGCGATGCCCGTCGGGACATACCTGGCGATAGCTTCACGCGGGCCTGAATACTCCCTGGACCAGCGGACCGTGGAGGTCCTAGAGGGAGAGCCAATCGACTTGACATTCACCATCGATAGAGTGGTCGACACAACGGGCCTTGTTTCCATCGACCCCCACATGCACACCATCTTTTCCGATGCAAGGGTCGGTGTTGAGGAGAGAATACGATCGGTCGTGGCAGAAGGCATAGAAGTGGCCATGGCCACAGACCACAATATCGTCATGGATTATTCGCCGACCCTAAAAAAGCTCGGTCTGGAGGAATATCTGACCACTGTCATCGGAAATGAAGTTACTGTGCGGGGATTGATCCATTACAACACCTATCCCCTCATCTTTCGAGGAGACGAAGTAAAGAACGGAGCCATACTCGCAGTCGCCGATAGAGCCGCTCCTCTCTTTGCGGCCAGCCGGACAAAAGACCCCGGCCTCATCATACAGCTCAACCATCCGAGGGCGGGAACGATAGGGTATTTCAACAACGTGCAACTGGAGACGGAAACCGCCGCTTCCGCCGACCTCCACTTCGATACATCCTTCGACGTGCTCGAATCCCTGAATGGCCCCTATATCTATCAGTCCAACTCGGTGGCTATCCAGGATTGGCTGAACCTCATGAACAGAGGGATCTACAAGCCGCTCGTCGGATCTTCGGATTCCCACGGCATCGACGGAGATGAGCCCGGATATTCCCGAACATATGTCTATCATGACG
>Ga0180438_10012209_pt1 | contig 10253 bp, 10 predicted proteins | sample SS_ome_12_FD_132455 | JGI IMG/M metagenome (GOLD analysis project Ga0180438, IMG submission 132455) | Hypersaline lake sediment archaeal communities from the Salton Sea, California, USA - SS_3_D_2 metaG | ecosystem: Environmental > Aquatic > Non-marine Saline and Alkaline > Hypersaline >...
CAGCCCCTTGTAGTAGCGCAGCTTGCCCACAAACAGCAGCAGCGGGGTACCGTAGGTATCGCGGATGCGCTGCACTTGATCGCGTGGAGCACTGGCAAACCGCTCTACGGGCAGGCCCAGTGGGATGACCGTGCACTTGGCACGCAGTTGCTTCAGGAAGGGGGAGGAGGCGATGTAGTTCGGCGTGGTGGCGATGATGCGGTCGGCGCTGCGCAGCACCCTCCACAGCAAGGGGCGGTACAGCTGTAGCAAGCCCCGCTGGCGCACCACGTCGCTCTGATAGGTGATGACCGTGTGTGGCGCCCGTCCGAAGAAGAGGTTTGCTACCTCCCCCAGAGGGTAGGGAAAGTGCAGGTGAGTGATGTCAGGCCGTTGACGCTGCAGGAGCCTGGGTAGCGCGATGCTGATCGGTGTGGAAGCCACTGTGGCCAGCCGCCCGGCCTTGATGACGTGGACCCCGTTCATGTCTTCGATGTGCGTTGTAGATGTGGGGTGCGTGACCAGCACGGTGACGTCGTAGCCGCGCGTCACCAGGGCTTCGGACAGTGCCTTGATGTGGTTCTCCATGCCCCCGAGAACCGGGTAGTAGTCCTTGTAGACGTGCAGGATCCTTGTCATGTGTGTAGCCACCGTGGAGGGTGACAGCTCTGTGCTTCCACGCGACTCGCTCAGGCTTCCATAAGCCGTTCATACACCTGCGCGGTCTGGCGGATCATTCGCTCTACGGCAAATGATTCCCTCACGCGCTGGAGTCCGCGCTGGCCCATCTCCCGGGCGAGGTCGGCGTTGGCAGCTAGGGCGATGAGGTGGCGAGCTAGCGCAGCCACATCGCCCGAGGCAAAGAGGTAGCCGGTTTCCCCGTCCCTGATGGCCTCCCCTGTGCCGCCAACATCGCTGGCCACGACGGGCAGCGCAGAGGCCATCGCCTCTAGCACGGTGAGCGGCAAACCCTCCCACCCTTGAGATGCCAGAACGAAGACATCGCTTGCGGCGAGAATGTCCGGCACATCACGGCGCAAGCCGAGCAATTGGACGTCGTCCTGCAAAGCTAGCGAGGAAACGATCTCTTCCACTCTGCCCCACAGTGGGCCGTTGCCCACGATGAGCAGACGCCTGTAGGGCACCGCCTCGCGCACACGCTGGAACGCCGCAAGCAGCGTGCGAAAGTCGCGTGGGCGGTGCAAGCGGCAGACCGTGGTGACCACAAAGGCCCCTCGGTCCAGGTTCAGTGCCTTGCGAGCTACTGCTCGGCGCGCCCTCGCCATCGCAAAGCGCGTGAGATCGACCCCGTTGTGGATGACTTGGATGCGTTCAGTGCCGGCGACCTTGGCCGCCAGCAGGGAGTCCTTCTCGGCGTGCGACACGCTAATCCAGGTGTCGGTCACGCCTGCCAGCGCGTGCTCGACCAGCAGCAAGACCTGACGCCGCGGAGCGGGGTAGTGGGGCGCCGCAAAGCCGTGAATGGTGTACACGACGCGCGGTCGCCGCTGGCCCAGCAAGAGCGCCGCCAGCCGGCCGAACAGGCCCGCACGTGCGCCGTGCACGTGCAGGATGTCCGCCCTCTGGCCCAGCGCGCGGATGGCCAGCAGGGCCGGCCACGAAAACCCGCCTGCAATGTCCACGCTGTGAAAGGGTATCCTCGCAGCGGCGAAATCCTGGGCCGCCACGCTGCCGCCATCCTCGGGCATGGCCACCTGGACGACAAAGCGTGCGCGGTCAAGCCCCACGGCCAGGTCGCGCACGTGTACCGCGCCCCCGCCGCGTGATGAGGCGACGAGTTCCACAATGCGGATGTCGGTCATGGGCTAGCCTCGCGAGACAGAGTTGGCAGAAAGGCACTGCTGGTATGGCGTGACAGACACTTGCCCCCGCCTCTCACGACAAGGGCACGCCCGCCACCCTGCCCCACGGGACGCGGCACAGCAGCACCTCTTCTGTTGATCATGTGGCCCATGCTACCTACTGCTCTTCTGCCTCGAGGAGGTGACCGGCGCTCGCGAGCCCATGTGTCCATCATCGATAGACCTGGCCACGATACCTCAGACGGCGCAGGAGACTGCGCACCGAGGGAGGAAACGCCAGAGCCAGTGCTGGCAGAAGGACGTACCACCAGTACCAAGGTGGCAAACCGAATGCCCGGATGGCTTGCGCGCGCACGCGGATGTTCCAACGCAGTCGCTTGTTATCCTGTTCTGAAGGGAGCGCCCGCCTGTGTACCCTACGTCGCATGAGCACGTCGTTTAGGATGGCCATTTGGGTGTGTTGGGCCATGCGCACCCACATCTCATAGTCCTCGGAGTACCAGAACAGCTCGTCCTCTTTATAGGGTCCGCATCGTTCGATGACGCTCATGCGGAATATAACGGAGGCGTGCATAAAGGGATTGAATTTCGCCAGCGTCCGCCGCAGCTCCAGGTCTGTAGCGGGTGGTGTTACCGTACGCAAAGTTGCGCCTCGGTCGTCAATCTCGGTATAGGCTGTTCCGAGCAGGCCAACGTTCTGGTGGGCGTCCAGGTAGCCGACCTGCTTTTCGAGCCGCGCGGGTTCAGCGATGTCATCGCTATCCATGCGCGCGATATAAGGCCCGTGCGCCAAGGCCAACCCCGTATTCAGTGCGCGACCAATTCCCTGGTGCTCTTGCGTGTGCACGTGCAGCAACTCGCCGTAGCTGCGCAGGATCTCAGGCGTTGAGTCTGTTGATCCATCGTCGACGACAATGAACTCAAAGTCTCTGAACTGCTGCGCGAGGATGCTCTCAATCGCCTTTCTCAGAAAGCGTTCCCCATTGTACACGCTCATGAGCACGCTTACTCTGCACATGTATCTCTCCAGTTGGACAATCCTGCCGCAGCTGATGCCAAAGCATGGGATTCGCTCGGACCAGCCACTGCTGCAATCTAGACACGGTTCGGGGCTCCCTGGTCAGGGAAGTATCTCCTCTTTAGGAGCTATCCGCACAGTCATCGCCCAGGGGCTGGGCGGATCTGGAGTGACTCCCAGGCCTATGGCTCACGGCAAGGATCATGTGGGCGAAGAAATGGAGCACGGGTTGCCAATACAGGCAACGCCGGATGCCTCGTACTCCTACTGCAGCGCTGGTTCCCTCGCCGTTTTGCCTCTCTCGCCGGCTGCGGGCTGAGCCGCCTCTCAGCAGTGAGGCGAGCAGCGGGCATTCACGCATGCCCTTGGCCGGACTGTAGGGTCGGAGCGCCTGCAGCGTGAACCCTGCCCGTTTGAGGAAGGCCTGCACTTCGCCGCTCGTGAAAGCGTACTGGTAGAAACCTGCCCCCGCAGCTCGAAGCCTGGCCTGTCCTTGCTCGATCCTCCGCTTGACCAGTGACCGGTACCCATTCACCCATGGGACGGAGAGCAGGAGCACGCCGCCGGGGGCCAGCACGCGGTGGAACTCGTCCAGCATCTCTTGGGGTCCTTCTTCCACATGCTCGACGACTCCCAGGGAGATGAGCCCTTGCACAGCGCGGTCAGCCAGGGGCATGTGATGCAGATCGAGAGCGGCGAGGGGAGAAGCCGGATACAGTCTGCGGTGGGTTTGCAGGGCGGTCAAACTGAGGTCACCGCCTATCATGTGCAGACCACGATCGCGAAATAGCGTGACGTACTGTCCCAGCCCGCATCCGGCCTCCAGGATCACACCCTCCGTCGGCAGATGAGCCAGGAGTTGAGAAGTCAGCGGATCCCTGTTGGCGACTGCCAGCAAGCGCCGCAGAGACTCTTCGCGCCAGAGGTGGCTCCAGGAATCTGCTGCCGCTGGGAAGGTGTAGTAGGCTAGTGCCATTGCTGTGCGCTCTACTGTGGCCCTGAACCGACGTCGTCCGGGTAGTCTGGTGCCTCCTGGCCGACCGTGTTCAGTTCAGAGCGTATGTAAGCGAGCAACTTCATCGGGTGAATGATATCGAGCAGCAAGGTGACCTCTGCCTTTCGGAGCTGGCGTACTGTGTAAAGCACGAGCAGGTAGGGTGCGAGGCCTGCGGCCACAGCGACCAGTGCAGCGAGGATGCCGGGCTGTGGAAACTGAGCGATGACAGCTGATCCGACCATGACCAGTACCATGCCGGCCAGGAAGTACCACAGCGTATCTTTCCAGAAGCCGATTCGGGCATAGCGCGCCGAAAGCAGGATGATGTATGCGCACTCTACCGTATCCTTGATGAGCATGGCTAGGCCAGCCCCTACCGCTCCCAACCCCGCGCCGGGAATACCGAACAGAGACTGGGGGATGAGCAGAGCACCGGACGCGACGAGAACCAAGAGGCCCGCGATCTGCACCTCGAGCAAGTGCGATTGCTGCTTCACGGCGAAGAGGACGTGCTGGTAGGGTCGTGAGATGGCCACCGGGATCGAGGTCAGAGCAAGGACAACCGCTGTGGGAATGGCAGCGCCAAAGTCCGCTCCCAGGTAGAAGGGCACCCACCAATCGCGCATCAGGATAGCGGCGCCTACCAGGGGGACGATGGTCAGCAACAAGTACTTGAGAGCCCCTTTGACACGATTGTGCATGCCTGCAAAGTCGGCCCGGTCCGCATCCCGAGAGACTCGAGGAAAAAAGAGCGACATCATCGCCCGGGTGATCTCCGTTGTCACAGCAAGCACACCTAGAACGCTGACATAGTAGCCAACTTGGGCTGCTCCGGAGAGTCTGCCCAGCATGGCCCGGTCCACACCGCCCGTGAGGGCGGTGATGGCTATGAGCGTCATTTGTGGCCAGGCGTAGGCGGTATAGTCTCGCATCAGTGCGCGCGAAGGGCGGCCAGCTTTGTATCCGCGAAAGAGGATTGCAGCCATTGCCAGAATCCCGATCCCCTCAGCAGCGGCCGCTACGCTCAGGCCGACAACGCCCCAGCCATGCCAGGCGGCGAGTATCCGCGCAGTCAGCAGCAGAAAGGATCCGGCCAATCCCGCTATGGCGACCTTCGCCGCCTCCAATCGCGCCACGAAGGTGCTTAAGAAGATGCTGGAGAGTATGCCGGTCACATAGAAGACGCCGACCAAGAGATAGGGTATCACATGGTCCAGGTGCACCAATGACTTGGAGAAACAGCGATCGACGATGGGCACAGCGATGATGGCCACGATCAGCAGAAGTGCCAGGGCGCACTTGATGAAGGCGAAGGTGCCAATGTCTCGACCGATTTCTCTCCGGCTTGCGATACGCCGCACGTAGGCGACCGAGTAGCCCAGATCTGAAGCGATGCTCAACATGCCTACGATGCCCATCAGATAGCCGACCGTGCCCAGAGCCTCAGCACCCATCCGGCGGGCCACGACAGCCGTGCCCAGCATGTTCATCGCGGCTGACAGGACCGTCCTCGCGACAAGCAGCAGTGACCGACGCCCTATCATGGCTTCACAGCCTTGGCAAAGTAGCCTAGGGTGTAGCCTTGCATGTAGGGAGAGGGAATGTAGCCTGGGCGAAGCTCGCGAGTGACGAGCGTATTGATGATGGGGACTATCGGCGCTGCGAGCATCCAGCGCAGTACTGTGGGGCGCAGGCGGGCCAGTGCCCCCTTGATCATTTCACACAGAACCGCATAGTAATGGCCCATGGGATCGATCTCGATGTCGTGGAAGGCTGCCTGGCTCAGCACTAGTCTCAGTTTGGTGGCGGTGTAGCGCTGAAAGTCGAAAGGGTCGGCATGGACATGCCCGATGAACGGCATGGACAGCACAAAGATGCCCCCAGACCTTAGCAGCCGGTAAGCTTCGAAGATCACCGCTTCTGGCTCGGCGACGTGTTCCAGCACCTCTGTACAGATGACAGCATCGGCGCACCCGTCTGCGCATGGTACGTATGCAGCGTCAGCGATAACATCCGGCAGCGCAGAGGAGTCAATGTTGATGCAGACCCAACTGAGGTCTGGCCGCTTGGGCGGCCGAAAGGTGCCGCGCCGCGAATGCCATTCGCCTCCAACGTCCAGGACAAGACCTTCGAGTCCCGCAGTGACTTGGGTCATCTTCTGGTCAAGGATGCGGCGATAGTATGTGTATGACAGATATCCCTGCCCCGGCCGAGGAGCGGGTTTGCTCCCATACTGCTCATCCATCTTTGGCAGTGCCCGCCGTATGGGCTGAGTCTGATCTCCAAGCCCACCAGGGCGATCGTGGCTATCCATGTTTGTGACCTGCCGCCAATTGCCGGAGCAGCGTGACCTCCTGCTGCATGACAACCCGCGAGTCAAAGTGCGCGTTGACCCAATCGCGCGCCGCGCGTCCCAGCCGTTGGGCAAGGGGGTCGTCGTCCAGGACGCGTTGTAAGCCGGCAGCCAGCCCGTCTGCTGTCGGTGGACACAGCAGGCCGGTCAGCTCGTGCTGCAACACATCGCGGGTGCCCGGCACATCCAGTCCTACACACGGCAGCCCGCAGCTCATGGCTTCCAGCAATGCTTTAGGATGTCCCTCGACGAGCGATGGCAAGGCAAAGGCATCGGCGCTCTGCAACACAGCGGGCAGTGCAGCATTTGGCACTATGCCAGGCATCTCCACGCGCACGCCAAGCTGCGCGGCTGCGCTGTGGATCGTTTCCCTCTGGGAACCATCTCCGACCAGCACCAATTCCACAGCAGGCTGGATCCTGGTCGCTGCGTCGACCAACAGTTCCAGATTCTTCTGCCGTTCAAAGCGGCCCACAAACGCCACCCGGCGCTTGCCGGGCCGAAGCGGTGCCGGCGCGAAGCGTTCCGTATCCACACTGTTGGGAATCAAGTGTACACGGTTGGCTGGCACCTGACGCTCGACATACGCGCGCAGGGCTGGCGTGGTCACGATGACGGCAGCGGCCGTGCGCAAAACGATCCGCTCCAGTGCGGGATGTAGCAGCGCTCGCCAGCGGTGGCCTTCTGCGCGGGCGACATGGGCGTACGAATAGCCATACGTGACGGCCACAGGGATGCCCCACAGCAGGTGTGCGATTGCGGCCGGGATGGCACCGGGCGTCTGAAACACGCGCAGCACGTCACACTGCCGCACCTCACGTCTCCAGCGGATGGGCAGGACAAGGCTGTATAGACGGCTTGCCCTGCCTGGCAGGATGGTCACCTTGGAGAGCAGGACCGCGTCGTCCGTATACTGCTCGAGCCACTCATACCGGTAACTGAAGTACCATGTGTGCTCAAAGCCAGCGGCGTAAGCACCGAAGTACTGTCCGATCAACAGGGCCTGCTGCCCCGCTTCTACCATGTCCTGCACACCGCTTTTCAGCGCGGGTAGCAAACCCAGTGTCAGTCTAGACACCTTGCATTCCTTGGTCACCTACGCTGCATGAGATTACAGCATACAGCACCGCTATGCGCGATCTGAGCTGCCGTTGCGCGCTCCTCCCCTAGTCGGCCGGGGAAGAAGGTAGCCTGCGGCAGGCCAGACGCCATCCAGTTGTTTCCTGCGGATGGGCTTGAGCTTGGCGGACCTTCCACATCGCCAGCCTGCGATAGAGGCTGAGAGAGAGGCCGCCCACCAGGTCGATCAAAGCTGCCCACGGCGTGTCATACACGGTCAACTGTGGCTCCTGCTGGAGTTCAAACCCTCCCACTGCCAGCTCGCCAAGCAGCTCATCCAGATTATACTCGATCTTGTGGTCGGGGTCGGCGTACTCGTCAAGTCCGACTGATCTCAGCCGGCGCTTCCACGATGTATCGCGGTTCGGTGCCGATAGGAGCAGATGCCCGTCAGGTCTCAGAACGCGGTGAATCTCCTGCAACAAAGGTATGCGACCGTGCAGGTGCTCAATGACGTCCAGCAGCAAGACAGTATCAAAGGCTGCACCGCAGAACGGGAGGGGCGCCTCAGCACTAGCCTGCACAAAGGCCGGTTTGTAGCCTGGGGCGGCGGCGATTTGCTGTGCTGAACGCAGCGCCGAGCGATCATAGTCCATGCCCGCTGCATGGGTCACGCACTCAGCTGCACGCGATGTGTGGCTCCCACTTCCACACCCGATGTCTAGGAGGCGATTTTCAGGGCGCAATTCCGTCAGGTACCACCAGTGAGATTCATTCGCACTTAGGTGCTTGGGATGGAGGGGAACTGGGCTTTTGCCGGTGATGTGGGTCAGGCGAACCGCCGCGGACTCCAGATGGGCATTGAGCCACACGGTGAATGCGAGCCAGGCTCGAGTCAGGCTTGCCATCGCTGCAACACCTCACGATAGATCTCCAGAGTGCGCGATACGCTTCTGTCCCAGCGGAACATCCTCTCCACGCGCTCTCGACCGGCCTCACCCATCTGTCGGGCTAAGGCAGTATCGTCGAGCAAGCGGCTGATGGCGCTCGCAAAATCATCAGCGTTGCCGCTGTCGCACAGAAACCCGGTGACGCCATCGGCCACGACCTCAGGCAGTGCTCCGGCACGGCTTGCGACCACGGGTTTGGCGCAAGACATCGCCTCCGCTGGCGCCAAGCCAAAGCCTTCGAGCTTCGAAGGAAACACAAAGACGTCGGCCAGATTGTACCATGCGATCTTCTCATCCTCTGGCACAAACCCGGCAAAGTGCACGCAATCTGCCACTTCCAGCTGGCCTGCCAACCGCCGCAGCCTTGTCTCGCTTTCGCCTCGCCCCACCAAGAGCAGGATAACATCCTCGTGATCTTGACGCACCAAACGCAGAGCCTGCAGCAAGAGAGGCAGGTTCTTGCGCGGCAAGAGACCGCCCAAGTGAAGCAGCACGCGTTTGTCAAGCACACCCAGGCGCTCTGCCAGCACCCGGTCCCTGGCTAGTGGTCGATACGCGCGGCTCACACCGTAGTAGACCACCTCGATCTGCTGGGGTAGGACGTTGAGTTCATCGCTCAGCTGTTGCTTCGAGAATTGGCTGCCGGTGATGACGCAGTCAACGCGTTGAGCAACTCGACGCTCAATCAGTCGGCTCCACCGGTCAAGGTCCAGATGGTGATGGTGGGCAACGACGGGGACAGACATCCCGAAGAGCCGCCGCGATGCCAGTGCTGCGGGTCCAGTAAAGCGCAGGGAATGGACCCTCAGCAGGTCAAAGGGTTGCTTCCTATACGCCTGGCGGATGTACCATGGAAAGATCAGATTTGACACGAACCAGCGATACCCGCGACGTAGAGGGACGGGCGTCACCTCCAGGCTGGCCAGTTTGGGAAATCGAAGCCCTGCCGGCAGGATGACATCGATCTGCACGTCCCGCTGTGCCAGTCTGGTCAGCAGCTCTCGATCGTAGACCTCTCCGCCGAGCGCGGATTCGGGTGACAGACCGAGCTGAGGCGAACAGATACGCACCTAGATCCGTCTCCTGCGCTTTGAGCTCCCAAGCAGCATGCGGTGATCTTGGGGCACGAGGCTGCATTGTGACAGCTGGCGTGATTCGACTTCACGCACCGGTGGGGCAAGTTGCGCACCCGGACAACGCAAACCGAGTGCCCGGCGCAAGATCCAAGCCACGTCGAGCTGAGTCTCCAGTGCGATAGAGAACAGGTTGTCCACCCCAGTCCCTGTCCCAGCCACCAGCTCAGGTCCTCGTAGTCCCGCCAAGCTTCGGAAGCCGTCCCAGCCAAACACAGACAAATGTCTCCTTCGCAACGCGGCCGCGCGCGCCCTGATGCCCTTCCCCTGCCTTACGCTCAATGGATGCCGTCGCAGCTATCGTACCTGCCGCTGCCCTAGTGTAAACCTCTATACAAGCTTGCCAACTGGCTTGTCACCGCCTGCTCCCCGAACTTGGACAAGACGAATTCGTGCGCTCGGCCACCCATCTGCTCTCTTCTGTCCTCGTCACAGAGCAGCTCGTACAAGGCCTGCTGTAAGCCTTCGACATCAAGCCTCTCCACAAGGAGGCCGGTTACTCCGTGGGCAACTGCCTCGGGGATCCCTCCCACCCGCGTCGCTACAATGGGCTTGCTGTGCTGCCCCGCTTCCAGCGTAGCCCAACCAAGTGGTTCGGGCCATGTAGAGGGCGCTGCGACCACATCACAAATCTCGTATAACGCCCGAAGCTGATCGCGCCTCACAAAGCCCAGCAGCAATGTCCTGCTCGGCTCAAAGTTCCAGGCGCTCCTATTGACGTTACCGGCCACGACCAGATAGGCGTCAGGCAGACGCTGAAGCAGCTGACGGTGGGCTTGGAAGAGAATGTCGCTTCCCTTGCCCTTTGAGACCTTGCCCACGTACAAGATGATCCTGTTGCCTTGTTGTTTGAGCCGTTGCACTTCTTGAGGCAGGCACTCCAGCGACCCACGCTCACACGAGGGACTCTCTTCGAGGACTGGGGCGTAGACTACCCGATG
>Ga0180438_10012211_pt1 | contig 10250 bp, 20 predicted proteins | sample SS_ome_12_FD_132455 | JGI IMG/M metagenome (GOLD analysis project Ga0180438, IMG submission 132455) | Hypersaline lake sediment archaeal communities from the Salton Sea, California, USA - SS_3_D_2 metaG | ecosystem: Environmental > Aquatic > Non-marine Saline and Alkaline > Hypersaline >...
TAATTAATGTTTATAATTGTAAGTATGTATGTATTTAAGCGTAATCAAGACATTCAATTATCTAAAAATTTTGTAGGAAAAGAATTCCAATGTCAGTGTGGAGTTTGTGAAAAGCAATATATACATACGGAACTTGTAAACAAGCTACAGAAAATACGAGATGAGTTTGGACAAGCATTAATTGTAACTAGTGCTTACAGGTGTAGAAAGCATCAAGCAGCAATTCGTGGTAGTGGTATTAAAACAGCTAAAGGCATGTCCACACATCAGCTAGGAGCTGCAGTAGATATTAGACCAGCCAATTTAACTGCAGATAGTATGATTAAATTGTTAGATATTTGTGAGAAGTATTTCGAAGCAATTGGTATTGCGAATAACTTTATCCATGTGGATTTAAGAGTTGGTAGGAAGAGAAGATGGGATTACTAGACAAGGTTTTTAACTTTACAGAGATTCTTCTAGAAAATCGAAGACTTCGTAAAAAAAACTATGAATTGCAACAGGAGAATAGTAACTTAAAATTTGCTATTGATGAATACTCAGATTCTAAGAATTGGATAGAACAGCCCAACGGAATAGTGTGGGATCATGATTATTTAAATTATGATTTTGGAAAGGATTACATGGCATGATCTCTTTTAGGGAGGCGGTTATTTCTAGACTTAGAAAATATTATGGCTTCAAACAAAACGAAGCTAGTTTTCTATATAAAATACTTGTAGATGCCAGTAAAGAAGCTTGGAAAGAAAATAAGAAAGTGCAAGTGGATGAGGTTGGTACTTTTAAATATAATAATGGGTTAGATGGTAAGTGTTATATAAGATTTGAACCAGCTAAAGATCTATCAAGGTTTTTAAAGGGTTTTGAGAAAGATAAAGAATTAGAGGAAGAGAAGATGATTAAACTGTTCTTACCTCGAAGAAAGGATGATTTTTAAGGAGATTTTTATATGAGTAAGATTAACAAAACTATGTTAGATTCTTTTAAGGGTAAGTATTGTTATTATGAGAATGATACTTTCTTTATTGGATTTAAATTAAAAGATGTTCAAGGGTGTGAAGATCGCACAGCTTTAGATTGCATAGTTGAAGAACTAGTAACTAAGGTTGACGGAGAAGATGAATTAAAATTTTATCAAAAGAATTTTCATAATCAACACCATATTTACATTAATTTTGGACTATGTGCAAAATTAAGTGAAATTTCTAAAAACGACTTCGATAGGTTACTTAAACCTAAAGCTAAAGATATTATGACTAAATGTATAATTAAAAATAAAGGTAAGGAAATATTTTCATTAACAAAACCTGAAGTGTTAGCTAAAAGTTATTTGGGCGATAAAGAAATAAAAAAACTTGCCAATAAATACTAATAAAAATAAGCTCACGTTATGAGCAAAGCGAGTAAAGTTGTGGATGTACGTTATGCGGTGCCAGAAAAACAAGCAATATTTGATATATTTAACAGTATTGCAAATAATCAAGAAATTAAGATGACTCAAAATGAAGCTAGTGTTATGTCAGGAATCTTAGCAAGAACTAAGACAAGTCCTAAGACAACAGACTTTGAGCGACACCATCTTGAATCAATAAAAAGTGTTGTATCTCAAACTTTAGATAATATTAATGCTTTACCTGAAGAGGAACGTAAGGAATATGAAGAGTTTGGTGGTGTTTTACAAAATGTTATAAATAAGACAAATCGTGCTCTAGAATGAACTATCTTCAATGCCCTGTCTGTGGGTGTTTATATTACGAAATCCCTCTAGATGACGCTAAGAAGCAGGCTAGGGAGCAATCACAATACTTTAAAACTATTTTAAAAGAAGTTGAACATGATTATAATGGTTCTACTCGTCCTATATATCAATTTTTATACTGTCATTTATGTGGAACAGAGTCAGAAGACTTCTACCCGATGTTTGATCCAGATGTAAATCCTTGGATCTCAATTCGTCCAATTGTGATGAAAAAGTGATTGACTTTATTTCAAACAATGTTATAATTTTTATAGTTGCTATTAATTTAGCAATGTCCTCCTTTGGTTATGTGTGTTGATGGGATTGGGTATTCTACTCAATCCCTTTTTTATGAAAAGGATTGTTAATGAGTGAAGAAATCCCATGGGGTCCACTAGGTTATGTTACTTTTAAAAGAACTTACGCAAGAAGAGTCAACGAAGGAAAAGTTAATTCATCTAAAGAAGAATATATTGAAGCCATAGACAAAAGATGGTTACCTGCCTTAAATAAACAATTAAAATGTAATTTTACTGATAAAGAACTCTCCGAAATTAGAGAAATGTTCATCAGTTTGAAAGGATCTATTGCCGGTAGATTTATGTGGCAGCTAGGAACCAAGACCGTAGATAATCTTGGACTATTCTCTTTACAAAACTGTGCAGCAGTAGTTGTAGATGAGCCAATTAAGCCCTTTACGTGGGTTATGGACGCTCTTATGCTTGGTAGCGGTACTGGATATAATATTCAGAGGGAACACGTTTACAAGCTCCCTAAGCTCCGCAGGAAGGTGAAAATTGTCAGGAAAGACACAAAAGACGCTGATTTTATCATTCCAGATTCTAGAGAAGGGTGGATTGAATTACTCAGGAAAGTTTTAGAAGCTCATTTCATAACTGGTGAGGGATTTTCTTATTCTACAATTTGTCTTAGAGGGAAAGGAACCCTAATTAAAGGATTCGGTGGAGTAGCTTCAGGACCAGAAGAACTTTGTTGGGGTATGAGTGAGATTAATAAGATTTTAAATGCTAGAAGTGGAAAGCAAGCTCGTCCAATCGATTGTCTTGACATAATGAATATTATTGGTGCAATTGTAGTAGCAGGAAATGTTCGCAGATCTGCTCAGATTGCTATTGGCGACATGGACGATTTACAATTTCTAAATGCTAAAAATTGGTCTGAAGGAAATATACCCAATTGGCGAGCAATGTCGAATAATAGCGTGGTTTGTAATGATATTACCAGACTTCCTGAACAGTTTTGGAATGGTTATCAGGGGAATGGTGAACCTTACGGTTTAATTAATTTAAAACTATCTAGAGAAGTTGGTAGACTTGGAGAAACTCAATATCCAGATGAAGAAGTGATGGCGTACAACCCTTGTGTTACAGGAGATACAGAAGTCTTAACTATTAAAGGTTATGAAAGAATTGATAAGTTGATCGACAAAGAGATGGAAGTTTGGAATGGGTTTGAATTCTCTAAAGTGACTCCAAAAATTACTGGATATGATCAACGATTATTGGAAGTTAGTTTTTCTAATGGTAGAACTCTTAAATGTACGCCATATCATAAATTTATAATATCAAAAAATTATAATGGTTTAACAGAAAAAATTGAAGCAAAAGACTTAAAGATTGGAGATAAATTAATTAAACATAATTTTCCTATTTTGAGAGAAGGTAAAGAAGTTCCCCTTACTGACGCTTATACTCAAGGATTTTATTCGGGTGATGGTGTAGTCAACCGTAATTTAATTTGGTTGTATGAACCTAAGTTTGGTTTAGAAAAATTTATGAATGTTCGTCAGACTGGTAAAGAATATACTAATATTGTTGGAGTTACTAGAAAAACTCTGCGGATGAATTTTGACTTTAAAGATAAGAAATATGTTCCTCATGAACTAAACCTCCAAGGTAAATTAGCTTGGTTTTCCGGTTTATTAGATAGTGATGGTACTGAACTTAAAGAAGGCGGTTCGCAGGTCTGTTCTATTGATAAAGACTTTTTGCTTGAAGTACAAAAAATGCTTACTACATGTGGAGAATCTACCAAAGTAGTTTTATCTAGTAAGGCTGGATTTAGAACAATGCCTGATCAAAAAGGTGGAACTAAAAAATATTTCTGTAAAGAACTTTATAGAATTTGCATATCGGCTCAATCGATTCAAAACTTAAAAAAACTAGGATTAAATACTAAAAGGTTGAAGTTTGATAAATCTCCCAATAGAGATGCTTCGAGATTTGTTCAAATTACAGGAGTAAAAGAATTAGGAGTTGAACCAATTGTATACTGTTTTGAAGAACCTTTAAGAAATTTAGGTTGTTTTAATGGAATTGTAACAGGACAATGTGCAGAACAAAGTTTGGCTAATTATGAAACGTGTTGTCTTGCCGAGGTTCACTTACCGAATATAACTTCTGAAGGGGAGTTAAAAAGAGTAGTAACATATTTGTATAGAATTAATAAACATTCATTAGCGTTGAAGTGTCATCAAAAAGAAACGGAAGCTATTGTTCATAAAAACATGCGTATGGGTATTGGTATAACCGGATACTGCATGTCTACTAAGAAACAAAAGTCTTGGTTAAAGAAAACCTATGAGTACATCAGAGAGTATGATGTAGAGTATTCTAAAAAACATGGATTTCCTGTAAGTAAGAAGATCACAACAATTAAACCTTCAGGAACACTATCACTGCTTAGTGGATCTACTCCAGGAGGACACCCAGGATTTAGTTTTTACCACATCAGAAGAATTAGAATGTCTTCAAATATTCCTCTAGTGGAAAAGTGTAGACAGAGCGGCTATAAAGTAGAATATGTGAGAAAGTTTGACGGCACTGACGACAGAAGTACAGTAGTTGTGGAATTTCCCTGTAAGTTCCCAAAACACACACTAGTTGCTGACGATTGTACAGCAATTGACCAACTTGAAATTAATAAGGAATTACAGTCTAACTGGTCTGATAATTCAGTAAGCTGTACAGTATATTATTCTAAATCTGAATTACCGCAGATTAAGAAATGGCTTAGAGATAACTACAACGATAGCGTAAAGACGGTTAGCTTTTTGCTACAAAACGATCACGGTTTTGATTAAGCACCTTTAGAAGCAATTACTAAAGAAGACTATGATAAAATGATTAAAAACTGTAAACCAATTACTGATGTTGAAATTGAAGAGAAAGATATTTCCTCTGATCAGATTGGTTGTGCAGGTGGAGCGTGTCCAATAAAATAAAATGAACATAAAAAAGATACCTAATTTATTCAAAGATGCTATCTTAGCTGCAGAAGAATCCCCTGACAAAGAAAGACAAGTTGGGGCAGCATTATATTGCCCTGTGGTTGATGATATTATTATGAAAGGTTGTAATCGTTTTGTCGAACATGCTCCTACCCATAAACTACCTACTAGTGGAGATGAAAAACACGATTTTATTGTACATGCCGAACAAGCTCTACTTTCAAAGTGTGCTAAACGAGGTATATCCACTAATAATTGTATTTTATTTATAACATTATCACCTTGTGCAACATGTGCTAGGTTATTGTACTATTCTGGAATTAGGGAAGTTTACTTTCTAGAGGACTATAAAGATCTAGAAAAGCAAATTGAAAATATGAAAGACTTAAATATTAAATTATACAGATATAATAACTTTAATAAGATGGAACTATGTCCAGCAATCCTTTAGATTTAGTTGATGATTGGGATGTTGATATTATCAAATCAATTCCTAACTGGCAATCTATTGCCTGGTCAGACGAGGAAGCATTCACTCGCTATCCTAAGCATAACTTTGTTTATGATAAACTTCATGTAGGAATGCACCACACTGACCTTAAAACCTACGACCTAGAAAAAACAATGCCGCAGCAATATCCAGTAATAGTGAAGCCTAGAGTTAATCTATTCGGTATGGGACTTAATAGTTATGTAGCATCAGCACCACAAGAGATTGAAGATTTCAAAGGCATGATAGCTCAAGAGATATCTAGAGGTTCTCATCTAACGACTGATTTATTAATGAAAAATGGTAGAATTTTAGATACTTTTACTTTTGAATGCCACAAGAATTTTTATGGTAGTTTTATTTATTTTGAATCAACCAATAAATATAGTGTCAAAGTTATGTCAACAGTAACTAAATTGCTACACGACTATACTGGTGTAGTTTGTGTGGAGTATATTGGAGATAACATAATTGATTGGCATTTACGTCCAGCAAGTCAGTTTATAAATATATCTGCTGATATAATACCTAGATCGGTTGATTTTCTTTCTACTGGAAATTTAAAACCAGGCAGAGAGGATAATAAAACTTACTCATTAGTGTATCGTACGCGATACAATAGTATTATTTCAAATAAACCTCAAATTTCTCCTAGACAAAACGGCTTAAGATCGGTAACATATACATATGACACTTGGTATCCTCTTGGTAATGATGCCAACGATACACTTACCTACCGCTATATGTATTTAAATGGTACGGATTTTAAAGAATTAACTATAGTTGGAGATAAAATTAGACAACAACTTAGTGTGCAGAGGGTTAAATGAGAAAGGATGATTACCGAGCTTTAAAAATCCTGGAAAGAGATCTGATAGATGCCCTAGGCGGCACTGGAGATTATCAGTTTGCTGTAAGAATGTTATTATCTAGGTTGGAGTCTTGGGGTGAAATCAAGATGGAGTGGGAGGAAGATGAGGCGTAGTGATATGGAAAATCAAATAGCCATTTTTATTCAGGAATGTTTAGAGCGTGATGGGTTTTCATATCAAGATACAGCGGATAGTCTAATTGATTTTATAGAAAGTTACGGAATGTTACCTCCAAGTTATGAAGGCTTGGTGAGAAGTGGACAAAAATTTGTTCAAGAACTTCATCAAGGGAGTGACACGATGTTAATTAGAAATAGATGGGAACCTGGAGAATGAGCGGAACAAGAGATAACGAGGAAGAAGTTCTATATTACGTCAACCTCGGTAATGGGAAGACAGAGCTTTTCAACAAAGAAGAGCTTGAAGATTGGTATTGCAACACTTTCCCTCATACAGTCTATCGTGAAAGACATCAATTTATGATAAAAGCCAATTCAGGAAAAGTTGTCCATGTGGGAAATAATATAACTGTTCATCGAAATGATAGTTGGAAAGGGATCATGTCTAATGAAGATTTAAGAAAGATTGAAGAAGATCTTGAAGCAGCATTATTTGGAGAAGTACCACCATTGCCAGCAGATATATTCTGCGAGCATAAGAACAAATCACTAAGAAAATTTAACACATTCGAGTATGTGTATTGTCCTGATTGTAAAAAGGAGATTAAGTGAAAGTAGAATTGACAGCCATTACTCCAAATGCAGAGGTTCATTGCGAAAAAGCAGCAAGAGATTGTTATGATTCGATTTCTAAAATGAAAGACACAACTAAATCAACTAATTTAGTTAAAAATTGTACAATCAAAGACCATTTAACCATTAATGGACATTCCTTTGCTACATTTCGTGTACAAGAGGTATCTAGAGCATTAATGGCACAATTAACTAGACAACGTACAGCTTGTTTTAGTATTCGTAGTCAAAGGTATGTATTAGAAGATAACTATAAATATTTTACTCCCGATAGTATTAAAAATGATCTAAAGGCAGATGTAATATATCAATTAGCGAATGAATCATTAAAGAAGTGGTATGAACAATTGCTAGAATGTGGAATTCCTAAAGAAGATGCTAGGTACATACTACCTAATGCTTGCTACACAACAATTAATATGTCAGCGTCTTTAGAAGGATGGATTCACTTTCTTAGACGTAGGATGGATAATTCTGCACAGAAAGAAATTCGTGATTTAGCATTTGAGATATATAAACAATTAAATACTGCCTGTCCTAAGATTATCAATCAGGATACAATTATGGCTCCAAGAAAGCCTAGTATCGATTGGGAAAGAGTTAAACCATTTGAATATGAAGGGGCTAGTATCTAATGTTAGGTAATCATTACGTAGCAGATTTATATGGCTGTAAAAATATTCACGAAAAATATGAAGAGTATGTATATCATTTAGAAAATGTAGCTAAAAAGCACGGTGCTACTGTACTAAATCGTTCTTGCCATAATTTTGGACCAAATGCCTACACATTGTGCATATTACTTGCTGAGAGTCATATTGCAGTGCATACTTGGGCAGAAGAAAAATATGTATCTGTTGATATTTATACTTGCGGAAGTGTGGATACTCGTGCTATAATGAAAGACGTAATAGCGGAATTCCAGCCAGTTAGTGTGGATTCTACTATTTTTAGTCGAGGAAAAAAAGTTGAGGGAGCCAAAAAGAGCAAAGAAAGCAATAAATAAGCTACACAATATTGTAGATACTTATTTAGCGTTTGCTTATCCCGAAATGCCAAAGGAACTGAGAGATGATCTTGTGTTTATCGAAGAAACCTTGGCAGATTTATCTATTGAGCAAAAAGTACATGATATACGATTGGCAACAAAATTAAAAAAGATTTGGGAAAAGAATGATAAGCTGGACAATTAGATTTTCAATTGCACTTATTATTGCTGGCATGGGGGTATTATATCTTACACAAAATCCCTATGGTAAGTTAAGTTTATTTATATGTGGTCCCTTTTTCCTAACCACTTACTCTATTGGATGGGTTATACGACTATGGAAACGGTTGGATGGTTAGGGGGAATCCTCCTCTCATTATGTGCAGCACCAGAACTAGTTAAAACGGTACGTGAGCGAAAATGTGGAATTGGTGCAGCAATGTTGTTACTTTGGGGCGTAGGTGAGATTTTAATGCTTATCTACGTTCTTCCTAAATTAGATTATCCTTTAATTTTTAATTACGCTCTTAACCTAACACTGGTTGGTATATTAAGTTGGTATAAATGGAAGTTTGGTTAAAAGTATGGTGGCATTGTTTTATTGCTGGACCACCACATATAATGCAGAAATTTAAATATAAGGGATCTACTTTCTATTATTGTGATTGTGGATTTTATAAACCTAGGAAAGTAACATGCAGAAAATAGAATTAAAAGAAACTGAATATGGACAGGAACTTTTTATAAACGATATCCAACAATTTGACACTAAGTGGGAATATCGCTATCATGAGGCTCTAATTCACCCCACAGCATCTACATTTTCTGAATTACAGAGCGTACTAGTCCTTGGTGGTGGAGATGGATTAGCAGTTAGAGAATTGCTAAAATATGTCGCCACACAGAAGATTACACTAGTAGATTGTGATCAATCTATGATAAATTTGTTTAGAGATACACCAGATGCGGCTGTACTTAATGGATTTTCCCTGTGTGACGAGAAAGTTAATGTAGTTGTGCAAGATGCCTATGAATTTGTCGAAAATAATACAGATAAGTACGATTTAATTGTTTGTGACTTCCCAGATCCAAGTAATGCTGACCTAGAGAAGCTATATTCGGTAGAATTCTATAGATTATTGCAAAATTCAATGCATCAAGGCTCTATTTTCGTCACTCAGGCTAATTCTCCCTATCTAGCACCAGATTTATTTTGGTCAATCTTAAATACAATCGTTGATGCAGGTTATTGTGCTGCTCCATACCATAATAATGTGCCTAGTTGGGGCGAATGGGGCTATATTGCGGCTAGTAAGCGTCCATTTAGGCTTGCAAAGGGTTTTTTAGTGTCGCAAAGGTCATTATCTGAAGGTGTAGTTAATGCAATGATGATATTTGGACCAGATTTTTCGAATAGAGAGACAAAAATTAATAGACTAGAAGATTCTTGTGTGTTAGACTACTATAGACAAGCCTATGAGGAGAAAAATGAAGCTAGATGTATCAAAATTTGAATTTAAAGATAAAGAAAGTCCACCAAAGATAGAAGTGAATGATAATTTTTTATCAATTGACTATCGTGGAGTTCAAGTTGTACTTATGAACCCTGCTCCAGGTCAAGTTGATGACAAATTATTAGAGTTCATTCAGTTTGTGATTGTGGAAATTGACTCCAGACATAAAAGTAGCTTAATTAAGTTAAATATTTTAGGAGCTTTAGTGTTTTTTGGGTTAATGTATTGGTGGTTAGCGTGACTTCTGAAGAATTTAACATTCTAGTAACCCTATATTTAGAAAAAAACTACTATAAGATGATATTTAAGGAAGAATTGCTTCAATATAGAAGACTCTTAAATTGGGGATATCTGAGGGGAAGTGACAATAAGATTTCAATTGTTACAATTACACAAAAAGGAATAGAATATATCCATGCTTGGCGTGATGGACAACATGAAGGACAGCTGGAACATCGAAATAAAGTGCCAGAACCTGTGTTTTTTGGCAATTTTACTGGTCGTAAGGGAGGGTTATAATGAGTTATGAGAAACAATTTTTAGAAAAAGAGAAGACTTACAGACCTTTAACAGATTTTAATCATCTTGAGGTTATTGACGAGCTTGCCAAAGTCGTTAGATGTGCAGATATTGAGCTTGTTGAGAA
>Ga0180438_10012213_pt1 | contig 10248 bp, 10 predicted proteins | sample SS_ome_12_FD_132455 | JGI IMG/M metagenome (GOLD analysis project Ga0180438, IMG submission 132455) | Hypersaline lake sediment archaeal communities from the Salton Sea, California, USA - SS_3_D_2 metaG | ecosystem: Environmental > Aquatic > Non-marine Saline and Alkaline > Hypersaline >...
AAATGTTTTTGATTTTTTATTATATATTTAATAAACAGTGTTATCTTAGTGGAGAAGCGGAGATTAATCATTTAGATAATATTTACAATTCAGTATAATTCATATTTCGGAGTTATGACCAAGCTTAAAAGTATAAATAGAATTGCGATTAAATAATAATAAATTTAAAACATATTAGTCGTTGATCTCATGACATTAGAAATTTATCAAATCGTTCTATTAATTTGCGTTGGAGGACTTGTAGGTATAAGCATGAGTTTTGTTGGTCAAACAGGTCAGGGTGTTGTTATACCTGTCGTGCTTCTGATTACTGGTGATGTTTTATTAGCAATAGCTGTAAGCGTTTTAAATGATTTAATAACTGCAGCTGCGGCAAGTATAGGTTATATAAGAAAGAGACAATATTTCCTAAGGAAAGATACATTTCTTATAATCTTAATAGCTCTCGGGGGATCTTTATTAGGCGTGATAGTTTTAATGACAACTCCTTTAGGTTCTGTTTTTGGATGGGCACTCCCGGCATTTCTGATAATTCTTGGTTTCGGCATTTTTAGAGCGGGATTTCCTACTTCCGAATCGCTAAAAAAGACTGTACTCAAACTTACAAAAAGAATCATGAAAAACAAGTACGATGAAGCGAAGCTAGTAGAACTCGAGCAACAAATAAGCGAACAAGTAGATGCCGACCACGATGAAATTAGAGGCGTGTTTGATCAATCCTCAAGAATTTTCTATATTTTAGCATTAATCTTTGGAACTTACGTTGGTATTAATTCTGGGATGTTTGGAGCAAATTCAGGATTTATAATCACGCTAATTTTGGTAATGCTTTATGGATACCCGCTTAAAAAAGGGGTTGGAACAGCTCTTTTATTGAGCATAAGCATGTGTGTATTTACATTCATCTTTTATCAAGTGTTAGGTGGCGTGTTTAAACCAGGCCAATCGTTCTTCAACTTAGAAATCACGTTGTTTCTTGCGATAGGTTCCGTTGTTGTTGCTCTCGTAATGCCACTTTATATACAAAAGTTGTCAGCTAAAACAATGGGAAAGGCCATGGGTATAATTATAATGATTTTAGGCTTAGTTTGTCTGACATTTTTCTTTATAAGCTAAATAATCTTCAATTTTTTTTAATTTCTTTATTTTCAGTTATATTAAACAAAATTTTTAAACGAGTTAGAAGATTAATTTATATAACATTCTTTCGAGGTCAATAGGAATGGACGAGTATAAATGTGAGGTTTTAATAATTGGTGCAGGTCCTGCGGGATTATGTGCGGGAGTATATTGTGGTCGAGCTGGTAGAGATACGATCATTCTTGAAGGAAAGGGCGAATCTGCCATAACGCAAGCAAAGGAAGTTCAAAATTATCTCGGATTTGAGAGCATTGGAGGAACAAAACTTTTAGAAACTTTTAAAGCTCATGCGAAAAGCAATGAGAAGGTAAAACTCATAAAAGGCGATGTAATCTCGTTAATGGTTGGAATGGGCAAGAACATGATTTCTACGAGAACAGCTAATATCACTGCTGATTCCATTATTATTGCTACTGGGGGAGGACAGCACAAGGAAAAAGTAAAAGGCGAAGATTCCTTAACAGGATATGGCGTTTCCTACTGTGCTTTATGTGATGGTCCTTTATACCGGGAAAAAGTTGTGTATATGTATGGTTCTGACGAAGAAGTATTAGAAGAAGCTTTAATACTGCACCAAATGGGTTGCATTGTAAAGATTATTTCAAATATAGGAATCAACGAAATGCCAGAAGGTGTTAAGGAAGTTCAAGATAAAGAAATTGAAATTATCGATAATATAGAAGTCATTGAAGTTGTGGGTAATGATAAAGGAACTATTGAGAAAATAATATGTAAATCAACTGATACTGATGATGTTATAGAATATGATTTAGATTGTCTCTTTATATTATCTCACATTCCGTCAAATACGATGTTCAAAAAGGCTGGCGTTGAACTGGACGATAAAGGCAACATAAAGGTTGATGAAGAGCAACAAACAAACATAAAAGGCGTGTATGCAGCAGGAGATGTCACGGGTGGTCTATTTCAAGTTGCTTTCGCTGTCGCAGAAGGCGCTAGAGCGGGCATTAACGCTTCTAAATATATAAGAACCTTACCAAAATAAAAAGAAATAGTAAAAATAAGATTAGATTTAAGCGCTCATTACAAATAGAGCGTGATTTTTTGTTAATTCAGAGAGCATGAATTTAGCGACATCGTTAGCATTATCAATTCCTACGTTTTCTAACCGGGTTTTAAGCGTGGTACTGAATATTTTCTGAAGGTCGTTAATGTTTATCGTCTCGGGATTTTTCCCACCGTCTTTTATGGCAAGTCGCACGATTCCGGCACAAGCAAGTTCTTTTTTACAGATCTTTTCTGAAAGAATGTGGCCGAAAAATTTGCTGACATTCACGATTAATCTTCCTCCATTTGCGCTAATATATCTTCCTCTGACATGTCTGCAGACTCGTCTTTTACGTCGTAATTACGGTTTGCCCAATTTTTCAACCAACTTGGTGGGAGCCAGATTAATGTCTCTAACACAAAAGCTATAAACACTAATAACATCGTCGTGAGTAGTTTAAAAGCGGAATAATCTAAGAATTGTATCGTTCCTAGGCAAACAAGTAAAATACAACCTAGCATTATTAATTTATATTTCAGTTTTATCCAGTCTTCCACATTAATGTTTTGCTTGATTTCATTGTATGAGCTTAGTGAAGCCTTAAATCGCCAACCGTTAGTAATCAGATTTGTTACCAACATAATTACAACGGAAAATGTATGATTTATATGACTCGCTGATAAATCCTGATTTTGAGGTGCAAACGAGCCCGTTATAACTATCGCACTGATGCTAAAAATTATCATTAACACCAATCCAATCATAAAAATCAAAAATATTATTTTTATTGGACTTTTCCTCCCGACATAAAAAGCATAATGCACAAATAATCCATAGAAAATTAACGAAATTAATCCAAGAAGGTTATATAATGTCTTACTTGAAGTAAATAGACTTGGATCGATATCCACCGAAACAGCTGTTAAAGCATTAAGTCCGATTATCAAAAAACATATTCCTATTATATATATGGCCTTAAGCTCTGCTTTTTTACCCCTTATAAAAACCAAAATCGTTACAATAACAGCTAGGATAGAAATCCCCAATTTAAGTAGTGTTGCAGGTCCCACTGACATTTTTTTATACCTATTGTTTTAATTAAATATGACTTATAATAAACATCTACTCTATGTATATAAACTTGAGTAAGCCAACATTTTTCTTAGAAAAGTTAATAAAAGGTAATAAGAAAAGAAAAAAAATTATTTATTTGTATAATTGCTCATTTATAGCCATTGCAGCTCGTCTACCATCAGCTACGGAGGCAACTACCGTTCCAGCACCTCGAACAATATCACCGCCAGCATATACTTTTGATTGACCATCAATTAACTGAGTATTTTCGTTTACTTCTATTAATCCATTTCCAAATTCCTTTTCTAAATATGCTTCGAGCTTAGATTCGACTTTTTGTCCAATTGCCATTATTAAGTTATCAAACTCGATTTCCATGGTTTTTGAATCGTCATATTCAGGACAGAATTTCCCATCTTTATCAAAAACAGACTCACAGCACGCACAAGTGAGTTTATTTCCTGAAAATGATTTAGGTCCCCATGAATGAAGGATCTCCACCTTCAATTCCTTCAATTCCTCAAGTTCACTTTTTAAACAAGGCATTTCGTCTTCTGATTCGAGACATACGAGGGTGACTTTCTTAGCTCCAGACTTCAATGAAATCCTGGCAGCATCGGCAGCTACACTTCCGCCTCCAACCACTAATACCTTTCCATTCACGTCGTATTTACCATTCTCGCGATAATTCTTTAGAAATGTTAAAGCGTCTACAACGTTGTCGTCCTTCATGCCAGGAAGTTCTAATTTTCGACCGGAATGTAGACCAGGTGCTAAAAAAACCGCTCCATATTCGCTTGAAAGGTCAGAAATCAACACGTTCTTTCCTAATTCTTTTCGAAATTTGACATTTATATTGGGATAATTAATGATTCCTTTGAGTTCCCTATTTAAAACATCATCTTCAAGCCGAAAAGAAGGAATGACCAATGCGGGCGTGCCACCAATCTTATTTTCCTTTTCGAAAATATCGACAATATATCCCATGCGTACCAAGAAATAGGCGCAAGATAAGCCTGCAGGTCCAGCACCGATTATGGCCACTTTCTTACCATTAGGTTTCGACACGTATGAGTCCCACCCTTTTTCACCTGCTTGTTTGCATACCCACGCTTGAAGTTTCTTGATTCGCGCTGGTTCGTCCGTATAATCAAGGTGATAGCATTCAGATTCGCACAAATTCTCTGCAGGACACACCTGACCACAGATTTCTGCTAATGGGTTCATTTCTCTCATGTGTCGCACGGCACCTTCGTAATTTCCTACTTCTATACGTCGAATGAAGTTGGCCACATCAATACCAGCAGGGCATTTTGCCATACACTTAGGATCTTCGCACCATTGACATTCAATAGAAGTACGCTTTGCCGTAGCCTCGGTTAATTTTTCATCAATCGAAGGCATCGGAATTTTCGGCTTTCCTTCTACGTGATTCACATAATCTTTAGAAAATTTCCGGGGCATGTATTGTTTCATCTTTAAATCTTTTAAAATCATGTTAACAGCACCAACCGCAGAGCTTGTAGCAGATATTACTCCCTCGCCCATAGTTGTAGAGTCGCCAACGGCAAAAAGATTTTCAAATTCAGTCCGAGCACCTAATCTATTGAACAGGTGTTGCCCTAACATTTGCTTTGGACCTCCAATATTTCCGTGATTTTTTAAGGTAAAGCGCTCTATGGTTCCAGGAGTTGCGACGTCTAATGTAATCACATTGTCCTTAATGCCTGGGAATTTTGTTTCTAATACATCCAACACATTATTCGAAAATTCTTCTTTCATTTTTTCGTATTCTTCGCTTTTATATCGTGGATCGTCTGGTCTTGGCCAATCGTAATCGCCTGCCGAGCATAATACGGTAATCGAGTGCGTTCCTTCTGGACATATAGAAGGGTCGTCAATAGAGGGTAGGTAACAAAAATAGGTATCTCTAGTTATATCAGTGAGATCCTCAATAAAAACTTCAATGGCATTGGTGTCTTCGGGCAACACTTTTGCATCAACGCCCATTAGTATAACAACGCAACTGGTGGTTGGTACGAAACTTTGAGCCCATTCTAATCTTTCAGGTTCAATATGCTCCGGTTTAACGAGTTTCCCGTAAAGATTCCAAATGGTTGCATCAGATACTACGAAGCTTGAGTTGATCGTAGTTCCATCGTCTAGGCGTACTCCGTAAGCTTTACCATCCTCGATGAGAATTTCTTCTACCAAGTGTCGATAAAGAATCTGTCCACCGTTTTTTTCCATTGCCTTTTCTAGCTTGTTGGGTAATATTTGCGGAGACCCCGCAGGATACACCGCACCTCCATAAAATGCTTCCCAGACTATTGGGGCAGATAACATTAGAGGCGTTTCCTCGATGGTACAACAATAGCACGTGGCAATGAGCAAGTCAAAAAGTCCTTCCACCTCAGGATCTTTCACATATAAATCAAGCACATCTTTCAAGGAAGTATTCATGTATTTTGGCATCCTCGCCATTTTGAAAGGATGCTTTAAAAACATTTTTAGCGCCAATTTAGGTGGAACAGTATCAGGAGACATGAACATTGGTGATACCATCATGTCATCATATACTTGACGAGAATGATCGTAGAATCCTTTTAATTGATCCTCCTTTCCTGGAAATGCGGCGCTTAATTCCTGGAAAAAACGGTCAAAATCTTTCCAAAACGTGACACTTCTTTCCCCAAAATGCATCCGATAGTAGCAATCGTGCGGGATCATATCGATTTCCTCCTCGAGCTCGTTCATAACAAACTTGTGAGGCGTTGGACCTTCACCCCATCCAAACAACATCGCTGCACCTGCGTCCATGGCAATTCCTTTTCGTTTTACAGACGAGCATACGCCACCAGGCAGATAATGTTGTTCTACTACTAAAACGCTAAGGCCTTTATTGGCGAGCAAGGCTCCAGCAGTAATACCTCCTATACCCGCGCCAATAACCACAACGTCGTAGGAATCCTTTAATATTCCATTATTTAATATCTTCATTTTTATATCCTTATAGTCTTTTTTTATTGTTTTCTTTGTTAAAAATGTTAAGTATAACTATAGTATTTATATAAGTATAACCATATTATTTATATAAGTATAACCATAATATACATATAAGTGTGCACAGATTTAAATATAATGGTTTTATACTGTTGTTCGTACTATAATGTCAAAAAAGGAAAAAATCATGGAAAAACCAGATATAAAGCAAAGCATTCTCGATTTATTAAAAAGCTCGAAGTTTGGTTTGAATGTTAAAAACATAAAGGATAAGTTAGGATATAGTCGCACCACGATTGCAAAATATCTTGATATCTTAGAAAAGGATAACCTAGTTTTCGATCAAAAGATTGGATAATACCGAGTATGGCTTCATAAGGAGCATGAAAATATAAAATCATTAAACGTGTTAATCTTTGATGTTTATCAATCAATGTTAAGATACATGGAAAAGGATTCAGATTTAAACATCACGCCCGATAAAATTAAAAAAATGGGGATAGAAGTCGCCTCAGATTTACATTTCTCTGAATTGGTTGACAATAAATTATTTGAAGGAGCGAATTTGCGTAATTTTGGAAATATCGCAGATTTATTGATGAAAGCTATTGATATGATGTGTACTTATTATGATAACTATAGCTGGAGACCACCAATAATAATTGAAAGTAAAAACATAATAATTGTCCGAATGTATAATTCTAAATTAACTAGCTCTACAAACTATCATTTCTACATGTTATCTGGCTTCATAGAACAGGCAATGAACAAAATGGGCAAAGGAACGAAACATTCTGTAAATGTGATCAAAATAGATGAAAAAGAAAAGATAGTTGACTTTCAATTTGAGCTTTAAAACTACGATGTAACCTATATATTATAACATTATTTGAACTCATACCTGCATATTATCTTCGATTAACCATGAGTAGTTATGAAAAGATATCGGATTTTGTTGATGATTTTTTAGTTGCCAAAGAAGTTGAGGAGGGATGCGCTGCTTCGACCATTAAAGCGTATAAGTACGATCTCGAAAAATTTATTAATATCGTTGGAGATGTTGAGATAAATTCACCAATGATGCGCACAAAAATCCGGTTATTTCTAAAAAAATTAAAGGAATTGAATTATACGAAAAAAGCTGTTGGACGGAAGATTGCGACTTTGCGTTCTTTCTTTAAATTCCTAGACTTGAACGAATTCCTTACTGTTAAAAATCCAATGAGCATCATTAAATCACCCAAAATAAAAATGGAAGAGCAACTTCCTAAGTTTCTCGATCCTGCGGACATTAAGAAGATTTTTAGGGATTTAAGAGATAGACAGAAGTTCAATACTAAAAAAAGTCGAAGATATTACATAATCGTAAGAATTCTCTACTCAACCATGGCGAGAGTAAGCGAACTGTGCAATATTAGAATAAGGGATATTGATTTTGTAGGGGGATCAATTAGGTTGCGAGGAAAGGGAAATAAAGAAAGGATAGTCCCTATAGATCCTCATACGCTAAATATGATTGAAGAATACTTGCAAGATCGGATCTTTTACGAAACTGACGACTATTTGCTCGTTAATACCAGAAATCAACCGTTAAATCCACGAGTAATTCAAGGAGATATAAAAATAATAAAAGAGAAATGTGGTTTTCCCGACTCAAAGATCATCACTCCTCATGTTTTCAGGCATACAGGGGCAACTCATCTTCGGCGTTCAGGAATGGATATCAGCGAACTTCAAGACATATTGGGTCATAGTAATCCAAATACGACGCGTATATATGCAAAAAATGATATATCAAAGCTCAAGGAATCCTATAGCGAAATGCATCCTTTAAATAAATTGGAGGTCTAATTTTGGAAGAAAAATTCAGTATTCTTTCTAAAAATGGAAAAGAATTATTAGCAAATTTCGGTTGGAAAGAAGAAAAGGAAGATAATGCAGATTGGGATTTGAAACCTACTTTTATTTACAAATAATCCCCTTTAATTGACTGTAATTATGTTTCCTTACACAATAGATTAATTCTTTAATAAGATAACTTAAAAGCATGTTCTGTTCATTTAATCGTAATATAATATCTATAATAAATTGAGTAAGAAAACTAGTATTAAATTATCAAAATAAAGTATAAAGTGATATTATGAAAAAACCGATTGATAATAAAACAAAACTGAAAATAGTGTCGATAGGTATTGCAATTGTTGGGATTGTGTGTTTAGTGTTTGTCCCTATTGGACCAAGATATTTCGAAGAATTCTTATTAGTGGACTATCAACCTCTTACACTTCATACGGATAGTGCAACAAATACTAATCAAAGCTTCGCTACTGTGTTTACCTTAAAACAAGGTTATAAGTGTGACGTGGTGATTTCAAATATATACGATAACAATGGAAGTCAAGATATTGAGGTTGACCTAAGATTTGTTCCCTTGGGTACTTATTTAGACGCGTTTGAAAATAATATAAATCCTAATACTCTTACGAGCTTATACTTCATGGAAATCGAGTATAAATATCCTGATAATCCTTCTAGAGACGCAAGAAATACAGTAACGGATGGTTTTATCGGCGAAAATGAGGCATACTTCTTTGAGTTTATGGGTAATGGAGATACTAACGATATCTGGTCTCTACCAGGTCAATATGTGGTTATAATCTGGGTAACAAACTCAGGTTCATTAGATTTTGGCTCGTTTGGAGTGAGAATTTCCGTTGATGGCCAAGGTGATTTGTTAAGAACTATTTTTTCTTGGTTAGGTGGAATATTGCTATTAGTAGCTGTAATCTTGGGTATCGCTTATATAATAATGAAAAGAAGGAGATGAGAGAGGGGAGTGAAATGAAAATGAAAAAAGTAAATATTTCTTCAATTGGCTCTGATAAGAATAAATCATCGAAATATCTTGTTATTGGAGTTATTATAGCGGTTATTTTTGGTTCAATTATGGGCATCAGCAGATCTTTAGCTTTAAATGCGGATAGCTGGAAAACATATCAGGATCTTGAAAACGACGAAAATTACGATAAAGGATTATATGGATATCAAGATTTTCTTATTAAACAAAGAGAAATTGCCCTAACACACGCTTGGATGGAACAACAACAAATCATTTTTGTAACTTTAGCGCAAATTGGAGTAAATATTGGTCTTATTTGTATTTTTATAGGATTTATCGGATTTGCGGTTAATGACTCTTTAGACGAGAGAACAAGGAGAGTTTCATTGCTTCTCGCTTCTGTTGTATTGTTTGTTCTGATGTTCACGATCTTCTTCTCGCAGATTCAAATAGATATCAACTAATAATTTTTTTTTTAAATTTTTTTATATTCTAATTATTATTGGACTTAATATTAGCAATCTAAAAGTTTAAACTGTAAGTCGTCTATAATTATTTATATAATTTTTACTCGAAGTTAATGCATTGAAAAATGGATGAAGACTTTTTTAGAGCGGAGATTAATAGGAAATCGATATTCAGGCAAGCCAGCACGCTTGATTTGAGTTATGTACCACCTAAATTATATTGCCGAAATGAAGTTATTAAATCATTAATTCACGCTTTTCGAAGAATTTTAGAAGAAAAGGATCAACCATCAATAAATTGCTTGATCGTTGGTAAAGGAGGGGTAGGGAAAACCGCAACAGCCAAATTCTTTGGAAACATGTTTAAAAAAACAGCGATAGAAAAAGATGTAAGTATCTTCGTTGAGATTTATAATTGTATTAATTTTAGGACAAAGAGTAAGATTATTCGGGATCTGCTGGCAAAATACACCCATTCCTCAGGTAGAGGATTTAGCGACGATGAAGCGCTTAAACTAATTTTAACAAAACTCATCCGAGAAAAAGGATACATGCTTTTAATCATTGACGAAGTTCACCTTTTAAAATCAGAAGAAATTTTAGCGTTCTTAGATATCGCAGAGACTTTTGGCCATCAAAACGCAAAACTTTCTATTTTACTAATATCAAGAGAAAACGATTGGATGAAAATAGAAACTGAAAGAGTTTTGAGCAGG
>Ga0180438_10012214_pt1 | contig 10248 bp, 4 predicted proteins | sample SS_ome_12_FD_132455 | JGI IMG/M metagenome (GOLD analysis project Ga0180438, IMG submission 132455) | Hypersaline lake sediment archaeal communities from the Salton Sea, California, USA - SS_3_D_2 metaG | ecosystem: Environmental > Aquatic > Non-marine Saline and Alkaline > Hypersaline >...
CCAGCGCCATCGTCTCGCGTGCCTCGGCACGCATGCGCGCGGTGCCATCGGCCAGGATCTTTTTTACCAGACCGGGTTCCGCCTCATAACGGGCGCGCTGTTTCCGCATCGGTTCCAGGAAAGCGTTGACTGCCCGGGCGAGCTTCCGCTTCACCTCCACGTCTCCCACCTGGCCTTTCTGATAACGCGCTTTCAAGTCGTTCACCTCTTCGAGGTTGGGGTTGAAAGCATCGTGGAAGATAAAGACAGGGTTCCCCTCGACGGTGCCGGGGATGTCGGCCCGCACGCGCCTGGGATCGGTGTACATGCCCATCACCTTGCGGGACACCGTCTCTGAGTCGTCGGACAAAAAGATGGCGTTGTTCAACGACTTGCTCATCTTGGCCTGGCCGTCGGTGCCCACCAGCGTCGGCACCTCGCCGATCAGGGTATCTGGTACGGGAAACACCGGGCCATAGAGCCGGTTGAAGCGGCGAGCGATCTCGCGCGTCACCTCCACGTGCGCCTCGTTGTCTTTGCCCACCGGCACCAGGTTAGCGCGGGGCAACAGGATGTCGACGGCTTGCAACACCGGGTAACCCAGCAAGCCCAAGGGCAGCGCTTCTAGATTCGCCGCCTGGGCCATTTCCTTGACGCTGGGCACGCGCTCCAGGCGAGGCACGGTGACCAGCATCTCAAAGATCAGATTTAGCTCGTAGGTCTCAGGCACACCCGACTGGACAAAGATGGCACTCTTTTCCGGGTCTATGCCGGCCGCCAGATAGTCCAACACCATCTGGTGAATGTTGTCCCCCAGTTCGTCAACGTACGCCCTATCCGGTCGCGTGGTCAGAGTATGCAAGTCAGCGATGATAAAGAAACAATCGTATTCGTCTTGCAACTGCACTCGATTTTTCAGGCTGCCCACGTAATGTCCCAGGTGTAGGCGACCCGTGGGCCGGTCGCCGGTCAGAATTTGTTTACGCCCGCTCATCCTGGCGTCCCTCCTATATCTCTCAGGGCCCGATCTTCTGCAAAAGCCTGGATCAAAAAAGCTCCCATCCCCAAAGGGACGGGAGCGATTGCACCCGTGGTGCCACCCTTCTTGGGCGACGCACCGGTTCAGAAACAAAAAAACCCGCCGTGATGGCGGGATAGACACCCGGTGAGCCAGCCTCACTCGTTGCAGGTACGAGAGAACAAGCGTTGCCCTCTGATACCCTCGCCCTGATAACGGTGGCGTCTCCGGCCAGGCATAGTGGGCTGCCTTATAGGGCAACCGTTCCTCCTGGCGACTCCCAGGCCCATTCGCCGCCTGCGCAAGTATCGGGTTTCCACCCCTCCCCGACTCTCTGGACTTCGCCTTGACGGTTACTCTTCCTGATCCGCGTCGTTAGCTTGTAGATTGACGAGAGTATACCACAGTCACGGCGATTTGTCAACCGGAAACTTTTGGGCTATAATACGGCACACTTTCGGGGCGTAGCGCAGTTCGGCGAGCGCGCACGGTTCGGGTCCGTGAGGTCCGGGGTTCAAATCCCCGCGCCCCGACAGGAAAGAGCGTCGTCTTTGCAGACGGCGCTTTTTTTGGTGGTACGCCCAGATCGTAGAGCCAGACACAGAAGCCGCGTGTGGTCAGGTAATGGGAGGGGCTGTGCCACACTGCATATCAGGACATGCAGTGGCTTGCCCCCTACATCCTTTTGAAGTACAATGAGTTCGCAAAGAATTGCTCGGCTGTTCGATTCCCTAACGCGAAATCGAGCATCCCGCTGTAAGTCCGAGAAGAACACGTTGCAGGTTAAACGAAGGGTGATGACACTTCCCTCAAAGAAAAGCCCTTACCAAAGAAGCTTGGTCACGATGAGAAAGCCTCGCCAGCACGATGTCAGGTGGCAGGAAGGAAAAACAAAGCACTTTGCCTGCTATGTGCCCGATGATTGTCCGGTCTCCGGCATGGTTTTGCCAAGCAAATTCTCAATTTTTGACAGATAATATAGCAGGGCGTGTTGTGTCCACCGTTCACCCGACAGCCATGCCGATTGTGCCTCCTCGCTGCCCTGGTATGGAGCGTGGTTGGGGACAGGTCACCTTCAACACCACGGTCGTTGAATAGACACATCCCTGAAAAAAGTCCTCGGGCCAGTTGGACACGTAGGATCGCAGGCAGATAAAGGCCAACTGATCAACCGGGAGTCTCCAGCAAGTGAAGAATTGGAGAAAGCGCGCGCCCACCGGCAAGCGCGCGCCCTGCGAGATGGGAGAACGACAACCATGTTGGATGATTTGCAGCAGGCCACCCGCACGATCCAGGAAGCAGATCCGCGTCAGCACCACAGGAAACAGGAACGTGGGCGCCGCGAGCTGACGGACTCGCTTCGAGAAATCCTAACAGTGGCCGAAGGGGTGCCCGATCTGGAGCAGGTACTGGCACACATCTTTGACCAGATGGCGCGCGTGCTGCCGTTTGACACCGCGTCCATCCAGTTGCTCGATCCCACTGCCAGTGCGCTGGAGATCATCGCCTCCACGGGATTTGACGATCCGGCAAGTGTGGAAGCAATCGCCTTTCCTCTGGAAGACGCCTACCCGAACGTACGGGTATGGCGTCGCCAGATGCCACTGCGCTATCCTGACGTGCGCGAACTCTTTCCCCACTTTGCCGATCCCACGTATCACGCCACCCAGGTCCATGGCTGGCTTGGCGCGCCGCTGGTGGTCGGTGACAGGGCCATCGGCGTTATTACGCTCGACAGTTTCACCCCAGATGCGTACACATCAGAGCATGAGCACCTGGCGATGGTCTTTGCCGGCCAGGCAGCCATTGCCATTCAGAACGCACGCCTTTTCGACAGCGCCCGACGTCGAATTCGGGATCTAGAGATCGTCAACGACATTGTGCAGATCATCGGCACCAAGCTCGACACCCAGGATCTATTCAAGGCAATCACCTCGCAGATCGCAGATCGGTTACAGTGCACGCACTGTACGCTCTTTTTCCCTCAAAAGGAGAAAGGTGAACTTCTCTTGGTGCCTCAGGTGACCCATGGCGTGCGCGGAGAGCAGATCATGACCCGGCGTTTCAAACCGGGTGAAGGGCTGGCTGGCTGGGTCTTTCAACAGGGCGAATCGCTGGCCTTGCCCGATGCCAGGCAAGATCCTCGCTTTTCAGTTGCCAGAGAACACCGAGATCGGCCGCGATCCATGCTCGTCGCACCCGTAAAGGTGGGCGATCGGACCATCGGAGTCATCAGCGCCGATCAGGACGAGTTCGGCTGGTTCAGCGAAAGCGATCGGCGCCTGGTAGACGCTCTGGCGCGGCAGGCGGGCATCGCGATTGAGCGCGCCGCTGCTCTGGAGCTCTTGCACGACATCGGCAAACGGATCATTAGCTCGCAAGCAGTGGCCGATATCTTGCAGCAGATCGTCTCCGGCGCGATCAAGCTGACCAGCACAACGTCCGGTGTCATTTACCTGATCGGCAAAGATGGAAAGTCTGTGGCCAAAAGCTTCCAATATCCGCCTGAGTTTGATCACCCACAGCCCCGGCTGGCCAGTGAGAAAGGCATCACCCGCCAGGTGATTGCGACCGGCGCCGAGATAGTTTTTCCAGACATCCGTCAGGATGCCCGCGTCAACCCGGTCCTGCACAATCGCGTTCGGTCCATGATCGCCATCCCTTTGAAGCTGGATGAACGAGAAGTGATCGGCGTTCTGTACTTGAACGACGCACAACCACACAGCTTCACCGAAACCGAGGTCTCCCTGCTGTCAACCCTGGCCACCCAGGCGGCGATCGCGATTGTGAATGCGCGGCTGCTCCAGAACACGAGCGAAGCCCTCCAGAAGCGTGTCGCCGAGATGGAGACGTTGCAGGCGGTCAACGAGGCCATCACCTCTACGCTGGAACTCGACATGATCCTCGACATGATCCTCGATCGGGCCTTGCAGCAGACGAAGGCGACCTACGGTTCGGTGCAACTGGTGAGCGAGGACGGACAAGAACTCCTTTTGGTCATAACGCGAGGCGCCGACCCGGCTTTGATTGGCACACGCTTACAGTTCGGAGAAGGTGTGACGGGCAGAGCCGCCCAGGACGGCCGTCCCTATCGCATCGGCGATGTGCAGGCGCCAGAATGGGCACGCGTCTACGAGATCTATGCAGCCGGCATGCGGTCGGAACTGGCCGTACCGATGCAATTCGAGGGGCAAGTGGTTGGCGTCATCAACATTGAGAGTGAAGCCATCGACGCCTTCGGGGAGGATGATGAGCGTCTGCTGGCGGGGCTGGCCAGGCAGGCAGCTATTGCCATTCAGAACGCGCGCCTGTTCGACAGCGCCCGCCGTCGAATTCGGGATCTGGAGATCGTCAACGACATCGTGCAGATCATCGGCACCAAGCTTGACACCCAGGATCTTTTGCAGGCTATCGCCTCCCAGATCGCCGATCAATTGAACTGTACGCATTGCACGGTCTGGTTCCCACAGGATGAGACAGGCGAGCCGTTGCTGATACCTCAGGTGTCCTATGGTGTACGCGCAGAGCAGATCATGACCCGGTGTTTCAAGCCTGGTGAGGGGCTGGTTGGCTGGGTCTTCCAGCAGGGCGAGTCCCTGGTCCTGGCCGATGCCAGGCAAGACCCCCGCTTCTCCCCAGCCAGAGAAGACAAAGATCGCCCTCGATCCATACTGGTCGCACCCGTAAAGGTTGGCGATCAGACCATCGGGGTCATCAGCGCCGATCAGGAGGAGTTCGGCTGGTTTAGCGAAAGCGACCGGCGGCTGGTAGATGCGCTGGCACGGCAGGCCGGCATTGCCATTGAGCGCGCTACTGCCCTGAAGCTTGTGTACGACATTGGCAATCAGATCATCAGCGAGCAGAACGTGGAGGACATTCTGCAGCAGATCGTTTCCGGCGCGATCAGGCTGACCAACACAACAGCAGGTGTCATTTATCTAATCAATGAAGATGGCAAGTCTGTGACCAAAAGCTTTCAATATCCGCCCGACTATGACCTCCCACAGCCGCGGCTGACTAGGAAGAAAGGTATTACCCGTCAGGTGATTGCGACCGGCGAGATGATGGTCTTTCCGGACATCCGGCTGGATGCCCGCGTCAACCCTGTCTTGCACAATCGTTTCCGATCCATGATCGCCGTGCCTTTGAAGCTTGATGAACGGAAAGTGATAGGCGTTCTATACTTGAGTGACGCAGATCCGCATAGCTTCACCGAAACCGAGATCTCGTTGCTGTCCACCCTGGCCACTCAGGCCGCGATCGCCATTCAAAATGCGAAGCAATACGAGGCATTGTGTGAGGCCCAGGATGAACTGTTGGCCTCGGGCGCTATCGCCTGGATGGGACTGTTTGGCTCCGAGTGGTCTCATACGGTGGCTCAAAAGACGTATAGCATCCGCAGCTACGTCGATATACTCAGAGACATCGCCGCAGATGGCAGCCCACTGGTCAGACAGGCCCTGGATAGCATTGACATCATTGCCCAGGAGATACAGGATGTGCCCCTGGTCATCCCCTCACCGGTCGACGCCGAGAAGGGCCAACCGATGCTCATTGACTCTCTGGTGCGAAAACTGATCGAAGGGTGGTGCGAGCCTCACGATCGCGTTCACCTTGAACTGGACCTGCGTTGTCCCGGGGTGCTGGTCAGAGTCGATGAGCCGCTGCTCAAGATGGCCCTGCAGAAACTGGTAGACAACGCCCTGCGGAACATGCCCGAGGGCGGCACGCTAAGCGTTGACAGCCGCGTGATGCCTCAAGAGTTTGTGACGGTTGCCTTGCAGGACACAGGCGGCGGCATACCGGACGAGTACAAGCCGCTGTTCGGTCGCCGACGTATCCTCAAGCCCACCACGGATTCCGGCAGCGGGATGGGCGCGCTACTGGCACGCTTTATCCTGCGCAAGTACAATGGCGACTTGAAACTGGCGTGGAGCGAAAAAGACGAGGGCACCCGGCTAGAGATCACCCTCCCCATCTGCAAGTAAATGCGACCGGTAGACAAGGTTTTGGTATCAGGGCACGAATAGGAGAAGCGAACCATGGAGCGTCCGAACACCATTCTGATTGTAGAGAATGAGGCACACGTTCGAGAAGCGACGCGACTTCGCCTGGAGACCAAAGGCTACCGCGTTTTCGCCGCTGAGACCGCCAGCCAGGCACAACATATCTTGGAACGCGAGCAGATCTATCTGGCCATCATTGATGTCCGCTTGCAGGACGATAACGATCCTAACGATGTCAGTGGCTTGGACCTGGCAGCAGAACTGAGCCCCGCAGTACCCAAGATCATCCTGACCGGCTTTCAGACTCCCGAATTGATCCGCCGAGCACTGATCGGCTATCTGAAGCAGCTTGCACCTGCCCAAGATGTGATCGCCAAGCAAAAAGGCCCTCAAAAGCTCTTGGAAGCGGTCGAGCGGGTGTTCGCCAGCGAAGTCTATGACCAGATCAATTTCTCTCTCCACATCCGCTACGAGGGAGGGCTCACGCTGCGAGGGCTGCTGGCCCCCCTGCTAGAAGGGTCGGCCGGCATCAACGACCTTGCGGAAGTCGAAGTGGAGGAGTTGCTGCGTCGTCTCTTTCGGAGGGAGAGTGAAATCGAGCTCCACTACCTTCCCCCTGGCCACGGTGGGACAAGCGTGGCCCTGGTGAAACCTATCTACTATCACGGGCTGGAAGGCTCACCGATCGTCGTGAAATTTGGCCCAATCGAACAGATCAACAAAGAGATCTCTGCCTATCGAAACCACGTCGAACCATTTGTGTTTCGCCATTCTACCGTACTGGTCGGTCAACCCGTGCGGACGCACCGTCTGGCCGGGTGCAAGCTTTTGTTCGTTGGCTGCTCAGTAGATAGGCCTCAGGATTTCAACACTTTTTACAGGGACCGGAATGTCTCTGACGACAAGCTGCAGCAGGTCATCCGGAACATCTTTACCCAGAGTTGTGGTATCTGGTACCAGGGCAAGCAGGGATGGCGAGAATCCGATGGCTCCTTGTGCCAGGCTATGGCGCAACAGCTATCACTCGATCTTGCATCAGAGCGCTCTGAATTAAAAGTCACCCTGAACCATCTCTTGGACAGCAAGTCACTTCATCATGTTATCCTGGAACGGAAGGGCTCGCAAAGCCTCCGTGTGCAAGTCGATGGAACGGAAAAGGAACTGCCCAACCCACTGTTCGTCCTGTCACAACGGCGCGACCGCCTGCCCGCGCCTGCGTTTGCGGCCATCACTCATGGCGACCTCAACGGTCGCAACCTGTTCGTCGATGAAACCGGGTGTGTGTGGCTCATCGATTTCTACCGCACCGGCTGGGGGCCAGCCCTGAGAGATGCTGCCGAGCTGGAAAGCGCGGTCAAGTTCGAGCTTATACATAACACCAACCTGCCCGCACTGCTGGCCTTCGAAGACGCGCTCGCCACACCTGCGACTTTCTCAGAGAGACTGGCTCTACCACGTCGTGCCTCAGATAAAGAGTTCCAACGCGCCCTCGTTGCCATCCAGGCTATTCGCCAGGCCGCGCAGGGAATCGCAGGCAGGGAATGCACGGCAGAATATTATGCCTTGCTCCTGTTCTACGCTCTCAAGATGATGACCTGGAAGGGTGTTTCACCCATAGACAGGCAGCGCCAGCCGGTTCGGCGGCGACACGCCCTGTACTCAGCAGCGCTCCTGAGCGCCAAGTTCGTCCAGCAGGACAAGTCAGCAGAGTAGGAGGTTCGCATCTTATGAATGCCACGATTGAACCCACGCCCGAGCTCGCCTATGTGGTATCAGTCCCTCCGTTGCAGCACGCTCGTCAAGGAGATCATTCGCTATGAAAGCACAACCACTTCCAATAACCTTCCGTACGTCTGAGATCGATCAAATCTTTGCCGCGCTACGCGCCGGTGAATCGTGCGCGCTCGTTGGCATTGGCAGTGTTGGCAAGTCCAATCTGCTACGCTTCCTCCAGGAAAAAGAGGTACGTCGCGCCAAGCTTGGCCAGGAATGGGAGACCTACCTGTGGGTGTACATTGATCTGAACAAATCGCTCAAGCGATCCCTGTGGGGCCTGTTAGAACTGATGCTGCACCAGTTGTTGATCGAGGTGACCGCTCTTGGCGCAGACGAAGCGGTTCTGCAAACCATCGATGACCTGCATCAAAGGGCCACAGAAGCCAAGACCCGCTATCTCGCTTTGCGTTACCTGGACCGTGCGGTGAGCATGGTATGCCACCGGCTCGGGTTGCGCCCGGTCTTTCTCATTGACGAGTTCGACGAGCTGTGCCGGACGATGTCCCGCCGTGGTTTTGCTGCTTTGCGTGCCCTGCGTGACGATCACAAGTACCGGCTGACCTACGTGGTTGCCACCCGGCTAGAGTTGAGACGTTTGAGGGAAGAGATATCAGAGATAGAAGCGTTTGAAGAGTTGGTCACGCCTCACACTGTCTGGCTTGGTCCCTACTCAGAGGAGGACGCTCGCCTCATGCTGCACCGCCTGGAGGCGAGGCTTGGCGTTCACCTGGAGGAAGAGACCGCAGACAAGCTGCTGGCGGCAACCGGTGGGCACCCTGGCTTGCTGCGGGCAGCATATCGGGTAGCAGTTGAGCACCCGGGTAACCTACAAGATGCGCTACTACTCAGCCCGCAGGTGCAGGACGAATGCCGGCGCATCTGGCTCAGCCTTGCCCCTGGGGAACAGAAGGCCATGGTCAGCCTGGTCAGTGGCCCGGACGTTCAAACGCATGCCGCGGGCATTATGACACAGTTACGTCACAAAGGACTGGTCGGCGGGCCATGGGTAGATGCCGATCGCATCTTCTCTCCCCTACTGGCGGAATATATCACACGACAGCATCCCACGGTTGGGGCCCGCATCCAGGTCGATCGCCAGCGCCGCACCGTATGGGTGGACGGGCGCAAAATAGCTGGGCTGGCTCCCCTGGAATATCAACTGCTTGACTACCTGGAGGGCAAGCGGGGTCAAGTCTGCTCGCGAGACGAACTGGCCGAACACCTCTATCCGGACGACATGGCGCTGGCAGGAGATGGCGTGACAGATACCCGCATGGATTCGGTGGTGAAGCGCCTGAGAAGGCGAATCGAACCGAATCCCAAGGAGCCACGCTACATCCTGACCGTGCGCGGCCATGGGCTGCGCCTGAACGATGGCGATGAGGCTGATGGTTAGAGAGGACACATTAGACCAGTTTCCAGGCCCGACAAGCACAGTGGGTTGCAGATAGTCCATTCTGATGCTCCCAAGATTTGAAAGTGTTCCCAGCTACCCAGGCTCGCCTGGGTAGTTTTTTTATCCGCCAGAATTGTCGGGCAAATGCCGCGAACCTGCTGCCATGATCTTGGTGAAACGTCATGTACAGAGATGTGTTACCCAGTATAATAAAGGCAAGCAGTTTCACATCCAAAGGTCACGACAAAGTCTGCTGTGGTGTCACACTAGAAAGTTCAGATTCTGGGTCTTCTTTCGTCATGAGAGAGGGAGGATCGCATGGCTAGCCGCAGGGTCTTCCGCCAGCACCCACTGATCAAGCTGGCGTTGCCGGGTTCACCATGGCTCATCCTCATCGCACTCATCTCTCTCGCCGTGGTCTATTGTCTTCCTTACTCCCGCTACGCGCCGGGACTTTTCGCCTTCGCCACCTTACCTTTGCTCAAGCTGTTTCGACGCTACCTGGCGTGGTTGGGGTACTCTGTTTCGGTCACTCAGGGCTCGAAGGTGCTCGTCGAACGCTCCGGGCTCCTCATAGTCTCTGAACGCCGGATCCCGCTGACCGAGTTCGCCACCGTGGAAGGTGAGCCGTCTTGGGTCTCTCTCCTGGGCTTTGACGTCGGCGACGCCATTGTGGGAGCCATGGGTGGGGAAATCGTTCTTTGTTCGATGGGCAACTTTTCCGACCTGTGGACCGTCCTTCAGTCAAAAGGACAGGTTGTCCCGCCCAAACGGCTGTCAGCAGTGGCCGAACTGCTAAAGTTGCTCGGGCGCAGCGCCCTCGTTCTGCTGCGAGCGATCTTGACCGGCCTCGTCTCCCTGGGTTCCTCCGTGGTCGCTCTAGGACGCTCAGCCGCCGGTCTGTTGACAACGAGGTTCAGCCATTGGGCTTCTTCTCTGGCCAGCCGTCCACGCCAGGCCGCTCGCCGCCCTGCAACCTTCGCTGGTTTCGATGTCACCGTCAATGCACGACCTGAACCCCCGACCGCAAAAGTAAGACAATCGCGCCCGGTTGCTCTTCGTCCCCATATGTC
>Ga0180438_10012215_pt1 | contig 10247 bp, 6 predicted proteins | sample SS_ome_12_FD_132455 | JGI IMG/M metagenome (GOLD analysis project Ga0180438, IMG submission 132455) | Hypersaline lake sediment archaeal communities from the Salton Sea, California, USA - SS_3_D_2 metaG | ecosystem: Environmental > Aquatic > Non-marine Saline and Alkaline > Hypersaline >...
ACCTCTACGAAGACCTGGACGGGCGGGTCGATGCGGGGATCAATCCCCGCTGGGCCAACGGGCGGAACTGGCTCTTCTACGTTCGCTTTCAGACGGACCAGGGCCCCTCCTGGGAAAGAGGGACCGAGCTGATGCGGTTCGACCTCGACACGGCCGAGTTGTCGCACGTTGCCTACGGAGTGGAAAACATCGGCGAGACCGACCACCAGGACCGCTGGCTCTACGGCGCCCGACGCTATCGCGGCCAGACGCCCGAGATGCGGCTGGTAAGAGTGGACGTGCGGGGGCAGGACCGGGTCGAGCCGCTCAAGGAGGCGAGCGGAAGCCAGTACATGCCCAACCCCAGCCACGCCGTCTTCTTCACCCGCCACGACCACAAGAGCGAGCCCTTCGCCGCCACTCGCTACTGGTACACGCTGGAAGGCACCGGCAAGCAGATCTTCGTGCCCACCTTGCAGCAGTGCCACATGTCGTGGCTCGGCAATGGCGACTACCTGCTGTTGGGCAACGGGCTGGTCCGCGGCCGCCGCTGGGACGAGCCCTTCCCGAGCAACGTCCACTTCCTCGCCTGGGTCACGATGGGCGACATCAGCCCCTGCGGCCGCAGCGGCCGCTACGTCTGCGGCGACAGCACCGTGGCCGACCTCCGCTCCGGCGACGGCCGGCACTTCATCCACCCCCTGTCGATCATCTGCTATCCGGCCACGGTCGCCGACGACTCGGGCATCTACGACGCCGACCCCAAGGGAAGCCCCGACGGCACAAAGGTCTGCTTCGTGTCGAACTACGACCTGGAGCGCGGCCCACTCACCTACATCCGCGAAGACACGTCGTCCAAGGCCGAGGTGCTGCCGGTTGATTCGACCGACGGCTTTCCACCTTCAGGCAGCCTCGTCGTGCAGCGGGAAGTGATCGGATATGCCCGCAAGACGGCCGCCACGTTTGAGGGGCTTACGCGAGCGCTGCATAACACGCTCCCGGCGAGCCTTCGAGCCGGACGCGCGGTGACGTCGTTTGAGGCGCGGCTGATGAGCGACGCCCAGTGGCAGTCGATCCCCGGCCCCACGCCGTCGATGAAGAAGTCGATCGGCGACGCCCCCCTGCTCTTGCGGCAGCGGCAGACGGACGTCTACGTGGTCGTGATCCGCCGCCCCGACCGGCCGTGGCTTCGCCGTTTCGAGGGCGGCCTGCTATTGGTGCCGGGCGAGGAGCATTACGAGACCTTCGGCTACCACCTGCTTCGCGACGGCAAGCGGATCACCCAGACGCCCGCCGGCTCGGGCGGTCCGCTTGTACTCAATGAAGTCCGGCTAGATGAACCCGGCTCGTACCAGGCCGTGGCCGTGGAATGGTCCGGGCTGGAGAGCGAGCCGAGCGAAGCCATCCGGGTCGACCGCCCTGCTCTACTGGATATCCTGGACGATCCGCCCGCCGACTTCTCCTGGACCCGCGACCGTTGGCTCGTCGACGGCCGCGAGGCAACCGCCGCGGAGGCCAGAGCGGCAGCCGAATCATGCTGCGAGCTGATCCACCTTTACGACGGCGTCATCCAGCGCGAGTGGCACGAGCATGGCACGCTCGTGCGCCGGCACGACCTTAACCACGCTGGCCTGGCCACCCGCCGCGTTGAGTTCCAGGGCGGCAAGCCGGCGGTGCGGGAGTATTTCGACGGCGACGGTCGGCGGGTGAGCCGGGAGGTTTTTGACGCCGAGGGCTACATCGTCGAGTCGATCCGCTACCGCTATTTGGACGACGTCGAGCGGGAGTACGACCACTGGTGGTTCGATCGCGGCATGCCCGTCCGCCGCCTAGAAGGCGGCCGCCAAGAGTACGTCAAGCGCGGCGACGACTGGGTCGCCGTGAAGTAGCGCTGCTATGCCAAAGTGAAATCCGGCCGCCTCCAAGCCGCTGGGCTGCCCTGCTCCCTCACTCGCATGCCTGCAAGGATCTCGCCACGGCTTTTCGCTTCCTCGATAGGGGGACATGGCGGTTGTCCGATAAACTGGTTTCGCCGACGGCTTCATGGGATCTTGATTTCTAGGATGAGTTCTCGGGACAGTTACACCCCGACGAGCGTCTGCTGTGAATTCCCGGCAATCTCGCCCAAGAATGGGAACCATTTTCAGGACGGTGGTGAACTTGCTCGGAGGTGCGCCACCTACGCGCGCACGGGTATACCTCGGGAACCGTTAACCGGACAAGCCAACTCGAAACACTTGACAGACGGGAACGTTCGTCGACAATGCGCTGTCAGCAGCGATGGCCATAGCCCGCCGCGCCGACCGGAACACCGACGGCTCCTCGCCGGTGATGGGCCGGTCGCGGTGATTACGAGTTCGACTACCGGCAGAGGAGCGGATTCAGGGAGCGCAAATGGAACGTGGCACGGTAGCACAACACACGGCACTGGAGTACAGGAAGCGCGTTTGCCGCGCCATGGACTACATTAGCCGAAATCTCGACCGGGATCTTTCTCTGGAAGAGATTGCCCGGGCGGCTCCTTTCTCCAAGTTTCACTTCCACAGGATCTTCAAAGCTGTGGTTGGTGAAACGGTCGCCGGGTTCACGCGGAGGCTTCGTTTAGAGCGGGCTGCAAACCGCCTTGTAGCCAGGTTGCGTGACGATATCACCAAGATCGCAATGGACTGCGGCTTCTCCAGCTCCCAGAATTTCGCCAAGGCTTTCCGTCAACACTTCGGCGTGACGCCTACGGCTTATCGCAGTAGCAAGAAAGGAAACAAAGCTGGCAAGACAGAAAACGCATGGTCGCTCCAGGCGATGTACGATTCTGACATTCCACTGGTTGAGGCAGCGAACCACAAAAGGAGGATCGCAATGAACGGGGAAGTCAGAGAGATGCCGGAGTATCATGTTGCCTATGTACGGAAGATGGGACCCTACGGCAAAGAGACATTCCAACAAGCGTTCGGCGAGCTGAGGGCGTGGGCGGGCCCGCGGGGCTATCTGGGGACGGGTGTGATGCTTGGAGTCTACTGGGACAACCCGGATGTCACCCCGCCCGGTCGATGCCGTGTCGATGCGTGCGTAACCGTTCCCATCGGAACGGTCCCCGACAGGCCAGTCGCCGTCCAGACCATCAGCGGCGGCCCATACGCCGTGTGTCATTTCGAGGTGGATTTGCGCCGGACCGACAGTTTTCAGCAGGCATGGGAGGATGCGTTCGCGTGGCTTGTTGACGGCGGATATGAATGTGACGACAAGCCATGCTACGAACTGTACGAGCAGAGTGCTGCGGACCATCCCGAAGGCAAATTTGTATTTGATATCTGTATACCCTTGAAACGTGAGAGCTGAACAGCCTCCTGGACCGGCGGTCGCACAATGGCCCTTGGCCTGCCGAGTCTCTGGGCGACAAAAACTGGATGCCACTCTGGTGGAGAGACGACGAACGACCAACGGGTCACCATGATTCACGTTGCGTCGACGCCCCGCCTGCGTGATATCCCGCAACTCAGTCTGGCAAGACCGAGCGGAGGATCAGGATGGAAGAGTACGAGATCATCGACACCAATGCCGACAACATCGGCGGCTGTGGCATCTGCGGCCGCAAGCCTGGCAGGACCGAGGGATATCGCCGCAAGTGTGATTGGCTCAAGAAGCGCTACGCGGAAGGCCTGAGGTTCAAGGTGCTCCGCTCACGGAAATTCGGTGATATCGGGGTGATCGAGTATGCCCCTGGCAGTCATGCGTGGAGACCCGTCGAGGCGGAGGGTTACTTTGTCATCCATTGCTTGATGCTCAACCGCGGGCACCTGGGGAAGGGGCTTGGGATGCTCATGTTGGATAGTTGTCTCAGCGACGCCAGGAAGAGCAAGTGCCGAGGAGTCGCCGTCGTGACCAGTCCCGATGCCTTCATGGCACGAAGGGATTTGTTCATCAAAGCCGGTTTTACCCCGGTGGAGAGCATCCCTCCTTACGAGCTGCTCGTCAAGAAGTTCAAGAAAGCAGCACCTGATCCTCGTTTCATCGTCGAAAGAGAGCGAGTATTGAAGAGGTACAAAAAGGGCCTCACGATCCTGGCTACCGATCAGTGCCCTATGGTTCCAAAGTGTGTGAAGGATATTGCGGAGGCGTCCGGAGCCCTGGGGCTGAAGACGAAAGTGGTTCGCGTCAGCAGCGCCAAGCAGTCAAGGGAGCTTCCGACGCCCTATGGCGTGTTCAGCATTGTCTACGATGGAAAGCTGATTGCCGAGCGTCCGATCAGCGGTAGGAGATTCATGAACATCATGAGTAAGCTGGCATAAGGAGTACATGGACATCGAGATGTTCGGACAACTTCTGACAGAACAAGCCGGTGCACCGGATTCTGCTACCGTCTACGGCTTCGCAGGAGCGGTGACCGGCACGTTGCCGCCTCTGCTCTCGCATCAACTCATACCCAATCTCGGGCACGCCGTCAAACGACCGAATTCTGACACACCGCTGCGGATGGCTTCGCGACGCCGACGGGGCTGAGTGGGTCAAGGGCGCCTACTTGCCGTAGCAGACAAGGTTTCCTTCCTGCAGGGAGATGTAGAGCTTGCCGTTTGCGGCCGCCATGCCGTCGTGGACCGGAATGCTATCGAGTCTCGACTCGGAGAGTCTCTGCCCGTTGTCCTTCGAAAAGACCTCCAGCGCGCCGCCCTTGCGGCCCTCGAAGGCGGCCCAGGGGTCCTTCTCGTCGACAACGTCCGGCGCACCGGCCAGGTAGACGTGCTCGCCGGTCAACACCATGGCGTGACCGCGCACGGACACGCGCTCCTGCCATTTCAGCGAAGATGTCGTCTTGTCGCCCGCGCGCTTTCCGGATTGATTGGATGCGCCGGGCGAGGCAGTTCCGATATCGGCAGCGAAGAGACGATAGCCTTGGCCCGGCGTGAAGATGTCATGGGAATACGACTTGGTCACGAACTTCTCGTAAGCCGCGATGCCGTACACGGTCTTCTCGTCGAACACCAACATCTGGGCACGGCTCTTCAGATAGGTCCAAAACGCGCTGTTGAACCACGTAGGATCGAGTAATCCGCCGTCGTTTGCCGCCAAGAACCTGCCCTCTTTGGGAACGTGATATTGCGAGATGTCATCAGGGGGAAACCGCATGGATCGCATGAAGATCGAACCGCCGTCGCCAACCAGGATGTCGGGAAGAACGGCGCCTTGGACCTCGCCCTTGAGACCCGTGTCGGCCGCCAATTGCACGTGCTGGAGGAGCTGGCCGGTCCTGGCGTCGAGCTTGTAGGCGTACAAGCCCGAATTGAGGTGCATCGACCGGCCGGCGACGCAATAGACGCGGTCGTCGATGACCAGCACACTCCCATGCACGGGCCAGGGGGACTGCAGACTTCCGAAGGCCGCAAGACGCACGTCGGCTGGAGCGGCACGGAAACGCCAGATCAACCGGCCGTCGTCCGCCCTGAGGGCGCAGACCATTCCCGAAAGCGTCCCGAAGATCAGCCGCCCCTCGGAAAACGTGGGGGGCGTGTCGACCGGGCCGTCGGTGGTGAGCTGCCATTTGGCCTCGCCTGTCGTCGCATCGAGGCAGTAGAGCTGGTGGCTTTCCTGCGAGGCAACCAGTAGCATCCCGTCGGCAACGACCGGAGCCGTCAAACCCCCACCGAGGGACTTGGCCCATAACGGTGAGGGTTCGGCAGGCACGTTCGTGGCAACGTAGTTGCCGCGGCTATTGTCGCGCTTGAAGACGGGCCAATCTTCCGCCGACGGCGAGCCACTCGCCACGGAATTCGAGTACGCGGGCCCCTTCTGCAAACGGTCCGCCGCGTCGCTCGAGGGTATCCGGACACCGCCGGCCGTGAGGGCAATGAAACCGTTGAGCTTGGCGTTGTTGTGGCATCCACAACTGTGGGTCGGCAGGTAGATACGGCCGTTGGCCGGCATGATCCCGTAGCTGCACACGCCTCGAATCCAATGATGGACGTCCAGTTCGCCCGTCGCGAAATCGATGTACTCGATACCCTCTTCTCCGGCCAAATAGAATCGCTCGGTTGCCTTGTTGCGATAGCACCGGTGATGGTGCCCGACCAACATGTCTTTCACCGGGTATCGTCTCTTGATCTCGCCGGAGCGAACGTCGAGACCAAGCAACGAGACCTCCTTCTCTTCCAGTGTCCAAACCAGCCCGTTTGCCACGAACACGTCGGGTGGCGTGAAATGGGCAAGCGACATGCCCGTAGCCTCCCATAGCGTCTCGCCCGAGTCGGCATCCATCGCCAACAGGACCATCGTCTTCTGCTGGCGGGCGTTCAGGTTGTCGGGGAAGGGGAACATCTGGCCCAAGAAGAGTATCCCCTCGTGAAAAACGAGCGTGCAGAGGTTCGCGTGATTGAACTGGTAGTGGCCGATGACGTTTTTCTCCATCAGAGGCCTTGGTCTGCGCCACGCCTCCTTTCCCGATGTCGATTCGAGGGCTACGAGGTCGTCGCCGTCGATGAAGAACACCTTGTCCTCGCCCGCCGTGAGGTAGGCGTCGGTGAACCGGTTCAGCTCGTCATTGTGAGCGGTTGTCCCCCGGTATCCCTGGTTCTCCCAAAGGATCTCGCCGCTTTCGGCTTCGACGGCCAACACGGTCTTTCCCGGACGGTTGCCGGGGAGGTTCCTGGCCAGCAGAAGCCGTTCCTTGTGATAAAGGATCTCCGAGGTCCTGTTGGTTCCCCGATACTCGCGGAGCGTCTGGCCGGTCTCCCCGTCGATGGCTACGACCGGATGATCGAATCCCAAGGTAACGTAGACCGTGTCATCAACGGCGACGAGGCGTCGAAACAACTGGTCGGGACCCTTGAACCGCATCACCCCGGAGAACTCGACGTCCGACCAGACCCGCCACCCCCAGTTCTTGATCGGCCGCTTCCACAACAGCAACCCGTTGAAGGCGTCCCTGGCCACCAAGTGCCACTTGTCGGGCAGCCCTCGGACGGCGATGGCCCCCTCGTCGATGATGTAATAGATCCGTCCCCCGGCTGACACCACGGCACTGATGCTGGGAAGCAGGTTGTGATGCCGGGCCCAAAGCGGCGGCATGATCCATTGCAGATTGCGAGAGACGTCGACCCGCCGGTCGCTCGAAACGGCGTTGTTGTCGGGACCGTGCAGCCAGTGCGTCCACTCATCGAACTCGTCGGGCCAAGGCTTGACGACCGTCGTCCACGTGCCTTGCTGCTTGATGTAAGCGACGCCGCCCGGGCACAACACGCGGACCACTTCTTCCCTGCTCACCTCGCCCAGATCCTCTGCAACGAGGAGATTGACCAGGTCGTCGACATAGGGTAGCGACGTGCCGTCAAACGTGTCGATGGTCACCTGGCCGTACAAGCCGAGCGACCGGACGTGCCGGCGCGCCCGTTCGACGGTCTCGATATGGGAATCGATTCCGTGCACCAGGAAGCCGGCGCCGGCGCGAAGCGCCGCCGTCAGCTTGCCGTCGCCGCAACCAAGATGGACGACGAGCCCGCCGCGGACGCCGGTAGCCTCGTAGATCGCCTCCGCCGTGATCAAGTCAGCCGCGGAGACCGACCCCGCAAACACGGGGACAACCAGCCCGAGAACAACCGCTAGGCCGCCTACGTATTTCACCACTGCGTCGCTCCCTCCACTCGCGTTCAAACAGACCCCACCGTAAGGTAATCGCTCTCGGCAAACGCTGCAAAGGCTTTCACACACTTTTGCGCGACGTCCGAAGAATCGACTGTGCTGGGGCCCGTGGCGGTGCCTGACAATCCCCCCTAATCGGCTGGCAATCAATGGGCGATCCACGCCGTCGCAGGAAACGGTCGGCCGGAGGTTGCTCGGACATGCCATAAGCGGGACGGCCGTCGGTCCAAGTCTGAAGAGATCGATACCCGCTGGCCGGCCTCGTTCGACGAGTTGGCCGAAGAACTGGTGACCGAATCGCGTGAGCTGTACTTCCCGCACGCTTTGACGACCTGGGAATCGAGACTCGCCGCCGGCTCGTCGCGAGAGCTCGCCCGCGCGGCCCAAGCGATCTACGTCTTCTTTGCGCTCTTCGACGAGGACTCAACGCTTGTCAGTCGGCTCGCGAGCAAGCCGGCGGAAATCCTTACTCAAACTCCGCCGCCGGAGCGAAGGCCTGCCCGATGGGCATGTAGTTGCAGGCGCAGCCGAGCGTCAGGTTCGGTGAGCAGAGCAGGCCGTCGGCCGGAAACAGGTTGTTGCTGCAACCGGCCCGAACGTTCGCCATCCGCGTCATCCGACCGGAATCGAGGTCGTGCCTGTCGGTTCGGTCGGTTTCAATTGGCCGCGTCGCTGGTTGACGGCGTCGCAACAGAAGACTCGCCCACCGCCGACGGCGATCGAGACGATCGGGTTCTCGCAAGCAGCGGTCCATCTTGCTTCTTGCGTTTTTCGATCGACGCAGGCAAGCCGCTGGCCGCTGGCGCCGACCAACAGATCTTCCGTTGCGCGGAGCGACGACCAGTAGCCCTTCGCATCGGCTGGAAAGTCGATCTCGGCGATTCTTTTTCCGGTGGCCGGGTCGTGCACGGCGCAGACGCCTCCGCCGGGGACATAGAGCGCGTCGGGCAAGGCGATCAGGTTGCCAGGGCGGGTCGTCATGGGACGCTTCCAGAGCGGTCGACCGGTGTAGGCGTCGAACGCCCGGAGTACGTCGTCGACGACGAACATCCGCCCGCCAGCGATGCGGACCTCGGTCTCGGGCAGTTTCTTCTGCCAGCGCAACGAGCCCTCGAACCAGAGTCGTTTTAGCTCGCCGCCAACGCGTCGATCGAGCGACGCGGCCGTGTTGGCCGGATTGGCCTCGTGATGCGACCAGTCGGCCGCGTTGACCAAAGGGCCGTCGCGCGTCAGCAACTTTCGAGAGTCGTCCGCTCGAACCAGGGCACCACCGTAGGGACGACGCCGTCGGCCAACACCGGCCCGCCGCGTGCCGGAAAGGCCGAGATCAGCCGCCCGTCGCCCATCAACTTGCGATCCTTGCGACCCTTGGGCAATCCTCGAAACTTCCAAAGCAGGGAACCGTTGGCTGCCGCGACGCAGTAGAGATATCCGTCGTCGGAAACGAAGTAGACCTTCTCCCGCCACGCGACCGGCGCGAACCGGATCGGCCCTTCGGCGCAGAACCGCCACTGGACCTCGCCCGTGGCCGTGTCCAGGGCCGTGATGCAGTCCTCGACCATCGTCGGCACGCACATCGTTCGCTCCATGACGACCGGCTCGTAGGAAAGGTCGTAGCAGAGCCGATTGTCGGAAGGAAAGACGGGCTGGGGTTTGGGGAACTCGCGCGTCCAGAGCAGATGCAACTCCTCGGCCAAAGTCTCGGACGTCGCAGCCCCCCGCCCCGCATCGCAGCGATATTGAGGCCAGTCGGCGCCAGAAACCGTCGAGACGGCAAGACAAGCAAACAACAGAGAAAACGTTCGCGTCATGACCAGATTCCTGAAATGGTTGACCTGTCGGCCGAGGCATTCGTGCGTCGCTTGCGTACGCAGGATCGAGAGTACTCCCACGGCGGGGGTGCCTGGCGGCTAACAAGACGTTACGCGATCATTATAACCGAGCGGCGCATAGATCTTATTCTTGCGTCGCTTCGTTAAGGACGTCCTCGGGACTCGTTTCTCAGCCCCGCTTCACACCTCTTGGGAGCCGCAGGCGGACATTGTATCAATCGTCACCTGCACGGGTGGCATCCCTCGGTACCCAGGACTTGTTTGCCAACTTACGGAGGCCGCCCCCGCCTGTGTCGCCAAAGCTGCGTGGCTTGCGTGCGGCGGTGTTCACGACCGCGGAACGAAACGGGAGTTCGCGAGTCGCCGTGTCAGGAAGTCGTCGGAAGCCCGATTTGATTTCTCGAAATAATGCAAGTCCTTGACAGCAAACAAGGACAGGATTAATGATAGGGGCAATGGTATCTGGTATTGCCGGGAAGAAACGCGTCTTTCTCCTATTGACAACCCGACTGGTCAAGGGGTCAGCAATGAAAGAAACCGTTGCAAACACTCTTCTTCTTTCGTTGCTGGCGTGCTCATCGGCATGGGCAGAACCGTCGGCGGAAGAGATCCTAAGAGTCTCCGGCATCCAGGGCGGACTGATCGTCGAACTCGGCTGTGGCGAGGGTGAACTGACCACGGCCCTTGGGGCCGACGATTCTCTTCTTGTCCAGGGCCTTGATACCGATCCGGCAAACATCGAGAAGGCGCGGGCTCACATCCGCGCGCTGGGGCTTGGCAGCAGGGTGTCGGCCGATGGGTTCGATGGCC
>Ga0180438_10012216_pt1 | contig 10247 bp, 6 predicted proteins | sample SS_ome_12_FD_132455 | JGI IMG/M metagenome (GOLD analysis project Ga0180438, IMG submission 132455) | Hypersaline lake sediment archaeal communities from the Salton Sea, California, USA - SS_3_D_2 metaG | ecosystem: Environmental > Aquatic > Non-marine Saline and Alkaline > Hypersaline >...
GCGGTCGTCCGCTGGGGGTGGCTCGAAGGGAGGGCCTCCCGCCGCACGGACCGCCTAGGGAGTGCGGTGGGAGTACCTTCGAGACAGGACCCGCAGCGGACGCGCGGGAGGCGGCCGGAGCTGAGGGTCTAGGGGCCATGAGGGTACGCGTGTGACCTGTGGGGGGTGTAGCGACCCGCTGCGCGCCTGCTTCCCGGAGATCTCGGTCGCGAGACGGGGGAGCCCACGCGGCTCCCCCAAGAAAGAAAAACCCACGCCCTCCGGGGGCGGGATCACTCGAGGCTGAGTCTGGCGATCGCCTCCAGGAGACGCTCGATGTAGTCCGGGTCGTGGGGGTCGAGCATCAGGTTGAGGTCGAGCAGCTCGACCTGCGCCTCGGCCGTGAGGTAGTCTCCGGTGTAGAAGGCGGCCTCGGCCAGGACGACCCTCAGCGAGCGGACGGTAACCTGGGAGTCGTACCGGAAGACGTACTTGTCCTGCCCGAGTTCGATGGCCCGGGAGGCGGCCTGTCCGGCCTCCACGTACTTGGCGAGGACCGCCGCGTCGTCGGCCTGGTACCGGACCTGGGCCATCTTCACCAAGGCCATCCCGACCCACGCATCGGTGAGATTGGCATTCCGAGCGACGGCCAGGCCGAAGTTCTGCTCGGCGGAAAGCAGGTGCCCCTCGGCGGCGTTCTCGTCGCCGTCGATCAGGAGACTGGCGTTCGCCAGTCCCACGTGGCACCACCCCATCCCGCTGTAGGGTTCGCCCCACCCCGACGCCTCGCCCGCGGCCGCCTGGAAGCTGGCGATGCCGCCCTCGTAGTCCGCGTTCTGGAAGGCGCTCCAGCCGGCGGCGACCTCGTCGACCGGAAGTCCACCCTGCTCTTCATCCCCGCAGCCGGAGCAGAGCGCCAGGGCCGCAATCCCCGCAATCACAATCCCGAAGGCTGGGCAACGCTTCTGAAACATCTCGTTGTTTCCTCCCCGGATCTTCCGCCTCTACCGAATGAGGACGAGCTTGATTGAACGCGTATCCTGTCCCACCTGGAGCCGGGCGAAGTAGATGCCCGAGGTTACAGCCTTCCTCGCATCCGTCCGGCCGCCCCAGGCCGCGAAGTGCACGCCGGCCTCGTGCGAAGGGTCGTCGACGAGAGTTTTCACCAGACGGCCCTCGACGTCGTAGATCTTCAACGATACGTGCGCCCGCGCGGGGCAGGCGTAGGAAATCATCGTGTTCGGGTTAAAGGGATTCGGGTACGCCGTGAGCGTGATCCGCCCGTCCCGGGCCAGCAGCGGCGTGTTGGGGTTGGCCATCAAGGCTACGAGTCCCAGCTTGGAGGAATGCAGCCGGACCTGTTTCGTCCCCGGGTCGTAGGAACCGCCCAGGTAGACCCAGCGACCGCCCTCGTGACGGTAGACCCCGAGCTCGGTGGGATCGAGCCCCGCCAGACGGCTCCCGTCCAGCTGGAACGCCAGCTCGACCTCGCCGCGGAGGGACGGGCCGGCGAGGCCGACCTCGTAGGGTCTGCCGATGAGAGAGGCGCCTTCGGGGAGCGCTTCGAACATGTCCGTCTCCCCGCCGGGGAGTGCGATCTCGAGGCCCCAACTCTTCGGGATCACGAAGAAGAAGCTCTCCATGGACGTCGCGCCGGGCGGCACGAGCACCGAGAGTCTCTCGTCGGGGCTTCGCAGCAGTGTGCCCTCGCTCGGAACGACCAGCTGCGAGCGGTACTCGGTGCGGGTCGTCGACGTGTTCCCGGACCGATCCGTGGCCATCACCACGATGGCGTTGGTCATCCCGGTGTCTGCGGCCACGAGCTGGAAGTCGCCCGTGTACAAGTTGGGCGCGCCGCTCACCTGCGACATTTCGACGGGCACCACGGACGGCTCGGGCAGGTCCGGCGGACCGTCCTTGGTCACCTCGACCGCCACCCGCCTGAGCAGGAGGTGGTCGATCAGGATCGATCCGGAGGTGGTGTCCCCCACGGCGGCCCGAACCACGCGCACTCGGATCCGGCTGATTTCATCACGGGCGTCGAAGGCCGACAGGTCGAGCGAGTAGGCCTGCCAGTCGGGGGCCACGGTCGCCCGGGTTGCGGTGGCTCCGGTGAGAGAATCCCCGCTGGCGGCGTAGACCCTCACGTAGAGGCTGGCCGTGTCCGCACTCTCGCCGCCCCTGTAGTAGAGCGTCAATCGGTCGTACAGGCTCCAGTCCTGGTTTTCGACGAACATCGTCCGCACGCTCGCCGCGGACTCGCTCGGCAGCAGATGGAAGTGGAACTCCATGGCTTGGGCGCCCTCGTAGGGCGTCGTCACGGCCGTCACCGAGTCCGATGCCGCCCCCACCGTCCAGTAGGCCCGCAGAGAGTCGGTGGCCTGGTAGTTCTCGAAGTCCTCGACCGTGGCCTGCCGGGAGAGCGTCAGGTGATTCACGGTGGGCATCTCGGGCAGGGTTTCGGAGGCGAGAACGTACGTCCTCAGGTAACTGCGCAGGTAGGGGGTCTGGGTGACGCCGCTCACGATCGCGGGCGGCGTCCGGTCCGCGCCGAGACGCAGGATCTGCAGCGCCGAATGGTTCCCGGCGAGGATGACTGAGTCGGACACCGAGACGCTGAGGTACTCGCCGCCCTCACCGAAGGCGTCGACGAGCCGCACATCGCTGTCCATGAACCTCGTGAAGTCGTACACCCGGAGCCCGCCGTCCCAGTCCGCCACGTAGATCAGCGAATCCTGAGCCACGGCCTGGTGCGCGAACCCGGGGGTGTCGATCGTGTAGATGAGATTGATGTCGCCGGCCAACGTCCTGATGAACACGTGGTCGAAGTCGATCCACCGCGCCGCCGAAGCCGGTTGCGTTTCGCTGGGTAACACGCCGATGTACATGTCCGTGACCCGGTCCCGAGGTTCGAGGGAGGTCACGTCCAGGGTGTAGCCGCGCCACTCCTCGACCTGGGCGGCCGCCAGGAAGCGGGGCCCGGTCAACGTGTCGCCCTCGGCCGTCGTCACCCGGACCGCCAGGTCGGCGTTCGGCGCTCGCCGGTCTCCCCGGAAGGGCACGGCGAGGTGGCTGATGTTCGTCCAGTCCTGCTCCTCGGCGAAGGAATAGCGGACCCAGCTGGCGGTCGTGTCGACCAGGTTATAGACGAGCCGCATGCCCTGGGCGCCCTCCTGGCCGGGGGAGATGATGGTGAGGGAGTCTGCAACCGGCACCTGGAGCAGGTCGAAGAAAATCTGGCCGGTTGTGCTCGCCGCAGGGGGGCTCTGCGGCAGGACGCCGAGGTGGATCTCGGTCACCCGACTGCGCGGCCGGAGGTCCGAGAGAACCAGAGAGTACGGCTGCCAGCGGGTCCCGATGGTCGCATTGGCAACGCGGGCCCCGACCAGGGTGTCCTCGTCGGCCGTAATCACCTTGACCTGAAGGTCGGCCCGGGCCGAGTTGCGGTCGCCCAGGATGCCCATCATCAGGCGATGGTAACCCGTCCAGTCCTGCTGCTCCTCCAGGGCGAAGCGGATCCAGCTCTCCCTCGCGTCGACCAGGTTGTAGTCCAGCCGGACCGCCTGGCTGCCCTCGTAGTCCGAGGCTACGATGGACACCGAATCGGTGTCTGCGCCGGCGACCACCCATTGCGCCCGCAGTTCCTCGTCGGTCACGTAGTCTTCGAAGGTCTCCAGGAGTATGGTCGGGGGCCGCTCGACGTGCCAGTAGGCGCGGAGAGAATCGGCGGGCTGCGACGGGTAGGATTCGAAATCCTCGATGTTGAAGGAGTAGGGTTCCACCTTCCACAGTTCGACGCCGTGGTCCCATTCGCTCACGAGGACGAGATCGCCACTGAGCGAGACCGACTTCGCGGGCCCCCCCGTGGCTCCCTCGAAGAACAGGGATGGGTCGTCCGCGTCCCACACATCGATCACCCGTAGTCCGCCGACGCCGTCGGCCACAAAGAGCAGGGAATCCTGGAACACCGCGCACACTGCGTCGCCCGGCGTCTCGATGGAGCCTCGGTGGGAGAGCTGAGCGCTGCTCCAGCTTACGGTGGCATCGATCGAGTAGATCTTGACCCCGTGTTCCCCGTTCACCGTGTAGACCATGTAGTAGTCGACGCCGCCCACGATGTAATACGAGGTGACGACATCCTCGGGGAGGACGGGCAGCGGAACGCTTCCTCGCCTGGAGAGGCTCGAGGGCTGCGTGGCGCTCACGGTCAGAAGTCCCGCGGGAGTAACGGTCCAGACCATCGTTTCGTAGTTGTTACCGACCAGCACGTTCGACACGTGGCAAACGTATGCGTCGCCCGCTTCTGGGTCGTAGAAATCGGCAGCAGTAGAGAAAGCGCCCATCCCGGCGGACACCAGGGATGAGAACGAGTAGATGTTGCGATCCGCCACGAAGGCGCGGTAGTACGGGCTGCCCGACGGACCTGGGAAGTTGGAGCGCAGGATCGTCGGTTGCCGAAACCCCAGCCAGCGGTTGGGCTCGGCGACGAGCTGAACAACGGTATCCTGCTGCGTCTGGTACTGCAGGATCCCCGCAGGCGGCGTGGGATCCGCAGCGGCCGCCGTCGGGAAGCAAGCACACACCGCAGGAAGGACGCCGATCAGCAGCCATAGCGTACGGGAAACGGGCTTCCCGGGCATTCCTCCGGTCCTCCTTTCAACCCAATCCACCAATCCCCTCACATCACGGTTCATCTCAGGCACGGTACGAGTAACGCACTCTACCACCGCAGAGGGGCCCTGTCAACCACTCTTTGGGGTGCCCGAGGATGCCCCAACGTATCGCATTTTCAAGGGGTAGAGCCGTTCGCGAGAGATCCCGGACACGCCCCCCGGTGAACCTCCTTGACACCTATCGGGTTTGGTGTTACGCGAGGGCCAGGATGGGCGCCGCGGCGGGTTCGGGCCGTCGGCACGTCCGGTTGGGCACCGGGAGGGACGTGCAGTGCAGTACCCCACGCTGTTCGCCGTGATCCTGGCTCTCGTCGGCATGGGGGGGTGTGCCGAGCATTCCGAGGAGGCCGCCCGCCGGGGACGGGAACCGAGCACCGGAGGGGCGCAGACCTGGACGACCGAGCGGGAGGCCATGGTCCGAGACCAAATCCAGGCCCGCGGGGTGGATCAGCCCGCCGTTCTTGAGGCCATGCGGAAGGTCCCCCGTCACCTGTTCGTCCCGGAGGGGGTCCGACCTCGGGCCTACGAGGACTCGCCCCTGCCGATCGGGGTCGACCAGACGATCTCCCAGCCCTATATCGTCGCGCTCATGACCTCCCTCCTGGATCTGGACGGCAGCGAGCGGGTTCTGGAGGTGGGAACGGGATCGGGGTACCAGGCGGCCGTGCTCGCCGAGATCGTGGACAGCGTGTACACCATCGAGATCGTCCAGCCGCTCGCGGAGCGGGCCCGGGAAACCCTCCGCTCGCTGGGTTACGGGCGGGTCGAGGTTCGCGCGGGCGACGGCTACGAAGGCTGGGCGGAGAGGGGGCCGTTCGACGGAATCGTGGTCACGTGCGCCCCCAGGGGGGTGCCCCCGCCTCTCATCGAGCAGCTGGCCGAGGGCGGTCGCCTTGTGATTCCCTACGGCGAGCGGTGGTTTCAGGAACTGGTCCTGATCGTCAAGGAGGACGGGCAAGTCCGGAGAGAATCGATCCTGCCCGTGCGGTTTGTACCCCTCACGGGCCCGCACGCCCGAAACTAGGGTGCCAGAGACGGCTCCAGGAGGACAGCGGTGGAGGAGAAGATCTGGGGTACAGGGTACACGTTCGACGACGTTCTGCTGGTGCCCAGTGAGTCGGATGTCCTGCCTTCGGACGTGGATGTCTCCACCCGGCTGACCCGGGGCATCGTCCTCAACATCCCCCTGGCCAGCGCCGCGATGGACACCGTGACCGAGGCCCGGCTGGCGATCGCTCTAGCCCAGGAGGGCGGCATAGGGGTCATCCACAAGAACATGGGGATCGAAGACCAGGCGAACGAGGTCGACAAGGTCAAGCGCTCGGAGAGCGGTATGATCGTCGATCCTATAACGCTCCCCCCCGACCGGCCCGTCCGGGACGCGTTGGCCCTGATGGCCGAGTTCCACATCTCGGGCGTTCCAGTGACCCAGGATGGCCGCCTGGTGGGAATCCTCACCAACCGGGATGTCCGGTTCGTCGCCCGGTACGACCAGCCCATCTCGGAGCTCATGACCAAGGAGAACCTGGTGACCGTTCCGGTGGGGACGACCCTGGAGCAGGCCGAGGCCATCCTGCACCAGAACCGGATCGAGAAACTGCCGGTGGTGGACCAGGACAACCGGCTCAGGGGACTGATCACGATCAAGGACATTCGAAAGCGCAAGCGGTACCCCTCCGCCTGCAAGGACGAGATGGGGCGTCTGCGGGTGGGGGCGGCCGTGGGGCCCGGCGCCGCAGATTGCCTCGACCGGTCGGTGGCCCTCATCCACGCTGGCGTGGACGCTCTCGTGGTCGATACCGCCCACGGTCACTCTCACAACGTCCTCCGGGCCGTCCGCGAGCTGAAACGCATCGGCCCCGACACTCAGCTCATCGCCGGAAACGTGGCCACCGCCGAGGGGACGCAGGCCCTGATCGACGCCGGCGTCGACGGGGTCAAGGTCGGGATGGGACCGGGGTCCATCTGTACGACCCGCGTCATCGCGGGGGTGGGCATGCCCCAGGTGACGGCCATCTACGAATGCGCGAAGGTCGCGGACCGACACGGGATTCCCGTGATCGCCGACGGCGGCGTCAAGTACTCCGGGGACCTCACCAAGGCGATTGCGGCCGGGGCCAGCTCGGTGATGCTGGGGGGCCTGTTCGCGGGGACCGAGGAGAGTCCGGGCGAGACCGTGCTGTTCGAGGGTCGGAGCTACAAAGTCTACCGGGGCATGGGGTCGGTCGAAGCCATGCGCCGGGGGAGCCGGGACCGGTATGCCCAGGAGCGTGTCCGGGACGAGGGCAAACTGGTCCCGGAGGGGATCGAGGGTCGGGTCCCCTACCGGGGTAGGATGAGCGACACGGTGCACCAGCTGGTGGGGGGCCTCAGGGCCGGGATGGGGTACTGCGGTACCGCCTCGATCGAGGATCTCCGTAAGCGCGGGCGGTTTGTGCGAATCACATCGGCGGCCCTCATGGAGAGCCACCCCCACAGCGTGATCATCACCAAGGAAGCCCCCAACTACAGCGTGAGAGACTAGCCTGGAAGATGCAAGCGCCCCCAAGGGGGGTGTCCCCCAAACGGGTGTCCCCGAGAGGGGTGCGTGCATCAGGGCTTCCTTCTCTACGATGCCGGTGCTTGCCACGCCGCCCGCCCCCGGCCGTCGCGGAGGCGGGCTTCTCCTTGAAACCCCACAATCGGCCCTCGGGAGCGGGTTGACTTGATGGAGGTCCAGTGGTATACTGAGGTTGAAGTCAACAGGAGAGAAGTTCCCCTGCGGTGTTGGCTATGTCCTGGTTATTTTGAGCCAACAGCATCACACGGGGAGCCCAGACTTCGGCTGCAGAGGCGGTGCCCACCTTGCGTGGGAGGTGCTGAACCGGCCGGGAGGGTTCCCACCTGGACATCCAGGGTCAAAAGTAGCCAAGGCAGGCGGCATTGCGCGGGGAACCTTACGGGCGGCCCTTCGGCGACGAAGGGCCGCTTTGTTCTCGCCGATCGGGGATGGACGCGTGTCTTGTGGAGGGGCCCAGGAGCGACGGTGCACGAGGTCGGGGGGTTGGCTTGTCGAAGTGGGGCTTGCAGAGTTGCGTCTTGGTTTGGGCCTCCGTCACCTCGTGCACCGGCCGCTTGATTCATTTCACTGTTCGGGGTCCGCATTCGAACCGGAATGTCGGGTCCAGGTCTCTCAGTCTCTCGGAGACTTCCTTGAGCCTGCCGAGCAGGCTCTCGTCCCGGCTGCGCTTCCAGGCCAGGTAGGTGTCCAGGAATTCGTCCTGTGTCCGTCGCAAATCCTCCCGGCTGGCGGTCTCGTCGATGGACCGCTCGAGGTGGAACATCTCGCCGTCGGAGATCCGCTCGAACAGGTTGAAGTACTCCCCCCGCAGGTGGTACAGGATCCGGACGTACTTCTCGAATCCCCGGGAGAGCTTCGCCAGCACCTCCGAGATCGACGGGGATCGGGGCGAGATCCTCTGGCTGTAGGAGAAGGCGAAGTGGTAGTACGCCTTGGCCCGCCCCATCTGCCCCCGAGTCTTGCGACGGAATGGCGGCGAGGGGTTGTCGAGTTCGAGGGTGTCGGGGCCGAAGATGCCCAACGAAAGGAGAAGATGGTCGGCGTTGGTCTTGTAGACGGTGTACTTCAGGCGGGCATCCTGCGAGCCCTCTAACCGGATGAAAACATCGGTGTCGTACTCGGAGATATACCGCCGGGCGGCGCGGTAGTACCGCGGGTTGATGAACGAATTCAGGAGGTGCGCCAGGTAGACGTTGACGTCCTCGTCGTACTCCTCGGTGTTCGACTCGAGACCCGTGTCGATCCTTGAGCAGAGGATGCAGTTCATCATAAACTGGAAGGTCGCCTTCTCGGGCGGTGTGCCGTCGGCGATGCGAATGATCTTGGACTTCTTGAAGTCTCTCACGGTATCCCTCCGGCGGCTGCGTCAAACGGGAGGGGCGAGTCACAACGCCTCCCGTCCAAGGTCTGGAGCAAGATGCGTTCCGCGAGGCCCACACATGCCGGGGAAGGTTGAACGGGTTGGCGGGCAAGGCGTTACCGGAGAACTGGAGAGTGCGGTCCGGGCGTGGAAATCGCCCCGTTCGGGGGATTGGGCCCACGGGGGTGGGGCAAACGCCCCAACGGGGGCGAGAGCCATGAAGGCAACCGTAAGGAGGTCGGCGCGATGAGAGTGGGATTCCTGCAGACGCGACCTGAGTTCGGGAAGAAGGACGCGAACCTGGAGCAAGTCGCCCGACGGCTCGATGGAGTGTCGGCGGACGTGGTCGTTCTTCCCGAGCTCTTCTCCACGGGCTACGTGTTCACGGATTCCCGGGAGCTGGAGGATCTGGCCGAGCCCTTCCCGGCCGGCCCGACCACCGAGTTTCTCACCGCTCAGGCGGTCGAACACGACGTGGTCCTGGTCGCGGGTGTGCTGGAGCGGGCGGGCTCGCAATTCTTCAACAGCGCGGTGGCCGTCGGGCCCGGCGGCCACCTGGAAACCTACCGCAAGGTCCACCTCTTCCGGGAGGAGAAGCGCTGGTTCGCACCCGGGGACCGGGGCTTCCGTACGGTCTCGGTCAAAGGCGTGACCCTGGGCCTCATGATCTGTTTCGACTGGATCTTCCCGGAGTCTGCGCGCACGCTCGCCCTCCTGGGCGCCGAGATTGTATGCCACCCGGCCAACCTGGTGCTGCCCCACTGTCAGCGCGCCATGGTGACCCGATGCCTGGAGAACCGCGTGTTCGCCGTCACGGCCAATCGGGCCGGCGTCGAGGAGCGGGGAGGCGTGCGGATGGCCTTTACGGGCAGAAGCCAGATCACGTCTCCCCGGGGCGAGATCCTGGCAGAGGGCCCCGAGGAGGGGGAAGCGCTAGGCGTCGTTGAGATCGATCCCCTCCTGGCCCGCGACAAACACATCACGCCGGAGAATGATCTCCTGGCGGATCGGCGGCCCGAGTGTTACAGGCTTGGGACACCCCCGTCCGCCTAGCGCGCGATTCTCGACAGGCCTGCGGGCCAGCGCGATCGGACCGGCGGGGCCGGGAAAGCGGGCATCCGCCGTCACATTCGCGAGACGGCGCGCCGGGTCGACCGTCTCCGTCTACTCGTCCGGCGAACTGCGCAACGGCATCAATCCTCAACGCGATACTGAACTCACCCGAAGATTGGCACACTCGTTGCAATGGAAAGGGGACGCTGGTCGCTCGGCAAGTGGGAGCGGGGCGTTCCCGGTGAGGTGTGGGGATGCGGAAGGGGCGCTAGTCCCGGAGCACCGAAGCGGCTCAACGAGCCTCCGTCCCCCGGGAGGCGCGGGAAGCCCCGTTCCCACGAAAGACCTGCGACGCGAGGGCGCGACAAGGCGACGGGGCCCTTCGAGACAAGACCCGAAGCGGACGCGTGGCGGTCGGCCGGAGATGCGGTTCTCGAGAGCCATGATGGCTCGAACGTAGCTTTGGGTGGGGTTCGGTGATCTGCGGCGCGCGAAACCCGCATGGCTCTCTCGATCCCGATCTCCGGCCTCCCTTTGGAGGGCCCACCCGGGGGGCCTGTACCTTCGGGCTCGCAGCGGGTGGCGCCGGGTAGGGCTCCCACGGCGCGCAGGGACGAGCACC
>Ga0180438_10012218_pt1 | contig 10244 bp, 10 predicted proteins | sample SS_ome_12_FD_132455 | JGI IMG/M metagenome (GOLD analysis project Ga0180438, IMG submission 132455) | Hypersaline lake sediment archaeal communities from the Salton Sea, California, USA - SS_3_D_2 metaG | ecosystem: Environmental > Aquatic > Non-marine Saline and Alkaline > Hypersaline >...
CAAGCAACGTGCAGGTATCGAGGCGGTGGCCATGGACATGGCTGGAGGCTATATCAACCCGGTCTCTGGCAGTCTGCCTGAGGGAAGGGAGAAGATTGTCTTCGATCGCTACCATATCATGAAGCTCATGAATGAGGCGGTGGACAGGGTGAGGAGAGAAGAGCATAAACGTTTGACTGACAGCGGGAGTTCGATACTCGCTGGCACGAAGTTTTTGTGGCTGTATGCTGGGGAAAGGCTGCCCGCTAAGCATAGAGAGCAGTTTTCCATGTTGAAAGCCGCCAGCCTGAAAACAGCCCGCGCCTGGGCTATCAAGGAAACCTTGCGACAGCTGTGGCGGTACAAAAGTCGCGCTTGGGCAGAGAAGTTCTGGCAGCGCTGGTACTTCTGGGCAACCCACAGCAGGCTGGCGCCGGTGAAAAAGATAGCCAACACTCTCAAAACCCATCTGTACGGTGTTTTGACTTACAGCAAACATCGAATCACCAATGCCACCACAGAGGGGATCAACTCCCAGATTGAAACCCTGCGCAAGGCGGCCTGTGGGTTTCGCAACAAACAGAGGTTTCGTGCAGTCATTTTGTTTCATCTCGGAGGCCTTGATTTGTACCCTGCTACCCACTGAAAACCCCGAAGCACCTTTTATGGAGGGGGGTTTCTATTTGCCGGTGGAGCTTCGGCGCCTCACTTCACCGCAGAACTTATCTATTCAACGGGATAGCCGGCCTTTTCCCAAGCAAGCCAGCCGCCACCCATGTTCACTACATTTTTATAACCCATCCTGCAAAGGGTGCAGGCGGCAAGGCAGCCACGGCCCCCCGATTTACAGTACATGACAATCTTGGTGTTCTGATCAGGGATTTGATTTGCCACCTTGAACTCCAAAAGCCCCCGGGGAATATTCATAGCGCCGGGGACGTGGCCCATCTTGTACTCTTTGGGTTCCCTGCAGTCCAAGAACAAATAACCACCTTCATCTAACAAGGCCTTGCACTCTGAGACTGATTTTTCACAGACATTCGCTTTCGCTTCGGTCACAAGCTGTTCTGCCGTCATGGGTGCCGGGGCCTTCTTGGCACAGCCGCCAATGGCCAGGGCAAGAACTAATGCCAACGGCAGTATGTAAACAATGCGTCTTTTCATGGGACCTCTCTCCTTTCAGTTTTTATGAACCGTTAATGCGCGGCTCACCGTGTTGAACCAACTTTTTACCTCAATCTTTCACCTTCTGAGGAATCAGCTCAGACGGTACGATCACCTTTTTGTTGGCTTTCAAGTACTCCGCTTTCACGTCCTTCTCACTCAAGAACAGCTCACCATTACCGTGACAACTATTGCACGTTTTATTCTGGGGGGTCTGCCGCCTGATATTGTGAGGAGTAGCCAGCTTCCATGTGGGTAAGGCGTCAAACTTGCTCAGTCCATCTGCCACATAGAACTTGAAAGTATTCTGGTCCACCGGTACGTGACGGAGGGTCACATACTTCTCAGGCCTCTTCTCCGACTGCAAAGGATTGAGGCCGATTTTGAAGTTCAGCATCGATCCCTGGGTCTTGTAATACTTGAGGCCCTGGTCGTCCTTGCCAACATGGCAGGCGTAGCAGTTCTTGTAAGGCATGGAGTGGCAGACCTGACAACTCAGTTTGTCTTTGTGATCTGTGTGCTGTTTGACGTTCACCGAGGTATCCTTGTAGATTTCCTCGTGGCAGTCCAGACAGTTGGGCCCGTTCTCCACCTCGTACCTGTTCCCGTAGTCTTTCCCGTCTCCATGCATCTCTTCCGCCTTGTGACACTTGCCGCACTTGAAGTATTTCTCTCTGTGAATATCAGGCGGAATGTCCGCATTCTTGCCGAAGTATTCCTTCTCGATGCGACTGCCGTGACAAGCGGTGCAGACAGTATGCACAGGCGGCCGCCTCTGAAAAAGGTGTGCCGCAAGCAGGCCACCATCGACTGAGTCCGGACGGCTCACGTGGCACTGTCCACAACTGCTGTGGCAGCTGTTACAGTGAGACTTTCTAGCCGCCTCCACCTTACCCCGTACCGACTCGTCGGGATTGGCCCGCATGTCAATCATTTTCTTATAAGGGGCCAGAGTCATGTGGAGGCTGGTCTTAAAGGTCTCGGCAATCTCCTCGTGACATTGGCCGCAGGTCTTCGAAGGATCCGGGTAGGAGGGATCTTTCACCACACCCTGGTGGGCAGTCTTCCAGTTCGGATCACTGGGATTGCCGCCGTGGCACTCCTCGCAGCCCATTTCCCCATGATTCTCATCTTCAGCGAACTCACTGTCCACATAAACCTTCTCGTGCGGAGCCAACGGCTCCACCTCTCCCCCTCAACCCTCGCCTTCAATGGCAGCCGACTTTGCTGGCTCACCTTTGCGGGCTTGGGCGATCTCTCTGGTTATCTGGATCAACTTACGGGGATTGGTATGGCAGGTGAAGCAGTGGTTTTCTCCGGTTGTAGCTTGAGACCATGAGTCAGCCAAAAAGTAAAGGGAAACAACCAACGCCAGAACGCTTAATACTGCAATTCTCAATGGTTTCATGGTTTGCTCCATCTGGCCTGAGCCGGACCCAGTCTTTCTGCTCCACAAAAAGACCCCTCATGGCCGACTCAGCATTGAATCTTATCTTAAAGGTTGTTCTTAGTCCCCTATCACCCCCTTAGTCCGACACCTACCGACCGTTTGCCCGTGATCTCTTTTTCCTTGCAGGGGCCGAGGAACTTACCAGCCGCGGCCACCAACTGAAACCATCTCCAGGCTCGCCAGGACAACTTAACTTTTACTGGCCTCCCCTTCCGGGCATGTAGAAGTACGCTTGGTCTAGTCGATCAGCGAGAAACGCTGTTATGACCTCCTCGATCTCCCCGGCAATCCCAGTAATTGTCCGGATGCCTGCGCTGTTGAGCATGTTGTGGAAAACCTCACTGATGCCGCCACAGATCACCGTGGTGACGCCAGCATCTCGCAAAACATCCAGCCGGAGTGACGGCGACAGTTGGTCAAGATAGAGCTGAGAGCGTGAAATCTGGCGATTCTCTTCAATGTCCACCATTAATATCTGCAAGCAGGAATCGAAAACCGGGGAAACCCTCGCTCGAAATATGGGAATGGCAACTCTGGCCACGTCTATGCACGTTTCCCCCGATGGCACGAGGAAAATTGTTAGGTTAATTAAAAAAGACCCAACCGTGGTGGGTTTGCACCTATTCGTCCTTCTTTGCGCAATAGTCATGCCACAAGGGACAATCACCACAATTAAAGAGATAACTCCCTGAAAACAAATCAAAATCATTGGAAGAATAGTCTGAGATAGCAAAAGAAGAAGAAAGTAAAAGGGAACAATCTGAACCATGATTGGCAAGAATAAGGGAACAATTTGAACCTCTACCATAGGGTGAATTTGTTCCCTTAATTGACAAGGAGCACTTTTTTTGGCTATAAGAAAAAGCAGTGAAGAGACTATTTCCCTTACACCATGATCCTCCCTGCGAATGTTCAGGCAGGCTTAACAGACGGTTGTCCCTTGGCGCCAAATGATAAGGTCAACTCCCCTGGGGAGAAAAATGAACTGGGATCTACCGACAACCCATGATGGCGTTATTCCTTAGGAAGACGGGAACTGGATCATCATCCAGACCAGGAGCCATCTCATGAAAAACCACGAGATTATCCTAGACAGCATTTCCGACGGAGTCTTCACCGTGGACCTTGACTGGAACATCATGTCATTCAATAGGGGGGCGGAGATAATTACCGGGGTCCCTCGAAAGGATGCCATTGGACGGCCGTGCTTTGAAGTTTTTAGAGCTAACGTCTGCGAGACGGGATGCGTGCTCAAGGAGACCATGAAAACAGGAAAACCCATAGAAAGCATGCCGGTGCACATTATCCGGGCGGACAAGAGACGCATACCAATCAGTGTCAGCACCACCCTGCTCCGCGATGAAGGTGGTAGGGTAATAGGTGGAGTCGAGACATTTAGGGACTTGAGCGTAGTTGCCGAACTGCGCAAGGAGCTACGCAAACAGCACTCCTTTGGCGACATCATCAGCAAGAGTGAGAAGATGTTAAATCTCTTTGCCCTTCTTCCTCACCTGGCAGAAAGTGAAAGTACGGTTCTCATAGAGGGAGCGAGTGGGACCGGCAAGGAGCTCTTTGCCCGGGCAATCCACAATTCCAGCGCTCGAAGCAAAGGACCATTCGTTGCAGTAAATTGTGGTGCACTGCCGGACACCTTGTGCGAATCCGAGCTTTTTGGATACAAAGCGGGAGCCTTCACCGATGCCAAGAAAGATAAACCAGGTCGATTTGCCCTAGCCCAAAATGGCACGATTTTTCTGGACGAAATTGGGGATATTTCTCCAGCCATGCAGATACGTCTTCTGCGAATACTAGAAGAAAAGGTATACGAACCCCTGGGAAGCACAAAGAGTGTGACAACCAATGCGAGAGTCATGGCAGCAACCCATCGAAACTTGGGTGAGCTCGCCAAACAAAGAATCTTCAGAGACGATCTGTACTATCGCATCAATGTAATAAAGCTTTCTCTGCCGGGACTTTCAGAACGGAAGGAGGATATACCTCTGTTGGTTGACCATTTTGTTGAGCGGTTCAACCGGCTTACCGGCAAACAGGTGGTGGGATTGAGCCAGGAGGCGATTACTGCCCTGATGCTGCACGACTGGCCTGGCAATGTACGGGAACTCGAAAATGCCATAGAACACGCCTTTGTCCTCTGTCAGGGGGAAATTATACACCTCAACGACCTGCCCAGACACTTTGTTCCCTCAGAGCATGCCCTGAACGTGGCAAACTGCCCGACCCTCAGAGAAGTGGAAAAACGTGCCATCCAAGAAGCACTGGCAAGAAACAACTGGAAGAGGGTGGCAACTGCCCGGGAACTCGGCATCGACAAGAATACCCTGCGTCGAAAGATCAAACGTTTCGGGATCCTCTAGTCTCCAAGAGTTTCCCTGTTAATCTTCCCACAGCTTTTCTGAAAGAGGTCAGAGGTCAGCTGAAAGTTAGAGGACGGATGGCAGAGGACAGACGACGGAGGGCTATGTGTCAGTTGTCCGTGGTCCGTTGCGGGAAAACCAAAGCGCAAGGCGCATAGCGCAGAGCGTATGAGACGAGACGAGCGAGACGGGGATTTAAACGCGGAAGTCGGAACGCGGAACGTGGAATTCCTATGTGCCGATTGACAACGGGCTAAACCAACCTAACTGGCTAAACGGGCCAACCGGCAAAACTGGCTCAACTGGCTAAACAGAAAGATGACAGAGGTCAGAGGTCGGAGGCCAGAGAAAATCGAGTTATAGGCTGTTCTTTTGCTCATAACGAATAAAACATCCCGAACCGTTCACCGTTTACCGCTTACCACGCTGGCATAGAGCACGTAGTCACTTCACCTTCGGGTGAGTCTAAGGGAAAGGTCTTCTGGACCTTTTTTTGTTCAAACGCTTTATAGCTTTCTCGTGTTTGAGCCTGCTTCTTTCGCCTTTACTCAGATAATACCGATGCCTCCTTATGGAAGGTCCAACATTCCTCTGAAAGTCTTTCTTGAGTTGCCTAAGCCTCCTATCAAAACTATGCAAGTTGTACCACCTTTCATTTCCCCATTAAGAGTAAAAGTTGACACCGCAGCGGTTCTTGTCCGCCTGATAATAGCTTTCTTCCTCTCATGAAAGTTTACTCGCAAGCTGAATCTGTAGGTCAGCTTGGAAGGGTATTTACAGGTCAAAAACTACACTATCACTGATTTTAGGATTTGTAGTTTTTTGAGCCTAAAAATTTAAAAACACTCGTGTCTGAATAAAACACAAAGGGCATCTCTTCCCAATCAGACGAGATGCCCGTGATAGATGTTATTCTGACAACTAGAGCTTCGTGACGCTCTTGGCTGCGGGCCCTTTAGTGCCCTCTCCAACCTCAAAGCTCACCCGGTCTCCTTCGGAAAGGGTTTTAAACCCGGGCATATTGATTTCGGAGTGGTGGACAAATATGTCTCCTCCTTCATCCTGCTCAATAAAACCATACCCTTTCTGCTCACTAAACCATTTAACAGTCCCTTCTGCCACAGCGTTGACCTCCTCAAAAAGTATTGTTCCAAGCCTCAGGCCGCCACCCTGGCAAAGGAAACTTTCCTCAAAAGCCCAGCCGACTTGCGAACGAAAACGTTTCATATAATACAAAAAAATACAAGGATCAAGTGAAAAAATTTTGAGTAATTTTTGCTTACTTTCTAAAATAACATCTATTTAGCCCGAAAAGTAATCCGTCCTCGAGTCAAATCATAGGGTGATAGTTCAACGGTCACTTTGTCTCCGTTAACTATCTTGATGTAATACTTACGCATTTTTCCGGAGATATGAGCCAGGACCAGGTGGCCATCGTCCAACTCCACCCGAAACATAGCATTGGGTAGAGTCTCCACCACCGTCCCCTCAACTTCTATTGCCTCTTCCTTTACCATTACTCCCCCAATCAAAAGGTCTGTCGAGCTATTTGCTAATCCTCAAAGCAGAATGCTATCAACCCGCACCAAATAAAGCCTAAATAATAGAATTTGTCAATGAGTGAGGTGAATCATGAAAAAGATGTTTACCATCAAAAAGTTGGCAAAGCTCTTTGAATTCGAGAAGGAAATGTACGTTCTTGCAGCAATATTTGTTTAAGCGGCGCGGTTTTTCCGGAAATCCCTTTGCAAGTCGTTACTCATTAGAAAGGGTGCATCGGGGTGAGGGGAAATCAAGGAACTTGAAGAGAAAAGCGAAAAGTAATATAGTCAACTTAGAAAATTCATAAAGAAGAGCAATATGGGAGAAGCTATGAATACTGGTCTGCTAGCAACTATAGCTATTTTTTTCTTGGCAGTGGCCTTCGGAATTATCTTGTGGCTTGACGCCAAAAAAGCAATGAAGAGCGAAAAAGTAGATACAGCAACGGCGACGACTACCACTGCGCCATCAGCGGCTGAAGTCAAACCACAGAGGGATTCTTGGAAAGAGAGCGCTGAGCGCTTCAAAAAATTCGCTAGCAAAGCCAATTCGCAAAGCTGAGGCCTGCCTTGGTTACATAGTCAGGAGCTAGCAGGCAGTTCTTATGGGACACAGATTTACACAGATATTTCTATGGACAATTGCGAATTGATTGCCGCAGAGCGCAGAGCGCATAGCGTCAAGTTCGAAGTTTGAAAACTGTCCTGAGATTAAACAAAAAACTTGGAACCTTGAACTTGGAACTTGGAACCTCATAGAGCTGAAAGCTAATCTTATGTAAGCTCAAGTTTCATTACCCAAAGGTCATCATTATGAGAAACTTGCGGAATTGTGGATACAAGTTTGAAACCGACATTCTGATAGAACGATATCGCCTGACTACATCTTTTTAAAACAGTGACCTCAACCCCGGCAATCTGTCTGTCCCTTAACATTTCTAACAGTTTACCAATTAGATGTGTTGCAACACCTTTACGTCTATGTTGAGGATGAACTGCAATTTTTAATATAGTAGCAGCGACATTTCTATGGCGGCAGCCGGCAATGAGGAAACCATAGACCTCTGGCCCACTAAAGACAAGAAAAATGTCTTTTGAAATATTTTCCAGGAATTCCCAATCCCATGGTTTTGGAAAGGAGAGCTTGTCAATTTCCAGAACTTTATCTAAATCTTCCCGCTTAGCGGACCTTACAATCATAGGTTTTCCAATATGTTTACGGAGAAGAGAGTAAGCAGTTGCGAAATAATGAGGCGGCGGGTTGCGAGTATATTATTCAATCACCATGCGAGAGATTTTTTGCTTTAAAACTTCAAGCTCCCCAGGGGAGGTGTCTTGATCCAGGTCCATGATATCTCCCTCCACTGAATGGACTAGTTCCTCCTCATACATTTTTATCCAGAACATAGCGCTTTCCCGGTTTGCACCCTGCACATGGATACCACCGGCCATTTTATCCTCCATTATGGTCTGGCCTGGATCCTGGACAAATACCTCACCGCTAAATATTTTTCTGAGGCACTTTAGAAACTCGCGGCCTAAGCCCCTGCGTTTTTCACCGAGGACTTCCAGGTGAAAAAGGCTTACGTGCTTCAAACCATCCTCGTCCAGCCACACACTGAGCTCACCTTTGTATTTGCTGGGATTTTCAAAATGGAGCACTTCCAGGGGGCCGTAGCCCTTGAGAATAGTAAGTACCTCTTTAATGCCGAGTTCTTTGTTTGCCCCGGTCCAGATAATGTCTTTCCAACATACTTCCGCCATGACCTGAGATCCCCTCTCTCAAAAACTTGCCCCTTGATTCTTACAAAATACCAAGATCCCTATTATTTGCAATGGGGAAGCTTCCATATTATTGCGGTGGACTTGATCTCCTTGGCAGCCTATTCGTTTTGCTGCTTTGGAGCTACTTTCTCCTGCTGGCTCTTTTCCAACTTGCGGGCCTTTTGATATTCCAGACAGGCCGATTTCCCGTCTTCGATTTTCACCTGGCCTGCCAGGTAGTCGGCCGCGCTAAGGGGGATGAAAATAAAGGGAGCAAAGATAATCCCACCAACCTTGCCCGCAGTGATGGCGGCCGATTTCCAGGGAATCGCCTTTACTTTGGGATCGTTCAATGGGCCTTCGATATTCACCGGATCGGCCTTTTTAACGTAAAGCGATTTTTTCTTTGGCAAAAAGAAGTATTCCACTTTCTCGCCACCCAGATCGATGGTTCCCCCGCCGGTAATCGTAACGTTCTGAGCGTCCAGTATAAAGGCCTTTGTGGAGATGACCCCTTCCTCGATGGTGTAATCGGCCACCCCGCAATCGAAATCGTAATAATTCTTGTCTTTGGTCTTATGCCATACCCAGCCCACCACGTCCCAAAAAATCAGATCAATGAGTGGGGCACCAATCTTGCCGTTTTGCATGGTTATGTAGATGCTGCCCTGGCTGTTTGCTGCCAGTTCATGGGATGTTAGCCCGGATGTGCTAAAGGACAGGTCAATATTAATATCCGTATTTAACTGTTCTTTAAATTCCTGGATATCCAGGGCCCGCCGAGGATCTATATGTTCGCCGAAGGCTTTGAAGGTCAGGCGAGGATGCTCCTGTACATCGAGCTCCAAATCCATCTCGAGTTTTCCCTTGGCATAAACAAAACGAGCCGGGCTGATAGAGAGTACACCTGATTTGACCTTCACCTGGAACTCAGCGGATTCGGCCAGAAACTGTTCTTTAGCAAAGGATTCAATCTCAATTGAAACATCCGCATCGACCTTTTTCAGCCAGTGGAAGTCTATGGGCTCACGGCTGAATACGGGCTCTTTCTTTGATGGTTTCTTCTTTTTTCCATCGCTCTCCTTCTTCCGGCGTTCCCAAAAGAGCATTTTCCGTGCCTTGATATTACCGGTTATACTCATGGGCGTCGTATCAAAGAGTGCGTCGATTTTTGACTCAACCTCGGTTTCCCCTACGGTGAGCGTAATGTTGAATTCCTTGCTCTTGCCACTTTTTTTAATCTCACTATCCAGCTGCACCGGTCCAATGGCGGGCCATTTACGATCGAGGATTACTCCAATTAGCTGCAGATCTCGGGCAGTCAGGCTGCTTTCGAGCAGCCAGGTGGAGGGGTCCTTGAAACTATCAAAGCTCCCGTCCACCTTCAGGCTCAGCAGTTCCGGCTGGGTGGTTTCGACCTGGAGGGAATCAATACCCAGGGATCCATCACTGTCTGAGATTTTCACCTGGCCCGTTAGAGGTCCAAGTTCTGGCAGTTTGTCAAAATCGGCAAAGGCGGCAAAGCGACTGCCATCCAAATGCAGCTGCCCGTCCCCTTGCACCCCCTTCATGGCAAACAGGTCATTGATATAACCGGTGACCTTCAAGACCGGGTTATCCTTTTCTCCCAGCCGTAACTGGGCGGATTCCATAGAAACTTTTTTCTCCCTGTCGCGGATATTGGCCTGGGCGGTAAGAGGACCCAGCTCCGGAATGCGGTAGCCCAGTTTTTCGGCAAGACCAGCGCTGCTGCTGGAGCTGGCCTGGATGGTAAGGCTGGTATTCTGGGGCTGCCAATTGTTGGCAGGACTGAGCTCACCCAACCGTCCGCTCAGGTTCACTAGCAGCAACTCTTCCTTACCGGCTGTCATTGAAACTTCATCAATGACAATATTTTTATCATCGCCGGAGATTTGCGCCTGCGCCTGGAGCGGTCCGATCTGGGGGATCTCGTCTTTCAAGCCGAAGACG
>Ga0180438_10012219_pt1 | contig 10244 bp, 11 predicted proteins | sample SS_ome_12_FD_132455 | JGI IMG/M metagenome (GOLD analysis project Ga0180438, IMG submission 132455) | Hypersaline lake sediment archaeal communities from the Salton Sea, California, USA - SS_3_D_2 metaG | ecosystem: Environmental > Aquatic > Non-marine Saline and Alkaline > Hypersaline >...
ACAGGCGAAATCAAAAGACTTGCAGAACAAATGGTATTAGGCTCAAAGGACCGCATCGAACATGGCTGTGCGCTTATAGAGAAGCTAAAAGAAACATATCATATCACATGCATCACTTCACAGACAGAAGCATTTCATCAAGAAATCAATGAACGCTTTCCCTTTTTTGATACTATTGTTTCAAAAGAAAATGATGAAAGCTATCAAACCATCCATGATAACTGCTCTGCAAAAATTATGGTGCTGATTTTGCCTATGAATGCAAAACCGTCTGACATACAAGCAGCAGAAAAAGCAGGATTCCACCTCATCTTTTTCGATAAAAACGATCCTGATGCAGCAGATGCAAGATTATGGAACAGCTTGATATCATCCTTAAGGTATCATAAGCCATAGGCACAAAAGATACAAAAGCGCATGTTCACTTGAGCATGCGCTTTTTTTTATTTCTGATTACAGGCTTGCTCAAAGCGTAATGGCTGATCAAGCACGCCATCAAGCAAGGCCTGTATTGGCAATCCATCACATATCACTTGATATACACCACGGCAAATTGGTGCATCAATCTTTTTCTCTATCATCAGACGTTGCAATGATTGCACGGTATTGACCCCTTCTGGCACAAAACCCGTTTCATCTAAAATAGCTAGTAACTTTTGGCCACGCCCTAAACGTTTGCCAACTTCAAGGTTGCGACTTTTTCCTCCCATGGCAGTCATAGCAGTATCACCCACACCAGAAAGCCCATAGAACGTCTCTTGCATACCTCCCATAGCAATGCCTAATTGCACCATTTCATGCAAGCCACGCGTGAAAAGCAGTGCTTTTGCATTGTCTGAAAATCCTGCGCCTTCAAGCATGCCAACGCCAAGCGCAATAACATTCTTTACGGCACCACCCATTTGCACGCCAATCATATCAAGGCTCACATAGGGTCTGAAATATGCATTTGCTAATACAGTTTGCAATGCTGAAGCAATAGCGCAATCATCTGCAGCCACCGCAATGCCCGTTGGTTGCTTGCGTGCCAAATCACTAGCAAAACTTGGCCCGGCAATAACTGCTTTTTTCACTTGAAAAGCACACAGCTCATCAATCATCTGACTAGGCAATAACAACGTCTCTTGTTCAATGCCCTTGCTGGTGACCACCCACGTCTGCTCAGGATCAAAGCACGTAATTGCTTGCGAAAGCACCGTGCGCAAAAATTGCACCGGCACTGCTTCAAAGACCCACTGAGCACCACATGTCGCTTTTTTTAAATCATTGGTAGCACGAATGCCCCGCTCAAGCTGCACGCCAGGCAAATAACACTTATTCTCATGCTCTTCATTTATGGCATCTACGACATCTGATTCATATGCCCAGAGCATAACATCATGCCCGTTTTCTCGCACCAGCGTTGCCAATGCTGTGCCCCACGCGCCTGCACCAATAATAGCTATTTTCATTGCCCAAAATTCCTATTGCGTTGCTCAAAGCTCTCCACGGCATGTTGTAAATGATCTGCAGTGATTTCTGGCCATAAGTGATCTGAAAAGTAATATTCACTATATGCCGCTTGAAAGAGCAAGAAGTTGCTTACACGCTGCACACCACCAGTACGAAAGATAAGATCGGGTGGCGGCGCTTCATGCAGCCATAGTTCTTTAGCAAAATTTTCTGGCGTAATCTGCTCATCAGACAATTGGCCTGTTTGCACTTTTTGCGCAAGTTTTTTGGCAGCTGCAACAATCTCTTGTTGGCCCCCATAGCAAAAAAGAAAATGTACCTGCAATGCGGTACAATGCTCCGTTGCGGCTTCTATCTCTTGGCACGCCTGCAACACCTGGTGTGGAAAACGTGCACGATCGCCTACAAAGCGTACACGCACATTTTGCTTAATTAAATCATCAACGTTTGCAGCCGTCTCTTTGACCACCAGAGAAAAGAGAAAGTCTTTTTCTTGCGTAGGACGTTTGAAATTTTCAAGCGAAAACGTATAGAGCGACAAATGATCAATCTTATGGTCTAAGCAAAAAGCAATTGTATTGCGCACTGCACGCACACCATGCTTGTGCCCTATCCATGGACGCCAACCATGTTTTTTTGCATAGCGCCGATTACCATCCATAATGCAAGCTAAATGCTGCATAGCACGTCCTTGCGCTTAGAGGCTATACGTTTTTTCTTGTGCACATAACTGAAAAAGTTTTGCGCCAACAGCTTGTAAGAGTAGATACACACCATACATGCCACAGGCAAATAACATACGTTCATACGCTACTACCGGTATGAGCGCAATCCATGCAGTAGGAGTCATGGCATTAATGCCATATAAATAGCACACTGAACCAACAGCATGTGCAGAAAAAGTGCTCCCCAGTGCTCGCAAAAAATGATGAGCATTAGGCATAAAGGCAATGCATGCTGGAATAAGCCAATACAACGTATATGGCATTGCATGCAGACCAACTGGATGCAAGGCAAATAAGAGCATACATGCCAAAGGAATCATAGCTTTAATCATGCGATTACTTGGTGTCCAATAAAGTGATGCAGCAAGCGTTGGTAGCCCGAAGCAAGAGGTAACAAAGGTCTGCCATGGCAACAAACAAAAGCGTACTGCCAGACTGCCAGCAAAATACGCATAACTGCCAGCAAAACCAAAAAAGGCCCCAATTAAAGGCAAAAAGCAGTTACTCAATGAAAAACAGCGCCCAACCGAACCCTGTATACCATTCACTTTAAAATACGTAGCCAAAAGGTAGCATGCTGCCACCGCACTTACCAATAAAAAACTCTGTATCTTGCGCGCCATTATGTATATCCTTTTGTTATTGTATGGATTGCTCTTATACTAATTATAGTAGCAAAGGATACAAAATATGAAATACAAAGCAATCATATTCGATCTTGATGGCACTATTGCAGATACTGAACGCCTCTGGAAAGAAGCCTCAGAACAATTGGTCAAGCGCAGGAAGCCTCTCGGTGAAGAACAGGCAACTACATTGCGTGAAGCATTGCATGGCAGATCCATGCCCGATGCCGTTTTTATCATCAAACAGATGATGGCCCTTGAAGAACAAGTCCACGAACTCATGCAAGAAAAAATACATATCGTGAGCGAACTCTATCAAACGGGCGTTCGCTTTATTGAAGGATTCCAAGATTTCTTTCACAAAACGCAAACCTATCAACTCAAAACCGCCATTGCTACCAATGCAGGAATCACAACCTTACAAGAAACTGATAAAGCGCTAGGCCTGAGCACTCTCTTTGGCCAACATATGTATTGTGCTTCACATGTCAGTAAACCAAAGCCTGACCCAATGCTCTATCTGCATGCAGCAGACAACATTGGCGTAATACCAACAGCATGCATCGCTGTGGAAGATTCAGCTCATGGCATTACCGCAGCAAAAGAAGCTGGCATGTATTGCATTGGCATTAACACCAACAAAAACGCTCAGCAACTCCAACATGCTGATACTGTTGTAGATGCATATGATGAAATCGATTTACCAGCATTACTTACACTCAATAAGTAGTGCACAGAGCCACAAAAAAAGCGGGGGGAACTACGCTATGATATTATTGTTTGCACCTATTTTTTCTATATTTGCACTCACTTTCGGACGGACCTACCTTTTGTGGGCCAAAAAGAACGCATGCATACTCGATAACGATAGCGACCTTTCGCCTGAAGAGAGTATCATCATTTTTGATCTGCATGGTGTGCTCTTTAAGCATGATTACGCAAAGATGATACGCACGTTTGCACAAAGTCCACAAAAATGGCTCCTTCTTCGTGGCATATTTTCACCATGCCTTATCTGGGACGTGCTCAAACTACTCTATCGTCGCCCCATTCCTGAGTCGTTTTTCATGCATTTGGCACACACGTATAAAGATATTGATAAAGCACTACCACTGCTTATTCGCATTGCCAATTGCCAAAAAAGAAATGAACCAATGATTGCCATGGCCAAAGAGCTTAAACAAAAAGGCTACGCGTTAGGCATTATTTCCAATATTGGTGAACATATTTTTGATGATCTTGCCCCAGAACATACGGACCTTTTTGATCTTTTTGATACGGTCACGGTTGCATCTGCAGAGAGTAATTATGCCAGCAAGCCAAACCCCACCATCTATAAGCTCTTTTTACAAAATATAACAGACGACACCAAAAAGATGGTGTTCATCGATGATAAACAAAAAAATATCTGTGGAGCACTAACGTTTAATATTATCGGCATACGCTTTCGTTCATATGATCAATGCAAAAAGCAGCTTGCCCAGCTCGGTATTGATATTTAAATAGGCATCTGTTTGGCTAACACCTCATACGCTTCATCAATACTATCTACCACATCGAAAAAATCTAGATAGTCCGCTTGCACATATCCTGCAGAAAATGCACTTTCTTTGATCCATTGCACCAAAGGCCCCCAAAATGCTCGATCAACAAGCAGGATAGGCACTCGTGGCAAACGATGGTGCTTGTAGAGATTCAAAAGGTAGAACAGCTCATCTGCAGTGCCTAAGCCGCCAGGAAACACCACCACCGCAGCTGCTTGTTGTACCAATAACCATTTGCGCTGAAAAAACATATCAACGTACACCATTGAAGCGCATGCTGGTTCGATATGCTCATCTATACCATGCACAGCAATGCCAAGTGAATTGGTATAGGTAGCACCTTGCGGCTTTCCCTTGGCAGCACCACAATTAGCTGCCTGCATAACCCCTGGCCCACCACCGGTCACCACTGAAACCCCTTTGCTCGCAAGACGCTGCGCAAAGGCAAAGGCCTGTTGATAATGCTGGCTCTCTTGCTGCGCTTCAGCACCACCAAACACGCAAATAACCGGTTGTTGCAAGTGCTTTAATACACGCATGCCGCGGATTAATTGCGCACAATAGCGCAAGGAACGAATAAAGCAGATAAAACTAAACCGCATAGAGGTAAACATTATCTTCCTTTGCTCTTTTTTGCTTGCATGGCATCGTGACATGCTGCACAGGCCCAACCATATGCCTCATCAAGATCATCAGTCACTTTAAACAGATCGACTTCTGTTTTATTCACCATACCATGATGCAATGCTTCTTTGACAAGCCAGTGCATGAATGGCTCCCAATACTCACTCCCAATCAATATAATTGGCACCACTGGTATTTTACCCGTTTGGATCAAGGTTAAGGTTTCTGCAAGCTCATCCAACGTACCAAAGCCACCCGGGAATACAAAAATGGCATCGGAATAGCGTGTGAGCAACCATTTTCGCGCAAAAAAATAATCCAACTCAAAATACTCTTGCACGCAAGGATTGCTCCCCTCGCCCAAATCTTTCACCCCAATACCAATAGAGCGCCCTAAATGCTTTGGATCAACCTTGTCTTCTTCTTCACGAATGCCACAACTTGCTGCTTCCATAATCCCAGATCCACCACCAGTCAAGACTGAAACACCTGATGCAACTAATCGTGATGAAAGAGCCAAAGCTTTGCGAAAATAAGGATCAACATTTTCAGGACGTGCACCGCCAAAAAAAGAAACGATGGGGCGCGGAACGCTCGAAATGCGCCAAAACCCATACAACAATTGTACGCTCACACGCGTCATGCGCATCCATAAACGAATACTTTCATAACAAAACGTAATAACATTCACATCACTCTCCTTTTTGTAAGCTCATGCATTGAAAAGTCTACTGGATAAAACCAAGTAAATACGAGAGTTATAACCTACAACTTGCAATCTACGCACGGTCCGCTACTCTAGTGGTGATAACAAACGTAAAATAAAGGAGTAGGTACATGAAATATGGTATAATTGGTTCAATATTATCACTCTGCATGCTTAGCAGCTGCACACAATCACCAGAGGAAAAATCTATGGCACTTATTACCACCGATAGTGGCTTACAATACGAAGTATTAAAAGAAGCTCCAGCTGATGCGGCTCAGGCAAAACCCGGCACCGTCGTTACTGTGCACTACACAGGCTGGCTACAAGAAGATGGCAAGCAAGGCACAAAGTTCGATAGTAGCGTTGATCGCGGCCAACCATTTCAATTTGCACTTGGCGTTGGACAAGTAATTAGAGGATGGGATGAAGGTGTTGCTGGCATGAAAGTAGGCGAGAAACGTCGTTTAATCATTCCTGCCGAGCTTGGCTATGGCCAACGTGGCGCTGGCGCGGTAATTCCGCCAAATGCGACGCTCATTTTTGACGTTGAACTACTTGGCGCTTAACATAATAAAAAAGACGCTATACAAAAAACGCTCGCTTTCCCGCGGGCGTTTCTTTTTTTCCCTTTTTAAATACGGCTTTTATTCCAAACTGTCAATTCTATTTGAAAATATTATTTTTTTTCTATATACTTAACATCAGGTAGTCATATACCAAATGTATAGCAACACAATAGTAATCGTTCGATGAATAGGGGAATCGACGTGAATCTTAAGCGAGGACATCTACTCACTCTGTGTGTGCTCATATCGAGCATGGCTTTTGCTACAACACCTCAACCACAAAAAAAAGTGCGTATTACGGTGTTTGTGCATGGTATTATGAGTATCAAACCTCACCTTTCATTTGCCAATTTCCTGCGATTCATGAGCGATAAAATTGAAGATACGTGCTATTCTGAAACCGTACGTTTTATGCGCGAAGATCCCTTTTTCTATCAAAATCAGGCAATGGAACAGATCGGCTGGCATGCTATTGATCCGCAACGTGTTGAAAAAGGCTATGCTTCAGGCCTTATTGCACGCATGTTTGATCGTGTAGAAAAATGGAGCGATCCCTGCAGTGACTATGAGAATCACTATTTTAACTATGGATGGTATGGATTATTAAGCGCACGTATTCGTTATTTCGATGCCATTCCGCTCTATCAGCATCTTGTTGCTGAAGTGCAAAAGTTCCGCGCAAAAGGCATCGAGCCTGAAGTACGGGTTATCGGCTATAGCCATGGCGGCAACGTATGTTTGAACTTAGGCGCTGTACGACAAAATGAGGAGATTGATCAAAATCTGCGCATCGATGAATTAGTGCTACTTGGCGTACCTATTCAATGTGAGACCGACTTTTTACTTGCCGACCCCATATTCAAACGTGTCTATCAAGTGTATTCACGCGGTGACCGTATTCAAAAATTAGACTTTTTCTCCACCAAGCGTTTTTTTTCACGACGACTTTTTCAACAGCGTAAATATTTTGCTCTACCAGACAAACTCACCCAAATACAATTGCGTTGCACACGCAATGTCCGCAGCAGAAAAAGCCGTTGCAAGGCCTATTGCTTTAATCCAAACGACATTACTATGCTTTCTGGTAAATCAAAACGCCTACGAGACGCCTCTCCAGGCCACATTGAATTATGGTTCTTTGGCTGGACACCAGCTAATTATCGCCCAAACTTCATCCTCGAGCCACTGCCTATCATGATTTTCCTGCCAATCATTTTAGATCAGACAGAAAACACCTTAGCACGAGCTAAAAATGCCAATCCGCATAAACCGATCATCATGGATATCAGGCCAGAATATGAACATATGATCATTAAAAACCAAAAATCATTTAAAGATGTGACCATTGTGCCCTTCCCAGACAAACAAGAGATACAAGCACTCAGCACCATGGTTGATCCATATGTGCCTGACGTCTATACCGCAGAAGAATATGACTATCATATTCAACAAGCGGCGCAAAAGGCACAATGCTATATGCAAGAAAAGCAGCCGGTAAAAGGACGCAAGCGTCGCCGTACCACTAAACGCATACATCGCCATCGCCATCCGCTCAAAGCAATTATGATCTCTTAATGCTTTGCCACAGAGCAAGAAAGTCATCCATGGTCAATTGCTGCGCACGTTTGGACAATAGATCTTCTGTAAATAGCGTCATATCATAATGCGCTTGCATAAGATTATTGCGCAATGTACGGCGTGGCTGCCGGAAACAGATTTTGATAAACTGCCAAAACCCTTCTTCATCTGCAATAGTTGGCACCGAAACCTTTGGCTTGAAATACAACAGACGAGAGTATACTTTCGGTGGTGGATTGAATGCTCCTGGTGGAATTTTATCCATCAAGCGCCACTCGAAAAACCATTGGAAATAGAGCGACACAAATCCATATCCCCTGCCGGAGGTTTTTACGATTTTTTGTGCCACTTCTTCTTGCACCATCACCACCCCTTCTTTGAGCATGTCACGATGGGCAACAAAGGAATGCAAAATAGGAAAAGTTACTTGATAGGGCAAATTGGCAAGCACCGTCCATGGTTGATGTGCAGCTAATCGTTGCCAATCAATATCCAAAAAATTCTCAAGAAAGACCGTTAAGCGCTCGTCTTTATAGGTCTCTTGAATATATGCCGCCCAATCAGGATCGATCTCAAAACACCAGAGACGCGCCACCGGTTGAGCTAAAATAGATTGCGTTAAAAAACCGCCGCCAGGACCAATTTCAAACACCGACGCATCACTAATTGCGACCGCATTAATCATATGATCAACCACTGTTTGATCACGCAAAAAATGCTGTCCAAACCTTTTCTTGAGTAAAATGTCTTTGAATTTCCCGTGCGCCACCTGAATGATCCTATTTTGATTTTCTAATTGTTACGTTAAGGATACCCCGATCTGGTGGGCATTGCAACAAAAGTATGCTCACAAACGACGCACAGAAAAAAAACAAGAACCTATTTCATCAAAGCGTCGCGGAACGTATCAATCTCTTCAAGCACCTTACCAGCACCTTTGACCACGCACAGCAATGGATCTTTTGCCACATCCACCGGTAGGCCCGTCTCTTTTGAAATTAAGGTTGCAAGGCCGCGCAATTGAGAACCACCACCGGCCATCATAATACCTCTATCGACTAAATCAGAAGAGAGTTCTGGTGGCGTATTTTCTAATGCTACACGCACGACTTCAACAATATTAGCCACTGTTTCAAGCAATGCTTCATTCACTTCTGCAGCTGTTAAGTTAATCGTTTTTGGCACACCAGTCACCAAGTCACGCCCTTTAACATCCATTGATTCTTTTTCTGAATCTTTTGGCAAGAGTGCAGATCCTATTTTCATTTTGATAATCTCTGCCGTGCGCTCACCAATTAAGAGGTTGTATTTGCGCTTAACGTATTGCACAATGGCTTTATCCATCTCGTCACCGCCAACGCGCACTGAGCGGCAAAAGACCACGTCTTTGAGCGTAATGACTGCCACTTCAGTGGTGCCACCACCAATATCAACAATCATACTGCCACATGGCTCTTGAATCGGCAGCCCAGCACCAACCGCTGCTGCCATTGGCTCCATAATCGTATAGACCTCACGTGCACCAGCTTGTTTTGCTGAATCTTCCACGGCCCTGCGCTCTACTTGCGTGATGCCAGAAGGCACACCAATGATCATACGTGGTTGCACAAGGGTACGGCGATCGTTATGCACCGCACGAATAAAATAACGCAACATACTTTCAGCTAAACGAAAATCGGCAATCACGCCATCACGCAATGGGCGGCTGGCCACAATGCTTTCAGGTGTTTTGCCGAGCATTTCTTTTGCTGCTTTTCCGGCAGCAAGCACCTGAAATGAATCTGACTTGACCGCCACAACTGATGGTTCATCAAGCACAATGCCCTTATTGCGCACATAGACAACGGTATTTGCCGTGCCTAAATCGATTGCAAGGTCATTGGAAAAAATTTGGAACAGACTGCGCGCAGGCAGAAAAGAATACTTCTTCTTTTTTTCATTTTGCTTCATTACCTACTCCGGTTTAAAAACTCAGTTCAACACCGAGGGAAATTTTGTTGGTCTTGGCCGTATTTTCTGTTACGAGCATATTAGATGGCACATCCCATGCAAAAAAGATAATTGGCTCAAAACCGCGATCAACTTTGGTCTTACCAAAATCATAAAAAACATTCAAGGTAATATAGTCTGAACCCCACTGAGTCAGCTCCTGAATGCTCTTACAACTAATTGAAGCATTTGGTGGACAGCAATCAATATCCCAATCATCCGCAAAATGTTTACGCACCGTAAGCAAGACACGTGCACCAAGGCCTTTGTGCAGATTTTCAAAGCTCGCCCAGCCCATAAAAACAAAGGTTGGTCCTGGATTAATGTCAACGTCACTCACCAAGGGGCTGTATTGCACCGGCACGTTGCAGAGTGGCACGCGCACACATTTGGTGCGAGCAAAGCGCTTGCTCCCACGGAAAAAGCAGCCT